>FTCU01002513.1_pt1 | contig 15867 bp, 18 predicted proteins | sample 1639521 | NCBI WGS metagenome assembly FTCU01 (sample SAMEA3914864, study PRJEB12502) | metagenome | biome: forest; material: soil | place: USA | collected 2012-03-12 | depth 0.3 m
GTTGGATGGGGATCAGGAGACGCTGGTTGAGTCGGAGGGTGGGGGGGTGAATTATGATGATGATGAGGATGTGGAGGACGCGCCGTTGTTGCGCGGGGGGGCGGTTCCCGCCGAGGAGGATGATGAGGTGGTGGTCTCGCGGGTGAGGCTGAAGGGGTCGGTTGCCGGCGTGTACTCGTGGTGTGGCGGCGCGGCCATCTTGCTGCTGACCAAGCTCGGCGGGTATCTGTTTGACACGTGGTCGACCGGCGCGCCGTTCTACCTGATGGCTGGGTTCAACGGGATATTACTGCTGGCGAGTATCGGGATTGATGTTGGGCGGGCAGCGCGGGCGAGGAGCCGGCGAGCTGACTAGGACCGACCGTGGAACGTGTTGTATATACAAGACACCTCTTTTTGTTCCATTTTGGATAGAATAATACCCAGCGCATGTACATATCTCGAGACAGCCTCACAATAATTAGTAGCTGTTCTCTCACCAAGAGCCAGTCAGATACTAAACGAGCTGTTAGTGGCAGTGGAGACAGACACCAGCAACAGCAAGCAAGCTTGCAAGCTCCAGCTGACGGTTGAATCCGTTCCGCTCTCGGACAAGGCTCGTAATGGCGTACCGCCACGCCTCGTACCGCCAACGGTCACCATGCTCGTAAGGGTGATACCTCCATGAAAGTATATTGAAACAGACACGTCCGTGACGGCAAACAATCAAGGGGTAAAGCGTGAATGAGCTCTCTCAAGGTTCTTCGCACCAGCTTCGCCACGGTTTAGCTATGTATGGATTTGAAAAGCGTATCGAAAACAGGAGCACACGTTCCCATGCCACTCCATTTTCCGACCTCAAAACTCGTAATAGCACAGTCACTAAGTTCACTACTGTCCAAAGCCACCTAGCGGATCTGGACTCGAACCAACCAAGCCCAAAAGCCAATCAAGCAGAGCAGTCTTGCCACCTACTCGTCCCATATCATACACGACAACAAAAGGAGTAGAGAACACACGGCGGCGTCATCACTGGTCAAGTCACTATCACCTACTCAGTCACAACACCAACCCTGATATCGCCGTCTGCAGTCAGTGAGAAATCACATAGAGCCGACCTACCCCCGTCTGTACCAGTACATACGTTTTTCTTCGTCAGAGAAATGGCCACCACCACCAAAAGACACAGTTACCTCATTTTAGACACCCATTTTCATCACACACACACATGACGAGAGAACACCCAGAGAAACCCAGTAAGGAGACCGCAGTTTGTTCAGAGAGGAAAAAGAAACTTTCGTTGTTTTGGGAGAAGAAAATATCAATGACCATTTGCTTTGTCCTTTCCTTTGACTTTGGGGGCAAGATGTGGCCCCAGATGACCGACCGAGGGCACGCGCAGACACGCCCGATTCCCTCCCATCCGGTATTCCCTTCACTAGTCACAATGACTTTGCGCACTCGGGGACCAAGAGCCCCTTGTCTAGCTCCCATAGAGTATTCCGATGTGCGGTGGGGGCTTAGTTGCCGCCCAGGCTGGGGAAGGCCTCCTTGTCGGTGGCGTTGAAGGCCTGGCTCTCCTGGCGACCGCCACGGCCACCACGGAAGTCACCGCGGGGAGCACCACGGGGAGCACCACGGCCACGGCCGCGGCCAGCATCACCACGGGGACCGCCACGGCCAGAATCGCCACGGCCGGAATCGCCACGGCTGTAGTCGCCGCGGGGACCGCCACGACCACCACGGCCACCGCCGCGGGTGCGCTCAGGCTGCTCGATGAAGCGGTTCTCGAGCTCGAGCTTCTCGGGCTTGGCCCTGGTGCGCGGCCCACGCCCCTTCTTGGGAGCGACGCCGGGGAAGAGCTCCTCCTCCTCATCCTTGGAGATGGCGGTGAAGTCCTTCCACTTGCTGTCGTTGACACCCTCGTTGGGCTTGCGGACCTTGAGGGAGCCCTCGCTCTCGAGAGCCTGCTTCTTCTCGGCCAGCTGGACCTGGTACTGGTCGAACGAGATGTGGTTGTCCTCGGGCTCCGCCTCCTTGGCCTCGCCCTCGGCGGCAGCCTCACCCTCGGCCTTCTGCTCGGATTCGGCAATCTCGGCGCCAGCCTGCTCGTCCTTAAGCTCAGCCTGGCCCTCGTTGGCGCCCCAAGACTGGGCAGCCTGCTTCTCAGAGTTGCTGCTGCGGAGGGTGTCAGTGAGGTCCGAGAGAGCTGGGGTGATGGATGATGGGGCTTACTGAGTGGCGGCCTTGCTGGGGTGGCGGTCACCCTCCTCACGTCTGCCACCGCGGCCTGCCGAGCTGCGGTTAGCTGGGACTGTTCTGCCCGGCACTCCCATCTCCCTGGGGCGGATTGTAACTTACCACGGGTGCCACCACGGCGAGCGCCACGCGGGGCCTCGTCGGTGGACTTACCGCGGTTGGAGTCACGCCCAGCGTTGCGGTCGCGGTAGGCTGCGATGCCGGTCAGAACAAAGCTCAAGCTGGAGGCCAGGAACCACAGGGCTACACACCAGCCTCGTTACCGCTGAAGTTAGCACCGCCACGACGGTTGCCGGTCACGGCCGGAGCCTTGCTGGGAGCCAGGCCATCGGTGTTGCGCTTGGCCGTGTGGGTGGTTGTCCGGTCGACAGTCTTCACGGGAACGACGGGCTTCTCCTCACCATCGCTGGTGTTACCTGGCAGTCGAGGGTTAGTCTCGCGGCGTTGCAATTGTTTCGGGGGGGGTGCGGGAGGGTGGTCGAGGTTGTCGGTCAACCTGGCGGGTCCGTCGGGCTAGCTAGGGCAGGGAGGGGAGCACCAACCGAGAAGGTCGTAGATGTTCTGCAGCACGGTCGATGAGTTAGTTTCCGTCATTCGATGAATGTTGGGAACGTCGAGGTACGGCCAGCTCCCCGAGCTGCGATGGAAGCGTGATTGGCTGCGGGGGGCCAGGCGCGCACTCGAAAATGCCGAGGAGGTGAGGGCAGCGAGCTCCCTCGGAGCTTGACGGCAGCTAAGGTAAAAAGCAATTACGCACCTTCGTACGGACTTCCATCTTGTCGCCGTGGTTTATCGCCCTTCAAGGCGTTTTTCGTGAAAGCAACCACACGCTCCGGATGGAGTAGATTGAAGGGGGGAAATCGGTGGACGGAGCAAGCACCTAGCAGGACAAGCCCTGGTTCAGTGCGCTTGGTTGGTTCCGGTGGTGATCCACGACGGATTTTTTCTGTTCCTCGCCTGGTCGTGGGTCGTGGGCCGTGGGTCGTGACAGCGGCAGAAGAATGGGAGATTTTGGTTGGTGCTTGGGCCAATTCGTCTGGAGGGGCTGCACGGATCGCCTGCTGCCCCGCCGTCTGCCGAGATCGAGGGCGGACCCGGCGTTTTTCCTTTTTCGAAATTCGTGCGCGGGGTTCGTTTTTGTTAGGGCTTCGAGGCGCTTTGTTCTGTTCCTTGGAAGTCGGAACCCGACATCCAAATACTTTGGTCGCATTCAGAGCGAGGTCAGCAACAAGCGAGCCGCGATTGACGCATGCCGTGTTTCTACTTTCCGTCCTGCCTGTCTGGCGTTGCGCAACAGTTATTGTGTATATGGAACACCAGAATAATAGCACATGCAGGACGAAAGGTAGGCCTAGTTTGAAGACTGCCTGATGGTGCATCGCGGTCAGACTTGGCCGTGGCATGTGCATGTCGAGGTACTGCTACCTGCTAGGCACTCCGTATTCGAGACGACCGTGCTGGCAGGCAGCGTCTGAATCCCGAAACAACTCGGCATCGTCATGAAAGAAGCACGTTTCACCCAAATATGTGTTGCTCCTTGCATCGGATTTGGCTCGGAAGCCACGAAATCGAGTCTCTTCTGTCTAGCGCCTACGCATTGCAAGACAACACCTCGGGAGCATTTACGTGTAAATGAAAAGACGAGGTATTGCACCCCAGCGGGAGAATGGCCTACCTCTGCCCCGTGCCACCTGTCTAGAGAGAAGAGAAACAATGACTTGATGCCGGTGCACCGGGTGGCCTCCAACTTCGGCGATGAAAAGGGGCAGTTGATCATATCTTGTTGAACTTACCGCTGCCTGAGAATTGGTTGATTGCGGAAATCGGACGAAGAGAGAAAAACAACTCCCAGAGGGGGCATAACGCGCCAGGCAGTAACCCCTTGACGAGAAGAGGCAACATCTGCAGAAAGAAATAGGGGCTTTTGAATGAATAAATTGAGAGGCTCAGAATCGACCGTGGTGCCGTTTCCTAGGCAACCCAGCTGTGAGGGACTCCTGACTTGAGGACTACGGCGCCGTAGAGATCGGAAGCAGCTTCAGTCCACGCCCTTGCAACCACCGAAGCCCGGTGAGATTGATGTAGTAACCGCAACTCCCCGCTGACAGATGGCCGTCATCGTCACGGGTGTCCTGTTGTCATCGCATCGTCGTGCTGTGTGAGTCTCCCCCCTTCAAATCATCTGTCCATGTTATCCCCTCAAGAGCAAAACTTTTGTTCAGCCACAACACCAGTGCACCTCCCCTTCGCAATGCCAAACCAATAAATATACAAGATGTCAAAATCACGTACGCCTCCCCCACCATCGGGTATTATGCTGTTTTCTGGAATCCGTGGATGCTGGTGTGACCGACGAAAGGCCGGGCGAGGTAAGACGCTGCCCGTCGGTTGAAATGAGCGGGGTGTGTGTCGTTTTCTCGCAAAACCGTTCTCGCTACCCAATGCAAATGCTCCTGGGGTATCTCGGAAACTTTTGTTGACCGTGTCTCTCAAACTTGTTGCCTCAAGGAGCCGGTGTTAAATCCTGCACTTCCATCTCTTTTCCAATTTCCTCCTCTTTTTATTTTCCAATTGCTTTCGTTGCCGAAGTTGGAGCCCGTCTCCTGACGGTCTCTCGCCGACGAGGCCGTGTGTCCCTGTCGCCCGGAGAAGCGTTGTGCACCGGCTCCGTCTGCGCAGTCCCTATCGTCTCAGGTCCATATTGCCGCAAGATCAACGTTCCTCGGCTACCGCATGTTGCTGGTATCGAATGAGAATTGAGTGGGGAAGGCCATGCTTGCGCTCAGCCCGAAGGGGTCAAAGTCGTAGTTCGGGTCTAGTAGCTGCGTCATCGAAGGGTAGGTCTGATGTTGAGAATGGGCAACGTTTTCGATGGGCGATTGTCCGGTGATCGATTGTGCACCAGGGGGACCTGTCGTGACCGCAGATGAGAGCGACATCGGCTGGGGCGCTCCGGCATAGCCTGCCCCGGGATAGGGGCCTGGTCCGCTTGGCGTATCTGGGGCATCGCCGTCGTCCATCATATCCGCGGCGGCATCATATTCTTGCTCTGCAATCCATGTATTAGAACTTAGGTCGACAAAGGAACGACAGGGAGAGAAAATGAAAGCAGGCCAACTTGCCGAGCTGCTCGATATGATTCTGGAAGGAGGGTGTCGGGTAGAACGGAGCCTGATTCCCGGCAACGGCTCCTCGCGCGTGATTAGCCCCCGGCTGGAGTCCCGGCATCTGCATTTGCCGAGGTCCTGGCAGGCCATGGATTGGGGACAGGTGTTGAAGCGGCGGGGCCTTCATCCCGCCCATAGGCGGCATCGATGGCCTGCCAGGAGCGTTCGGATGGTCCGACGTGGCTGGGGAGGCGCCGTGCTGGGAGCCAAAAGACGCCGTCCCGGTCGGCGACGCGGAATGTGACGAAGGGGTCTGCCGGTTCTTGGGTGACAGAGCCGAAGCGTGGGCGTGCATGGGAGGCGGGAGCGGGGACACGGGGATCCCGGGTTCGAGTTTCGGCGCGATGCCTGATGCCGACCTGCGAGCGTGGTGTCTGTTCAGGATGGCCCGCTGAATCGGAGGCGGCTGCACCAAGTTCTGAGGCACATGAGTCGGGCCGAGATTCGGGCTGCCGGTCTTCGCACGAAGTTCGGCTTGCACATCGATGCCTAGGGAGAATCTGCATTAGCAGCGCGTCCCCCGGAGCAGGGGGGGAGAGTTGCCCCCCCGAAACCAGGCTAGACTCGTCAAGAACGTACCTTTTTCCAGGAGGATGCGTTCCAACAACGAGTTCTTGTAACGCAACATCAAACACTCGTCGGCGGCATGGCGATGAGCAGCCTGGAGGTTGGCTAGATTCTGCTCGTGAGTCCGGATAGCCTCCTCGAGTTGCTTGATGTACTCAGTCCGGCGCTCTCGGAAGGCCGCCTGAGCCTGGCGGTTTCTTTGCTTCCGTTCCTCAGACGTCGCGTAGATCTGGGAGCTGCATTAGCACATATGTAGCACGCAACCGCTCGGCCCATGACCGCTCGGGATGAACATGAGATGAGACAGAAAGACCTCGACATGCCTCAGGGCAGGGCGAGGAGGGGCGCGGGGGACCGTGTCTGCATCGTTCTGTGTGGACGTACTGGCTTGCGACCCCCTTTTCGCTTTGGCTGCTGGTTCTCGGCCTGCTGCTGAGCGGGCGCAGGGGGCACCTCTCCCTCCGGGCTTGACTCCATTGAATCTTCGCTATCGTCTTTGGACGGGTCGTTCTTGTCGACCGACATTTTATCGGACATATCCCTGGCTGTCCGTCTTGACTCGACCTTGGCGGAAAGGGGGGGCTCTCAGACAGCGGGACCTCTGAGTTTGGTGGTGTGAGCAGGCTGCTCAGTGGCTACCACACCGTGCCACCCTGACAACAGCGGGCGTCTGCCCAGGGGGTGCGGGGCAGGACTCCGTCGAAGCCGGTCCGAGACCGACGGCGAGCGCTGCAACCACCCCGAACCAAGGCCCGGGCGACAGGACGACACGACGGGCAGAGGGGGCCTGCTGCTGCCGTATCCCACGCAACCCAAGAAAAATATCCGAACGTGCTGGCCGGGGTGTTTGATGTCAAGCGGCCGGGGAAGGGGCGCCAATCAGTGCGTCATCTGGGGAAGCGTGTTTGCGGGATCCGGCAGTCTGGGACCGGGTCTGTGATCAGTCCCGGCGATAAGACACAGGTAAGGTTGGAGGATCGAGGCGTTCCCCGGATTCCGTGTGTCAAAATCAGATTGTCGAGGGGTGACTGCGGGAGGGTCAGAGATAAGCAGAAGGTCGTTGACAGGCCGAATATGTGTCAGGAAAAGAGAAAAATGGAGGGTTTTATGTAATGTTAATGCCGCCCGAGGTGGGAGGGGCCTGCAGACCGCCGCTAGCAGGCCGGGGTCCGCGCAGGAACAAATAGCCAGCGCTGCCACCTCACCCTGGCTCTGTCTCTGGGCTGAACCAGGTCACCTGGGCCTCCTTTTTTGGGCCAGGCCGGCTCCTCGCCCCCCAGGGACCCCTCGCCCCAGGAATTGGCGCTCTGCCCACCCGCGTCCGATGTTCCCACCAGAGCGAGGAAGAGGGCTCCAGCGTCGAATATGTTAAATGCCTGGACTCTCTCCCGTTCGAGCGGCCGGCCCTGTCTCGGCACCTTGAGATCTCGAACGGCGGTTCGATGTTGTCCAGAACCACGGCCACGGCCTCGACCGACTCCCGTTCCCGACACCCGGCTCTTCAGTCTTTTTGGGTGCTGCCGCTGTTACTCGATCGGCCCAGGACGTGCGGTTCCCCACTCCCTCAAGCCCACTGGAGACAACCCCAAACCCACCGGAGACAGGTGACCTTTGGGAATGTCCACTTGTGGTGCAAGACGAGCGAACGATGCCGGTTCAGTCCAGCTGCAGCCTCGGAATTTGACTCGATATTCTCTGGCCGGAAGAGGTGAAGGAAGGTGGTGTCGCCGTTGCGCGGGGTCCGGGCTCGAAGGCTCTTGTTATTCGTCGGGCGGGTGTTGGTGTGTTTGCACAAAACCCCAGAACGGTTCCGGTCCCTCGGCGTCGGATCAGTGCCAGCCAGCGCGCCAGTTGTCTTCGGATCGGATCATGGACTCGCATGCGCGTGTGGCCTTGAATTCTCTTGGAGCAATTCGACAATTCGGAGCCGGCCAGGCCGAACAATTCTTGGAGAGGCAACCCATCCACGGACTCCCAGGCTGATGCCGCTCAAGACTGCGGCGGGGGTTAGAGTGGGGGCCCAGGCAAACTCTCAAGAAAGACTCAGGAATGCTGCCTAAAGTGAGAGTTGCCTGGCTCTTTGCACAAAACATGGCAAGTGCCCGTGCAAGTTCGGAATCCGGACAGGAAGCCACACCCGGCTCTTCGCTACACTGATCCGCCAAATCCCCGAAAGACGGACCTTGAGCCAATTCTGTTTCCCATGTCAGCCAGATGACATCGAATCAAACCCTTGTCGAGACGGACGCCGCCAGCCTGTCAACGAGCCTTGCCAGCGCAACGGTTGGCGAGGGTTCGCCAACCCCCCTGCACGCGCCATTGACGCCAACCTTGAAGATCAGCCACATCTGCGTTCTCTGGCCTCAATTGGCAACCATTGCCTCATGTGAAGGCATTCCATTGCTGCCAAGTTCGCGGCGGCTTCTCCGGCAGCTCCCCGAACGCCGGTCCCACGCGCTTGAAGCCTTGGACAGCCCGGATCCGGTGCCTCCCCGTCACGGCTGGGAGCCGCGAGTGGGTCACAACAACCATCATGTCTAGCTTCTTAAGCCAATGCTCAAAGTCCTGAAGTGGACTTGGCTCTTCGAGGCATCAAAGAAGCCTGGGGCCATCTGAAGCCGAAGAGAGCTGCCCTAGAATCCGTGGTTGACGCATTCCGAGTGAAAGCCGAGCTACTCCGTAAACACGCCGGACGTGTTCTCTGACGCCTCTCTTTACATCCGGTTCCCAGTCTGTAACGTTACAGAATGCTCAAAAAGGCACAATGAGGCCACGGCAAATTCCATCTACGCCACCGACATCGGTCCTCCCTGGCAGCCACGACGACGACTGCGCCCTCACTCATCCCCTTCCCGGCCTGCCGCCCCCTCCCTGCCTGTAACATTCGTCCCGGAATTGTGACAGGCGCGGATACGGCTTTTCGCCTCGCTCAGGTGATCGCTGATAATTTTTTGGGGAATGGCTTCGAGGCTTGGCATGTGCCAAGCGCCATGCCCCCGCTTTCCAACCGCACCACCACACCAGCAGGCCAGAGTTGGGACGGGACGCCGACGAGAGGAGGCTTGAGAGCTGGAACTTTGCGAGATTTCATCAACCAGGAAGCCATGGACCAGAATATATTTAGTATAAAACTGTTCCGTGCTGCGGTGGGTACCCCAGCAAGCCCGGCAGGCTATCGTTTCAAGCTCGCCCGCCCAAGCCGGCGTCGTGAATAGACGTTAAGTCCGGCCGTCTGATTCGAGGTCCATGCCGGCAGCTGCTCGGAGAACTAACATTAGGGCGCGACGCGGGGGCGTCGCCAACGAGCCCTTTTGCGATCGATAGTGTGCTTGAGATTTTCCCGCAGACACGATTGGTTAGCACGCGGCGCGTTGACGTGGCCCTCTGCCGGTCTCCATCCAGGTTAATTTCGAACGAGCGCATCAAATCACCAACACAACCCCAGCGGGCAGCAGCAGAGAGAGGCCTCGAAGTCTGTGCTGCCATGCTCCCAGCCAACCGGGACCCCGCTAAAACGAGGCGGAAAGCCCCCCCGCACTCGGCTGGGCCGGGGGGGTCGAGCTAAGCGAGCGCCGAGACAGGACGGCAGGGGCCGGGCCCATCCTGGTCCAATGCTCGACATTGGATGCTCGACACACCGGGCTTGCAGCCTTTTCGATCGGGAAGCAGGTCTGCTGCCGCACGGCATTTGTGGTGTGGTGTTCAGCTTGTTTCACAAAGGGGGCTTACCCGACCCTTCTCTCCCAAGCCGGCGGGTCAGCAAGCAGCAAACCGCTCATCTGCTGCTGGTTCATCAGCCACCGCGAGGCATCGCAGCCCTGTGTCTGTACAAGTTATTTCCGAGGGTTTGAGTCTTTTATTTCGCAGGATGGAAGGATCAACAAGCTGCGGGGAGAAATGCCGCATGTTGATGCCTGCTTCTGTCGAGCAGGGCGCGTCTTGACCCTCCGCGAGACCAAGAGACTCACCGAGCTCGCCGGTCTCGTTACTTGTTGGTGGTGTGCGCTGCGGGCGGTCAACCTCTGGTGATATCACAGGCCTGATTGGGCCGGGCTTTTGAACCGCATCCAGACATGTGTACATGTATTGTCCAGCACACCGCGGCTTCTGGAATCCTTCTGGCGCCTCGCTCGCCTTCTGGTGGCGCCGCAGGCGTCATCACGACATGTCCGCGTGCAGACATGGCAGACGCCCTGTTCGTATCATGTCCCGACATCATGCAACCCGGTCGGTGGTGTGGTGTGAGGTATTTTCACTTTTTTTCACTTTTTGACGCCCCTGCCAAGGCACAGCTGATCTTGCCTCGCCGGGCGTCAGCGGCGCGCAGAGGTTGCTTTTTATCACGCAGGTCTTTCGTCTTTCTGGCTGGGGACGGAGATTTGGGCCCCTGGATTTTTGTGTTCATGCGGGCTCAGCGCCAGCCACATCGGTGGGTTGGCATCGAAGCGAGAACGATGCGAGACTCAGTCTCACCCGGCTGTAAATCACTCGAGGTCAACAAATGAGGCAGCCACATGAATGCCCTGCTGGTCCTGAAATATGGCACTCGACGTCAGACATTCACTAGTGTGGGTAAAATTGCCATTGCCATTGCCATGTTTGTCCAAGAAAGGATTGCAGATGGATGCCACAGCAAGACTTGAAGATGCTCGCTCTGTTTGGAAAGAAGCCGAGATGAGATTTGGTTCAAAGTTGGGTGCCCAAAATAGCCACAGGCAAGAAACAGAAACGCGACACAGGACGTGTCCAAACGGTGTTGAGTATTTGAAGATCTTAATACAGTATTATGCGAAGCTAAGTATTAACGTCAATTACAAACAAACTATCGAAGACAGCCAAGGCCACCAAAGTACTCCAAGGCCCATACGAATCGAGTGAGGAGATGCGAAGTCCTTACCCATCCCCTTTCCCAGAACACCACCGTCACCCCCCAGCCTGATTCTTGCGAACGCCTTTGGGTTTCCGGCCACATTTCTCAGTGAACTGTGGTTTTGTCGGGCCGGAAGCAGCGTACTGGGCCTGGCGCATGGTGATGTGGAGGGCGGCAGCGATGTCTTCGTAGCTCATCTTTGCAATGTGCCGCAGTGCCTTGACAGCGATCCTCTCTTCGTAGGTCGTGGCCGATGACTTGCGGTAGGCTGGGGGAGGACGTGGCTCTGCGAACAGGAGGTTGGCAGGGTTAATCCTTTGGTGTGGTGGTGGAGGAGGTGGTGGCCCTGTGAGTGAGGGGTTGGCCGGGTCAATCCTCTGGGGCGGTAGTGGTGGAGGAGGGTTTCCTGTGAGCGAGGGGTTGGCCGGGTCAATCGCCTGGGGCGGTTGGGAGGGGAGAGGATCAAAGCCGTCATCGGAGTCGTAAGTTAGACCGGGAGGAGAGAGTGCCCGGGCTGTAGTAACTGGGTCAGCCGAGTCGATGGCAAGCTAGGGGATGGAACTGACCTGGCAAAGGGATATTGTTGCCGCCTGCAAGGGCCTGAGCAGCATGACGGCGTTCGTTGTACTGGCGCCTTGCCTCTGCCGGACCCAAGAGATTGGGCTCGGCGGCACCATTTGGGTCTTCCCGTTCCTCGAAATCATTGCGATTCCCATTCTCTAACTCTTCCACTTGCTCCCAGCCGAAGCCATTCACATCGTCATCCTCGTAGTCGTTTTCCAGCGGAGGGTCGATCCAGTTGAGCTGGCGCCAGGGCAATTGACGCGGCATCGTTGAGAGAAGTATGCCTATTCAAATATAATAATCTAATCAAGCGCGCTGATTTGGCCTGTCTTGCTGATCTCTTCGTCGGTTTGTTCGTTAGCGCGCCACTTCGAACAGGGCTCTCCAAATACCAAACGCGTCCGCCTCAGCCGCCCAAGAGCTGTTTCCAGTGCAAAAAAAAGCCAAACAAGATATCGACTCCAGGGTTTTTTATCGATGATTTTTTGCTGCACCTTAAATCACAATTTGGCCGATCTTTGAGCTGGGTAACTTGGCTGGGGCCCGGTCTCGAAGACACCCGCTCACGAACTTTTTCCGTTTCCAGTGGGGGACCGCAGCCAGTGCAGCGAGGGCCGAAGACCCACACCGGATAATTATTCTGGGGTTTTGTTTACTTTCCCTGAATCGCGAACGAATCAAACATCACCCCACACACGTTTCCCATCACACATTCCTTTTCCACGCCACGCCGCAACGGGCTCTCCACTTCCATTCCAACATTGCCAGGCCTCGAGACTGCTTGACAGAAATTTCAAGATAATTAAGAGAGCGCGTCAATCGAAGACAGTCGACACCATGGCCCGCCGTTCCGCGCGCTTGGCCAGCCTCACAAAGGTAAGGACGGGTCCTCGACCGCTCCGTGCAGAACAAACAGACTGCCGACGGTTGTCGCGTCGGCATCACCATCACGCGCGCGCTGACCAGCATCACTTGCGCTGCAGGCACCTAAGCAGGCCGCCGAAACCCCGACCCTATCCTCTGTCTCCGAGCACAACGATGCCGTCCTGGCGCACATCGCCCAACACACCTCCCCCATCGCTTCCAATGGCCCCAATACCGCCAAACACGTCTTCTCGTCGCCAATCCGAGGACCTAAAACCCCCGGCAGCTCATCGCCCATCAAGCCGCCCATGTCGGAGATGCATCCTAGCAGAGTCCACGCCACCATGGCTCCGCCATCATCCGGCCTGCGACTCGGGTTCACCGACATCAGGCCGACCGCAAATCGCGACGACGCTCTCCCGGCCGCAGTCCAGACCACCCCCTCTCGTGTTACGGCACCTTCATCGCCATTTACCTTCCGCGTCAAGGGAACCCCAGTTGCTGATTTAGCACTGGGCCCCGACGCTCAGCGCATGATGGAGGATCTGCGTGAGGAGGCAGCCAAAATCCGGGAGCAGTTGCGGGCCCAACGTGATGCCGAACAGCTGGAAGAAGAGAACGCCGGCGGACGCAAGATTGCACAGCCCAAAGGGAAAGCCAGCCGCTACAGCGCCGCCCACATGGCCCAGTTTAAGAAGATGGACTCGATCGCGAACCATGCGTCTGCCTTCCGGGGCCAGCCAGACCGCACCACTCCGCTCAAGGCAGGCGTCAAGCGGAGCCAGTCGAGGGCATGCCTCGACGAGCCGGAGACGGTGCGTTCCAAGCAGCCTACCCCGGCGTCTACCGCCACCAAGCCGAGATTGGCCGCCACCGTCGAGGAGCCCGCCGTTTCCGCCAAGCGCGCCCGGCAGCGGGTCGAAGACGACGCCTCTAGCAAACGCCCCGTCTCGCGCGACGGCAGCTCGATCCCAATTCCCAAGTCAGCCGGCTTGGGCATTCCTCGATCAAAGTCTACCCTCGCATCTCTGATGACACCTACCAAGTCGTCTCTGTCTCGGACCATCAGCGTAAAGACACCTTCGCAGGGCCTGCTCGCCAGGTCGCCATCGAAAGCTACCCTCGGCGGCATCCCTCGGTCTGCTACGACAAACAACCTGCCCACTGTTAGGCCTGTTGCGCCTGCGGAAGCTGCCGAAATCAGGAGCCCCCGGAGCCGGTTTGATAGAGTCAAGGCCATGTTCCGCGGCGCGACTGCCAGCGCAGCCAAGCCCAAGAGCACTCTCCCGCTGCCCTCGGCATTTGCTTCCAAGACGCCGGCTCCTGCTCGCTTGCAACGGGAGATCATCGCGGCCCCAATGACCACCCCCGGCCGTAAGCTCACCAAGCGCGTCGCCTTCACCCCGGAGACGCAGCGCGCCGCCTTGACGCAGAACTCGCCGTCGCCCGTTAAATCCAACATCCCCCAGGCCAGGGCCCGACAGGCCCTCGCCGAGGTGCACTACCCTTCTCTCGAAGGCGTCATGGCCGACAACAGCGCCGACCCGGACGTCTTGTACCCAGACCTCTCCGCGCACCGTCCCCTTCCGTCGCTTCCGCCGAACGCCGCCGCGCCCTCGGCCCCAGGCGAATTCACCTTCCGAAGCGACCAAACCATCAGCTTCGCCAACCCCCCCAAATCCTTCGGCTCCTCCCCAGGCCAATCCAGCATCCGCACCGTCCGCCCCTCCCTCTTCCAAAGCGACACCAAAATGCCCGGCAGCTTCCCCACCCCGGCGGCATCCACCGCCTCCTCCTCCTCCGCCGCCTCAAGCACCACCACCAGCAACAAGGAAAACGAAGCCCCCCGCAGCGTCTTCCTCGCCCTGCCGCACGGCATGTCCACCAAGAAGCGCAACCGCGTGGCCACGGACGAGGAGGAGGCCGAGCAGGAGCTTGCGGAGCGCGCGGCCAAGAAGCGCAGGCAGGAGTGCGTGCCTGAGGGCGAGGCGCTGCTTGCGCCGCGGTTGGTTGCGGCTGCGAGCGCCAAGCGGGTGATGGCTAGTCCCCGGAGGGGGGCGGGTCTGCCGGCGGTGCCGGGGACGCCTAGTCCGATGAAGAGGAGGGGGATTAGTTTGAGTCGGTTGAATGTGCTTGCAAGGCCGAAGGTGAGGAAGTAGGGGGGCTGTGCATCACTGCATTTTGTGCGCGGGTTGCTTGTTCTGGGTCGGGATGGGCTTGGGCGTCAATCTCCTGGCCGGCGGGGGATGTGACTGACTGGGGATTTTTTGGCCGGTTGCATACCTACGGACATCAGTGGGAGTTGGTGCGCTGTTGAGCAAGCCTTGGAGACGCTTCCTGAGCGATCATGATGACCACGGCGACGACGACGACGACGACGACATCTCTTGGCGTTGTGGGTGACACCGCATTGTGTAGCTTGGACGTTGCCTCGTTTGTCTTGTCTGTCTGCCTGTCTCCTTGGGGGCGTCGCATTGCATTCCTGGTCGTGGCATTGGGTTGCCTGCCTGCCTGGGTGGTGGGTGTGTTTGGGTTCTTCTCTTTTTCTTGTTCTTGTCTTGTATGATCTTAGGGGGGTTCATCTCGGCAAAGTGTCTGGGCATTGATCATTCATGGGGTTGGTTGGGCAGGGGGGTTGGGGGCGAGGCGTTGATGCTGGGTGACAGCGGGTGTGTTTTTGTTTGGTTTGTTTGCCCTTTTGGGGCTTGTCGGAGTATGGGTGGGAAATGGTGTTGGTTTGTCTTTTATAAATGTTATGATGAGATGAATACTACTTGTCTGCTTGCGCTTTCTGAGTGGAGAGGGATTGTCTGTCTGTCATCTTGGTCTGATGTTCGAAAGGTGAGAAGGTTGGGATGCTTATCTGCTTCTGCAAGTGATAATACCTTTCCCAGCGGCCCCGACTCGTGTCGACGCTTGACCCGACAACACTACATGTATCCTATTCTCGAGTCTGGCAAACGCCCGTAACTAGAGATATCTCTGGGAACTTGGGAGATGAAGCGGTCTGCGTATTCAGGTGGCAGTTAATCTGGCATTGGGCAACCTCCTCTTCTTTGGCACAACAACAAGAACACCAACGGCAGCAACTTGGTCTTGATGGGTTTGCAGTGGCATGCTGATATGCTACGACTTGTAAATTGTTGCTCTTAGCAGACTTTGTGCGTCTGCTGGGGTGAGGTAGATATGGTGTGTCGGAGAATTTTGCTATTGTGCTTCTTTCTCTCTCTCTCTCTCTCTTTCGTTTAGGTTGTTCACACTGGAAGTTTTTGTGTGTGGCTGTTTTTGTCTGATATACCTGGCCGAGGACTAAAGACATCACCCTCATGGCTGCGTGCAGAATCAAGGTGAGACGGCAGACTGACGGATTGGTCAGGGAAGTGAGGGAGAGAGGGTGGAGAAGGAGAGGGCATATACTCGAGAAAGGGGCTAGAGGGGTAGCCAACACAGATCAACAAGCCGAGGAAAACACAATCCAAGTACCCATTTTATCTATCGTCTATACTATACAGGGTATCGTATCGAACCTCTCTCTATCACTCCTCACTCCTCCCTCCCGCTCTGACTCCCCTGCCCCCCCCCCCCCCCAACCCCCCA
>FTCU01001282.1_pt1 | contig 15860 bp, 17 predicted proteins | sample 1639521 | NCBI WGS metagenome assembly FTCU01 (sample SAMEA3914864, study PRJEB12502) | metagenome | biome: forest; material: soil | place: USA | collected 2012-03-12 | depth 0.3 m
CTGCTGTCCAGCGAACGAGGGGCGGGCGGGATATAAATAATAACAACAACTCAGAGGAGGCAAGCTCTGGGAAATATCTCACTAGACATGTGAGTCAAGACTCCCCAATCTGGATTCGGTGTTTGAACTTTTTGCTCGCCATCCCGCTCGGCAGCCCCGCACCGCCCCGCCAGGCCAGGAGAGGCCCCCGCAATCGGAGCCGGTGGGGTCCGCAGGGGATCTTCGTCCCGTCTCCAACAAGTGGGCCACCGCTCCCTGGTTGAGCCGGATTCCGTAGGGCTGGGTCCGGCTGCTGGAGCCTGGCGTGCCTGGGTCTTGCTTTTCTTCGTCTGTTCGCTGAGCGAACCACAGCAGGGAGGGGTTCCAGCCAATTCCAACCAGAATCGTGCACCTTCCCAACGATGCAATGTTGTAGAATGCACAGCATGCGCAAAATACAGGATTCCGACCAAGAGAGCCCCGATGGCCGCGGTCACCGGGGTTTTCTCCGTCTTGCAGCCTCTTTGGACACCGATCCCGCGCGCGGGTCCGGGACCCTGGGACAGCCTCCAACTCCCTGGCGCCCACATCTGTCAAAAAATCCCCACATCCACGTTCGGCCATGCCATCAGCCAGCATCGGGCGTCTTCCAGCCCCGCCGCCTGGCCATCCCCACCGCCGTTTCCCGCCGTTTTCCTTGTCAACGTCGGTGAAAGAAGGCCGGATAGAAGAAGTGCTGGCTTGCCACTGCATGCCATGCTGTCATCCCGTGACACCCGAGACGCCGGCAATAAATGCGCAGACCGGCACTGGGCTCGTATGGACGTCCAAGTCGCACCGCTTGCCGTGAAAACCCCAAGCTCAGGTGGCGCTCTGATCCAGCCTATAAGACGCCAAATGCGACGCCCCCTCTGGCAGGGGCCCCTCCTCAGCCGGGCCCAGACCAGAACCGGAACTATTTCTCTGGGCTGATGACTGACGAAAGCACAGCTCGCATTAGCTCGCTCAGTCGACCAGGATCATGAGTCCTTTTTAAAAGAAAAATCACCTCCCCAGCACTCTCCCAACATGCCTGTCTTACTTTTTCCTCCCCGTGCGTCACTCACTTTGTGTGTGTCAGCAGTTGGCCCTTGATCCATTGCCGTTTGTCATCTTCACCCACGCTCTGCTCTCTCCTGTCTGCTACAGCCTGAATTGACTCTCAAGGTAACTAAACAAAACCCCTGAAAAAGATTCTCATCCGCCCCTAATCAACAAAAACACAGCGGCGTTGCTACGGTTACACAGTAACGACACGCCATGGCCGCCGCGCCACCAACAGACGACCCCTGGGGCGTGGTCGACATGATCGGCCAGTCGCCGCCCGTCAACTGCTCCAAGCCCTACGACACGGCCACCCTCGCGGGCAAGACCATCATCATCACGGGCGGCGCCTCCGGGTTCGGCGCCGCCTTTGCCCGGCACTGGGCCGGCCACGGGTCGCACATCATCATCGGCGACGTCAACGACCGCGCCGGCGAGGCCCTGATCGCCGAACTGCGCACCTCGTGCCCCTCCCCGTCCTCCCAAGTCCTCCTCTACCAGCACTGCGACGTGACCTCGTGGAGCGACCAACTCGCCCTCTTCAACGCCGCGCGCGCCGCGTCCCCGACGGGCGCCATCGACGCCGTCGTCGCCGGCGCAGGCATCGTCGAGAAAGGCGACCCGCTCAACCCCTCCCCGCGCGGGGGCGTCTTCGACCTGCCGTCCGCGCCGCAGGACCCGACCCAGGACCTGCACCCGCCGCGGCTCAAGGTCCTGGCCGTCAACCTGACCGGCGTCATGTACACAGCCCACCTGGCGCTGTACCACCTCCCCCTCAACCCCTCCCCCAAAAACGACCGGCACCTCCTTCTCGTCTCCTCCATCGCCGGCGTCTCCCCACTCCCCGGCCAGACCGAGTACACGACGTCCAAGCACGCGGTCATGGGCCTGTTCCGCGCGCTGCGCGCCACCGCCTGGACCACCAAGCGCGTGCGCGTCAACGTGCTCAACCCTTACTTCGTCGCCACCCCGCTGCTGCCGCCCGTCGGCCTGGCGCTGCTGGCCGGCGGCGCCAAGGCCGAGCTCGAGGACGTTGTGGATGCCGCCACGCGCTTCGTGGCCGACGAGGCCGTGCGCGGCCGCGCCCTGGTCGTCGGGCCCAAGATGAGGGTCAGGGATGAGGGTGAGGGTGGCGAGGTGGAGTTTTTGGAGGGGAGGAGGGAGGTTGCTCCGGGAGAGAGGGTGCAGGCCGTCTGGGAGATCCATGGGCATGACTATGAGCGGGTCGAGGTGTTTGTGTGGCGGTACTTGAAGGTGCTGAATATCATGAGGGGAATCCAGGGGTGGGTCGGGCTGGTCAGGGACTTGTGGGGGATATGTTTTGGGGCGAGGAGATAGGGCTGTGGTAGCCCTTCATGGGTTTTGTTGTGTGTGATGCTTTCTTCTTGGATAGTTGGGAGAGGTTGGATTGGATGGGTTGGACATGAGATGATGAGATGATATGTGATGATATGCTGGTTGTACCTACTGAACTGGTGGATGTCGCCTCCGCAGCGGTACATACCTAGTTACGCATACACGTGGGGCTTGTGTCAAGGCTTGGATCCTCGGAGGGGAGTGTCTGGTGTGTCCATGCTTGTGCTCCCAGGGCATCTTACCATCTGTGCAACTTGGGCAGGGGATGTCTCGTTCTCGAGGGTCTCTCATCTCGTTCGCCATATCCAAATTCACCTATCCAAAACATAGCATACAAAATTGAACTCCTCCTCCGCCCCAAGGACAAAAGGTGTCTCGTCGCCAGCGTCTTGGTACCCAAAAGACAGGTCGCTAACGCCATCTTTTAGTGACTTTCTTTTTGAAGTCGTAGAAAATCGCGCTGACCGGGCCCAAGCCGGACCACACGCCGGTATTGAACTGGTGGAGAGCTTGCTCTGAGTCCTTTGTACGCGGGTGGTCTGGCCCAAACACCTTGCGTCTCAGTTGCAGGCATTCCTCCATGAGGGCGACCGCGTCTTTGTGCCGCTGCCGGTCCTTCAGCTGGAGCTCCCACTACAACACTTTTGGTTAGTTTCGTCTTCTCTGTGTATTCAAGAGCGCTCTCGAGGCAGCTCAAGGAGGAAAGGGGGGCTCCAATTTGAACGTACGACGTGAGCAAGCTGATGCATCGCTTGGAGGGTGTACGGATGTGTGTCCCCAACCACATCCCGGAGCAAGGCCAACGCTTCGACAAGCATCGGCTCGGCAGTTGGGTTGCCGCCCTGAAGCCAGCGCATTGACGCGAGGTTTACCATCGCCATGAGCGTATATGGATGCTTCTCCCCAAATACATTCTGCCGCAACTTGAGCGCCTCAACAAACAATGGCTCAGCGTCAGAAAACCGAGACCAAACCTGGTATGCCATTCCAAGATCAGTCAAACTCTGAATCGTATCCGGATGCTTCTCTCCGAGAGTTTCCCGCCGGAGACTCAACACTTGGATAAAACTCGCTTCCGCTTTCTGATGCTGGCCCTGAAGGTCGAGTGCATTTGCGAGCTCTCTGAGACTTTGAATCGTATCCGGATGTTTCTCTCCAAGAACCATCCGCTGGAACTTCAGGGCTTGACTAAAATTCTCCTCGGCGAGATGATGTCGACCCTGAGCTGTGTATAGCCGTGCGAGGCGGAACCGACTTTTGGCGGTATCCGGATGGTCTTTCCCAAGAACCTCCTCCCGTAACTCAACAACTTTGAGAGCGAGCGATTCCGCCTTTTCAAGCCGGCCCATCGTCTCGTTGGCCGTTTCGAGGTTTATCATACTGTTTATCGTAGCCGGATGCTTCTCCCCGAGGATCTCCTGATGTAGTGCCACGACTCGGGCAAAAATCGGCTCAGCCGCAATTTCCCGAGACTGCTGGGTGTACGTCCATCCGAGCAGCAACAAACCTCCAATCGTGTCCAGATGTTTCTCTCCAAGAGCATCACGCCGCAGCTCATACACTCTCTTGGCCACCAACTCCTGCTCCTGCAACATCCGAGAGTTGGCCAAATACATCCAGACTCTCTCCAGCAAGTCCGCTGCGTCGGCCACCCTGTTGCAGATGCCCCCCCACTCTCCTACCTGTCTCGCATGTGCAATGTACTTTTCGCAATCCGCCCATGCTTCGGGGTTGTTCCACGCCTTAGGAAAGAGCTTGGCCACAATTTGCAGCGCCGCATTCGAGAAGTATGCTTCATCTTGGGAGCCCTTCATTCTGAGTCTGTAACGCGCGGCCTCCTGCACAAGATTGTGCATCTCGTAGCTCGTTCCCTGTCTCTCCCGGCCCGAGTGACGTAGCCGAAGGAAGGAGAACTCCACCAGCCAAGTCAACGCTTCCATCGCCCGGTTCTCTTTGTTCTCGCCGAGCTGTGTTTTGTCTCCCTCGCCACAGAAGAGGCCGGCTGCCGTGATCATCTCGAATGGGATATCCTGGTTGTTGACATACGCAAGGATGTGCATCATCTGGTAGGCCATCTCGTCGTGCAGTCGGATTCGTTGCATGGAGATACTGAACGTTTCGAGAAGGCTGGTGGGAACGTCAGATCGATATCGATCAAATTCAGCCTCCTTGAGGACCTGCCAACGATCCGTTTCCTTGGCCATCTTGGACAGGTATTCGGCGAGTGAAGTGGGCGTCCTCCGTAAGTATGTTCCAGCTTGCGAGATGGCCAGAGGAAACCATCCGAGCACTTCGAGCAACTTTGCAGCGTCGTCAGCCTCTTCGCTGCCAGTGGTCTTGTCTCGCGACGCCTCGAGCAATCTCAATGCCTCAGCAGGATTCATTTGCTCGACCCGAATCCCTCGCCGCGGGCCGACAAGGGTACCAACAATCCGGTGGTCGCGGCTTGTCCACAACACCGTCCCCGCAGGGCTCTGTGGAACATAGCGAGATAAGCTCGTTGCCCCTCCTCCCGAGTCCTCAGGCCGGCTAGGTGATTTGCTTTTGGATGCCTTATCGATTCCAAACAACTCCAGGTCGTCAGCATTGTCGATAACAAGCAGCCACCGTGGCCGACTCTCGATCCGCTCGCGGACGGCCGAAAGCAACGTTTCGCCATCGAGATTCTTTGCAACGCCTAGTTTCTTCCCAATAGTCCTGAAATCTTGGGCAAATGTTGTCCCAGTCGCAGCGTTGACCCAGAAGACAGAGCATGCCGGATCGCTGCATCGGCGGTAGGCGTAATCGAGTGCCGCTTGCGTTTTCCTACTGTCGTTAGCCTCGCACGTACAACATCGCTTCCAGCCGAGCACTGGGCTCAAGAGGATCTTACCCGGAACCGCCGAGGCCGTAGAGAGCGGCGCTTTGGCATCCGGACGTCGCCGGTAAGAGGGTTTGCAGCTGGGCCACGATCTCGGCGCGATTGACGATATCTTCGTTGCGGGGGAGGGGAATCACGTAGCGGGCGGCAGGGCCGTTGTCTAGTGCCACGGATAGTGTCAGGCGCGAGAAGCACTGGTAAAGAGACCAGAAAACTGACCCTCGGAGGTATAAAGATACTTGATGTTCGTCACTGATGGGCACCCAAGTTAGGTTCTCGCTCATTACAAACAGGAAATGTAGATGGAGTCATACCAAAGTTCTGGTCGCCTTTCGCCTCGAAGTAGTGGCCGTCAAAATTGTTGATCGTGCCGTTCCCGAAGTTGTTGTATTGCCGATTCCCGTCTCCGGGCTGGGTAACTGCACGGGGCTGCTTGTCGAGTTCGGCGGAGAGCCGTGAAGGGGGTGCTTCTCCCAGTTCCTCTCGCGCCTTTGCCAACGGCTCGATCTGTCTTTGGGGGCCAGACATCGTGTTTCTGTGGCTACAAGACGAGCTATTGCATGCGGTTCGGGAACAACGACGGAGACCCGAGTTGTGTGAACGGTGGTGAGGAACGAAAGATTGAGGGAAGTAAGTACATACCTCAACACAGAACAAGCATTGAGGACCCCTCTGGTCGCCCATCTGGGACCTCACGCGGACGTTGCCAGTGCCCATCCCCTCCCCCTCCGTGCATGGGGTGCCGCACTAATGCAGTTGGTTGTGACATGTCGCGCCTGGGGCGCCCATCATGGCTGGATTGGCTAGGAGAGGCCCAGCCTGTGGGCCAGCCATGGGGCGAGCAGGGGGGGTTGCGACGATCACTCGGCTCGTCAACAAGGGGCTATGCAGCCTGTCCTTCTTCTTCCCGCCCCCAACCTGCGTTCCCCCAATCCGAGGTCAGGAAGCTGGCTGTGCCAGCGACCTGCATCTTCCTGCGCGACGGCCCGCTAATACGCGGCGGGCTGCCTCTTCGTGCCTAAATTCTGTTCCGGTACTGTGCACTCCTGTGTACTCCGTACTGTGTAGGCTGGGTTGCTGCCGGGGGTGTATCCAGAGTCAGTCTGGCCCGCGGCGCAAGCTCGTGGTGATGGGGAAAGTCATGAGGTCGGAGGTTGGGTTCGATGGAACAACTCTTGTGGAGTGTGTAATTGGCCAGCCCCACTCCACTGCAAGGCGAGGCTCTGGCGATGGTTTCAACCAATGCTGCCTTGATTGGCGAGAAGTTTTGGGCTGCCACGGGCACGCGCGGGAAGTTGGGCGCAAGGTCGGAAACCAATTTCGACCAGGCAAGTGATTGGTTCTGAGATGCGGGCTTCAGGCGGGTAGGAAACCCCCAGGAGGCCGATGGTCCAGAAGCCAATGGGATTGACTGAATTGATGGAGGGGGGGTACGCACGAACCCTGGGGCTGACGAGACTGGCTGGTCAGAATGAAAGAGAAGCCCGAAAATGTGACAGACTGACCCTCCCCAGAAGTCTGGCTCCGTTTTGACTCTGATCAGGCTGCAATGGTGTGGGTGGTTCTTTCCCAACTGGACGCCTGAGGAGGGTGGGGGCGGAGAGCCCTGCAGGGACCGCAGTACCAGTCAACTCTCAGCCGGCGCGCCTTCCCATCTTCGGACGACTGTTCGACCAATCTTGTGGAAGATGGCATAGTTATGTTGGGCCGTTGCCTGCTCAGCCAAGAGATGCGAGCTTCTGCACAGGCTCAGGGTCATGGAGTCTCTCGCGTTTTCTCCTAGTCCGTCCTCTTTGTGTTCTCCCCCTCGTTCTCTCTCTCCCCTTCCCCTCTTTCTTCCTCTCCTCCGCTCTCCCTCTCCTCCACTCTTCCTCTCCTCCCCTGTCCCTTCTCTCCTCTTCTGTCCCTCTCCTCTTCTGTCCCTCTCCTCTTCTGTCCCTCTCCTCTTCTGTCCCTCTCCTCTCCTTTCTCCCTAATCCTTGATATCTCTTAACCAGGACAGTGCCGTGCCCGGCTCAACCCTGTAGGTTGGTAGGTTGTGTTTCCGCGCCGCGGCAGGTTTGACGAGCGACGACGCCGCCGTACACGTAGGTCGCCACTGCGACCACTGCCTTGCCGATATGAAACAACTCCTCTCTCGATGGAAAGCCCCTGCCGATGGCCAGCATCCTCTACCCATGCCGTTGGTGAGCCAGAGCTTTCCGTGCGGCATCAAGGCGCTCTATACCCCTAAGGGCGGCACTGTCGAGTAAGCTGCGCACCGCCTCGAACCAGAAAATTCCAGCTCATGATTCTCCTCCAGCATTGTTTTTATCCATGGTCTCACCGGTGATCGCGAGAGGACGTGGACCGCCCCAGGCGCAACCGACCCGTGGCCGGGAGCCCTTCTCCCGGGTCTGTTTCCGACAGCCCGCATCCTCACGTTTGGATATGACGCGTCTGTGGTTGACTTGCGAGGCGAGGTGTCTCAGAACCGCGTCGCGCAGCACTCATGGAATTTGCTGGCGGCCCTCGCCTCGTATCGCGAGAACGATGGCACGGTATGCACTGCGCCTAGTCCCCAGACTCTTGCCGATGCTGACCCGTGTCTGCATAACTAGAACGCAAGACCCATCATATTTGCCTGCCACAGTCTGGGCGGCCTCGTCTGCAAGGATGTATGTTACTCTCTGTTCCGACTGTGCGGCTTGAAGGACTGTGCTCACCCACTGTGATGTGATACCAGGCCTTGATCACCTCGAGAATTCGACCGGAGTCACATATTCAGAAGATTCTCGGTTCGACGCGAGCTATTATGTTTTTGGGCACCCCGCACACTGGGTCTAACCTGGCTAGATGGGCTGAGCCTCTAGCCCGCCTTATCCGCCTTCTGAAGCAGACGAATCCAGACATTGTCGGGGTCCTCGAACGCGATTCTGAGGTGCTCGCTCGGATCCAGGACAGCTTTTACGCCATGATCATGTCGCGCAGGCAAGAAGGGATGTCGCCCATCGATATCAGTTGTTTCTACGAGGAATTGCCGTTGCCAACAGTTGGTATGGTAAGTCGGGCAGAGCCCCAGCCCGGCCCGAAGGCAAGACTGACGTCAATGTCGCCCAACAGGTCGTGTCCCACGATTCGGCCACTCTCCCCGGCTACATCCAAATCGGAATCCGCAGCAACCACATGGATATGACCAAGTTCGCCACCGTCGATGATCCAGGGTTTGTGGCCATATGCGGAGAGCTGCGTCGGTGGATCAAAGACATCGACGCTCCCGGGAGTCCGCCGTTGACGTCCAGTTCTAAGATCGACGGGCAACCTGACGCGGCCAATCAGCCGGGAACCCAGCCCGGCATGGCCAGTCAACCGAACAGTGTCAGTCAGCCTGGGGATGGGAATCGGCAGTTCAACTTCTTCGGGTCCGGTAACATGAACAACGTCGACGGCCACTACTTTATGGCACAGGGTGATCAGAACTTCGGCATGATCCCGCCCAAGTAAGGAACGGGGGGGAAAGCCATACCTGGAAAAGAGAGTTGGGCAGTAGAGGTATATTGCCTGGAAGAAGACAAGCAAAACAGAAAGGGGAAACGGAGGAGGAGGAGGACTTGTCAAGAAATATCTTAGTTCAAGTATCCAGCTAGGTAGATTCTCAGATTTGTAAAGTTTGCGACAAAGATTCCTGTCACGAGCGTCCCGCTTGCGAAAACAGTGATTGGACTGCAATGTCCGTCGACACTTCATCATCACGACTGAACCGAGGAACAGTTCATTGGAATAACACTTCGAACCTTGAAAATTGCTTTCTCCCCCTCGCTGCTCGGTGAGAGCCGACGTAGTATATACAAAAACACCCATCAGGCGAAAGGCAGTGACCACTCCCAAACCGCCACGGCCGAAACCATTTGGAGTCGTCAGAAAAAGATTTTTCCACCAAACTCCTCAATATCTATGGAAAACCAAGCAAAACAGGACAAAGAAAAGAGAGAGAAATGTACGAGCCCGCTAACGAGTGCCAATGAAACCCTGGAGCCTGAAAGAATGCGTGCTAGCAGTGTACTGGTACGCTATGTACGAACAAATGTATCGTGGTTGGAGACGTAAGAAGAGGGGGCCGTTCCGTTCATTTACATGACAGGGATGCCCTCGTACTCAGCATAGCCCAGGGCAAGGTTCATATTCTCTGTGCCGAGCATTAGCAGTCTGTTCAAGTGAGTAGCGAATTGCAAGGGGGAAACTTACGCAGGCATTGGGTCGCCGCACCCTTGAGCAGGTTGTCGATCGTGGCACAAACCACAACCCGCTTGCCAGTCTTGTCCACCTCAAAGCCACCAATCTCAACACCGTGCTTGCCGCTGATGTTCTTCACCAGCGGCGCCTCGCCGACAACCTTGACCAACTTCTCGCCGGCATACCGATCCTGGTAGATCTGGCGGATATCGCGAGAAGTCATGGACTTGTTGAGAGGAATCGAGATGGTGTGGTGAATGCCTCGGAACCAGACGGCGACGTGTGGAATAAAGGCCACTTCGGCGCCGAGCTGGGTGCTAACCTCGCGTTCATGGATGTGGCCCGTCAAGCTGTACGGGATGATATTGCCCGTGAGCAGGCTGACGTCGTTCTTCGGGGAGGGCTTGGTCCCGGCGCCCGAGTAACCAGAGACGCCGAACACGTGAGGCATACCGCCGAGATGAGGGACGAGGGGAGCAATGCCGAGCTGTGCGGCCGTGGCATAGCAGCCGGGGTTGGCAATTTGGGTGGCTTGGGCAATGTCAGCTCGAGCGACCAGCTCAGGGAGACCGTAGGTCCAGGTGTTGTCGAAACGGTAGTCCGCAGACAGGTCCACAATAACGCTCTTGTGGTCCGAGCCCTTGCGGCCTTCGTAGACGGCTTCCACAAAAGGCTTGCACACGCCGTTGGGCAGAGCCATGACCCAGCAGTCGATATCGCCGCGTCGCTCCATATCCCGAACATCTTCAGGGCTGAGATTCTCGTAGATCACCTCCCGCTTGTTGTACCCTTCCAGCTTTGTGCCTGCGAGCTCGCGGGACGAGACATGGCGCAGATCCATGTTCGGGTGAGAGTCAAGCAGACGGATCAACTCCTGCCCAGTATAGCCACGAGCGCCGATGAGCGCGACCCGAGCAGGCTGGGACTTGGATGCATTCTTCTTGCCGTAGGGGGGGTTGGGGTTGGTCTGTGTGACGTAAGTCCTCGGGCGGCCGGTAAGACCAAGGGCCGATGTCCAGAGAATCGGGCGGCGAGAAACGGTCGAATAGGCACGGATTTGCTGGGCGGCGGGCTTGGCGAGATTGTTGGCGGCGCGGTGGAGTCGCGACTCAAGGTTAGAATCACCAAGCATGGCTCGGCCATTCTGGGTGAAATCCTTCATCAACTGCACGACCTCGTTGCCGTTCTCGATGCCGTACCAGAACATCACGCCGCCATTCCTCGTGACGCTGCCGTCCGCCTTGTCAAAGAACCACCCAAGATTCTCATCGTCCTCCCTGACAGTCCAGACAAGCTGGGGGTGTTCCTTGCGAAGGGCGGTGAAAATGTTGTCCGCAACGTTGGTCAGCCATCCAGACTTGGTTATGGTGAGGGTGGCAAGGGTCGCCTGGCGCCCGTTGCTGGCAGGGAGCACGATTGCGAGCGCGTTCATGGGCCCGTCGTAGTATGCCTTGAAGTCGTTCTCGCTGAGAAACTCGAGATACTTGTCGACCGTAGCCTTGGCATCGGGCCCCTCCCGATCCCGGATAAGCACCGCCTTGAGAGCATCGAGATCCTTGAACTCGGAGAGGCTAGTAGCCGAAAGGAGCTTATTCCCCCGACGAATAAGAGTCCCGGCGCCAGAATCGGTGAACAACTCTTTTTGAAGCTCACCAGGGTGGATGATGGCGACGCTGGTTGCCCGCGGCAGGGTGTCCAGCAGCTCCTTGATCTCCTTGATCTTCAACCTCGTGCCGTACTTAACCCAGGATTGGGACATGAGGTGCTCGAACTCCTCGTCCAGATTGATGGCCGAGATCTTCTGGCCTGCGGCATCAAACAGACCACCCTTCTCGGAGAGGTAAACCACCTTCAGGGGTTCCAGAGCACGGGCGAGCTCGGCGGCAGCGACGTCGGCGTTCACGTTGAGAATCTGGCCCTCGTCGGTCTCAGCCATGGAGGTGAGGATGGGGAGATAACCATTGCTGATAGCCGTCTCGATGGGTGTCTTGTTGACACCGGTGATCTTCCCGACCAAACCCCACTTCTCCTTGTTCAGGTACTCTGCCCTGAACATGCCGGTGGTCAGGGGCTGGGCGTGCACGCCCTTCTCCTCCAGCTTGTTGACCAGGTTGAGGTTCTCCTGGAGGAACAGATCGCGGGCCACACGCAGGGTCTTAGCGTCGGTGACCCGGATGCCCTCCTCAAACTGGGGCTCGACGCCGGCCTGCTCCAGCAAACTGTTGAGTTGTGGCCCCGCGCCATGGACGATGATGGGGTACAGCCCGACGGCGTAGAGGAAGGCCAAGCTGTCGCACAGCTCATCGAGGTAGTCGGTCAAGATGGCGCCGCCGACCTTAATGACGGCGAAGCGCTGCGAGGAGACGGATGTGAAGAGCGAGAGGTATTGCTGGACTTCGCGCTTGGACCCGACGGACGAGAGAGTCTGCACTATCATACCCCGGGTGCTAAGGTCGGTGGTTCGGGCAGCGGATGTCGAGAAGGGTCTTTGGCGGCGAAATGTGGCGGGAACGGCGACGGCACGCGAGCGGATCGGCAGTCGGCGGACGCTGCGACGGGCGCCTGCCCTGAGGGCAACAGCACAAGCGGAGAGCATTGTGGCGATGGGGCGGCGCCTGTTATCGAAGGGTCAGAGGCGAGGCTGCGTCGGCGAAGTAGTAGGAGGGCGTGCGTGCGGTTGGCGCAGGGGAGAGTTAAAATCTGCCTCAAAAGGATGACAAAAGGCGCTGCGTGGAGCTGCTGGGCGGCAACGAGACCCGGATGAGTCAATTGCAAGGGTTCCACCTAACTGACCATTGACGGACGGAAAGGCTAAAGAAAGCAAAAAAGAACGGCGGAGGCTTTCCGAGAGTCAATGGCACGAGTTGAAGGTCGACACCGGAGGAAAACCGGAGTCGGGTCGACTGGGTGATGGCGCTGGTGGTGGTGGAGGTGGGCGGTCAGGCGATGGTGGAGGGGCAACCAGGGGGAAAAAAATCGAGAACCGAAACCGCTCTGAGGGGAAGGACCTGGCACATGTGCCCGGACCTTGGCACAGCGCCTGCAGCTGCAGTGGAGCGACTTCGGCACGCAACCCAGGACGAACGCAAAACTTGAAATCAGCAGTTCAGGTTCCATTTACTACTTCCTAGGTACCTAGGTACTTACCTGGGTACTGAGAACAAAGAGAATGCCCCTAATCAGGCGAGCACTGGCTTTCCTAAAATAGAAAGGCTCCCAATGAGCGAATGGCATGGAGAGCTCTAGAGCCTCATAACGGTCCCTCAACTGCCAAGCTCTGGCTTGTGATCGGGACCCTGATCCACAACGAGCGAACTCCCCGAGAACCACTTCACACACCAGGTCATGCTGTCAGTACAAACCAAGCACCCACAGTTCGGCGGCATTCTACCTGGGCTTGTACGGAAGTGCCAGCTTGGGCGACCGTTTCGAAGTCCGGGCTGAGCATCGCGGGAGATGCGCAATATGGATGAAACATCCCCAAGTTGCATGCGAGTTCGAGAGTTTGCCACTTGAACTTGCTCCCCTTGCGGCGCGCTCTGCACCGTCCCGGCATCCAGCGACAGGCTCCCAGGCTCCCATGAAGCCCGAGCATGCACTGCCTTCCGGCACTCAGACGAGGAGCCACACCCAGGCAGGCCCAAGAACCTCATCATGACTGTCATTTGAATTAGCCACCTTGTGGAACTCGTCCGCTCTTAATCCATCGTAAGTACAGGCACAGCCGGGGAAAATCGTGGTGTCCGACCGTTCCACACAACGCCATGCGGTCCGAGAAAGCGACGTCAAACACTTCAGCGGAAACCGCAAAACCAAGAAAACAAACCCCCAAAAAACATAACGAGCATATATTGCGGTTGCGGCAGATCATGTTCCATTGCGGATTCCGCTCGTTCGTGGTCATCCCGGTCATCGTTGAATCATTTCCTCGTGGCAACAACTAGAGAAGCTTTGTCAGAGTCATGTTGCGTCAGATTAAAGGGGAGGCACATACCGGACGGGATGATGATGATGGCCAAAAGGACAACGATCCCGACGCCTATCCAGATGCGCATCTTCATATTCTAGATGAACAGTCAACGCCTAGCTTGTCTAAGGAGGGGTACTGGAGGGACTGACGTTCCACTTCATCTTCCTCGCGGTCGAGCTGGATCCGCGATAGAACTGGTTCGCGTTGGCACCCAACTTGTTCGTCTGTTCCTGCAAGTTTTCCACGCGTTCGCCGCGTTCTAGAACCGTATGGATGTTCTGATTCATCACGCCGATGGTTTTCTTGATTTCCTGTTGGTTGGTGGCCAGTCAGCCCGCAGTCCTCAGCCGCTCAACAACTCATGAACAGTTGAGGTCCGAAAAAGAGCACGGTGGTCGAGTCCGATATCCAGAAAAGGCTCTTGCCAGCCTTTCTTTCGGTCGTCACATCGTTGCAGAAGGGAAAGCGTCGCCAGGCGTCATTAGGCGGCTCTTGCGCGCCGCCTGGTTGCGACGAGCTGCCTGCAAAATGTTTTGACAGTCACGCAATGGGCGCCCGCCAATCCTCGCTGAAGTTGTGGGCAAGTTTGGACGTCGGTACAAGATGGTTGTTTGTCAGGCAATGGCCAGTTCGCGGGTGGGGGCGATGATGGTGTTTGACCGTAACCGTTTGCGCGGCAGACGGTTTGGCGAGGCCATCGCATGTTGCTTTCTGATTGTCCTGGAGATTCCTGGGTGCTACATAGAGAAAAAGGAAACCCACCGATTGGAGTTCCGCTGTCTTGGGATTGCTGGGATGGCGCGACTCGCCGGCCCCGTCGCCGCCATTGGGGATATACGGGTCGTACGGCTCCGAACCAGACATCGTGACGGTCGGCGAACAGGAAGTCGTATGAAATTGTATTGAACCGGGGGTAGGAGAGCTATGTAGGCGATTTTGTAAGAAATCCGGCGGGTTGTTGCGAGCGATCGAGACGTTGTCGGCGTCGGTGGAGAGATAGCGGAGGCGGAATGGGATGTGTGGAGGAGGAGAAGAGGAAAGATGATGCGCAACTTGAGCCTGTTTTCTGTGAGTGGGCGACAGGCGATCGCACTGACCGGGAAACGCGGCTATGTCAGGTGCCACAATCTGAGGTCTCCATTCCGTTATCAATATATCAGAATATAGTACGGAAATATGTGTAATTTGTTAGATCAATATTAGTCCCCACCAGATTGCAAGTCACCCCCCAGCAGGCAACGGACCCACATCCATGTGCATGGCTGCGAACACCATGCACCGACCACTGGGCGAGCGGGTTCTCCGTCGTTACTTATTTCCTGCACTCGATGTGGTCTTGCCACCAGCTGGGATGAGTGACCTTGTCATCTACATAGCGCGGGAACCGGTTCTTTTCCTGCCGATGGATTTGACATCAACAGCGCATGCCGTTTAGTGGCAAGCCTTCGAACACGAAGGGGTGGTGCGTCAGCAGCAACCACAGCCCCCCAAGAATGGCGAATGCACGCTGGTCATCGCCATCCAATCAGGGAAGACCAGCTGCCCCAGCTCGCTCACTCGCTCGCGACACTCTCCCACCGGCCATGTCGCAGCTTGGTTTCATCGCTTCCCGGTTATCTGAGGTTCCTCTGACTGCGACGAAGCGGTCGCTGTTGGTTTGAATCGCCGCATTTTGCCGCCATCCTGCGGCTCTAGATAATACCTATCTTACGGAGTACGAGGTAATTACGGCTCAGCCAGCTGCCAGTCTGACTGACCTCCTTTTGCAAAGAGCTCCCGAATGCTCCCTCAGTCAGGCACCTAAGGTTGAACCCTTTAGGAAGACCAAAATATTCCAAGAAGAAAACAAAGCAACCAACAGTAAGCACAAGGCCCTACGGAGTCTGTGCCAAGAGAACAGGCGGTAATCCATACACAATAACTACTCGTGGTTCGCGATGTCATCTTCCATTGCCGCCGTGATCCTGTGCCTCATCCTGCCCAGTGCAGTGGTTCGACCCTAACCCTTCGCCAAGCACGAATGTGATGAATGCCAAGCCGCAAGACTCCACCGGCCATGCCGGTTGGAGCCAATTTTTTGGTCCAGCATCGCCGCTCGTAGCCGACGACACTCTGGTTGAGTCAACTCCCGTGCTGGCCGGCCGATATTCCCAGTCCCGCATCATCCCGCAGGAACGATGGCGTCCCCGATACCACTCCAGAGGATGCAGGCGCCGCTCCGGCGGTCTCTCGCCCGCGCAGCCTTGCTGTCGTCCCGAACTTATGCCACTATCCCACCACCTTCCGATCTCTCACAGTCCCAACAGCAGCAGCAACAGCCATCAACGGACGCCGACAGCCCCAAGCCGCGCCCAACCTACTTCAAAGACACCACGGTCGCCTCCTTCTCCGACTTCCTCC
>FTCU01003493.1_pt1 | contig 15835 bp, 9 predicted proteins | sample 1639521 | NCBI WGS metagenome assembly FTCU01 (sample SAMEA3914864, study PRJEB12502) | metagenome | biome: forest; material: soil | place: USA | collected 2012-03-12 | depth 0.3 m
GAGAGAAGAAAAGAGAGAAGAAAAGAGAGAAGAAAAGAGAGGACAGCGGAGAGAAACAAAGATGAGGAGGTAAGAATAAAACCAGCAAGTAAAAGAGAGGGTGAAAGAGGAAGGGTCAAGTAAGTAGAAGAGTAAGAAAAGAAGAAAATAAAGAAGAAAAGGGAAAGGAATATACACCTATCATGGTATTGACTCTATGCCTACCCGGCCTCGCCGGCGTAACAGTATATGAACGAATACTCAGCGTCGCTGCCGTAAGGCAGAGTCTGCCTGACAGTTGAGCTTGGCTATGGCGCTCCTTTGTTCGTACTCAGAGAGACGAAGCGTTGAATGCATGGCTATTGAGACTTCCTCAAAGTGCAGCTTTTGTCCAGCCGTGAACCGACCTCGATGCGGTGTCCATGGCGTCGATCGTCTGTAGCCTCGCTCCGCTCGTTGAGACAGACTCGGTACCGGGAGATGTACGGGCCGGATCTCCGCGAAAAGGTCAACAACGGCATTGCCGGAGAGAGCGAGGTTGCCCCAGAGAGGCAAGTTTGTGGGCGTCATACCGGCCCAGAAGTGGAAGAAGTTCCAAGAGCTGGTGTTCAACTGGGAACTCGGGGAAGCGGTTGGTGCTGGTCTTGTCGAGATTTTGAGACACGGAGTGTAGGACGTGGTTTGTGGTTGATCCGAACAGCTGTGTGGTCACCAGATCCTGCCGCTTCTCGGGAGGAGCGAGCTCTTCGGATGCTGTGGCGGCCCCTGAGAGTCAGTATGCAACAGTACTACTCGAAGTGCTCGCCAGGCAAACCATGCCGTCCTATGCCGTGGGATGGTTTCTACTTTTGCGAACAGCCAAATCAAGAGAAATCCCATTCCCTTCCCGGCCCTGCGGCTCGGTAGAAGCCGCTTCCAGTGCTGTAGATTCATGATGAAGCTCCAGTCGTCTGAACTCGATGCAGGTTTCCGACCCAGGCTTTCGGGACAGGGTCCAGGGTCCTGTTTTCCAGCGGTGACAGGACGGGCACGAGCCGTTAGCCCAGCGATCCCTTGCGTGGAGGTGGGAAGGCTGAAACAGAATGGCTGTCATGTAATAATAACTCTCTACATATACACGGCACTTTGTCGACTGGACCGGGTTCTGGAACGCCATCGAAACCAAACACCGATGAACACACTACCATGGTATGGGAACCGGCGGAAGTGGCTCTGTCCGCTCGAGAGTCGGATCAATGGTAGCCACTAATACACGCCTACGTTACCTTGGGTTGAGAAAGCTGCAAGAGGAGGGAGAGCTTCGTCGTAGATGACCGAGGAAGACCTCTCTCTCCGCACAAAGGGCATCATGATGGCCTGGCTTTACAACTTTCCACTTGGACGTGATAACTTTGTCATACCATGTCAGAAGCCAAACTGGGGCGATTCTCTTTGACTCAGAACCTCGATGTCCAGGATCGAGCAGGTGCCCTCAGACAAAACAAGAGCCGAGGCTCTCGGGTGGCATACCGTCAACGTCTGCCGGGTTTTGGGGGTCGTCGGCCAGGCACCAGGATTTAGTTGAAACAGCGGATGGCTCCCGGAAAATCAGCAGCCGCCAGCGGTTATGCAAGTCCACTTGTATGGCCCGCCGTCCTTTCCCTGGGCTGCTCGGGCTGGCTGATTGAAAGCCAGCTCTCCCGCGGGGGCTAAGTGTTTCAATAGAGGCTGATTGTATGAGGGCTTCCCGGCGAGAGGGGGCTGAAGGGGCCCGAGCTGAGGGTCGAGTCTTCGCTTGCCGGAGTTGTTCCTTCTGGCCGTTGGCGTGAGTTTAAAAGAAACAACGTTGACAACGTCTCGTGTGGATCTTTTGCTAAAGGGTTGCATTCTTGCGTGGAGACTACGACCTTTCAACCTCATGGCATGTGCTTCTGAGCTGTGTAAGACGAGGTCCACTCCCGAGTGCACACTGCATCCTGCACGACACTCGCAATTTACTGTGTCCTTGGCAAGATTTCAACGCAAGACAGTTTAATAGAGTTTCCCCGATTGCCAGGTTGCATTCCCGATTCTCAGCTGCCGCGAGGTGGTAAGCGACGCTGCACCGAACGTCGCTCTACGTCTGTGGGCTTGTGGGCTTGTGGAGGAGAAGCCCCTTGTCGAAGACGCGCACGGGCATGCAGGATGCAGATGCCGACATCGCCAGTGGTGATGCAGTGGTTCGATAAATCGACTGCCTCGCTGCCGACGGCGCTTTTTCCTCGAACCCAACCCGGGACCCCTTCTTGCCCCCACCCTACCCCCGGCTCGAAACCGTCCAACCTTGAGACGAAGCAGAAGATTGCTGGATGGTGTGGCGGCCACATGACAGAGCCCGCGTTCTATTCCTGCTGCTGTGTGATGCCGATCCGAGCCGAATTGATACAAAGTCGTTTCTGTGTTATTACACAGTGCCGTGTATCAGTTCCCAAGGCATCCTGTGGTGGATTCCCTGAATCCCAGCTGCATGCGCGGGTGTTCGCACAGGACACGGGGTTTATGCTGGCCTCTGCTGCAGGACCTGGCCTGTTACCGAGCCCGCGGGTGCTCTCGCACGGCCCTGACGTTAACGTTGAGCTTCTGCAGGGCCCAGGAGAATTGGACCGACGCGGACTCGCGCGTCCTCGAACAAACAGCGCGAATCTGAGAGACAGCCATTCGGCTGCCGTCCCTCGGCGATGAACCCCACACTCCACCACCATGCAAGGTCAAATTGGGGGGGCCAATGCAACGCTTGAGATGTGATGTGACGGGGGACGGGGTTTGCAGAGTTGATCCTCTGCGTGCGCCGCGCTGCTCCCCTTGCCTTCCGGGTTGTCTGGTTGGTGTCCTGCGGGCCTGCTGCGGGCCCCCGACGGCCCTGGTCCTGCAGCTACGGCAACCTCGCAGCAGCTGGGATGCTGGGATGGATGCCCGCCAGCCAGTGCCGGAAGGAATCAGAGGAGTCGACGTTGATGATATCCGCAGTTGGCAGTGGGATTCGTTGCGCCGACTTGGCTGCGGATGGCCATCACACCCAGATAACTACCTGTACCTAGCCACGGCCGACCGGGTTTTCCGCCCAGCCACTGCTGCTGTCAGGGCCATCACACGCTTCTCCCGCACGCCGCGGCCGTTCGACTGCACCGTTGCGTCGCACGTGGGGAGGGGGGATGGGAAGGGAAGGGAGGCTGTGTGCCGCCTCATGCTCGCTGGGCAACCCAAGATTTGCTTCGTTCGTTCCAAACTGGTGCCAAGCAGCCCCAGGCCAGGAACGGTTTAATCCGGCCGGGGTTACGCTTGCAGGGATCAGCAGGGGCCCCAATGGCGCATCGAAATTGCTTCTTCACGAAAGAGGGCCAATGGGCCGGCTCGGTTGGACCGGGGAACCAGAGTGCCACGGGCAGGGAATTTTGGGCCAGGAAAACAAGGGGTTCTCCTTGAGAGAGACAAGGAGACAAGAGATCGCACCCACGGGAAGGGCAAGGAGGAAAAGGAAAGATCTGCCCACTCGTTTCCCCCTCCCTCGGGCGCCTATTGTTACTGCTGTCTCCGAGCAACACTCTCCGGGAGGTTGAGGGCATTTTTGAGGCCATTTCGAAGGCATTTTGAGGCCGTCCCAACCCAGGGAGCGAGCGAGCGAGTGAGAGAAGAGACCACTATCAGGCCCCCGGCGCGCCAGACTGACGCACGCCTGCTTCGAGTTCGAGTCTCTTGGCCACCGGCTAGCGACTCGCGACCCGCAACGCACGACACACACTCTCTCGTTTCCGACTCCTTTCAGACTTCAGAGGCATCGCACTCGCACGCACAACACGCGCCGGCCAGCAGTGTCTTCCTTGCACCTCGGCCATCCACTCGTTTCGGGGCTTGGACAATCCCTTCCCTTGCTTTGGCGTCCCTGGGATCGCCTGTCCTCTGTCCTCTCCGCCATCGCATATCGACGCCAGCTGAGGGCCGGACCTCAGGCTGGCTCGAGCACCATACCCATTGTTTCCCGCCCCGCCACGCTCTCTCGAACGCCATCCGATCTTTTGCATCCCTTTTCCTACTCACCTTACCCTTCGCTCGGACACTTGATCGCTGTTCGACCTTGACGTACCAAAGAACGCAGCCAGACGGTCAAAACCACTTGTCTGCGCCCCTCGACTCACACCCCACACCACCACTCGTCCTGCACCCCGACTTTGCTCTCTCGCCTGTGCCTCCGGCTCGCCTGTCGGACGTCTCGCGACACCAGCGGCATCCTGCAGTCCATTATCGTGACGCAACGCCACTTGCAGGCTTATTTCCAGCACTCTCTGTCCCACGTGCGGGATACCCCACAGTCGTTTAGTATCCAACAGCGCTCCTCGCCTTGCCAGCCGGCTGCTGGAGTTGGGGCCCGACCAAGGGAACCCAATTGGGCGCCATCTGCTTTGCCCACTCCCCGCGAGACGTGGAAACAGGGAAACAGACGTGGTATGGCCGCTCGCTGCCCTTGCTGCTTAAGCGCCCGATTTGGCCTGCAACTGACCCAGCAAACACAGGCGGCGACAGCGGTCCATTCTTTCTCGAACGCAGCACGCACACACGTGCTCTCCGCATCTCGGACTCTTCTTCTTCACGCCCCTTCGTCGCGCTTCCTCCGTCCAAACCCAACACGTTTGCCCCGATTTCGACAACGGGAAACTGGTCGCGACCAGTCCCCTTTCATCAGCGAAGATCAACTGCCATGTTGACGGTCCTCTCCGAGCCGGAACGTCCGTTATAGCGCAGCGAGTGTCTGTTCGATTTTGTCTCGGCTCGAGATAATCACCCCGGAACCTTTTCGCCTAGCGCGTAACCTCGTCAACATGTCGACAGCGCTTCCGAGGCCAGCCCGGCCTTCGATCGGCCCACCGACGATAGCGCTCCCGTCGCTTCCGGTGGCCAAGACGAGAAAGAGCACCGGCGGGCTATCAGCGTCTTTCAGCAAGTCCACACCCGCAACACCCAGGAGCGGGCTTCGAGCCCCGTCAGCAACCCTCCTACCCCCTGCCATGCCTACGCCTGCCGGCTCCAGATCGGTATCCGGCGTTAATGCCGCAGGCAAGACTATCAGGAAAACAGTCAGCATAAATTCATTCCCACAACCTCCCCGAGGGGATGGCCGAATATCCAGCCTTCCGCCCAGCCCGCTGTCGGCGACTGCTCCGCGAAAGTTGAGGACACCCACCACACCCACCTACCAGCTTTCCAACGGCACGCCAAGCTTTCTGAACGGCACAGCGGACGGCAAGTCAATATCGCGGCCAGCCGCCACCAGAAATTCAGATGGCCTCATCAGCGTGGCGTCCCCGCCTCAGAGCCGCAGCTCCTCAGCACAGGATTCTTATTCCACCTCCGCAACCCAGTACGACGACCTCAACGATACGACACCACAAAAATCCGACGCCTCGATGGCCGGGAAAGGGCCACTCAAGGCAGACGGCAAAGGGAATGTGATTGTCAGCGTCAGAGTGCGGCCCGATGCTGCTGGCAGTGACAGCAAGGGGGACGGGGACTGGCTGGTCGATGGAAGAAAATCGTTGATTGCGTACAAGGGAAAAGAAGGAGGGGACTACTATTATGGTAAGATTTCCCAAGTGAAAACTGACTGGGCGCCCGACTAACTCGGACGCAACAGACAACGTCTTTGCGACTCAGGATGACAACTCCCGGGTCTACGACCACAGTGCCAAACGTTTAGTACGAAGGGTCATGGAAGGCTATCACGGAACCGTGTTTGCCTATGGCATGACCGGCACAGGAAAAACCTTCTCGATGCAGGGCACAGCATCCTCACCTGGCGTGATACCCCTCGCCATCACCGATATATTCTCCTACATCCGCGAGACGCCCTCCAGGGAGTTTCTTCTCCGCGTCAGCTACTTGGAGATTTACAACGAGAAGATTCACGATCTGTTGAGCATGCCTACTGGCAACGGTGTCGGGGCCAATCAGCAACAGGAGGAGATCAAGCTGCGGGAGGACAGCAAGAGAGGAGTTTATGCGAGTCCTCTGAAAGAGGAGATCGTCCAAAGTCCAACACAGCTCCTCCGTGTGATTGCCCGCGGGGACCAGGCTCGCCGGACGGCGAGCACCCAATTCAACGCTAGGAGTTCTCGCAGTCATGCTGTCGTGCAGATTGTGGTGGAGAGTAGAGAGCGTGTCCCTGGGGGGCCTGGGGACAGCAAACGGCAGGGACTCTTGCCGGGCGGAGTACGCGTGTCCACGCTGAGCCTAATCGACTTGGCTGGTTCCGAAAAGGCGGCCGAGTCGAAGGAACGGCGTCAGGAAGGCTCTCACATCAACAAGAGCTTGCTCACCCTCGGCACCGTCATCGCCAAGCTCTCTGAGCACAAGGACAAGGACGGAAAGCTGGCCGACAAGGATGGCAAGCACCTGCCTTACCGAGACAGCAAGCTCACGAGATTGCTCCAAGGAGCTCTGTCCGGCAACTCCCTCGTTAGCATTCTCTGCACTATCTCGGTCGGCGCTGCTGGGACCGCCGCGTCGGCTAGCACGCACGCGAACGAGACCATCAACACGCTCAAGTTTGCCTCGCGAGCTAAGAACAACATCGTCAGCCATGCCAAACGCGCGGAAGAAGCCTTGGGTGCCGGTGGCGACGGTGGCGCCAGGGTTCTCCTCGAGCGCTACCGGATGGAGATCACGGAGCTGAGGAAGGAGCTCGAGAACAAAGCAAAGGCCAACAGCCAAAAGGAAGTCGAGGAGGAGAAGGAGCGGGACGCGGAAGAGGAGCGAGCTCGGGAGAAGGAGGCCGAGATGCGCCACGAAGAACAGATGCTGGAAATGCAACTGGCCCGCACCGCGTTGAAGGAGAGGATAGACCACCTCAACAGGCTCATCCTCAGCTCCAAGTCGATAGGCGTCAACGCGAGCGGGTCCTTCAGCTCCCTCGGCATACACCCCCGCTACTCGCAGGGGTCCGTCAGGTCGTCGATGGCTGCATCCAACGCGGGCAAGCTCGCAGGTCTGGAGAGGACGGCATCCATGACCTCGAGCGTCTCGACCATCGGCCGCAAGTCGGCCAGCCACCGCTCCTCCGGGGGTGCGGAACCACCGGCCGTGATGGACGACGAAGACAGCATGGGCGAGTTTGGCGACGGGACGGCGTCCCTCACGTCGCAGAACCGCGCGCTCCAGGCCGACCTCGCCGACAAGAACCGATACATCCAGACGCTGGAAAAACGGCTTCTTCAGGCCCGCCGCGCGAGCTCCTCCCGCACCTCGGTCGGCCTGTCGACCAGCAAGGGCATCATGGTCGGCGAAGACCATAGCGTGGCGACGCTCATCAAGGAGAAGGACGCCGAGATCGCCGAGCTCCGCGCCCGCCTCGACGACAAGGACAAGATGCTCGCGGCGCTGCGCACGGCGGCCCGCTCGCGCGACAACGCCGACCGCGTCGACTCGCGCGCCGAGGTCCGCAACTCGCAGATCCTCGACAGCGACCCCGGGCCCGCGCCCACGGGCAGCCCGCCCGCCACCCCCGCGCACCCGCCCGCTCCGTCCCTGCTCCGCCAGGTGTCGTACCTGCGCAAGCGCACCAAGAGCGTCGACGAGATGAGCAAGATGCTCGACGAAATGATTCAGGACCGCGTTGAGAGCGGCCAGATCATCCGCGGCACCCGCGGCAGCGTCCGCGTCGCGCCCGAGGTCCGTGCCGCAGCGCGCGCTGCGGCGGCGGCGGCTGCTGCTGCCAGTCTTGATAAGGAGTTGCCCGCGCCGCCGTCCGGCCCGCCACCCTCGGGCCCGCCGCCGGCCGCGCCGCCTATTCAGTTGCAGTTGCTGTCGAGGCAGAAGAGGACGTCGTTTATCTCCGTGTTGGACGTGTAAGGTGGGGTTTCTTTCTTCGTTCGGTCGTTTGTGTGCTCCTCCTGGGCTGAGTTCGGGGGGCTGGGGGTTTTTTATCAACGTTTTCTGAGGATGCTGGCCTTGAGGTCCGTCCGTCCGTGATATGGAGTTGGTTGGGTTGGGAGGGGTTGACACTTCGCTTTTTGGTGTCTGTTGTTTTTGTTGGTTCCGTCTGCCTGTACTACCGTTTTTTTATATACCCGACTTCTTTTCTTCTTGCTCTGCTTTGTTTTGGTTTTGGTTTGGTTTGGTGGGTGCGGTGGGTGCGGGTTCTCCAGTCTGTTGTTGTTGATGTGTTCTCTTGTGTTTTCTCAGTCTCTCGTTTTGCTGCCTGCCACAGTGGTCTTGGAACCGGGCAGTGTATATGTACCAGTAATGTGTTAAAATGCGAGTGAAAGGCGGCGAAGGAGGATGGATGGGAAGGTCATGTGTTGGATGAAGCGGCGGCGGCGGCGGTGGTTGATGGGTTTGAGTTGCCAGGCCAGCAAGCTAGCAAGGAAGCAAGAGGAATGAATTCTTGGTTTCTTGGATATCCTGAACTGTTTCTGAGTGTGGTGATGTTGTTGTGTCACGACCTGGTGTGCGATGTGTTTTGGATGTTGTCTTCTCTTTCTGGTTGTCCCATGGGTTGGAGGGAAAAGGGGAGGTGAGTGAAGTGATGGCAGGATGGGACGAGGGGCACAGGGAAATCGACCAGCAGCTGTCTGGGTTAAGAGCAAACGAGGTCAGTGGTCCAGGGGAGAGACTGGGTGATCGACCGATCGATCTTGCCGTATTTGCGGAGTACCGGGTATGCGTCCGGTCTGGGTCACCTACCTATCTTTCAGGTTGCCAGCCAATGGTTGGTGAGAAGACCGTGGTGTGTGTGTGGGTGGATGGCCTTCGATCAGCTGGATCGATCGGGGCGGCATTTGGGTTGGGAGTGTGGACTGGAGATCACCGAGTCAGCGGGTCGGGAAGATCCCGGCTGGATGCATAACATTGGGAGGTCGCGAGATTGGGTTCATGCTGGTTGGTACGGTTGGGGTCACGGATCCGGTCAGACACACAAGTCGTGGGCTTCCTCTCATACGTGCTGTGTATTCTCGGCTGAATAAGAACATGGGTTCCGCGAGGTTGCAAACGTTGAGGAATACGGTCGAATGCGCCGGTGGTGGCAGTGGGGGAGCGAGTCTCTACCGAAAAAACAAAGTTCATGCTTGGGCATTGCAAGATCGATCTGCATGTCGGGTATCTGCTGGCAGTGGTTGCTGGACGGTATCTTGCATCGACACAATCTCCTGGACCGAATGCACGACCTTTGCTTTGCTTGGCCAACAGCCGGGCCGATGCGGTCAGAGCGCCGACTCCGGTGCCGAACTGCCCCACTTTCAACCAGGCCGGCTCCGGATGAGCGGGCGAGGCTATCGCCTTTGAGTCAACGTCCGGTTCCCTTTTGAGACTATTGTGCTGAATGCATATAATCATGATTGATGTGTAAAATGGCTGTTTTGGAAGTGCGCGGCTTCAAGGGACGGGCACACTTCTTATTCCTTGGGCGGTGGGAGATGGACAACCTATAATGGAGCGCTACTTTGGCATTTCCGAGGCTATAAAGCTCCCCTTTCCGTCACTTACTCAAGAACAAGGATGAAAATGGCTGCCTGACCAATGAGGCTGATCTCGCGTCTAACCCAACCAATATCGGAGAAATCTTGATGGGTTGGCACTGTAGTTGCACATGCTGCATTGCAGGAGCAGGCACAGCCTGGTCCGCCTCGCCCACCGAGCCCTCCACGGCGACGACGCAAATCCAGGCCCTGCCGTTGGGCTACACCGGCTCGTCGGGGATGCTCCGCTTCCGCAGCGGCTCGGGCGCGCTTTTTGCCGTCGCCGTCGGCGTGCACGACTACAAGTGCTGGTGCGATGTGCAGGTTGATCTAGCTGATACGCAGCCGCTGACGCAGCTGCACGGCGCATACTACACGGAGGGGACCCCGAGAGCGCCGCGCTGTGGGCGCAGGCCGCCGAAGCCGCCGCGACCGAGAAGAATGGCGGGCGGCAGGTGAAGGTGTATTTTGCAAGGCCGAGGGGGTAAGCTGTGCGCTGTGGTGACTTATGCTTAGGAGTGTGGAGCGATAAAAATGCGCCTGAAAGAACAGGAGGCCCCTTTCTGTAAATTGTGATGATACGAGTCTGTTGAGACGGACGGGACTTGGTGTCTTCTCCACAAGTCCTACAGTACGCATCGCCTTCATGTCGGGAGTTCAGGTTGGCGTCGCCTGGCCGCTGATAAATCCGAGGAGACAAAGACGCCCCCCAAGTTGACTGGGTAAAAGAGGCCGGCCTTGAATCGTTGAACCGCGCCTCCTCAACAATCGCCCGTGGCGGAATAGACCTGAAGCCACTTGCTGGAGAATAACAGTGGCACCAATGAGGTTTGAGCCGTCAAGCCCCGCCCAGTCTGGGACCCTTTTAGTGTACCGACCACGTTGTGGGAACAATTCGCCCACGGTCATGCCATGTGTCTTTGATCTTTCCATTGCAGGGTGTTTGCTGAAGCCAATTGCCTATCAACTAGAGACCGGCTGCTGGCAGACCGCCTCGAGCTGTAGTGCATGTTGAACACATCCGCCTCGCCGGGAGCATTCTTGAATCGTTTCCGTTGTCGCCATCTGCTGGCCCATGTCAGAAATCAAGAAAGATGCCATCACGCACGGATATCCAAATGGTCGAGGTTTGATCTCGCAGTTGGGCCTGGAGTGGAAAAAGGACAGCAAGGTCAAGGTTTGTTGTCAGGCAGCAGGACCAGAGAGGTCTGCCAGCAGGCTCGTTCCACGTCGTCGGGCTGGCTGCCTTGTGCGGATAATGTGGCTCTTTGAATGCGCTCTGATTGGACGCGTCCCCCAGTTTGGGACGTTTCAGAATCGGCAGGGGTGGAAAATGCGATCGGCTACTGGCCCGCCGTGCTCTTGCCTCATTCGGCAACGGCTCGTCTCTTGAGAAAACCCACCCGTCTCATGCCCCATTTCGTGCCCATCTCATGCCGTGTTTCCTCTCGCCAGAGACGAGCAGGCACTTGAAATAGTCGCCGGTACCACAGTAATGCGAAGGCAAACCTAAAAGCCCCCGTTATTCCGCTTTGGATTCCCCGGTTGCTCAATGGGCGAGCAGCAGAAAAACCGGGCAATCAATCCACGGTCGAGTCTGGCCCGCCCCCGCCGCCCTCTGTGGTGTGTGTTTGACGTTGCGATTTCGAGGGATTCGTTTTCGTACTGTGTAGCCGAGAACGCCAACGTCAACTTGCAAGTCAAGTGGACATGTTCGTTTGTACTTGTGCCAGCCGACAGGGTGTCTACTGTGTAGAACGGCGCTACGGTGTATTTCGCTCAACGCCGGACGGATACCGGGCCCGTCCGTCATTTCTCCACGGCCCTTCGTTCTCAAACCGTCGGAAGGAGCTGGGATGTTGGTGGGCCAGGTGTCGGCCCCTGAGCAGGCAAAGAGTCGCATCGGATCGCCGCTCCGCACTCAGGCTCGGTCGATCCTTTTTTCATTCCTTCTCTTTCCCTCCGCGACATGATGGCCCAGGTGTTTCCCCGCCGCCGAGGGCAAAGTTGGCTGTCCTCGGCATAATTCACACTTTCCGTGTCTCTGGATCGCTCGTTCTTCATCTTCTTCAGGCCTTCTTCGCTGCCGGTTCGCGGAGATCCCACACCGCCAGCTACCGACCACCTGGCCTTGCATATTCCATTCCTCACCTCCGTCTCTCTGTTTGCATTTTTCTTTTGTTCGTCACGCTTTCTCGGGGAGCATCGTTCCCAGGCACCGGACATCCCGCCGTTTGACCTCACCGCCCTCTGATCGACCGGCCGGCGTATAAGAGGCCCCGAGAGCCCTAGTACAGGACGTTGTGCGACTAGAACCTGATTTGGACGGATTCGGTCTCGTGCTCCTTCAAGCTGGCCTCATCACGTCACTGGTCTCGGATTCGGCGACGAGGACGTGCCGTCCGTCCATGACAGGGCCTGGGGCATGTCCTCTGTCAACTGAGCAGTGCATCTCGGTCTCGGCTCTCATCTGGGGCCATCCCACCGGACCGCCCTTCTTCGAACAGTTTCCACCTCGGATGCCGCAGCCTGACGTGTCTCCAATATGCCGCCAACACTCGACCTCAGCAGGACGGCGCACACCAAGGTGGTTTTCTCGCCCCCTCGAATCAACCTACGCAGAGCGGCATCATACAACCACCATGACCGGGGCCCGCTCTCTTCAACATCATCGCGCTTCAACTTCAACCACCTAGTCTTCTCTCCGCCCCCATCACCCGGTCTCCCCTCCCTCTCTCCTCCAGTGAAAAAGCCGAAGCGGCGGTTGTTTGGTACCGTACGGCCGATCAGGGTCGTCCGTTATGCGATCCGGATCCTGAGCATCATTGTCGTCTTCTATGTCTCGCTGGTGGTTCTCACCTGGCTCTTTGGCGAGCCGGTCCCGGCGCGGCCAGAACCCCCAAAACTAGCAGAACCTGCAAAACCCGCGAAACCGACAAAACCAGCACAACCTGTGGACCCATGGGAGACTACGATGGTTTCACAAAAGGAACTCCCAGATTTCCCGACGCCGATAGTCGTAACAGACCATCGGGGCAGGGCGAAGTGGACGGTATCGATCCCACGGGGCTCCGAGTTCCCCCTGACGATGAGTCAGTACGCCGACATGTGCCTCCGGTGTCAGCAAGTGGCGGAGCGGACTCGACATCTGCGGTCCCACGGGCACGGGCTGCCGCAAGTCTCGCTCGGGTTCGGCTCCGACTCGGCAGACGACTTTGTTGACGTGCAAGAGGCGGAAAAGGCCGGCTATCTTTCAACCGGAGGTAACACCCACAACATCGGTGGCAGCCTGACGAAAGGGACCACCAAGGCGAGCAAGCCGGTGTGCAAAAGGAGCCTCACATTCGTCCTCGAGTCGAACGACGCTGGCCTGGGGAAGACTCTGATGATGCTCTGGATCGCGTATGGGCTGGCCGAGAAAGAGGGGCGGGCCTTCTTTATCGACGACACGCGGTGGGCGTACGGGAAGTACACCGCCCTTTTCCAACCTCCGTCGCCGCCGGAATGCTCGGCGCCACCGAGCCACGAGATCCTCCCCTGCCCGCGGCACGCGCGGCACCTGGTCGCATCGGCCGCCACGGTGGACGAGTTCTTCGGCAGCCTGACCAAGAGCGCCGGCCCCCGCTCCGAATCCCACGACCGAGCCCTCCGAAAGACCCAGTTCGACCTCGCCCGGCGGGGCTACGAAGCGCTTTCCCGAATCAACAACGACGACAGCAGCTACGTCGACACCCGCGCCAGCGAGCTGCTAGCCAAGCGGATCGTGCCCAGGTCCAAAGGCCACGGCAACGGCCTCGTTGTGGGAGTGCACGTGCGGCGCGGCGACCGGCACCCGCTCGAGTCGCAGTACCGCGACTCGTACATCCCGCTCGGCACGTACAGCGACGCGGCGCGCGATCGGGTCGAGGCCCGGTTCCAGCACGCGGGCGCCTTCGGCGGCGAGGACACAGCGGCCAGGGCGCAGAGCCTGATGGTGCTCGCGTCCGACGACCCGACCGTGTACGAGGGCTCCGCCGGCGCCGAGCTGGCCGACGCCCACCGCGCGCAGGAGCGCATCAAGCTCGCCAGCAAGCAGTCCATCCAGCGCGCCAACCCGGACAAGTCGGTGCTGCACAAGTTTGTCGACGAGACGTTTGGCTGGGAGGGCGGGTTCTTTGCTGCCATGTTCTGGAACCTGGGCGGCGCCTCCTCTTCTTCCTCGTCGGCCTCATCCTTTTCACCCCGCTCCTCCTCCTCCTCTCCCGCCTCTGCGGAGACCCTCCGGCTTAGGAGCCTGGTGGGCCGCGCCTACATGATGGACCTGGCGGTGCTGGCGGACGTGAGCGACGTGGTCGTGTGCGCGGTCAGCGCCGTCGGCTGCCGGCTGCTGGCGGTCATGATGGGGTGGGAGAGCGCCATGGAGGAGGGCAACTGGGTGAATATCGATGGCGGGTATGGGTGGATGGGCCTTGAGTGGTGATTTCTCGCGGTGATGGTTTTTCTCTCAGCATTTTAGGAGTGGCGTTTTCGGGGGGGGGGTGGTGGGGGATGGGGTTGGCTTTTGCCTGTTTTCTTTCACCTGGGCAGCATCATCTGGACAGCATGATACCACGTACGCAATCCGCGCGTCTTTCTATTACGTTTAACTGATTTGTTTCCAACACTTTCCACATTTTCGCACTCTCTGGCGCGAGAAATACTTTTGAGATGGAGATAATAGCAGTCGTCTGTGGGCATGTCACAGCAATTTTCAACCCATAATTACCTTGGAACTGGCGCTGGTTTGTGGCACACAGGCGCCTCATAGCAAGGGATTTTGCAACCGTCGTGATTCTTCGACAGAAGAATATTCTTTGCAGAATGCAGAAGTGCTTTTCTGTCTCGTCTTCAATATTGGATGCACCACAGCATCACATGCTGACCACATCGAGGGTTAGGGTCGTGCGTGTGCATTTTTCTTGGCAGGGGCTCGGGGGCTATCCGATCGCCGCATGCAGGGTTCGCAGTCGAGCAATGACAGCACACCTGATTCCTGGTCAGCAGCGTGCTGCTTGGCCTTGTGCGGAATCGTATTCGCAACTTCTCGTGGGCTCTCCACACCGACTCCGGCGGGACATGTCTGAACGCGTCGCTTGAGTAAACGTCGGCGCATCCTTCTTGCATCCAGAGCGGGAGTGGCCGCGGCGCATTGGCTGTGTACGATGGCCTGGTGGCCATGGCATGATCGCGCGAGCAACTTCGCAGTGTCACTGCTCGGGTTCCTGGAGCATGGGCGAATGCGAATACGACGGCCTGTCCTGATTGGCCGGCTCTTGGGCAATCATAAAAAATGCCCCACCTCCCTCTTCCCAATGGGCCCCAATGGCTCCCGTTCCCCTGGAACGGCGGGTTCGCCAAAAAAGTAGAAGTCGTTCTGTTCTGCCTCTTCAATCCATAAATTGGACTCTGCCTCCCGTCGCTTTGGAGTCTGCCTCCTGGAGATAAAACCAGAACTTGCGGTCTCTGCTCACGAATCGAAGGCGGGCGCTTGGTTCTTGGTTCTTGGTCTCTGGGTTCTCGGCCGTCTTCTTCCTGTTTTTCTTCCCCTCCAACCTTCTTCCCCGTCGTCGCGATGGGTCTCATCCAGGACATCGCGGGTCCCCTGGCCGAGGGGTTCGCGCGCCTCGGACTGGCCTCGCAAATCGGTCTCGCCATTGCCGGTTTCCTGTTTCTCAGCGTCTTCTTGAACGTGCTCAGCCAGGCGCTTTTCAAGAACCCCAACGAGCCGCCTCTCGTCTTCCACTTGTTCCCCGTGATCGGGAGCACCATCACCTACGGCATGGACCCGCCGCGCTTCTTCCAGGAGAACCGGGAGAAGGTGAGCAACTCTCCTTGGACATCAATTCAACCGGTCTGGCCTGGCCTGACATGTCTAACCCTCCTTCTCCTGGCAGCACGGCGACTGCTTCACCTTCATTCTGCTCGGAAAGAAGACGACCGTCTACCTCGGACCCAAGGGCAACGACTTTATCCTGAACGGCAAGATTCGCGACGTTTGCGCTGAGGACATCTACACCGTTCTCACCACCCCCGTCTTCGGCAAAGATGTTGTCTACGACTGCCCCAACGCGAAGCTTATGGAACAAAAGAAGGTCGGTTTGCCTGCCTGGCTGGATTTGGGAGGTTTGGCTTTGGCTGACACGCTGCGCTCCGGGTAGTTCATGAAAGTCGCCCTCACCACCGAGGCCTTCCGCTCCTACGTTCCTATCATCTCGGACGAAGTCACCAGCTACTTCAAGCGGACCGCTGACTTCAAGGGCAAGTCGGGCGTCGTTAACATCTGCCCCAAGATGGCCCAGATCACCATCTTCACCGCCTCCCATGCGCTTCAGGGCAAGGAAATCCGCGACAAGTTCGACGAGAAACTGGCCGAC
>FTCU01001588.1_pt1 | contig 15825 bp, 12 predicted proteins | sample 1639521 | NCBI WGS metagenome assembly FTCU01 (sample SAMEA3914864, study PRJEB12502) | metagenome | biome: forest; material: soil | place: USA | collected 2012-03-12 | depth 0.3 m
GCACTGGGGCTGCTGTGGGGAAAAGTCGTATGTGGACGGGACCGAGCTGGAGAGGGGCGGAGATCCGGCGCCGACGAGCGCGTGTTGTTGGTGATGGAGGTGGTGGTGTTGGTGGATGGGGAGGTGGTGACTGTGGTTGTGGTTGTGAAGGAGGAGGTCGTTGGCGGACAGGCAGGGGCTGTGAGGGAGGAAGCCTTGGATTCCGTTGATGCTGTCAGACTCGCTGCACGGGGTCGGGAGACGCATGTGCATGCGGTGGTTGCTGTTGTCCATGTAGGAGGTCGAGCTGGACGATGTCGGCGGTGTCGCGAGGATGCCGAAGCGGGCGGCATCTGGCATCGGGGTCATGGCGTTGGCGCTGCTGGCGCGGGGGAGGCGCTCCTTTTTGATGCTGGGCGAGGCGGCCGCAAGCATGGGCTCGTGGCGCAGGTGATGGCCGTAGAGTTGGTTGGCGAGGGTCGGCTCTGTCTTCACCATCATGGCGGGCGTGGCCATCATCGGGGCGGGCGGCTGGGATGGATGGGCCGGGTGCCGGCTGATGCTGTGCCGCTCCTTCTTGATGGCTGCGCCCTCGGTCTTGATCTCGTCCTCGTCCTCCTTTTCCTTCTTGGATGGCTTGAGGTCGTCTTCCCTCTTCCTCTTGGCGGCGCGCGACTTGTTGGTGCCGCTGGTGCGGTTTCGCTTCTGCGGCGCCAGGCCGAGGATTTGCTGTCTGAAGCGCGAGAATCGCATGCGGGCGGCGTGTCCGTTGGTGATCTCCTGGCTCAGCACGGGATTATGCGCCACCTCGTTCCAGTCAATCTGTCGCCAGAGACAGCAGAGTCATGCTTAGCACATCCATCCCTCAGGCACTTTCTTGAGGGGACATCTTGCTGGTTCACTTACGTCCTTGAGACATTTCTGCTGCAGAATCGCAAAGAGGAAGCGAGCCATCGCGTTGTCGTTGTTGGCCATGGCGGCGGTGGTGGTGCCTGGTGGCTCGGGGACGATGGAGTTGTGTGAGTGCGGGGGAGGAGAAGGAGGAGAAGAGGAGAGGAGAGGAGAGGAGGAGGATGTGAGCGGTCGAAGGCCAGCCAACCGACACAGCCAAGGACTCCTTCCTGGAGAAGAGGAAGGGAGAGAGAGGGAGAGAGGGAGAAGAGAGAGCAAAAATTCAGAGCTGATCGGATCGGGGGCCACCAAAACCAGTATGGGTTATCCCGCCGGAACAGGGCTTGACCGCCAGGACGAGGAGGAGCTGTGGCAAGGATCACTGCAGCCGAAACCCAGTGCTCGGGTGTGGAGAACTGAGTCACTAAAATGGGCTGGTGAGGCGGTCGGTTATATGCCTGTTTCAGCACAAAAAGGCGGCACTCCGGGCTCAGCTCCAGATGCTGCGACAGGCGTGGTGTGGACGCACTCGGCTTTGGGGGCCAGGAGGGGAGAAAGCCCGCATTGTACTTATACTACGGCGACAAGAGGAAAGGCCTGAAGACAGCAAAAAGCAAACACGACAGACCGGTCAAAAGGCCATTGCCAAACGAGAGAAAAAAATGGGAGAGAAAGGACGGTAATGGAAGCTGCACCGCTGTGCCGCTGCACAGAAGCGGCAGCTGTGAGGGCGGGCGCGCAAGCAAGCGAGAAAAGCGAGAAAATCCGCTTTCCTCCTGCTCTAACGTGATCCGTATTTGTTCCTTGTTTTAATCCGTCCGGATTGGGGGCCCCTGCCGCTTTGCTGCCACGGCAATGGAGATGGTTGCCTGGCCATTCGTAAAGGGAGCCGGGGGGAAAGGGGGCCGCCATTCAACAAAAGCAAGCGAGACACTGGACCGCCCACTGAAAATCGGCGATGGAGGTGCATTGGGGCGCCTGGGCGACGCGCTATCGCGGCGCTCCCGCGTAAAGTGGTTGCGCCCCGGCCAGGGCTGATCCTTGCACACCCCCGCGCCCCCCTGCCGAGGACGGCGGCATCGCAGACAAATCGCCGGCGTGTGCACCAACGCCTCCTGCAGGGCTGCAGCAGGACAGCGGCGAATTGCGTGGTCCCTCGTGGCCTCTCGGCGTCGAGGTCGGCTGCCCGTCTTTCTCGCCTGTGAATGGCCACACACACAATCCTAGAGCAAACAAACGGGCGCCGACTCTGGCCGGGCAACCACCGCCTCCCTCCTCCTAATCCGAAGGCCCAAACATGGCCGGAAAAGGTCAGAAGGCGGTCGAAATTAGCAACAAGCGACCGTCGCACACATGCATGACTCACTCGATTCGGTGCGAGGAGGGATGATTCGAATGCTGATGATGTGGTGTGCGCGGTTCGCGGGCCAAACGGAGCCTCGCCGTTTCATTGGGCCGCGTGCCACAGTCCACCGAACACACTCGTTGTCGGTACGAATTCTGGTGCGCCGCCGTCAGAGACTGACGCATCGCATCCACACAGAGAGCAGATATCGTGACGCCCGAGCGACTCGAGTGGAACACGAGTGCAAGGGCTTCGGAGCCGCGCAGCATGCCTTCTGCCGCCTCCCTTTGGCTGCCTCGCGACCAACGACAATCAGCGGTCAGTGCGGCCGGATCCATGCTCCCATGGGTGGTGCCCGCTTTCTCGGCCGTCTTTGGCCTGCAGCGGGTGTGGGGAGCGTGGGATGCTGCGAGCAGAGTCTTTTTTTTCCCGACGCCTTGCATGGCCCTCCAAGTGGAAAGTTCAAAAATGAGGTCCAAGGAATTGATAAATCCAGAGAGCAATTGCCCGTTGAAAATCTAGGTCAATCCCGCAATCAAGGGTCATTGTGTCCTTTCCCGCCACAAAAAGCACGGGCGCTTTTCCGAATGGCGGTTTCTGCCTGAAAAGAGAACGACGGAGGTCGGAAAAATGTCCAGGCAAACACCCGCGTCGTAATTGGCACTGTGGGTCCGATATCGCGATACTGCCGCGCGATCATCTGACAGGCCATTTCCCGACGGAAAGGAGCAGCCAGGGTGGGGGCCTCAGGCAGCAGAATTTAACCAATCACTTGCCTGGGTAAGGCCCACCTCTCGGCCCCGGCGGAAGGATCAGGCCGTCGCTGCGCTGTTTGAGCACCTCGCCCCCGCGCGCCCGCCCTCCATCTCTCCTTAGCAGACCTTAGCAATTTCCATCCAAGCACTTCGCGCGTCCTACCCTATCCACTCTTGCAGCAAGCCCGAGTATTCGACTGGCCGGCGTCTGCTCGCCCGCCCCAGCCCCAGCAGCGATGAACAAGAACTGGAATGACCGGGCCGACAAGGACCTGTTCTTCACCATCTTGTCCGTTAAGAACATTGGCGTCATCAGCGGCTCGGAATGGACCACGATAGGCAACCACATGCGGACGCTGGGCTATGGCTTCACGAATGAAGGATGCCGGTACGTGTGTTGCCTCGTTGCTCGTTGCTTGTTGCTTTCAGTTGCTGCTTAGTCTACGCTTCAATCGCTTGCCATCATCGTGTCTGCCCACTTGCCGTCGCGCTATCGCGCTGTCGCAATTTATTGTCCCGAGTACTGTCGTCATTTTGCATCGTCATCGTCGACGGTTTGCCGAGACTTTTCGTTCGTTGTGACGTGTCCTCCCTCCCCTGCCTCTCCCTCATGCTAGACTCTGCGCTCTATCCTGCGTCACCCTCCTCATCGCCCTACCTGCTTCTCGCGCACCCTGCGCGGCGCACCACGCACCACTCATATCTTGCCTCCCTCCCGTCTACCTCATCTCAGAACCTTGCACTGACTCCCGGGAATAGCCAACATTTCCAAGGCCTGCGCAGGGCTCAGAACAAGTCTGACGCTGTGGCCGCTGGCGAGAGTCCGCGAAGAATCGATCCAACCTTGAACCCCATCACCCGACGCCCGGGCCCGGGCAGAGGACGGCCGAGGAAACAGCCCGCGGGTGCTGTCGACGCAACACTCGGCGGCCAGCCCGCCGTTGCCACCCCCGGCATCCCGGGTGCTCCTCCACTTCTGCCCGGAGCTCCACCTGCTCCCGGCTTGCACCCCGGAGTTCCCGTCCACCCTCAATTCGCCGGCATCCCTGGTGTTCCGGTAGCGCCCGGCACTCCTGGTCCCACCGTTCTCGGCGCGCCGGGTCCCGCCATGCCGAATATGCCTCCTGCCCATCCACTTGCTGTCGTCCAAGGTCAACCTCACCCGCCGCCGGCCCATATGAGCCAGGGCATCGCTCCCCAGGCGCAGATGACGGTTTCTAACGACATCGTTGTCGACCCGAGCTTGGAGGAGGACGCAGACGAGGAGGACGAGCATTCTGTCAAGCGGCAGAGACTGGATGATGGCCAAGACTCGGCACTCGAGGATGAGGCCGTGCTGAATGCACTTACGAGCCACAACAACCCGACCCCACCAAGTGACTATGCGACCGAGTGAGTCCTTGCTTCCCTGGCGCTTCACCAACCACCATCCCCATTCTCCTCAGCCCCGCAACACTGACACGCGCTCCAGATATACGTACGGCGATGCCTAGTTCCCATTCCAACGACATTGATCCGGCTGTTGGTGTCGAAAACACTTTAGCACTTATCCTCTTAGGAGACAGGAGGCTCGGGAGTCGAGGGTCTGGCGTTTTGGTATTTGGCTTGGTCCAGCCTGCGGCACTCTCGTCGCAGCAGATGTGCCATTGTGCTTTGTTGGAAGGGTGGTTTGCCTAGCCTTGGTTCGGGATTTTTTGCAAGTCTTTTCTATTCTCTCATGTATAATCGATCTTACCAGGCAGTCCTTGAGACACAAGTCAGAGTCGATCGTCGCCCAGCGGCTGGCCACCTCTCTCCTGCTGTGATCCATGCCACCCAGCTGTTCACTGCTTAGCAAACAAACTTGGTTGCACCAGTCTAACATGCTCTTTCTTCCAGGCAACCTTTGACGGCTAGTTATCCCAAGAAGTGACCGGACCAGCGAGCCAGCGATCATCAAATAATTTTGACCCCAATTCCCACTTCGCACTGCCGATTTCGTCTTTCCATTTCTCACCAACCCATCCCGCCACACCCTCACCTTCGCCCACAGAGCCTCGACCCTCGCGTCAATTATCGACTCCCACAACAAGCATCAGGCAACACATCAACGACGTCGCGATCATGGCTTCCCCGGCGGCTAAATTCGAGACCAAGTGGAACGATGAAGCCCACACGGCTCTTCTGGGCATACTTGTCGACATCGTGACTAGCAGCGGCTCGACCAGCATCAGCGCCCATAAAGAAAAGATCATGGCCAGCATGGCGGCCCATGGCTTCCAGTTTACCTGGGAGGCTATGCGGTAAGTTTGGTTTTCTCTCTTCCTTTTCCCTCATGGTGGTTCTTTGTAGATTCTGTTTACTTCTGGTTGGCTTTTTGCTCCTTCTTTTCGCCTCCAAGGTGCTGACTTGGTCAACCTTGGATCCCGCGGGCCATCATCACATTCACTGGAGCATTGTCTCCGGCCTTCCTCTCGCTCCGCTGGCCATTGCCCGTCAGCAAGTGCCGCAAGGGTTTTGTTCGAGCCAACAAAGTGGTTGATTTCTACGTCCTTCCTGCACCCACCCCCAAGTTCTCCGCCTCCCCATCCAACTCACTTGTCCTCAAACCTCATACAACCTCATCCATCGGCTCAACGAAGCTGCACCACCACACCTATTTGCGCACTCGCCACGACCTTGTCGTTCGTCACCTTCGACTGTCACTCAAAATGCCCAAGTGGGAAGACATCCGAGACGACCTGTTCGAGGCCATCATGCAGGTGCAGCCTGCTATCAACAAGGAACAACAGATGGAGATCGTTGCTGCCATGCGGGCCAGAGGGCACGACATGGGCTGGAATGCCATTCGGTATGTTCATCTGAATCAGCTGATTCTTTCTTGCTGCTGCTATCCCAGCAAGTGCGGGACGCCTGGCAGCATGGCAGGGAACTCTGCTTCTTCCACTACCTTCGCTGTCCTTCTCGAATTTCTTTCCTGCGTTCTTTTCCCCACCTCCCCTCCACGTCACTTCATCGCCCCAACAACGCCCACTCGCAACTTGCCAGCCTTTACTCTCGAATCCCTACTTCTCTTCACATCTCGTCTCGCCTGCACTTGGAAGAACAAACCGACACGGAAACAATGGGTGGCCAACGCACTCTCCAGAACTGGGACGCTGAGACTCACGAAGCCATTTTGCTGGCCCTCATTGAGCACATGCGGCCCAGCGGAGGCGACTGGAGTATTGTGGTGGCCGCTTTGCGCAAGAAGGGCTTCACTTTTACTGAGGGCGCTCTAGTGTAGGTCGTCTGATGCTGTTCTCAGGGGGGCAGCCTTTGCTTCCGGCCTTTTCCCTGCCTCCTCTCTCCCCGTTCTCTCATCTCACATTTCCTCTCCCTCCGGCGCCCTGCCAGTTGCAGCATTTTCAAAACAAAACACCAGCTGCTTCTTCCCACACTCCGCCCGCAACCAAAACCCCTCCACCAAAACGCAAACCTCTTCACCATCGACAGCAAGATGTCCAAGCAGCCAACAATCTGGGACCACGAGGCCCACCTGTCGCTCCTCCAGGCCATCATGGCCGAGGCACCGCCGACTCCCGCGCAGTGGGACAAGATCTTGGTCAAAGTGACCAAGAAAGGCTACAATTACACGGCCAGCGCCGCAATGTAATTCCTTCCCCCAAGCCCGATTCTCTGTTCTTTCCCAAATTTCTTTGCCGTTCTTCCCATCCCAAAAAAACCTCTTCCTCACTCCTACTTTCTGCGTTCTCCTCTCCTCCCATTTTCCAACTCTCCCAACCCGAGCACCTTGGTCTCGTCCCCATTTCTTCCCCAACCCAACCTTCGGCAAGCCTCGCTCTGCAAGCCTCTCCGACCATCTGTCGCCCGTCATCATGTCTGAGCGGTCTGAGCGCATGAACTGGGACCATCGAGCCGATCACGACCTTCTTACGGCCGTTATGCAGGAGCTCCAGCCGACGCAGGAGCAGCTGCGCGGCGTCATGACCAGAATGCACAGCTTCGGCTACACTTGCACTGTCAAGGCCATCACGTACTGCTTCCTGATTTGACTTTTTCTCTCGTCTTGTTTTATTATTTCCTCTTGCTTTAAATCCGCTGCTGCTCGCTCTCCCATCGACCGAAAGATCAGACCTGCTAACTCCTTCCTGCAGTCAGCACCTCCAGAAGCTCCGCCGCAAGGAGGACAAGAGCGGTGGCGCCGGCAACGGCGAGGGCTCCTCGGCCGCCACCACCCCCAAGACCCCCGGCGGTCGCAAGAAGAATGCCGGCGGCGCCTCGGTCAAGAAGGAGCCCGGCTCCGGCACCAAGCGCAAGCCCGTCGACCTGACCGACGAGGAGGACGCCAAGCCCGCCAAGGCGGCCAAGACATCCAAGGTCAAGAAGGAGGAGAAGGATGTCAAGGAGGAGGAGAAGGATGTGTGAGTTCTTTTTTTTTTTTTTGGTTTCATTCCCTATCCACCTTCCTACGTTTTGCTAACCATTGGGATTTTCCTCTTTGCTCAGCAGCAGCGACTTTGGCGAGGCCTAAGTCGGTGGCCGTGTTCAGCAACCAAGACCCGCGACTCTTGATGCCGATGCTTGCTCTGCGGCAGTTTCACTTCACCTCGACCGGGTCGGTTGCGTCTCCGGCCATGACCTCTTTCCCTTTTCTCTGATGGTCCCCTCATTTTTTTTTTTTTGCTTTTCCCTCTCTCGGGCTCTTCATCGACCCCGATCAGTGCGTTTTCGACCCATGGCGCGCTTTCCCCCATTCCACGGCAAGCACCTTTACGGAGGACGGACAAGGATCAATTACGGGACTCGAGCCAACACATGACAGCTATTGGATCGGGGTCAAGGTTTTTTTTCTCTCTTTTTTCTGGGCGGATTCCGGAGGCTTTGGAAGGAACCATCGGTTGGGAAAACCCGGCTTGCTCTTCTTTGGGGGAGTCAAAACGGTTTGGTCACCTGTGGTTCTGGCAGGGCAATTCTTTTCGGGTCGTTTCGGGAAGGAGGGGATTGCTTTTTTTTCTTGTTCTCGGGTTACTACAGGCTGGTCATGACTTCGGAGGTTTGGGTCTCGCACGCAACTCTGAGTGCTTGCCTGCTTGGGGGGTTTTTAGGCCGCTGATAAATGGGACATTTGATCATTTCTGAAATTGACTCTGCCCTACGCGTGAGTTTGATTGTGTGTGTGCGGGTGGGTGTGTGACCGGCAAAGTTAGGGCTTTGGAGATGACGGGTTGGTTTCCCCGGTTGGGGAAACCATGCAGTGACTCGGAGAGCGCGAGCCCCTCCAGACATGTTTTGGCAGACACTTGCGGCGGCACTTGGCACTAGAATTTCTAGGTCTAACTACTGCAGCTTGGGAGAGCCTTGGGTGCTGGTAATTTGTGTTAAAACTCAAGCTGGGTCAATACTATCTTTCAGTTGTTTCCCTTGTCTGGTGAGATCAAAGGGCGAGTTGGATTGGTGGTTCAGAGATCCCATCGCATGTTATTCTTCACCAAGAAGAAAAGACCACTTCACTCGAGACCTCCAAAACCATGAGTTTGTGGGTTTATGGGGGCTGAATGTAGCCGAAAGGGAACAAGTAACGCTCATGTTATGTAGTGTGCCTTGGAAGAAAAAAAGGGGGTGCCAAGCCCGCGTTGCTGAGCAACGTCCCCCCAAGTCAACATTCCCCCTCTCTCCCTGGCTGTGACCAAAGAAAAGCAGAAAGAACCAACGAGAGCAGACAAGAAAAAGCGAGCTACTCCTCCTCCATCTCATTGCCCGAAGACTCGCCACTTGTCATGCCTGGAGAAGAGGACAGCTCTGAGAACGAGGCCAGCGCGATGCCGCTGCCCTGCCCCTTTCGCTTGAGAATGATGGTGGTCGCCTTGGCCTTGCCGCTATTGCCCTTTGCCTTCTTGGCCAAGTTCTTTTGCGACTCGCCGTCGGAGAGGAGGGTTGGGCTGGCGGTGGCCCGGGTGCGCTTTTTGCCGATGACGATGGTCGGCTGCCCACGGACGCGCTGGTTGGTCGGCGGGGCGTTGGAACTGCCATCTTCCTTCTTCCCCTGTTTTTTCTTGTTGGCGCTGTTACTTCCTTTGTTTGGGACGGCGGCAGCGACGGCGGCCCTGTTGGTCAAGACGATGGTGGTCTTCTTCTTCGCGCCCGCCTCGCTGGCGCTCCCGCTCGGGGTCTCGGCATCGTCGACAACATCTTCGGCCTTGGCAATGTTGAACTTATTGCGGATGACGCGCCAACGCTGATAGGCGGCTGTGATACGAGCAGGTCAGCGAGAAAGCCAAAGACCGAGGGCGACTAGGGAGCGGGCAGGGTCGTTGCAGGCGGCTCGGGGCAAGGGAGAGACACAACGCCCGAAACTCTCAAAGAAAAGCCACAGCCAAACTGGTCAACGGCATCAAGTCGCCATTGCGACTTGAGGAAAACAGATGAAATTCACACAAACTTACTCTTCTTGTCCTTTAGACCGGTGGTGGCGATCAGTTCCTCCCAGTTGACGTCGGGCTTGGACTTGAGGCTGCCAACCAGGGCGAAAACAAAGTTTGCCTCATCCTGGGAGACAGCCATGCCGTTGATCTTGGGGGCAATCAAGGGAGCGCCGCTGGTGCCCCTCGCAGCCGCGGTCCTTGAAGTGCGTGGCATTGTTGTTGATTCTTGGTCTTGATCAGTTGCGCACTTGGCGAAGTTGAGGATTTGGGGTGTCGATTTTTGCAACGGGCAGCGGGCTGTCTAAGGGCAAGATGAGCGTCAGTTAGTATTTCATCGTGAATGGGGTTAGGTACCAGCCAACCGCTTGAATGAGAATGAGACAGACACGCTGACCCTTTAGAAAGCGCACCAGGAAGATAGAGTTTAACCTGCCCTCTCCTATTCTTTACAAGAGGAGGAGGCAAAAAAAACGCAATAAAGAAAGTGAGAGGATGGAGCCAGGAAAAAAGAGCAGGGCGAGGGGCAAACGGAGGGAGCTGCGGAGAGGATGCAAAAACGCAATGAAGGGAGCAACACGGCGTCAAGCAAGCATTTCCTTGGACGTCTGATTAGCCGGCGGAACTAGACGAACTGGTGGTCTCGGCGAATCTTTCAAGTGGGCTGCTACCGGGCAGTGACGCTCTATCAGGACCGATCAGTGCTGCTCTCTGGATATATACCACGTGAGGATGCGGTTGTGTTCAAACAAGTTGAGCATAAAATTTCGGTAGGTCTTATACTCCGTGAGATCTGCAAAAGGTTATTGTTGGACTCACGTTGGCCCGTTGCGTGATGAATGCTGGAGGTGATGGCTCACAACTTCCTTTGTTTACACAAGTCAGGGGCTGGGGGGAACCCTAACCCTATTCCCTCTTTTTGACCACCGTCCCAAACTCAGCCCGCATCACACAACAAACCTGGCATTGTCATGTGGAAAGGGAAAGGAGAACAGGGGATATTCATTCTTATGTACCAAATAGTCATCCCAGAAGGACATTGATGCACACGAGAGAGTGGCTGTGCCGAATCTGCACTGTCTTCCGCGTGATTGCAGACGGCTGCCCGTCCGAAGCTTGTCTGGCTGGACTTGGCTGCTGTTCTTTGCTGTTCTTGAACAAGGCACCTCCGTCTGAACTTCAGCATTGAGGCTGTTGAGTGGTCTAAGTGCACGTGACAAGAGTCGACCACCAGGCCAGGATATTCACCACTCGCCACAGGTGTGCAGACCAGGGGCAGGATTTGGCGTTCCTTCCTGGACTGGACTCCAGCCTGCTCATGGTCCAGTCCCCAAAGGCGTTGAGAAGTTCCCATCCATCCTGCAGAACTCCCTCTGCTTTCTTCCTCCCTCCGACCGACTCGAGGACAACAATCGCAAACTTGACCACGACCGTGATCACAACCACGACAACGTCCACTCTAGGTAAGTCCGCCGGCTGTTCTTTGGCCGACCACTATTATCAATGGCTGCGGCACCAATGGCCAGGCCTTGGAGATTTTGGGATTGTGCCCTTATTGTTGGTCCTGGCTGAATGAGCTTCTGGGTGAGCTGCTGGGCCAGCTGCCTTCGCGCCCCGACGCGTCGCGGACGTGCCGCACTGTTCAAGCCCAGTCGCATGCCCTTCATCCCCATCCTTTCTACTTCCCATTTCCCACTCCCCACCCTTCCCAGAACCTTCATCCTCTTCCTTTTCTCACCAGCTCTCCAATCCAGGACACATCTCCCTCCAACAACGAACAAAAACCCAACAACCAGGTGAGCATCATCGTCTCCGTCTGTCAAACCCAGTCCTGTCAGCCTTCTTTTCTTTTGCACGCTCGGGCACGAGCCGATATTTTGCAGGTCGGTTGCCCTCCCAACGCGTCCCCAGCGCGAGTCGCGACCGTGGGGTTCTTGTCCTGGCCCGTCCGCCTCCTCCCACTTCCTCTTCTCGTCCCGCCTCTTCTTCCCCAAAACTCTTCCACCAGCAACTTTCCCATCCTGACTCCTCCAGTCGGCGCTTTACTCTCCATTCAAACCAACCACCGCACGCACGATACCAAGGTATTTGCTACCCTCACTCCCCGAATGCCCTCTTGCACCAGCTTCTTTTTTGTTTCCATCCGCGACCGACTCCAAGATTGACACTGGTCGGTTGGTCCATCGATCAGTTGCTTAGTGGCACCGGTCGGTCGGTCCTGTCCCGGTCCCTTTCCCTCTCTCTCCTGTTCTCCCTCTCTTTGTCGCCTCTCCAGCAGCAGCCTCTGTTTTGTCTCGCCCTTCTATGCGCACAATTCTCAAGTCTGCCGACCGTGACAGTCTGACTGACATCTTCCACCTGCGACCGACAGAATAACTGCAAAAACAAGAACCGCAATCATGCCTGCCATCGACACCGAAGCGCAGTTCAAGTTCCTCCTCTGCTGCATCAAGCACTCGGCTGCCGGCAAAGTAAGTCGCTCCCTGCTGCCCATCCTGCCGGGCACATCCTGCCGGTCGCCATGTTTTGCCGGACTCGTGCTGACCATCGCTTGTGCGATCGCGCATTAGGTCAATTTTGATAATGTCGCTGCTGAACTGGAGATTGTGAGCAAGGCCGCCGCGTAAGTCCCCGGCTTCAAATCCTCTTCATTCTTTTCCCATCTCCCATCCAGAGTCGAGATCTCTCCCCGCCTTCACCGACACCAATCCCTCCTCCCATCAGCCCACAAACCAAATAAAATGACCACCAAAACGCTAACCCATGTTTTCCACCGCCCCTCCAGCGCCAAGCGGTACGAGCGCCTCCTCAAGGCTCACGACATCGCCCCCGCCACCCCTCGCAAGAAGGAAGGCGGCGAGGCCAAGGAGGCCAAGGAGACCAAGGCGCCTGGCTCGACCAAGCGCAAGCGCGGCGGCGGCAACGCCCACGGCACCAGCGAGGAGTCGGAGCCGGAGACCCCGGTCAAGAAGGAGCGCCCCGCGCGCAAGAGCCGCGCCGCCGAGCCCGCTCCCAAGAAGGAGGAGTCGGACGAGGACACCAAGGTCAAGAATGAGACCGACGACGGTGAGTGAGCTTCTTCTGTAGTGTTGCTGTGCAGAGCGGGTGGCGCGTGGATGACTTGTGCTTGACGCATGCTGGCCTGCCGACGGGATTGGCCTCTTGGAGACGCGCGCGATGATTGTTGCGTCGTTGTCGCCGAGGGGGTCGGTTCTCAACTCGGCCAGGGCGCCGGCATCGGTTTTTGCCACAGTGCTAACTTTGGGTTGCCTCCACAGACGAGGGCTTTATTTCGAGCTCCAACTAGTCCCTCCGCCGGCGGCGACCTCTGCCTTTGCGGATTTTTTTTGGGAGCCCACAAGGGCATTTCCTGCAGTTTGGCCCCGCGCATCTGAGTCTTTTGGCGGGCGGCATCGTCGCTCACGAGAAAGGTGTGTCGCCGTTTTTACTTTAATTATCCGAATAGTTTCAGGCAGCTAACATCGTGTCAGCTTAGCAAGAACCAAAGGGAGGACTCCTCGGCCTGGGAGAGAGGATGGTAGACCGGCATGGTAGACCGGCTTACCTCGCCACCATGCGGTTTGGGTTTTGGGGGGTTTCTTCTTGCTTGGGTTGGTAAAGCGCGCGCCAGCTAGGAATAAGTTTGTTGATTGAGAATGAGGATTGGTGATTTCTGATGTTTTGTTTTTTTGTGATGCCGTGATGCCGTGATGCCGCCCCCGTGATCCCCGCCTCCCTCCTTCTCCAGCCCTGTATGAGATGCCATCTTTCCCGGCATGTTGGTGTGTGTGACTCCAGCCTTGTTGGAATCACGGCAGGCAGGGGCTCATGTTGCCTTTCAGAAGTGCCTGCTCTGTAGCCAGTGCCATCTTGAGGAGTTGGGGAGGAAACTTTACTGGCTTTGGTTGAGTCGACTCCTCCGCATCGGTTATACTTATTCAAGATCATCCAGTTACGAGGGCAAGGCAGAAAATGCCGAGTAGTGCGGTATCGGATTCAAGGAATGGCCATCTATGTGCCTGGTTGTCTACCTTGACTTAAGCTCCGGATTCTTGGCCCAGGCCCTTAAGTTTCCTCGACACTCAAGTCCAACAGCATCCGAGCTGAGATACGGCGCGAGAAGAGGGAGAGGGAGCGCGGCTGGGAGACCACAATATCAACGGCGAGGAACCTGAGCTCATCGAGAATAATACAAGTTCACCGTAGGAGAAGGGCAGGACGTGGTTCATCGTTGAAAAGAGGGCAAAGAGAAGCAGTAGGGTTGGGATTGTGGCCAGCGACTGGAGGCTCAAGGGAGAACTGCCAACCCAGGAATGCAGAGCCAGAATGGAGATCTAGACAAGCAAGAGAAGACCGGGCATGCGTGCCCTCGAAAAGCAATCGTCCCCAAGCAATGTTCTGACGCCTTTTCGGCCGGCCTGGTGCAGTAATTGGCGTGGCGGCCTCGGGTGTCGTTGAGAGTGGGGAGCTGATGCGGAGAATGGATCCGTGTGTCCGGCCCGCTACAGGAGCCGAGCCAGTGCCACAAGTCCCCACCGCATGGGATGACGCACAAGCAGAGGAACGCAGCTGTTCGGCACATTTCGGCAGCGCAGCCCTCAATTCGGCCAGTGCGGACTGCAATCCGCACGAACCTCTAAACCCAAGTGCCACCGTCGAGCCAAAACACTGCAATCTTGGCAATTCCGTGCCGGCAGAGATTTTGCCTCTTTTTTTGTCACTCGCGACTCGGCACGGCGGGGTGTCGATGGTTCCAGAAACAGCTCCAGGCCATCCGGGAAGCGCTAGTGCAAACACAGATTAGTGGCAAGGAGCTCGGGCCAATGCCATTGGTAACCGGCCGGCAACCTTGGGAATTTTTTTCGGCGCAGTCCCGAGCATCAACACCGACTTTCTTCCTCTTCCATTGCATTGCAACCTCCCCTCCCGTTCCTCTCCCAAGCCGACCGTGATACCCCGCTGGGCTCTGAGCTGCCTAGACCTCAGTTTCCTTGCACACTCTTTAATACCACAGACACAATGCAGCGTGCGTTGACAAGGGCGTCGGTCTCGTCGCCGCTGGCGGCTGCCCGCGTCCGTTCCACTCAGCAGCTCCGCTTCGCCCACAAGGTATGTCATTGGCGATGCCAGGCCTGATGTGCCTTTGGAGGATGCTTCGGGTGTCTCTGGTAGTCGGGTTTGGGCGCTGGCCATGCCATGTCATGTCATGGGCGGCTTGCTGATGTTCTTTTCTCACAGGAGCTCAAGTTCGGTGTCGAGGGCCGTGCTGCCCTCCTCAACGGTGTCGAGACCCTGGCCAAGGCCGTTGCCACCACCCTCGGCCCCAAGGGCCGCAATGTCCTCATTGAGTCGAGCTTTGGCTCGCCCAAGATCACCAAGGGTTCGTCGGATCCCCACACATTCCTCCCTCACCCCGCAGACTGTAGCTGGCTAACACGCTCATGCCGCAGACGGTGTGACTGTCGCGAGGGCCATCTCCCTCAAGGACAAGTTCGAGAACCTCGGTGCCAAGCTCCTGGCCGACGTTGCCTCCAAGACGAACGAGGTTGCCGGTGACGGCACCACCACTGCGACAGTGCTGGCCCGCGCCATCTTCTCCGAGACCGTGAAGAACGTGGCTGCTGGCTGCAACCCCATGGATCTCCGCCGTGGTATCCAGGCTGCTGTCGACGCCGTCGTCCAGTACCTCCAGCAGCACAGCCGCGACATCACCACCAGCGCCGAAATTGCCCAGGTTGCCACCATCAGCGCCAACGGCGACGAGCACATCGGCAAGCTGATCGCCAACGCCATGGAGAAGGTCGGCAAGGAGGGCGTCATCACCGTCAAGGAGGGCAAGACTCTGCTCGACGAGCTTGAGGTGACCGAGGGCATGCGTTTCGACCGCGGCTTCGTCTCGCCCTACTTCATCACCGACGCCAAGGCCCAGAAGGTCGAGTTCGAGAAGCCCCTCATCCTCCTCTCGGAGCAGAAGATCTCTGCTGCCGTGGACATCATCCCCGCCCTCGAGATCTCCAACAAGCTCCGCCGCCCTCTTGTCATCATCGCCGAGGATTTCGACGGCGAGGCCCTTGCCGTCTGCATCCTCAACAAGCTCCGTGGCCAGCTCGAGGTCGCCGCCGTCAAGGCTCCCGGCTTCGGCGACAACCGCAAGTCGATCCTCGGCGATCTTGCCGTCCTGACCAACGGCATGGTCTTCAACAACGAGGTCGACGTCAAGCTCGACAAGCTCACTCCCGACATGCTCGGCACCACTGGTTCCATCACCATCACCAAGGAGGACACCATCCTTCTCAACGGCGAGGGCAGCAAGGATGCCATTGCCCAGCGGTGCGAGCAGATCCGCGGCGTCATGTCGGACCCCACCACCTCCGAGTACGAGAAGGAGAAGCTCCAAGAGCGTCTCGCCAAGCTCTCGGGCGGCGTCGCCGTCATCAAGGTTGGCGGTTCCTCC
>FTCU01000777.1_pt1 | contig 15786 bp, 13 predicted proteins | sample 1639521 | NCBI WGS metagenome assembly FTCU01 (sample SAMEA3914864, study PRJEB12502) | metagenome | biome: forest; material: soil | place: USA | collected 2012-03-12 | depth 0.3 m
AGCGGGCTGAATCGCTCAAAAACGCAATAAAATTCAAATCAATCGATCTTGTTTTTTGGCTAGCTAAGCTGCCCTGGCCCTGCCCGCGCCTGTGCCCGCGCCTGTGCGCCCGCCTGCGCCCGCCTGCGCCCGCACCTGCCTCTGCCTCTGCCAGCCCTGGCCCTACCTGCGCATCGGGTGCTCAATTGAGTACTGGGAATAGTATCATCGACATCCAGCCTGTCGAGGTCGACGTTCTCCTACTGAGACGGCGCGCAGCGAATTAACAGGTGTAATGGCGGCGACAGTTGAGTCCCTGGGACCGTAACACCTTATGTGGGGCGATGTGACTATAGTGCGAAGAGCCTTTTTCATCGTGCGATTAGACGGCCCCTTTTGATAAAATTCACGTCAGGGGCCGGCGGTATGCAGCCCCTGGACCCATCGACCTGGCCCGGGGTGGAGCCATGCTCGGTGATGACTGCAGCGAGACCCAAGCTTCGGGCTCAAGATGCCGAAGGCACACCCCGCAGTACCCCAATACCCTCACTGAGGGGTTCCATCTCGCGCTTCGGTGCGAGACCGGGGCAGGTGGGCAGCAGCAACCTACCAGGGAGTCTTGATCCTCTCGTGGCACAAAAAGCAGGGTGCCTACCTGTGCGTTGGAGGTTTCTTTATTTCCAACTTTTTGTCATCTCCTCCACAACGCCGCAACACCCTCGACGCCGAGAACACCCCTCGACGGACCTCCAACCCCTATTGACAACTTGGAAGTTACAGACCACCTTATTGATACCACAACCTACAACAAACAAATTGCCCGCCATGTCTTCTACAGCCGTCATTCCCCCCAAGGGCGTCTTCGTCCCCACGCCCACCTTCTTCCTCCCCGCGTCGGCGTCCCCCAAATCCCTCCAAGCCCCCGTCGACACCGAAACCCAAATCGCCCATAGTCTCTTCCTCGCGCGCGCCGGCATCACCGGCCTGACCCTGCTCGGTTCGACCGGCGAGGCCGTGCACCTCTCGCGCTCGGAGCGCAGCGCGCTGATCTCGGCGGTCCGCAAAGCCCTCGACAACGACGGCTTTCAGGACTACCCCATCATGGCGGGCGTGCTGACCAACGGCGAGCTGGACGACACACTGCAGTGGCTGGATGACTACGCCAAGGCCGGCGCGCAGTGGGGGTTGGTGCTGGCGCCGGGCTACTTTGGGCCCGCGGTGCCGCAGGAGGGGTTGATTGAGTGGTTTACCGCCGTGGCGGACCGCAGCCCGATTCCCATTCTCGTGTATAACTACCCGGGCGTCAGCAACGGGGTGCAGGTGCTGCCGGAGACGTACAGGGCGCTGGCCCAACACCCGCGGATTGTGGGCTGCAAGATGTGAGTACTGCCGTGCATATCTACCCAAGCCGGCTTGACCTGCTGCCGGTAATCCTGACGGTAGACTGGACCTTGGGGCTGACTGAGTGGCGTGTGACAGGTCGCATGGTAATGTCTCGCACCACGTGCAGGTGTCGCTAGATCCGGCGATCGACCACGACAAGTTCCGCGTCTACAGTGGATTTGGAAACCAGCTCGGCCCGATTGTGGCGTTTGGCGCCGCCGGTGTCATCGACGGCATGGCGGCGTTTTATCCCAAGACCGTGGTGCGGCTGATGGCGCTGATGGAGGCTGGGCTGACGACCCCCGAGGACCGAGCCGAGGCCCACAGACTGCAGTTTGCTGTCAGCCAGGGCGAAGAATTCGTCATGCGGTATGGCATACTGGGCATCAAGGAGGCGGTTTACCGCGTGGCCGGCTTTGGCAATCTGGAGGGCGGACGGCTGCCCATCCGGGGGAAGCTGCCGGAGGGGGCGTGGGAGAAGGCGCAGGGCATGTTTCTCGTTGACATCGCGAGGACTGAAGAATCGCTGTAACGTGCACCTATGTAGGTATCCTTGCCAGACAGTAATGAAAAATAGTTTTTAGATCGCGAAAAACGTAGGATTCGGGAGGGATTGTGTTGGAGTTGACGATGTCGAGATGATCCTACTTGAGGTTGTGGTCTGAAAGATAGGTTCCGCCGCACCAGGTCTCAACGCCTTATTGTATGTCTGTCTCGGGGTGATTGCGAGATTGAGCGACTTTAGACATGCCCATCGGCCAGGATGCTCAAGTCGAGCTGGCCTTTCTCCCTATAATACAAACCTGATCAAGGGTATGATAAACCCCCGAGTCAATTTCCCTCATCGCCTCCTCCTTGACTCTCTCAATCTTCTCCTTGCTCCATCCACTCCCCTCCACCGCCACTAGCTCGTCTAGGCATCCCAGGAAACAAGCAATGATATTTCTGGTGCCCTTCTCTCTCAGTTGCAGCCCTGGCTCTTGCAGCCTGTCGGTCGAGAACACGTCCTCATGTACATCCACCAACCCCACGTGCCGGAACACATTCTCCCTCTTCAGATTCGTAGGCTCCCGCATCATCAGGCCGATAACGAGATTTTCCTTGGCGCGAAACGATTCGAGACCGTCGTAAATCTCCTGGCAGGCCGCGCGCGAAGTTCCGGCGACGGAATTATACACCGCAAAGTTGCACGAATCAATCCACTGCAGCCATCCGCCAGGCTTCAGCAACGTCGTGAGATTCTCAACCATCCGCGCCCAGTCTGCCCTCGCGGTGGCGCTGCTGACGAAGCGTACGGCGACAACATCGTAGGTGCCGATCTCGGAGGAAGGGAAGGGGAGGGACATGTCTTGGAGTTTGAAGGACACATTTGCCGGCCATATTTTGGCAGGAGGGAAGGCTGAGGTGGTGAAGTCGAAGCCTGTGAGTTGGCATGTGATGGGTAGGCTCTTGGCTACATCCAAGAGCCAGATTCCGGTGCCGGTGCCGATGTCTGCGATCTTGGCCGTGGGCGAGAGGGCTGGGATGTTGGGGTGGAGGAGGAAGCCGAGGGTTTTAGTGGTGAAGATGTGTTGCTCGTCGAGTCTGTTGGAAGAGTTCAGTGTCAATGCCCTGTTGACGGGAATATAAAGCTTGCCTTTCCGGTATTTCTTCTACACGAGGATATGGGCCTGACCCGGAATCCTGCAACCCGGACATTATGCCGTTGCTGTGTGGAGACGTGGAGACCTCGAACTGGTTCGGTGAAATATCAGGCCGAGCTTCCAAGTGAAGTCTGCCTGTAAAACAGTCCCTGCTGGTGCAGGTGGCCGCGTTTTCCGCCCCAAAACACCAAAAATCCAAGTCGCGCCTCTTGTATGCCGCGGCTAGCTTGGCTCAAGAAGCTGTCTGTGGCGCGAGCGACATCAAATTGGAAGAAGGGCGGACTGCAAGTCAGATGCGGGCACTCCGTTCTTGTTATAAACAACTCGCGTGCCCCCCACTTCTCCAGCTGAGTCCAGAATATGAACCCCCGATTGGATCCATGGGCCCTGGCGCATGAAAGCGGCCAGCTGCTGGCACCTGGCCTGGCGAGCAAGATGATCGTTCCCCGCGCGCGCTGTTCGGCGCGTCTCTCTTCCCCGCCGGTTTCCAGGCTGGCCGCGTGTCCAATGCTACGGTCCTTATCACAGGGCTTCGGGGGTGGTGAGGCTGAGAACCTGCGACGCCAGAGCGATGGCGGGGTTCACCTTTACTTCACGGTATTTTCCCAAGGGGTTTCTGCCAGAATAATTCCAGCGAATACCCCGAGTCCCGGCTGGTTACTCCCTCAGTACCACAGTAGTCCAGTCCTCGCCGACCCTGCCCCTGAATGCCAAGAAAACGATGGGCGACGACGAGCCTCCTCACTACCCGGCTTGTTACCGCCCGCTCGCCCCGGAGTCCATTCGCGTCTTTGAGCTCGAATCGGGTAACTTCTGCGACCCCATCGTCGGGCGGCTGGTCCCCCAAGCAATTGACGGGGAGCCCTACGAAGCCGTGTCCTACGTCTGGGGCGACACCAGCAAACGGCGCGACATCACCGTCGACGGGGCAACGCTCTCCATCACGGCGAATCTGCACGGGGCGCTGATGGCCTTCCGGCATCTACCTGTGCTCGGCAAAGGGCCAGCACAGCAACAACAACGAGCGCGGAGGCTTTGGGCCGATGCGCTATGCATCAACCAGGACGACCTACCGGAGCGCATGTCGCAGTTGGAGCTGATGGGGCGCATCTTCGCCGGCACACGCAGCGTGCTCTCCTGGCTGGGCTGGGAGGAAGGCGAGGAGGGCCGCCGGCACACGCAAGCCGCCATCCGCTTCATCCATAGTTTCATGGAGGATCCGGAAGCCGGCTTGCTTAATGCTCGCATTCTCCTACACCACTACGACGGCAGCAAGGCCGACCTCGCAGAGCGCCTCGATCTCTTGTCCGAAGGCGACCGGCGCCGGTTTGAAGAACAGGCCCGCAAGTGGGAGGCTCTCAAGGCCTTTTTTGAAATTGATTATTTCCACCGCACTTGGATCGTGCAAGAGCTCGGTCTCGCGCCCAAGGCTATCATGTACACCGCGCTCAAGCCCAGCGATGGAGAAGAAGAAGCCGGGAACCAGGGCCGGGCCTTGGAGATGGACTTTGTCGACTGGCCGCTGGTGGGCCGATTTGTCGAGTTCTTGGATTACCGTGGCGCGTCGTTGGTGACCCATCTCGGCCTGCTGTCGTGGGTTACACACCACGTCCTAATGGTGTGGGAGATGAAGGAAGACGGAACACCCGCGTGTGACTTCCTAACCGGCATGCACTGGGCACGCATCCTGGGCGTGACAGACGCGCGAGACCGCGTGTACGCCCTGCTTGGCCACCCGTTGGCCGTGATCGATGGCCAGCTGGTCATCAAACCCGACTACACCGTCACGCGCGGAGTTGTGTACACCAAGTTAGCCATCAACTTCATCCAGAAGACCAAGAACCTTGACGTTGTCAACCTTGTTGACCACGAAGTTGACCCAGCTGTGGAACCGAGAGATTGGGACCCGCACGACGAAAGCAGAATGCCCAGCTGGGTTCCGGACTGGCACGCCATAAACCGGACCACACCTCTCAACTATCCCGTTGCGGCGGCCGATGTCAAGGACGTTGAGATCCAAGTTGACGGGGATGCAGACTGTGCCAGGGGGACGGCACTGCCGCATCTCCTGGTACGAGGCTGTGTGGTGGACGAGATCGTGGCCACGTCGCCGCGGATGGAAACAACTGATTTTCCCGTGACGAACCTGACTCGAGAACGGGCCAAGACGAATCCCTTTTGGCTCGATCATGTGTGGGAGCTGGCTTTCCCTGCTGAGAGCTCGGCGGACCGCGACCCGCTTGCGGCGCTGGAAACGTTGTCACTGTCGCTGTCGCTGGGGACCAAGGAAGAGGGCGAGTCGACAAGCCGGGTCACATCTCAGCAGACCCTTGCGGAACATCGCCAGTCGTTTGCTGCTTATGTGCTGGAATATCATAATCTGTTGCATGGCGTCCCCGAGGCCAGTGGTATCGACGACAACGACGGCGATAGCAGTTATCTGCCGGCCCGCTCGTTATACGACAGTCTGCCGGCAGCGGCGCAGACTGAGCTGCGAAGGCGGGCCGAGGGAGCCACAGGCGGAGGCTTTCTTGAGTGCATGACCTGGCCATCCATGTGTCGAGTGGTGTATCGCACACGATCAGGTCTCGTAGGTATGGGCTCGCGCATCACCCAACCTGGGGACCTCGTGTGTCGAGTGCAAGGCTCACCCGTCCTGATGACGCTGCGTCGAATCAAGGATCATGGTGCTGACCAGGGGCCCAAGACAAAAATGGGAACACAAATTGCCCCGATTTCTTGTGTCTTCATCGGGCCAACGGTTGTGCCGGCGCGCATGAGTAAAAGTATTGGGAGAGGGGATGATGAGCTGCATATGCAGTTTGACGAGGAGACTGTCCACTTTTGCCTTATTTAGGCCAAGTTTGCTGACCCCGACATGGGCCACGGAGTTCTCGTTGTGGTTGCAGGCATGCTGGTCCTTGGCAAGACCTTTTCTCGTTCCGATCAGCTGCTCTGGCTTTCGTTGGCAACTTGAGTTTGGCGAGCAAGGACAAGGACGGTTGATTGTAGCTAGTGGGGATTTACGATCTGCTTGAACATGGAGACAGCGGCAGGCTCTCAAGTACATATATCCGTGAGAGCAGCTCGTCATCCAGCCCCCGAATGACTTGATTGCGGGGTTGCCAGGGTCGCCAAGCGGTCACCAGAGCAAGTACATGATTGCGTCCGGGAGCGAGATACCGACCCCTGATATCAGCTCCTCGCCGCTTCTCCCAGGTGGCCCCGATCGTCCTCCGGGGATACCTAGTGATGCATCTCCGTCGGCGTGATTACTCCTCAATGTCACTTCTTGGCCGGCCAACTGCATCGGCAACCGTTTGCTGCCAACGCAGGTTAAATATGTATGTAATTGATTCGGTTGATGTTGTGAGTCAGGTTGGTTTCGGTCCTCAGAGGAACACTCGTGACATCCCGGACCCCGCTCGAAGGTGTCCTTGCCGAGGATGGTATGCCGCTGCACACTGGTTGCTACGCATATTTCATCTCACGGGGCAGGCTTGCGCGTGAGTTAAGTCTATCCAAGATGCGTGATCGCCTGAGCCCGCTGTGCTGCTGTGTTCGATTGCCGCCTGCAAGTAACAAAGAGAACGGCTCTCAACACAGTCTGGACGACGAGCAGGGAATAGCAACGAAGGAAACCCCGGAACCGGGCATGCGGTTTGGCAACATCTCGGATGCCCGGGACTTGCGGCGGCTCTTCTTAACTTCCGATTGAAACGGTTACAGTTGATCCCTCTACACGAATACAACCCCAATATACTAGATGACGAGGCCTCGAAATCAGTAAACCGTGAGTGATAGGCGCGTGGAGCGGGCATTCTCGGCTTGGCGGAGGTCCAGGAGGAACCGCGTGGGAGTTCCCCTTGGGCCGGGTCCTTCAAGATGGGCCGTTCGGAGACATCAGCCCCGGGTGGACCAGCAACGTTCTTGGGCTGCTTTGCGCCTCACTTTGGTCTTGGTGAAAGCCGAAGCGAGGACTTGAACCCGTCAGATGACTCGCGGTTGTTTCCCGTCTCGTACCCGCTGCCGCGCTTCTCAAACAAAGTGCTCCGGGCTCACCCACGGGGCGGTCCGGTATTTCAGCGCATGCACCCCATCTCGGGGATGCCTAGTGCCAACCATCCCGTTTCGATCATCGGAGGCTCATCCGAGCCCTGAAACCAAGCGCGGTACCAGCCAGCAGCACCGCCCGATGGAACTAATTGTAGCATCGCACGCTGCTGGCAGTTGAGGCCCCATTCAGGCTAAAGGCTAAATTCCTCGCCTCGGATCTGGCCTGCTTCCCCCCATCCCTCTTGACCCGCTCCCCGCATTAACGCTGCCGCAGGATGCCCCCAGAACCGGGTCCCAGGGCCAGGGGCTATTGCACCAATTTGGAAAGCGGACGTTGAACCAGGAAGCCCGTCATGCAGCGTCCCACATTCCCGGGAGCCACACCTGACTGTCCCGGGTGTTCCCTGACTTCCCCACACAGCCCTGGGACTCGGATATTATCCATGACTGCAACCATATGCGGACTTCAAAGATCACGGGCACCAAAATAGCAAGATCGGAGCGATCTGCTCACCTATAGCATGGTGGCCCCCTGTTCGCAGACCCTTCTCGAAGCCTCTGTCCAGGGCACCAGTCCAGAAACAGCGTCGCCTCAAGCCTCGGGCGAAAGGCCCCAATCTTTCCACGGAGACCGTAACACGAGTAGGAAAGGAGAAAGCCCAGCCCGATGCGGCTGTGACCACCGCTTCCAGCCCCATGCGCTTGGCGGAGGAGCGGAATGCAACGGATGGAGGTCCATGCGACTCGATGGTAGCAACCGGTCGTGGGGAAGCAGAACCTCGCCTAACCCCGGATTCACGTTGCTTGTTTATATATACATACGTCACATTCCACGGAATCAGGATGAGAGATCGAGTATAAAGAGTCGAGGTTCCGTCTTCCACCACTTGATCCTTCTCTCTCGCCACCTCTACAGCCTCTTCAACTTAGCACAACTCGTCCAGCGCACCGCACCAAGGAACTTTACCATCCCTCCTCAACACAAATCATCATCGTCAACATGTGGCCCACTCCCAAGATCGCTTTCCTCCTCATGACGGCGCACTCGCTGCTCGTCAGCGGCTCGCCCGTCGACGGCGACGCCGTGGAGGCTGCCGTCCTCGCCAAGCGCCAGTGCCCCTCGATCCACATCTTCGGTGCTCGTGAGACCACTGCTCCCGCCGGATACGGCACGGCCGGCACCGTCGTCAACCTCATCCTGGGGGCGTACCCGGGCGCTACGGCCGAGGCCATCGTCTACCCGGCCTGCGGTGGCCAGTCCAGCTGTGGTGGTACCGCATACGGCGATTCCGCAAGGCAAGGCACCACCGCCGTCGCGACGGCCGTCAACTCTTTCAACCAACGGTGCCCGAGCTCCCAGATCGTGCTCGTTGGCTACTCTCAGGTACGTTGCTGGCTCCCTTTGAAGACAATGTAGAACAAGGGCAGTGGGCTGACAGACAACAAGGGTGGTCAAATCATGGACAACGCCGTTTGCGGTGGCCCCGACACCGGCTCTAGCATCACCACCACCGCCCCTCCCATCTCGGCTGCGGCCCTCAACATGATCAAGGCCGTTATTGAGATGGGCTCGCCGCGCTTTGTTGCCGGCCTCTCTTACGATGTCGGAACCTGTGCCGCTCAGGGTGTAAGTCATAGATACCGAGCCGATCTCCTCTGGTCAACTCTCCGGGCCGAATGCTGACTCTTTCTCCTCCAGTTCGCCCCTCGTCCCAAGGGCTACGTCTGCGGCTCCAACTCCGCCTCCAAGATGCAGAGCTACTGCGACTCGACCGACCCGTACTGCTGCACGGGCAACGACGCCAACTCGCATCAGCAGTATGGCAACAAGTACGGCGCTCAAGCGCTGGCCTTCGTCAAGAGCAAGCTCAGCGCCACCGGCGGCGGCACCACCACTCCCACCACCACCGCCTCTAACCCGGGGCAGACCAGCGGCAGCGGCAGCGGCAGCTGCTCGGCACTGTACGGTCAGTGCGGTGGCACCGGCTTCACCGGCCCGACCTGCTGCTCGCAAGGCTCGTGCAAGTATTCCAACGCGTGGTACTCGCAGTGCCTGAACTAAGGCGAGGCAATACCCAGAGGGAACTTGGGATGGCAATGGGCCAGGAGTCAACCTTGAAACGGGGGTTGGGATTGATCAGTGGGAGGGAGGGGAGGATGAATTCGTGTAAATAGCTTTTATTTGGCCATTAATACATGCCAGTACATACATCTCTCACATGTTATTATTCATCTGTCTATCACCGGAGTTGCAATGACGGCGATACGAGTAACACAATACGACAATACGTCGAGGGAAGGCGTGCCGAGGAGGTGAAGAGCACTCACCATTACAAGGGGGTGTTGAAGACGCTTTGAGGCAGGTGAGCGTTGCATTATGGAGCAATGGCAGTCACTGGCTCTGATACTGGCATATGGGATGCTTCCGAGACCAAAGACACCGTTTGGGGAGGCAGAGTATGTTTCAGAGACCGGAGGAGCACGGACAATGTGGATGGAAAAAGAGCCACTCCATCGGGCGGACTCACAATTAGCGTTCTATGGTGTCCGGTTTGGCTTGCCGCAACGATGATGGTGGGGGGATGTGGATGGAGAACTGCGAGCAAGACCGAGGGCAGATCGGCGACAGGGTTGGCAACTATCAAGATTTCCACCCAAACTTCAATCTCGTGCCAGAATTTGAGAATGGCCGTCTGTCCCAATCTTGCCCCTTGTGCTAAGACGCTAAGTGCTACCTCATCGATGTCAACCTAGCACGTTGGTTAGCAACATGGATCCTGTTGTTTATTCTTTACTTTGTTCCGCCGGGGATCGCCGGAACAAGCGCTCCCCAGGCTGGTCAAGGAGGAGGTCGATCCACAAGAAATCTTTCAACGAAGCCCTTGCCTCGCCCCAACCCCGCAATCCAAGAACCCACACGGTTTGTACCAGAATCTCGTTGAGCCAGCCCTCATCCAAGTCTTCAAAGATTGACACGCTCGCAACGAAAGTCCCCCACAAGAGCAGGCTCCGAGCTCCCAACAGGTCTCGCGAGACACCATCACGTACGGTTCGGAGTTGGAGATCGCAATGCCACGCGGTCAACGAATCCTTCAAGCCCTTTGCCAACACGGTCATCTTCTTCCCGACTCCCGGCAGCTTGACGAGTAACATCTTGGCATACGCCAGCATGCACAGTCGGAGCAGTTCATGCAGCGCCACGGGCCCAGTACGCGTGGCTTCCTGTCCCTCGTCCACCCTCAGACGTAACAACCTGTACGGCACTGACGTCGCGAGCCTCGACGCAATTTCCATAGGCAGCCTGGCCCCCTTCGCAGCGGCATCATTCACGAGCCCGGAGAACTCGCGCAGATCAGCCCACACGTTGAGCAAGCGCGGGTCGGGCCGGGCATGTAGACTTATCGCCGGGTTAAGCTCGTCAAAGCGCGTGGCCGACCGCCCCCAGGCGATATGTGGGGACCAGGAGATGTCCTCTTTGCGGGCAAAACGCAGGTCGTGGCCCAAGCCCATGGCCAAGCCGATGTCGATGCTGGAGAACACTCAGCGGCTGGGAACGGGATGTGTGGTTGGCGACAAAGTGTCTCACCTTCTAGCCTTGTGCTCGATCATGCTGTCGGAGCCGAAACTTTGAAATCCGCCTCGCAACTCGACCATCCTCTGCAGACCATCCATGTGGGCGACGGCAGCCTCGACATCCCTCGCGATAATGGCCGCCGTTGCCAGAGCTGCCACGACGGCTATCGTGGAGAGTTCGATCGCCTCGTTGCGGTTATCCAAGCTCCGTTGCAGATGGAACAGTGCCTTACCCAAGTGGACCCTCGCAAGCCTGCCATACGTGTGGCCAAGTGCCAAGTCGTGGTAGGCTTGGACGGCGAAGATGGTTGCGTGGAGGATGCCGGGGTGGTTGGTAAGATTGGCGAAGCAGAACAACTTGTGGTCGTAGAGGTGTGCGTTTGTCACGTCTTGCAGCCCGTAGGTGTCCGGCTTAATGACGGTGAAAACTTCAGAAGGTGAGAAGAAGCCGGTCATACAAACGAGACGTAGTTGGTGGAAACGGTCAAACGCACCTCGGTAGACTAGACGCAAGACGTACGGCTGCATGTCGCCGCCAAATCCAAGCAGCGAGAGCTCCGACACGATCCTCTGGGGTGTGATCAGTGCCCAGCCTTCGACTCCCGCTCCTGCCGCCCCACCCCCGGGCCGGGATGTTGGCGGCCGTCTCACAACCATGCGGTCTTTTGGAGACGCCGCTTGCCAGCCCGGGCTGCACTTCGGCCGAAACTTGCCGGCGTTCTTCCCGCGCATGACATGACTGCGGATGAATTTGCGCGTCTTTGGGTCTGGTTTGGCGAGAGATGTGGCGATGATGAAGGGGTCGAGACCCGGGTCTACAGAAGAACGTGAAGCCACCTGCGTGCCGGTGCACCCCTCGGGTTCAGAGCAGGACGAACTTGGAGCTGTCGACGGCATGAAGTGGAATGACGGGTGGTGCGATGTCTGGATCGGGGGCAGAGCCACCCAATCAACGCGCCTCGGTGCGATGAATGTCGCCGGGCCGGTGAACTCGGAATGATTTGTGCCCCAACGGTCTTTGTGCGGGTTGGCAAAACAGCACGGCGTCAAAGGCTCGTCCTTGTTGTTCATCTATAGCCCCACTGGATTGTTTGCTGGAAGGGGACTGGCGTTGTTCAAGCAGAGATTGTCGGCGTTGCACCCAATTCTCTCGCGGTCGCGAACTGTCTTCAGGGGCGAGATGGACCAGGGATGCCCGCCAAGACGTCCTCCCCCCACACGATTGCATTCCGTTTTTGGAAAGCCGGGTGTGTGGCTGGACGCGGCGCTGGAGCGGGTACGTGTGGTGGCGTCGCCGCGTTGGGAAGCTAACGACTTTGGAGTGTTCTGTATAAATTCCACCCTAACCCACCACATCGAGGTGAAGGTTGGCCGCAAACAGGGTCCAAGCGGGATATCACAAAAACACCGCTCCCAAATCGACATCCACCCGTAATTCGTCCTCAGAACATATCCCAACCCCTTCCCATCACCTCCTGGGCGCCCTTGTGTCCAGCCGAAACCCCATCATGTTCTGGGGCAACAAATCCGTGCCGTTCAATCCTGAAAAGGACATCCCACCGCTCACCGACAAGGTGATCCTCGTGACGGGTGGCAATGTCGGCCTCGGCAAGCAAACGGTGCTCGAATACGCCCGCCACCAGCCCCGCCTGATCTGGCTCGCAGCCCGCAACGTCACCAAGGCCAATGCTGCCGCCGACGAGATCAAGAAGGCCGTCCCCGATGCCGCCATCCAGGTTCTCGAGCTCGACCTTGCCTCTTTCGCCTCCATCAAACGCGCAGCCGCAACGGTCCTCTCAACGTCCTCCCGCCTCGACATTCTTATGCTCAACGCGGGCATCATGGCCGTGCCGCCTGGCGTTACGACCGACGGCTACGAAGTGCAGTTCGGCACCAACCATATGGGCCACGCCCTGTTGACCAAGCTCCTCCTCCCCCTCCTTCAAACCACCGCCTCGTCGGCCACTGCCCCGCCAGCCGACGTGCGCATCGTCTCTCTCTCCTCCCACGGGCACGTCTACTCCCCCAAGGGCGGCATCGCTTTTTCTTCCCTCAACGGCCCTGCAGCAGATCTAGGCACAGTCCGCTGCTACGGCCAGAGCAAGCTAGCCAACCGACTGTGGGCGAGCCAGCTCGCCAAGCGGTATCCTCAGTTCACGGTGGCGTCGGTGCATCCGGGCGTGGTCCATACGCAGCTGTTCGAGAAGTCGACGGGCGCGCCGGGCTTTGTGAGGGCGTTTGCCGGCGTCGGTAAGTGGCTGCTGACGAGTGTGGAACAGGGGGCGAAGAATCAGTTGTGGGCGAGCGTGGGGAGCGGCGTGAAGAGCGGCGAGTACTATGAGCCTGTCGGGTTGGCGGGAATGGGCAGCGCGGAGGGTGCTAATGAGGAGTTGGCGGAGAAGCTCTGGGAGTGGACTGAGAAGGAGCTGGAGGGGCATGTTGCAGCTTGAGACAACGGGTTCTGTGTAAGATTTGAGTACTGTGGGAACGGGCGTTACATGTACCTCCCTAACTACCTTAATTATCAAAGTCTGGCCAGGGGTAAGCGATTCATCACTTCGAGTTTGCTTGTTTGAGCGCCCACAATGCATATTACATCGTTCGGACCTTCGTGTTTGTTTGAAGAAACACATCCGCAAATAACAGGCCGTAACAATGATTGACAAAGCTCCGAGCACACTGTTGGGGAGGTGGGGGTGGGGGGGAGGGCGCAGGACAGAGGAGGGGCATGACAGAAGAGGGGCATGACAGAGGCGGTTAGAGTCCCCTTTGTGGATGAGGGTAAGGGGATGGAACATAACAAGGCAGGGTGTGTCTGGATGGCCGTCACAAACAAGGCAAAAATTGCTGCTCTTGGCGTGAGAACTGGTTGTTGAGGTCGCCGGATGGAGGTTGGCCTCACTCAGCGCTGCATGCGCAGCGAGCCGGCAAGCACCCAAGAAGCAGCATTTTCAGCAAACCCATGGCACCTTGGCAACGCCACCGCCCTCGGTTGAGGGAGTTGGTCTGCAAGACGCACAACAACAATCTTGAATGGTTTTGGCAAGCAAATGTCGCCGGGGGAGTAGTTTGCATGCACTCGACAGTCGGTAGGTCCCCCGCAAGGTTCACTTGATAATGACAAAACAATACCAAGCCGATATCAAGGGATGTTCCCATGAATGGAAACTGAGAGGTTGCGCCGTGCAGTTGAGAAAGCACCCCAGCCTCAGTCCTGCCAGGTGACAGAACCCACCGCAAAGGCGACAGCTTCGGCGCAGACTGTATATCGACAACGACAGATCAAACCACGACATGCCGAGATGAGTAGGTAGTATTGATGTGGTAACCGCCTCTACTTCCTATGCGCCGTTTCCTTTCGCAAGCGCGCCGGCCAGTTCACGAACGATGCGTGCCCCTCTCTGAAAGTAGCACGTAACTTCCAGACTGTCCTCCCCACCGCGCTCACCCGGTGATTGATCAGCTGTTCCCCCCAACTCCAGCCCCAAATGATCTCCCAGTGAAAGAATGGAAACCAGGAGAGAGCGAAGCGCGACGGCTCTTTCCCCATAGCAATGGGGAGCCTGAGATTCAGACCGTTGCTCAAATCTCGCCCGAGACATACGACTCGACGCCATCCTCATCCACCACCTCCCGCTCCAGCTTGATCATGCCTGCCTCCTCCTTCACCGCATCCTCCTCCTGTTCGCCGCCATCCTCGGCCGCAGCTGCAGCGTCGGTGGCGTCAGCCGGCACACCACCAGCAGCCTTCTTGCCACCACGGCCGGCCTTCTTTGCTGAGCCACCGGCCGTGGCCGTCTTGCCACGGGGGCGGGGAGTGGTACCTCCGGCTGCAGCCTTGGCAGTTCGGGCACGCTTCTTCGGGGTCGGGTTGGTGTCATCGTCATCGCCGTTGTCGGGCTCGGGCTCGTCCTCGGACGGCAGACCGCGCGACTTGCGGTCGTTTTTGTCGAATTCGGCAATCTTTTTCTTGATGGCGGTCCAAGCGTTGCTCACAGAGCGAGGGTTGGTCAGACCCATGCGGTCGGCGACCTTCTGGTAGTCGATTTGGATGCCCTGCGAGCAGTGCGAAGTTGTTAGCCCGGGTGGGTGATTGGTGTGTGGGGTGGTTGGACGATGAGAGGGAGGGGAGGTGCGGATTGGAGGAGAGGAGAGGTTTGGGCAAAACTGAGTGTGAATGTGAGGAGGGAACGGAACGCGGCCGTCCCGCAGCACAGGATGGGGCAATGAGGTGGGAGGAAAGTGGGCTCTCAACACAGGCACCTCATGGACTCGGTGGTAACCTTACAGAAGGGAAGCCCTTGACGGTGAGCAGGCTCTGAAGCATGATGCTCTGCTCACGGGTGGTGAGGATCGAGAGCGGACCGCTGACGGCGGGCGCGGCCTCGGAAGTGTCGACTTTTGGAGGCATTGTTGGGGTGTTGCTTGATGGTTTCTAATGCGATCCGTCAGCGCAAGCCGGGCGACTGGTGATGAATTTCGCTCCAGCAGAAATCCTGCAGGAGATGCCACGTACTTGAGTGGGTGATACGATTCAGGCGGTTTCGCGAGGCTGTAGGTTGCAAATTCCTGAGGTTGCCGATGCAGCTGCACAGTCGATTGAAGTTGTATTGCAGTGGCTGAAGGTTTGGTGCCAGAGGTGTGGTGTTGGAAGAAGAGGAGAGGGCGAAGAGCCCGGAAGGGAAAGGAAAAGAAATACTTGTGCCTGTCGGCGACGTGAACCGGTGTGGGACCTGTTTGCCCGGAGGGAAACACCGTTCTGGGAGACTATTTTACCAAGTTTACGTGGTAATTCTTTCTCCTTGTGCTCCGGGTGTGATTTAGGAACAAAAGCCTTCTGGCTCAAAACCTCAAGGAAAGTGTTGTGAAACGCGGCAGGGTGTGAAATTTGGAACACCACGGCCTGGATCTCGCTGGTGCCGGTGGGCCAACTGCCACAAGAATCAAGCCAGACATTGTGGAATGGCCCTGTCAATCTTGCCAACAATTCCAATGGTCCAAAACTGCGCAGAATGCCATTGACCCATTGCCCACCTTTCTCACAGTTGTAGGTCCTCAGAGATAGGTACTTACGCGAGGGTCGGAAGGGTGGCAACAATTTCCACACTGCCCTAATAAACGGCCGAAGCATTTTCAGACGACTGGATGCATC
>FTCU01000991.1_pt1 | contig 15782 bp, 13 predicted proteins | sample 1639521 | NCBI WGS metagenome assembly FTCU01 (sample SAMEA3914864, study PRJEB12502) | metagenome | biome: forest; material: soil | place: USA | collected 2012-03-12 | depth 0.3 m
AAGCGCTTTGAGGTCAAGTGATCACTTTAAGTGCCCCGGGCCCACCAGACTCGACCGGGTCCATCGTGGCTCGCCGCTCGACCAGAATCCTGTTCGCCGGCGGAGAGAAACCCTTGGTGGTCATCTGGGAAGAAAAAAAGGGGGGACTGCGGGAATCATCGATGTGGTTAGTTAATTACTGGACAGCTGCATTGGCGAATGGGCAGCTCTGGATGGCTCCGGATGGCGCCCCAAGGCATGTCGAGCCGCCGGGGGTCAGAAGCCCGTCATATTGATGATCCGGCTGTCACTTGCGAGAGGGCACCCCCGGCGGCCGGAAGCATTGGCGGCAACGGGTAACGTTGAAAGAGAAGGCTACCATCGTCATCCCCGAGCCTGTGGCTCCGAGATGGCGCCCGCGGACGTGTGCCGAGCGTGGGAGCCCGGCCTCACGATCGGAAGATTCCGCAGGCCGGGGTTGAAAGACTGCGCATCACGTCAAGATGTCAAGAGCAGACGACTGCAGTTAGTTACTGTGGAAGCTGAGTGAGTGCGTGGTTCGAGAGAAGCCAAGAGCCTGGGTTGAACCTTTTACAAAGCATTTTCGTCTGCCAACCGAACATGTGATCAATGGCCGATGTCGAGGTTAGATTACCTGCGGCCGCTTCTGCTGTTGGTGCTGCTGCTGCTTTCCCGGGCGTCCGGGGCAAGTGGTTCGTTCGGGTGACGAGCCGTGGTTGGCGTGCGATTTCGGTGCTTGTGTCACTTCCCTTTGGGCAGTTGAGGTGGGGGGCCTGGGCCTTGACAGCAATGACAGGTGGGGGGCAGATGGAGGCACTCGGGAACGTCAGTGGCTCGTGCGGCAGAACCAGTGGGCCCGCTCGAGGCCTGCTGCAGTGAGCACTGACTGCATTGTTGCATCGCAGCAAGGTTGCTTCCATCCCGTCCCCCGTCCCGATTCCGTTGAAATCGATCTCGGTCGGAGGAAAAAAAAAATCAGAAAAAAGTGACGAGAGGCGAAAGGAAACAATGGGGCCCCGCCGAGCAACGGAGTGCATGCCGGGCTGGCCCAGACGGCAGAGATGAATGGGATTCATGCGTCTTTGCAGCCTTCGTGCGATTTTCCATTTGTTGGTCGCCGGCCTGGCTGCATGCAGCTGGCCACTCAATTTTGCAGGTTATGCCCTCAGGATTCGATTCAATATGTGTGATTAGCCCGGACGCCTAAGGGTCCTCTCGGAGCTAACCGGAGGATGCAATGCGTGAATGCCCTGCTCGTGTCCAGAAGGGGGAAGCCGGGCTCGTCAGGAAGATCAGGATGTTGAGGGGAGGGGGGGACACACCAAAGGACCTCGGAGAGGATAACATGGCGTCTTTGTCTCCTCAGCTCCAGCCGTCCCTTCAGGATGAGATTGGCCTGATCTTGAGGTTGAGCATCAACAGCCAGCCCTAGCGTGGTGACGGCGATGAGGATGCTCCGTGGTACTCGGGACTCTGTCTTCCCTCTTCCACCTCCTCCCAGATCGTTTGTCTGCTACTGTTTTGCTGATTCGTTGGTCTCCAGTTGCCGGCTCGAGACTCTGAAACTTGCAACATTATGCAAGTCAGCACAGATGTCTCGTTGTCCAGTCGGACCTAGCGCGGTTGGCCCGTTTCGGGCGGCGTGCAGCGCCCGCCTGCTAGGTGACTCGGTGGTTGCGTCTTGATGCCTGTCAATATTCTCGGCGTCCCTGGCGGGCTTCAGTTCTGCCCATCCCAGTCGGTCCAGCAACGAAAAGACAGTGAGCGTGGTGCCATTGGGCCTCGGAGAAATCATCGAGTTGAAGACCTCCTCCCCGACAAGACGCGTGGGCTAGATATCGGGAACCAGCGGGAACACCCGGGGCAACCGAGACGGCAGTTTGCGCTAACACACACGATCAGTGGGCGTGCGGTGTGCTTCTGGCTTTGTGCTACAGTGCGTATATCATCCAGGTCGACATCCACATCACGTCCTAATACTCCGAGAGAAGCACAGAAGCAGGCCAGCTCGACGAGACTCGCGGCACGGGTCCATGACGAGACGAGAGGCCGCCAGAGCGAGTCCAAAGTCGTCAACGGAGTCTGTTCACAGAAGGCGAGAGCCGGGGGGATGCGGCCCGGAGCCACCACCGCGATGCTACCCACCTTCTCCAGGGTGCAGCATTGCCAGATTCAGGGTCTTGCTGCGTGGCTTAAGGCATCAAACAGGCCGGGCTGATGGCTCGGCGGCGATTGGCCTGCAAGTCGCAAGGTTACCCGCCGATTCCTGCCACGGCCAGTCGTTTATTCGCCGGTGACACCATCCCGGATCGAGATGTAGGTCTGGAATGCGCCGAACGCTCTGTAACCTGCCGGCTTGGGCAGTCTCGCAAAGAGGGGGAGGGGAAGCAGTTACGTGGCAAAGTGTTGAAGCAAAGTCGCCCGGTATCGGGAAGCCACCTGGCAAGAAGACGTTTGCCAACGCTTTTGGCCCCCTGGTCAAACGATTAAGCATCATCTAGTTGGGGAAATCACATTTTTGATGTCCGAAGGCTTCCAAGGGAGAGCAAGGGACCGGCCGTCAGAGGCAACGAGGTAAGGGGCATCGTTCTGGAGCATGCTGTAGCCCGCCTGGAGTTGAAACTCGGTGTACCTTTTTCCCACCTCTTCCAGGAGCACCAAAAAAAGAGAGTCCAGAGCTTGGAACTGCCAAGGGAATTTCCTAGGAGCTACGGCGTGCTTGGTTGTCCGTGTTACCCACCTCGTGCGCATTTTGCAACGCATCAGGCAATGAGCACACGACAGGAGACTTGCCCAAAGCCCGCTGTTCTGACGGATTCGAGAAAGGGGAACTGTATGCTATTGTAGAGAAACAATGACCATCACTCAGAGCCTCAAGAAACCCGACATCTCATTGACAACAGCACCAACACAACTTCCATGGCTCTCGATATTCCCCCGGGGTGGTGAAAGATGGATGATAGATACCGGCTGCCTCCAATATCATACATCGTTACCCAAGGGCCTCAGCACACCGCACAATCGATCTGCAATACGCCAGACCCCAAGTAACCGCTAAACATCCCAGCCCGCAACTACCAGACATGGCGGACACCGAACCCAGAATTCCACCCGCTCCCAAGAACACTCCTGCATACCCAGCCCTCCAAGCCGCCCACCCGACATCTGATCAACAGCCCAGCTCACAGAGCAAGATTGTATGAATACTCGTCCTCCATATTCTGGCTGACCCAGAGCACGACCGAGCTACAAGTCACCATGACGATTAGCAACGACAGCGACAACCACCTCGTTACCGAGAGAGAGACAAGAAACAAAACAAAACAAAACTCACCTCAACCCCACCAGCCCATTAGCAACCACATTCTCCACCCCCATCGTGACCGCCGGAAACGGCACACCCGGCACCACAAACCGCAGCACAAACACCGTCACGCCGCCCGCCATGCCCCCCGCGAGCGCCGCGAACCCCAGGAACAGCACGACGCGGGCCTTCCACGCGACGCCCGACCCGGAGTAGCTGAACGAGTCGGCCGACAGGCGCGTCTTCTCGACGCTGTTGATGATGAGCATGCCGAGGCTCGAGAAGATGAAGGGCAGCCAGTCCAGGAAGGTGATGTGCACGGTGGAGCCGTTGAGCGCGGATTTGGACCAGACGGCTGAGTCGAGGAGGATGTAGAAGGCGAGGGAGAACTGTTTTTATCATTGTTGGTCAGTTGCGGGTTTGTGGTGGATGGATGGGGGTTGGGGTGTTGTTTGAGGGGGGAGGTAAGGGAGGGGGTGTCGTACCAGGCCGCCGGCGGCGTAGACGCCCGAGTTGCGGGCCCAGACGCTGTTGAGCCATTCTGGCCTGCGGAACTTCCAGAGGCGGTCTTCAGACATGATGGGCGGGCGGTGGTGGTGTTGCGCGTGCGAGCGGGGGATGGATGGATTGAAGGGGGCGGGGAGACGCGGGAGGGAGGTTTCGGATCGGTCGGGTCTGCGAGTCGCTGCGTCCAACGGATATGGTTATTTTGGTAGATCAGTCGGTGCTCGATGCGGTTTGAATCGCCGTCGTTGTCGTCGCGGCGGTCGTCGGGGTTGGCGTCGTTTGGGCGTGAGATGCGCGGCACGAGGCTCGAGTCCTCGGCTGGATGACGACGTTGGAGCGCAGGCCGACGGACCCACATCAGCAGCCAACCCTCCCAACCCAAGGCTGACACTCTTGGCACCGATGGCTGGTCGTGCTGCAGCACGTGATGCATTTTCATTCACTCATTCCCGCTGAAGACCCCTGAGAAGTTGATCAACAATTCAGGACAGGACTTTATATCCCAAAAATCCAGGAACATGGTTAGAAATGTGGCTAGAAGCTCGAATGTCTAGCTAGACTCAGGTTTTCTCCGCCAAACAATCATCGACACGGTGCCCGAGTCATCGAAGCATCAGACTCATCACTCATCACCCATCGCCCTCATCATCCCCAAGACCAAAGAACCAACTGTCTGCACTCAAATATTCAATTCAATTCAATTCCCACCACCGCTCCAGCGTTCCCCGCCCACCAAAGACGAAGAAGAAGCCCCAAAGGGCCAATTAGGTAGCAACTAGACCCGAGTATAATGTACAGCCGAAACCCCAACATGCTCCCCTCCCGCCGCCCTCCCCCTCTCCGCGTTCAAGCCCACCGACCCAGCCCACGACGTGACAAGCAAGAAATGCAAGGCAAGTAGCTAGACGAGGAAAAACAGAGCACAGCCAGCGAGCTAGCTGCCCCTCCGCAAACCCATGAGCCCGGGCTGGTAAATCAGGAGACGGTCCTCTCTCAAGGGAGAGACTCAGAGGGCGACGCCAACAGAAACGAAAAAAACAGAAGAAAAAAAAGCCCCAACCGCATGGATCGATGTATCGATATTCGACCCAAAGACAAAAAAAAAAACGCCAGCAACGCCAGAGTTGTTCCTCGCCCCAATGTATTGTATGATATGAAATTCCATGCCACAGGCCCCAACGACAGACAGCCCCCGCCCCGTGCGTGTGCCTCACAGCCTTCATCACCGGTCGTAGCATCCCGCCCATCAAATCTCAATCGTCTTCATCGCCTCGGCTTCTTCCTCGACAGGCTTCTTCCCGCCGGCCGCCGCCGCAGAGCCGTTTGTTTGCGTTTCCGGCTTGGTGGTGTCGTCGGCAGTGGTAGTGGTGTCGTCGCTGGTCGTCGCGGCGGCCGGCAGCGGCGATCGTGCGTCGCCGTCCTTGCTCTCCTCGTTGCTCTGCCGCGGCGTGTCGACCTCGACCAGCTTCTCTCCCGCCGGCGCGGTCCTGCCCGCGGCGCCGGCCTCCTCCTGCACCCGCGCGAGGGGGCTGGCCTTGCCGTAGCCGCGGCCGATGGGGCTCGGGATGGGCGAGATGCTGTTGAGGCGCTGCATGGAGCGGCCGCGGCGCTCGCCGCCGCCGCCGGGCTCCGTGGGGTTGGCGTACGGCGAGTTCGGCGCGCTATGCGAGCCCGCCCCCGCGCCCGCCCCGGGGGCCATCGACTTGCGCTTGTTGGCGGTGCGCCCGTGCTTCTGGTCCATGCGCCACCGCAGGATGTCGAAGTAGCCCGGCTCGACGCGCGTCTGCTTGAACTCGCGCAGCTTGAGCTCGTGCGTGTCCTCGTCGACGAACCACCGCCCGCTGCTGAGGTCGTCGGCCACGACGCCGAGGAAGGCGGCCCACGACCGCGCCACCACGTATTTTGTGTCGTAGTCCCGCCCGAAGAGGATCACTTGGCCCCATTGCCCCTTGGGGCCGGGCGCGAGGTCGACCGCCAGGTTGTTGCCGCCCCAGTCGCGTACGAGGGGGATCCAGGCGGGGTGCGCGTAGGCTTTCTGGATTGCGTTCGGTGGGACGCAGTCTTGGCGGGCCAGCAGGTCCTGTCTCCAGTTTGTGTTGCGGGGCGACGTCGGGGCCGAGCTGGACGCGGCGGCTGCCGATGACGACGCGTGGCCGCTGCTGCTGCCGCTTGCCTGGGCCTTTGACGGGACCGACGGCCTCGGAAACGTCGGCTCGAGCAGAAACTCCTGGTTGACCTTGCGCCAGTTCTCCCATTCCTGCACGATTTCCTCGCAGTCGAGCAGCATGGAGCTGAAGATGATGCCGGTGGGGATCCCGCCGCGCTCCTGGCCGTCGTGCATCTGCAGGGACTCCCGGACGTCCTGCGGGAGGGAGCAGTCGAGCTGGTGTTCCAGGTCGTTGAGGTCGTTGCTCGTGCAGCCTTCGCAGAGCTGGTCGAACAGCTCGGGGTAGTTCTCGTCCGCCCACCGGTCGATCTTGCCCCACGAGTTGGCGACTGGCGGCGGCGGTGGCAGGCCGTCTTGGAAGGACCGCATGGGGATCTCGCCCGTCGGGCTCTGCATCTCGAAACCGTCGTTGGCGCCCGACTGGCGCGCGCTCTGCGACCTCATGCCGGGAGAGTATGGCCGGTTACCGCCGGGGGAGGCCAGGGGACCGCGGTGGGCGGCATCGAATGTGGACGTCGAGTGGCGGGCCGACTCGTCGTGGTAGGGTAATGTGATGTCGGCGCGCGATTCGCCGGCGGTCGCGATCGAGGTCAGGCCGTTCCTCGCCAAGGGGACATGGCGCCCTGTTCTGTATGCCGAGTCGTAGGTGGAATCTGGCGGCATGGTCAGCAAACAGCAACGCCCGCGGTCGGTTTCCGGACGGCTTGCTCACGTCGGTCATCGCTTGTCATAGTATGCCAGAACGAGCGGAAGACGGATCCTATTCTAGACGCAGGAAAACATGTGGTCAGCAACCCATAGACGGACCAGGCGACGCGGGCCGATGCGGTGAGACATACGAAGCCATGGTGGGCGGCGGGTATCAACGCAGCGAGCGTTGACGGAGAGGGTGGTGGAGGAGAATGAAAGAGGGTTGGCGAAAGCGCGTGCCTGGGCAGTCGCACAGTCGCAAGAGGGGGCGGCGAGGTAGTGAGAGGCGTTCCGGAAGGGAGAAAGGAGGGCGAGGATTGTGCCGGAGGGACCTGGGCGTGGGAGTGGAGGCCGCGAAAGAGGCCCACGCAGACCGCAGACCGCAGACCGCAGATCGCAAAGCGCAAACCAGGCCGGACCGGACGAGACCAGACGGCAGACCGGGAGCGATCAAGGACAACAAACACAACAAAACGAGCGATGCACCCGCATTGACGGCGACGGTGATGACGACGGCGTGGGCGGCTGCAGGAGAACAGGAAGACGGCGGGCAGGGCGCTGTGGCTGGCTTCCAAGCTTCTGTGCCGTCGCTGCAGCAGAGGGCCTGTCGAGTCGGGACGCGAGGAAATCAGCCAATGCAAGCCCTGCAAAACGGCGAGCCCGCCTCACCACAGGCATTTTTAATGGAAGGGGTGCGCGAAAGGGGGAACCGTTCCCACTCGCCCTCGCCCGTGGTGGGGCCTGACAGGCCGCGAGGCTTGGGGGCCAGCTGCGGGCGCTGATTTCGGCACCCTCGGGGTCCACCGCGTGAGAATCCCCGGGCGGCCTCGATCCGCCATTGGCCGGCCCCGACGCCCACGAGGGTCCCTGGCGTGGGCCTACACGGCGGGATCAGGGACTCTGCAGCACCGCGCAGCACCACACGCAGCGCCGCGTTGGGGCGATACCGGGCGCTATGCACGGCGGGGCCGCCAAATAAAATGTCACGTCCTAACGTGATCACCGCAATCTCGGACATCAACAGAACCAAGCCTTTCAGGTTTCGAAGCCTGCTGGGATTTGGATACAACGTCACTGGACTGGCGATGTTTCTTCCAGGTTGCCGGCCCTCGGGTTCGAGATTTCCAGCTGTTCTGCTCCTTGCGACACCCGCATGGAGAGTGCCGTAACGCTAATCTTAATGTTAAGGTTGACATTTGACGTGGTGGAGTCGACTCCAGTCGATGCAACGGATGTCATTTGAGATTTTTAGGGGCCTTGAAATCTTGACATTCACCTTCACAATGACACCCACACAGCAGCAGTTGTGTTCCTGACTGGACAGGAGTCAAGGCTCGGACATTTGCATGGCGGCCCAATTCCGGGCCTTGCCCATTTCAACCAGACAGCCCGAGATATTCTATGGATGTGCTCCATTCCACAACTTCCATTCCATATCAAATGATGCACCACTTGACATGCTGTACTCAACACTGCACGCGTACAGAATGCATGGAGGGTTCTGTATGTACGGTATCTGTACAAACGTAATGCAAATACACCTAGAATACAGAATACAACATACAGAATATAGAATCCAGAATCCAGCTGCAACTAACACACCCAAACCCCACCATTTCAGCTGGACAGCGATCAGCCCCGGGGTAGATATCGCCACCTCGCTTCCCCGCCAACATTATTTTCCAACTCCAGAGCCTCATCAACCCAGTCTCGAGCCGGCCACTTTCGAGGCCACTCCAGTGTCTCGTTACTAGGTATCAAGCAGAGCACAGCCCCTAACAAAGCGCGCCACCACAACCCGGCAAGCCGGCGAACCCGGCACTTCTCCTCGAGGATCAGCAGCTAGCGCTCATCCCTCCCGTCGTTCCACCGCACAAGCCATGCTGTTTCCCCTCAGGGGAGAGGGAGGGAGGGGGATGCTCCTCAGCCACTCAAAGTTTTTGAACAGGACCCGGGTTGTTTCAACCCCTAACCTGCATTGGCCATCCCACGGACTTGTCGCCGTGCGCTGCAGTTTTATATTTCTTTGCGTCTGTCTGTCCGTTTACTTGGTATGTGTTGTGTGTGTTTGACTTGGCTGTATGGACCTTGCTTGTCCTGTTGTGGACTCACACAATGGTTTGGTTTCTAGAAAGAATCACGCGTGACGATGCACCGGTTACGGCTCGGAGCTTTTCTTCCTCTCGCCGGACAATACGAAAAAAACTCATGCCAAAACTAGGTAGGCATGTATTCAGTAGTCGTCGTTCCCAAGCATGGCAACTTGACTGAGCCACCAAATCGCCTCGTATGTGATTTTCGCTTCTCCTACCGGGCAGAGAGAGATAGCTGCCATCCGAAGTCGTGGTTCATTCGTACCGTCGGCACCAAAGAAAACACGCAGCGCCAACGTTGTGCATCCGAAGAGCTGCCATCTCGGACAGACACACGAACTCTGCGCCTGACCGAGACGACGGGTCTGCTCAGTTCATGCAGCCACTGGCTGGAGTTGCGATGGTGCAGCTTATGACCAGAAAAACGCCAAACAATCAATTCATCCCGTCTACATCGCTCTATCCCATACCCTCCGTCCCAATCAGTCATCATCCTCCGTAGCTCCGTTCCCCCTATTCTTCCCCCTCTTGATCGGGTTCCCCTTAAAATGCTTCTTGCTTGACCCCAGCTGCACCTCCTTGGGATCAATCCCCCTCTCAATGGCAATCATGGTCCGCAGCTTGCGCCCGCTCAGGTGCTTGCCCTCGGCCTCCTCCCTGCCCTGCTCCGAGTACTTGTAGTTGAACGGCCGCGTGACGTGGCCTGCGCCGCCCTTGTCGGCCTTGAAGAAGGCCTTGTCCAGCCTCTTGGACTTGGCGCCCTGCGGGAGCGGGAGCATGTCCGACAGGAGCGAGGCCGTGTCCTCGCCCTCGATCGACAGCTCCTCCAGCGCGGCCGCCGCGGCAGCTTGTCGCCGAGCCGGGAGATGGGCGATGTCGTAAAGCTCGCGGTTGAAGTCCTGGGCATCGGCCGTGCCCGGCGGGGGGGTGACGTAGAGCAGCTTGCCGTTCACGTAGTCCTTGAGGACGTAGCGGGCAGCGCGGGACTGGTCGGGCTGGCCGAGGCCCTGCGTCATGAACCCCCTGTGGCGGGCGTACGCCCGGAGCAGCTCCTCGCCGGTGGGCTGGCCGGTGCCGCCCTCCTCAAGCGGGCGGGTCCGTATTTGGATGCCGTAGGTGGCTTCGAGGAAGGCCTGCGGGATCCTGCGGGCGACGAGCGTGGCGGGCCCGCTGTACTCGCGCAGCTGGTCGATGGGGAGCACGCCGTTGCAGACGAGCTCCGCCTTGGTGTTGGCAAAGTTGGGGAAGACGAGACCCGGGCAATCACAGAGGATAACCTTTTCGCTGAGGTGGATTGTTTGAAAGTGCTTTGTCTTGCCGGGCGTCGAGGACACCGACACCTTTTTGGCTCCAATGAGGGCATTGATGGTGGACGACTTTCCGACGTTCGGGTAGCCGACCAAGCCGACCTGGAGTTTCCGCTCCGGCCCTGTTGCAAGTTAGCGTCTGTTGATGATGGTCACAGTCAAAACGGGGGTCACTCACCGACGTCCTCTGGCGCGTACGTCAGGAGGATATCTTCCAACTCATCAATCGTAAGAATCCGGGTGTCCACCTCGTCGTCTTCATCTTCAGCTTCTTCTTCCTCTCCAGACTCATCATCTTCCTCGGCATCCTCCTTTTTCTGCGTCAACGGCGCACCGCTCCCGCTCGGCCCTGCCTCCTCGCTATCCTCGTCGCTCCCGGATTCCTCAGCCTCAAGCATTTCTTTGGCCAGCTGGGCCGAGAAGAACCGGTAGGCAATCCCGGCACCCTTGAGATAGCTCGCCCACGCCTTCCTCTGGTTGTAGGACATCATGTCGGCCTTGTTGATAAGTAGCAGGTTCTGCTTCTTGGAATCGACGTCCTTGACGTATGACTCGAGATCCTCGGACCAAAACATCAGGGGGTTCCTGGCGTCGACGATCTGGACCACGACGTCGGAGCGTTCAATGACTCGCCAGAGCTGCCTCCAGACCTCCAAGTTCCTCTCGAACGGCGTCATCAACAAGTCTTGGGTCTCCTGCAGCTCGGCCAAGCCCTTACGCCACTCGAGGAAACCCTCGCGCTCCAGGCGGTCGAGCTCCTCGCGGGTCGTCGAGGCATCCCAGTGCGGCCTCCTCGGCACGGTGAGACGGGCCTTGTGCTCCCTCTGCTTGCCCAGCACGGCCATCTCCTCGGTGGCGGAGAGGAGGTAGGGGTTGCGCTGGTCGGTGTGGATGATCTTGACGTTGTTCATTTTCTCGGCGGTGAAGTCGGTCCCGGCCAGCTCGGCGGTGGCCAGGAACTCGTCGAGGGCGCCCTGCTCGGTGACGGAGCGCATCTTGACCCATCCCGCCTCCTCCCTGTCGTTGGTGATGTACTCCTGGCCGGTCGCGTGGTCGATACGTGTGACGGCGCCGGCACGCTTGCGGTCGCCACCCTTGCCCTTGCCGAAGCGGTCTTTCATCAGCGTGTTGCCGAGGCCGACCGACTTCTTGGACTTTGCGAGCACCATCTTGGCGATGTGGCTGTCGAGGCTGGGGTTTCTTGGGATTTAATCGTATGGCGCTCTGCTGCGCTTCGTTGCTGAGGTCGAGATACCTTGAAAAACAGCAGCCGAAGACACAAGGAAGCGGGGTGGTCTTGTGCCTGTGTGTCTGGGAAGGAACTTGTAGTTGCTGATAAATAAATAAATGGAGGGGCAAATTTGCGGCAGGTCTCTGGATTTCGCGGGGCAGTCGAGGCGCCACTAACATCACCGAGGCAGTATTGGTCTTGTTTCTTCCGAGTTATTTCAGAAACAACAGTGTAATTAGACACCAAAGTAGTAAATACAAACTAAGCTCAGTTCTACCCATTTCAGCGCATCAGAAAACCAAGTTCATGCCATCAACTCGTAGTCAAATGTCCAGCGCTGTTAACGTCTTGGGCTGTAATTCGACCCAAGTCCAGGTGATAAGCAGATAAACTTTTTACCCCACCAAAAATTTCCCTGCCCGCCTGAAAGTGACATTGTGTGGGTGAAAGCGCCTGAAAGCGTCTGGAGAGTCATTCAACAGCACCCAAGACTTGACAGCGTTCAGCAAGACAGCAAGACAGCTTCGTCTCGTCACATCAATACCAACTCCGATACTACCTGTTCTCCGAGCTGTACTCAAAATGCCCAAGGGAAAGTGGATGTACGCGATCCCCAACACCCCCCGAATTCAACCCAATCCATCCCACTGACTCTATCCCCTTCCCAGCGACAAAAAGAAGGCGACACACTTCACTCTCGTGTACCGCCCGCAAAATGATCCTCTCATCCACGATGAGTCGGCCCCGGCCATGGTCCTGAACCCGACCCAGTCCGCCAACAAGTCCAAGGGCCGCGACCTCGGCGATCTCGCCTCCGAACTGGGCTCCGACGCCCTCAGCATCCGCGACAACGAAGGCGAGGCCGCCAACTTCGGCGTCTACTACGATGACACCGAATACGACTACATGCAGCACCTGCGCGACCTGGGCCAGGGCGCCGGCGAGGCCGTCTTCGTCGAGGCGGACCCGGTCGGAAACAAGGGCGCCAAGGGCAAGGGCAAGCAGCCGTCCCTTGAGGACGCCCTGCGCCAGCTTGACCTGCAGAACACGTCCGCCGACCTGATCGACGAGGACATGCTGCCCAGCAAGAACCTGCAGAAGATTACATACCAAGCCCAGCAGGAGGTGCCCGACGCCATCGCCGGCTTCCAGCCCGACATGGACCCGCGCCTGCGCGAGGTCCTGGAGGCGCTCGAGGACGAGGAGTACGTGGACGACGACGGAGGCGACGACATCTTCCAGGAGCTGGCCAAGGACGGGCACGAGCTGAGCAAGTACGAGTTCGAGGAGGCCTACGACGACTTCGAGGACGACGACGAGGGCTGGGAGTCGGACCGCACGGTGAAGGCGGCCGGGGAGAGCACAAAGGACGACGAGGCGCCGCCGCTCGCGGACACGGGCAAGGGGCCGGCAGGAGAAGGCGAGACGGGCGACTGGATGGCCGAGTTCAACAAGTTCAAGAGCGACCAGAAGGCGGACAAGAAGCCCAAGGCCGCGGCGGCGGCGCCCTCGGAGCTCCAGTCGTCAATATGGACGACAACGACCAACGGCGGGCGGAGGAAGGCCAGGAAAGGCGCCATGACCAACCCCTCGGCGTACTCCATGACGTCATCCTCGTTGGTGAGGACAGAGCAGCTGGGCATCCTGGACGCGCGGTTCGAGAGGCTCGAGGAGCAGTACGGTGAGGACATGGACGACATGGCCTCGGTGTCGGCCGTGTCGACCATGTCGACGATCCAGGGGCCGACGCGGCAGGACTTTGACGGCATGCTAGACGAGTTTCTCGAGGACTACTCGCTGTACGGGAAGAAGCGCGTGAAGAAGGGCAAGTGGAAGAACGGACTGGAGCAGTTTGACGAGATCAGGAAAGAGCTGGGGCCGCCGATAATTCCGGCAAAGTACCTACAAAAAAAATAGGGGTTGATGATCTCAGGAGAAGTAACGTAACAAACAAAGATGAAATTCAACTTCAAGCCACCGCCACATGTCATGCATGCAATCTATGCCTCCCCTCCACCTAAACCCAAAATCAGCACCCCATAAACCCCCCCAACCTAACCACCTCCTCCCCCAAGTCCAGCCCCTCCAACGCCTCCACCCCATCCTCCACACTCCCCCCAATCTCCCCAAGCAACCTCTCCACAACCCCCACATCCCTCACCTCCCAAAACGCCCTCACCCCCTCCACAAACCGCCCCGAAGCCAGGTCAATATTCCCCTCCGCCTCAGCCGCAAAACACAGCCTGTAATACGCCCACCCCTCCTCCCGGCGGATCTCATCGTTAGCCGCAAACATGGACCCCGACGCGACCAGCACCCGGAACGGCTTGGTCGTCAGCCAGATCATCAGCGCGGCCGACAGCAGCGGGCCGTCGAGGACCTTGTCGCCGAGGCACGGCGCCCGCCACAGGGGGTGCGTCTCGAGGTGCATGCGCAGCCAGATGAACATGCCGCCGCGCGGCCAGGCGAAGGTGTAGAGGGTTTGTTTGGTGACGGTTACGGGTGTCCATTCGGAGGCGGTGAGGTCCTTAGAGGTGGAGGCGGAGGAGATGTAGGTCGCGCCGGCGTCGAGGGCGCGGCACATGCGCGCCATGCGGCGCTCGTACATGCCGCGCAGCCCCTCGAGCCAGCGGACGAAGCCCGCCGCGTCCCAGCCCGTGAAGGCGGTGCGTTCGCGCGGGGTGAGCAGGCGGGCGAAGGCGGACTTGGCGGCGGTGTTTTGCGGGGAGGCGCCCAGGACGAGTTCCGAGACGAGGCCCTGCACGAAGCCGGAGGGTTGCTGGGTGGTGGATTCCGCGATGCGCTGGAAGCGCTCTGCGAGCGCGGGCTGGCAGGTGATCCAGCCGAGGCGGCAGCCTGGGGCGACGGTTTTGGAGAAGGTGTCGAGGCGGACGACGCGGCCGTCGGTGTCGAGGCTCATGAAGGACGGGGTGAGGGAGTCGAGGAAGGGATAGCCGGAGGAGTGGACGGGCGCGGGAGACGGGGAGGGGGGGGGGACGGGTAGGCCGCGGGACTTGGCCTCCTCGGTGGCGGCCGAGGGGAACTGGAGGTACCAGTAGGGCTCGTCCTCGACGATCACCACGTCGTACTTGCTGCAGACGGCGTAGATTTCCTTCTTACGCTCGACCGAGAGGACGATGCCGGTGGGGTTGTGGCCGAGACTGTCGAGGTCAGTCGGGGAACAAAAAGAGCAAGGCCGAGGCGGCATCCGGAACTTACGTGACCGTGTACATGAGATGGGGCCTCTTTCCCTTGGATGGGTCCCAGTTGGCCAGGACATCCTCCAGCCCTCCCGGCCCCTTAGCAGCCATACCGGACGCGTCGGCCTTGACGGGGACGACTTGCATGCCGAAGGGCTGGGCCTGGCTGAGAACATTGCTGTACACGTAGGGCTCGCAGAGCAGACCGGGCCGCTCGCTGATGTCGTTGACGCCCTCGGTCCACTGGTCCACAAACAGGTTCAACGTCTTGGCAAAGCCATCGGTCGAGCCAACCGTCAATATGACTTCAGGCCCGTCACGGTAGCCGGCGTCTGGGTGGAGATGCTCGCGGGTGAACTGGCGCACCCACGAGAGCAGCGGGGGGTAGCCCTGGGATAAGCCATACTGCAGCGCCGTGGCAAGATCAATCTTCTTGACGAGATCCGGCTCATCAACCGTCTTGGGCACGGCGATGTGAGTCGCAGCTGCAGGGCCTGAGGGAGGCGATGCCGCCGCAGAAGGCTCGCCGGGATAGTTTGGCGACGGCGTCCATCTTTCTGGCTTCGCCGCTTGAGCTTCAAGGGTGTCAAAGGGGAAGAAGTCGACGTGGGGCAGGCCTAGGGCGAGGTGAGTAAGTCTCGGAGCACTGGGGCGACGGCATCGGATGAGACGGGAGATAAGGAATCCTCACCACCGGCAATGTTCAGGATTCCCGGAATCTGGAAGAACTTGTAGGCGTCCTTGAGTTTGGAAGCCACTCGCCGCTTTGTGACGACCGAGTAGTGGTGGCTGAGGTCGAGAGGCGCGGGTTTCTCATGGTGGTTCGGACGGAGGGCTCGGTTCGGGGCCGGGGTCTCCATATTGGTGGTTCCGACGCTACGGTAGTTACCGAGACTGCTGGCTGGACGCGGTTGTTGGGATTGTTGGAGAGGTTGAAAGTATTCCGTGCTCGGGACGAACGGATCCACGTTGAGATTCGGGGTCTTTGGCCTTTGTGTTGGCAGGCAACAAGTCCGATCTAAGACCGGTCTTCAAACGCGCGCCACCGTTTCCACTCTGCTGTCTCGGTCGGGTTGGGTCGTGTCGAATCGGAGGGATCCTCTCAGACGGAGTCGAGAGACAGACGGAGTACGGAGTAGTTGCTTATCAATCCTCGGCGCGGGCGCATAAAACCGCCCGTGAAGAAGAGAGGACCCTTGGCGGACCCTGCCGCCCCGCCCATGCTTGTTTGCTGGATCCGGGGCCACAGGACCCCAACCAGCTCTGGCGGCACGGCTACTGTG
>FTCU01001350.1_pt1 | contig 15751 bp, 10 predicted proteins | sample 1639521 | NCBI WGS metagenome assembly FTCU01 (sample SAMEA3914864, study PRJEB12502) | metagenome | biome: forest; material: soil | place: USA | collected 2012-03-12 | depth 0.3 m
AAATCCAAATCCACCGGTCCTATCTAGTTCCCCATCGATACCTTTCCGGATGGCCCTCGCGCCGCCCACGAGCCCCAGCCCGGCTCCGCTGACGACAGCGGCTCCTTTGCCGACTCCCTTGTTCAAACCGTCCCCGATTACGGTAAGTGGGTTCCTATGTGACCGAGACTGCTTTTCTCCGGTCTGATTCTCCTGGATGTCGGACAGATCGCTCACACTTCTCTCGTCTGCTTCGTTCACGGCCTCGTGGACCCCCTGGGGCACCCGTGGCGTGTGGGCGCTCAGGCCCCCACCGCCTTCGGCGCGTCTCTGGGCCTCCTGGTCCTCGGCTTTGGCGCGCTGGTGTTTGTCGGCCCTGTGGTCGCCCTTCAGTCTCTGGATTAGACCACCACCCTCTTTGGCCTGCTTCAGCTGGCTCTTCTTGGCGCTGCGGATCAACTTGTTCTGGGCGACCTCGAGCTGCTGGTGGACCTTGGTTCGTTCGTTGATCTTGGAGAGCAGCTGTGTGAAGTCCCGGGTAAGCCAGACATTTCTAATGCCCCCGGGAAACACGTCAAACAACCCCCTCAAGGCCTCCTCGCTGAGCCACTTGTCCGGGATGGAACTGACGAGCACCGTGTTTGCCGAGGCTCGCAGGCGGTGCTCGGCGCTGGTCAGGTAGTCCTGGCGGATCTTGACATAGACCCTCAGCTCGGCGAAGAAGACGCCACAGACCCAGAGGATGACGACGAGGGCGAGAGCGAGGTGAGCCCAACGGCGGTGCTGCTTCGTTGGGGCGATATTGCCCCATGCCAGGGTATCCAAGCCCACGGGGATGCGGTTGCTCGAAGCGGTGTTGGTGGTGGAAGCGTTTCCGTCTGTGGCATTGTTGACCACCTCGCGCCCCAGACCGCCGATGTAGTTGAGGGGAACCAGAATCGGAATCACCACCATGGCGATGGGGATGAAGATGATCAAGAGGGTTTGTAGGTAGCGCAGGAAGAAGTAGGCATCGAGGCCGCATTTCTTTATGATTTCGCGGTCCTCGAAGCTCATGAGCTTGTAGGCCAGGGCCAGGTGGTTGGAGGGAGGGGGGACGGTGCGCTCTCGTTCTGGGACGAGGTATGTTTTGGGTTTACTGCCGTCAGTCGTGTTGTCAGCATTCAATTGCAGGCCGTTGGGACGGGATCAACGCACAATATCCTAACCAGCTTGTTCCGCAAGAGCAAGAAGAAGCCCATCTGGATGCCGAAGACGACCAGCGAAGCCGCCAGGGCAGTCACAAAAGCCACGAGGCTGATACCCGTCGAGCCTTGGGCACTGCCGGATCCGTCTGCGGCGGAGGTCGTTGCCTGTGTCGCAGCCCGCACCGGCGACGGCGACGCCCCGAGGGGCGCCGTCACAGCTGTGCTGCTCATCGATCGAGTAATCGGGTATGGATGTCGCGTGGGATGTTGGTAGACTCTGCTTCGTCTTCAAATACGGCCTAGATTCCCTAGATTCGGCTGGGGCGAGTGCAGTCCATGCGATTCGACCCTCGGTGGGTGTGGTCGTCGATGTTGGGGGCGGGAAGTGGCGGCGGCGAGGCGTTATAGGTGGGCGAGGAGCACAAGAGGAACACGAGAGGAGACAAGAAGAAAGCCAAGAAAGGAACACAAAAGAAACCCAAGATGCGTGTCAATGCCTCCAGTGCGTCAAAGCTGACAAGAATCGAGACCAGAACACAGAAGCCAGAAACCTGGAAATGAGTGGGTGCCACCCGCACGACCCCCATGGCCACAATGAAGCGGGAAAGCGCCCAAAAACCATGGTTCGAGCCGTTGAGCAAGGGACAGGGGGGCCTGGTGTCGCAACCAGCGGCCTCCGTCCAGCCCAGAAGGACCATGGAGGCATGGACTAACGTTACATAGGTCAATTCATTGGCCTGGGATTGGGCCTGAAACTGGACACTGGTGGTCGCTAAATCGCTGGATGATGAACAAGGAACCGGTGGGCCTGTTCGTCTGAAACATTTTTGGCATCCCTGCAGGCGAGGCGATTGGCTGGCGGCTGTCTGGCGGTTGGCTGACGATTGGCTGCTGGCCCTGTGGAAGTGACGTCGGCGGCTCGCCCCCCTGGCCGCTCTGCAGTGCAGCGGTGCCACTGGTCATCGTGCAGCTTGATTTCGCGGGACCCTGATTCTGCCGCGTTGAGTGACGCGATCCCAGCGGCTGCCCTGTCCAATGCTTGCCTCCATTGTCTGAGCCGTTCCTTTAAACGCGCGCCTTTGTCGAAGGTTATTTCTATTCTTATTTTCATTGTTGTTTTGTTATGCTTATTTTTATTTTCTTTGCTTGCTGCCTCTTTGCCGGTCAACCAAAAAGGGGCATCGTTTCTTTCGAAACGTGTCCTGCTCGGAAGCCCACGTTCCAGTCTGCGGGTTGCTGCCGCATTGAAACATGTCTTATTTTGCGGGCCGTTGTCCGCTTTTGTGACCACCATGCTGCATGTAGCGTGCCGAGCGTGCCACCCCATACTCATCGCTAACGGTGAAGACTGTGAGGCTGTGTAATAGCTCGGTGGCAACTCAAGACGAGAGGGCCTGCGCAGGAAAACAGATCCAATTGGGGCCTCGGTATGCCATCATACAGCTGTGGTGATGTGATGCAAGGTGCTGCACGACCAGCCTGTTGTGGTGCGATCGGCTGTGGCTCCAACGCACCGGCCAGCACCTCACTCGCCTGATCGGCTCAAAGGAACCCGGATTTCAGGAAGGATCCCGTCAGCACAACAGTTTCTGCCGCCATTTAGACATGTTGTTTCGTTTACACCTCTGCATTTCTGCACCTTTCGCGTTGTGGCTCTTGCGGGCAGGAAAAGCGAAGTTAACAAAAACATGTGTGTGAATCAGGCTGGTGATGGATGGGGGGACCAGTCGGTGCTAGTCGTCATCAGAGACAACCTGACTGTCTCCCATGTATTCTGTAAGGGGAATCGAAATCAAAAGGGGCAGGCGGTGATGCTCGAAGCGCAACCGGGGAATTCAATTTCTGCCTGGGCCGAGAAAAGCCGCCAAGCTGGCCCTTAAATGCAGGCAAATCCAGCAGCAACGGAACAACCTTCTTGGAGGGGCTGCTATCACCAAGAGGGCTTGGATGTCGGGGGTTTTTCAACCTCCGAGCGACGTCATGCGTTTTGGCCAAAAGTCCACTCCGCGCCCTCTTTTTACACAAAATCGAGGCCGGGCCCATCCTGTGCTGGAGTCAGCCAGACAGCAAAACACACACGGGGCCGAGAGACGGCTGCTGGCCTGGGCTGCCCCGTCGTCAGCAAATCTGAGGGATCCAGGATCCAGTGGGCGCAGGTCGGCTCGAGTGGCTCAAGTGGCTCACTCGCCCTAGCGCGGTGGCGGGCCGGCCTCGGGCGCATGCACCGGCAAATCCATTTCCCCAGGGCATCGCGAATTCCGGGATGTTCGATCCACGGCGGTTCCAGATTTCTCCCGGTGCTGGCGTCTTCCCCGCACCGCCCATCCCACCACCCCACACTCTCGGCCACAAGGCTCCCCTCTCGTGCACTCCCGCCGCGCAGCAGCGCGGCCGCGACCATGTTTGTTCTGCATGCTGTGCAGAGTACAGCACAAGAAGAGTGTGACCGATGATGGGTCCCCGGTCGAACAAGCATCCGCAAGTCAACGGCCCACTCGAAACAGCGCCGCCTACCACACGAATCGCGATGCATTAGGGAGGACGGGAGTGGGTAGGCCCGGGTGTGCTAGTGGGTTGCGTGCCTGTCCGCGCAACTGCAGATGCCGAGATCTGGATCCAGGGCTGTCGCCGTCGTCTATATATGAATCTTGAGCAGGCACGACCTCCTTTAGCCGTGCCATCTCTAGTCTCTCTCAACCTCCAGACACGCCCCCCGAATCCCTTGCAGCACCTCCCTACAACACCATCCTAGAACCTAGACCCTAGATCCTAGACATCACCACCGTCAAGTCGCTGCAATGGCCGACGTCCGCGATCTGCGCCTCGCCATCATCGGTGCGGGTACGTTGCCCGCGACATCTTCACCATGCTCTCAACCCTTTCCCGGCGACGGACACTGACGTGCGCTACAGGCATGGGAGGCCTGGGAACCGCCCTCGCTTTCGCCAAGAAGGGGTTCAAGAACATTGATGTCTACGAGACGGCCTCAAATCTCGGCTTTGTTGGCGCCGGCATCCAGATGCCGCCCAACGTCGTCCGTGTGCTCGACCGTCTCGGCTGCTGGGAGGAGATCTACGCGGACTCGACCAGCGTCAAGGATACCAGCATCAGGCGTAAGAAAGACACCAAGTTTCCCTCTTGATCGGACCGGGCATCTAATGGTTTGAGCAGAGGGCAGCACAAATGTCGAACTCTCCCACGTGCATATGCCGGATATCGAGGAAAAGTACGGGTTCCCTCACTGCACAGGGCATCGGTCGTCGCTCGCGAACGGCCTGTACAACGGCTGCAAGAAGGAGAGCGCCATCAAGTTCCACTTCGGGACCGCGCTGGTCAAGGTCAACTCGTTCGGGCCCAAGCCCACCATCACACTCAAGCCCCGCGACGGCGACGAGTACACCCTCGAAGCCGACATCCTCCTCGCGTCCGACGGCGTCAAGTCGGTGACGCGCACGCAGATGCTCGCCGAGCTGGGCACCGAATCACACGAGGAGGACACGGGCCAGGCGGCGTACCGCATCATGCTCAACCGGGCCGACATGGCCAACGACCCGGAGCTGCTGGCGCTGATCGAGAGCGACACGGTTGTGCGCTGGGTGGGCGAGCGCCGGCACATCATCGCGTACCCGGTCAGCGACAAGCAGATCTACAACCTGTCGTCGGCACAGCCCGACACCAACTTTGCGGCCGCCACCAACGCCACCTACACCACCAAGGGCTCCAAGGAGGCCATGCTCAAAGTGTACGAGGACTTCTGCCCGCTCGTGCAGCGCATGCTCAACCTGGTGCCGGACGGCGAGGTGTGCGAGTGGAAGCTGCGCGTGCACAAGCCGCTGCCGACGTGGACGCACGGCTCGGTGGCGCTGCTGGGCGACGCCTGCCACCCGACGCTGCCGCACCTGAGCCAGGGCGCGGCCATGGCCATCGAGGACGGCGCCGTTCTCGCAGAGGTCGTCAGCAAGATCCCCGCGGACAAGGTGCACGACCCCGAGACGCTCGCCAAGACGCTCAAGGTGTACGAGCTGCTCCGCAAGCCGCACTGCAGCGCGCTGGTGGACCTGGCCGCGCACTCTGGGCGCATCCTGCATCTCGGGGCAGGCCAGGCCAAGGAGGAGCGGGATCGCGCATTCCGCGAGAACGGCAAGTCCGGGTCGGTCCCGGACAAGTGGGCCAGCCCGGATGTCCAGAAGATGATCTACTCCAACGACTGCGTCAAGGAGGCCAACGACAACTTTGAGAGTCTCTTTGCCACGTTGTGAGTGGGAGGAATGAATCGTTTGAAGAAGTATGGAATTGTCGACAGACCCTCCAAAGCATACCCTAGAAGGAAATAAAGATACCTAGATGATTACAAACGTGTATCAATACAACCCAATCCAACGAGTCCTGCACATCGGAGATGGTTGTAGCCGTCGTGACGCCGACCGGACCAGCCCAGGAGATCCAAACGCCGCCCGTCCTGCCTTTGATGATTGAAACCTGGTGAACACCGCGCAGGGGCGCCTTTTGCCCGATGGTTTCCCCCTATGTTATCCAAAATTGACCATCCGTCGATGATTTCGTCGAGAGAGGTCGTTCGTGATGTGGTGGATCCGTATCAGAGCGGTTCGACTGGCCCTCCTCGTTCGTACTCCAAAGCAAAACACTGCAAGGAGCCCTCCCTGCCTACCTACCAACCAGTGCAACCGACCGTCTTTAAAAGATACAATTCAGACAGAGACAGCAGCACGCAGCGCCGAGACAAAGTTCGATGCAGCTCTGTTGTTTCTAGTCCCCACGTGTCAGCAAAAAGCTGGGTCTTTCTCAGCTTGCACGCGTGCGTGTAAAACCACTACCACAACGCACCACCCCTTTCTCTCTCATGGCACAAACAACTCTCCCTCCACTTTTTCCTCCCTGTGCTTTCGTTCTCCTCTTTTCTCTCCCCTCTCACTCTCCCTCAGAAACAAAAAGGGGACAAGAAAGAAAGAACCTACCGAGCTGCTACCCTGCCCCTGACCTTGATGCCCTTGCATCGCTTGTTGCTGGTAGTACTGCTGCTGCGGCAGCCCTCCTCCTGGCGGGTAATTCCCCATCGGAGGCGAGTGCTGGATATACCCTGGCTGCGGTCCCCATGGTTGTGGGTGCTGCCCTGGCGGCGGTCCCTGTGGCGGGTACTGCGGGTACTGTCCGTGGGTTTGATACTGTTGCGAGTACTCCGGATGTTGTTGTACGTAGTAGCCGCCGCTGTTACCGCTTTGGTTGTAGCTGCCGTTGCCTGGGTAGGTTTCAGGGGGGCGTTGGGGGTATGGGCTCGTCGAGTAGGGGGGTGGCTTGTCGGACATTTTCAAATATCCTTTGTTGATAGCAGCGGTTTGAGAGGCTTGGTTGGACTGAATATGTTTCGTTGGTCAGGCCGGTTGGGTTGGGTTGCGGGTGGTGTAAGTGGAAGGGAGCGGGTCGTTCGAGGATTGGGATGCGTTGGTGTTTTGAGATTCGCACTGCGCTGCCTGCGTGGCGTGGCATACCAGGTGGCTGTGTTGCAGAATACGCAGAATTACGCTGATGGAATCAGGGGCAGGGGGTTTGATGTGCAGTAGTGGTGCGGTAATTACACGCCCGTACGCAGCGGGTCAACGCCTCGATTGTCGACGCGCCCTTGTTTCGGCAGCTTCGGTTCGATGTGCACCCGAGTCTGTCCCAGGGGTATGCTATGAGAGACGACAGCCCGACAGTTTTACGAACTCGATGAACAACAAAAGCAGACCCACGGATGACCAAATCCGATATGCGCCGCCGTGAGCCTTGCCAGTCTTGCCTCAGCCAAGTCGTCCGAAATCGATCCAAGCTCACTGATGGTCGTGTTCCTTGGCATCAAACTGACGGGATTGTCTCACATGCCGCGGGCCACGAGACCATGACACCTCCTCCCCAAGGCTTCGCCACAACCCTCCCTGCATGAGGGTTTCTGGGCAACCAGCAACGCGAGTCAGGCCCGGGACAGGGAGTCAGTCAGCAGCCAACATGCGTGATTTTGAATGTATTAATGTGTAGAACTCTTTTCTGATCTTACTATTCTCCGCGTCCGAAGCCAATAATGTCCATATACTTCTGTGTGCTGGACAGAGCTAGCATCCTGCTGTAATAGACTCGAACCGCTGTACAGAATACATCCATCCCTCAAGCCCAAGGACGTCCGTGGTCCTGCGTCTCGTAGGCCAGATAAAGTCCAGGAAGACCGGATGGAAGCTTACCTTACCCTCCCAGCCCGGAACACCGCTGTTCCGACGCACAACAAGGAAGAGCCTGATTCATCCCTTCGACCGCGCCTCAGCAAATGGGTTACCTGTCACTGCCAGTGGAAAGCGCTCGTTCATCATGGATTATGTCGACCTACGTATACAGATAATAACACCCCTGCTTTGAGTTCTCTGCATCTACAACAGTGGCCAACAGTTGCACACTGTGTCGGGTGCCAGACGATCCAACACTTTAAATTCCATTCTTGCAGACTATTACACGTCAGGGCTACGATGGAGTGTACCTGAGCAAACTCCCATCCCATGTCTTTGTAAGCTTGAAGTAGACCTTTTTTAGGTACCTCGGTTCGCGCCGCCAGTACAAACCACTCCTACTGTGGTCAATGATCCAAAACGACAGCCACCCAACCCTGCGGTTCATGCTTTTTCCCGTCGGACCCCATTCATTCAAGACTTTCAACGTGCTCTGGGTCGAGGGATGAGTTTCGCCGAGCACCTCACACTTCAACCGAAAACACTCCCGCATCATGGCTAATGCTTCAGAGCCGGAATTTCGCTGTCGGGCATTCAAGATACTGGCAAGGTCGTGCATCGCTATGAGAGTGGCGGGATGTTTGTCGCCGAGAACTTCGCGTCGCAGTGCAAACACCTCCAGTGACATCTGCTCAGTCTCCTTCAGCCTCCCCTGGTCAAAGTATATCGCAGCCAGATCGGCCATAGTCTGGATCGTTTCGGGATGCTTCTCGCCGTGGATGTCGCGCCGTAGAGCTAGCACCTCCGTGTAGACTTTCTCTACTCCGACAAACTTCTGTTGAGCGTGGTATGTCGCAGCGAGGTTCCCCATGCTCCAGATCGTGTCGGGATGCTTTTCGCCGAGAATGTCGCGTTGAAGGGCTAGAACTTCTATGCGCATCTTTTCCGCTTCTTGGTACCTCTTCTGACAATGGTATGCCATAGCTAGGCCCGCCATGCTCCGGATCGTGTCGAAATGCTTCTCGCCGAGGACCTCGCGCTGCATAGCTAGCGCCTCGGAGAAGAATTTCTCTGCCTCTGCATCCCTCCCATGTTCCAGGTATATTCCACCTAGATCCGCTTTGCTCTTGATCGTGTTGGGATGGTTGTCGCCGAAAAGGTCGCGCCACCTCCCTAGCACTTCCACCTGGACTTTCTCGGCCTCCTTGCTCTTCCCCTGGCCAGAATATGCCCAAGAAAGTTGCCACAGACTCCAAATTGTGTCGGGGTGCCTCTCGCCAAGAGTTTTCCTCAAATACTCATAGACACATACAGCCACGGGCTCTTTTTCCCTCCATCTCCCACGTTCGCTCAGGTAGGCCGAAACTCGATTCAAAAGCGCCCCTGCCTCCACCTCGCCGCGACACAACCCGGCATATTTGGCCGCACGCTGGGCATGTTCGAGGTATCTCTCACACTCCCCCCATAATTCCCGCTGAGTCCACGGAAATAGAGAGGAGGCAGCCCGGAGAGCTACCCCTGAGAAACGCGATTCGTCTGCTCGCCTCGTCTCTTGGCCTAAGCTGTGCTGCGTAGCCTCTTGCACGAGCTGATGCATCTCATATGTTTGGAATCGTTCGCCGGACTTTCGCAGACGTAGGAAGGAAAAGTTCTGGAGGAGGAGAATTGCCGCTCGGATCTCAGCGCCGTCCCGGCCCTGATCCTCATCCTCATCTTGGGCTTGGTGTTGGTTTTGGTCCTGGCTCCGGCGCTGGTCCCGGTCCTCGCGTTCTTGACGTTGTGTGGGCTGGGAGCTTGAAGCTTCTTCATTGCTGGGTGGTGGTGGACTTTTCATGATCTCAGCTGCTCTGGCGACCAACTCAAAGGGGATATTTTGGTTATCCACAAACGCAAGCGTGTGGAGGATGTCGCAGGCCATCTGGTTCTCCTGCCGGATATGCTGAATCGATATATCCCACGTCTGCATGATGTTGTTCGAGACATGCCGTCTGCGGTGTCGGTCGAACTCGGCGCCGTTGAGTAATTCCCACCTCTTTGTGCGTTTCCTTAGCTTCGACAGATACTCGCCGATTGGAGTTGCCGTCCTTCGGATGTATGCTGCAGCTTGTGATACCGCGAGCGGGAAGTGCTCAAGTTCAATAAGTAGCTCCGTGGAGTTTTGGGACTCCTCCTCCGCAATCTCTCTGCACATGACTGTCTTTAGCAGCGTCTTCGCCTCTTCCTCCACCATGCTAGCGACGTTGACCGCCCGTCGGGCACCGACGAGGGTACCGCCAATCCGGCTGTCACGGCTCGTCCACAGCACCGTCCCCGTAGGGCCTCGCGGCACGAAGTCGTACAGACTGTGCTGCACTTCTGCTGTTCCCTGACCTTGGCCCTCGCCAGATTGGGTCTGACCCACTCCAAATAGTGCGAGATTGTCTGCGTTGTCAAGAACGAGTAGCCAGCACGGGTTCGCCTCGATCCGTTCACGCACAGCCATCAACAGCTCCGGTCCATCCAGACTACTCGCCATGCCGAACTTCTTTGCGATCGCCTTGTACTCCTGTGTGAAAACCGTCTCATTGTCGGCGTGGACCCAAAACACCGAGCAAGGCGGGTCGCGGCGGCTCCGGCGGTAGGCATACTCAAGCGCAATCTGTGTTTTACTATAGCGTCTGTTAGGCGGCATGATATGGCCGAAAGTTGGGGGTAAGGTTCTTACCCGGATCCGCCGAGGCCCCAGAGGGCGGCGCTGTGATATTCGTTGGATGGGGGAAGTAACGCATCGAGCTCGGAGAAGATGGCAGTGCGGTGGACGACATCTTCGTTGGGCGGGAATGGGATGACGTGGTAAAGGGCGGTCGACAGACGAGCTGCAGAGTGTGAGATTCGTGAGCCATGGAAAGTTGTTGGGATGCGCGAGAACTTGCCTTCTGGATTGCTGAAAGTGAGGTTGAGGGCTCCTCCCGACACATGCGTGCCGGCATTGAGATTTTTGCCGTCGGTCCATGTAACCATCGCCGGCGATCCTTGCGAGGTAGACGTAGACGGTGATCCCAATAGTGTTGACGTAGCCGGTGAGCCCACCATTGAAGTTTTCTTTGGGGGTATCTCGCGCAAGACAGCTTTAGCATACGCCGCCGCCATTGCTGCCGCGTAGGGCTGCCATTCCTTGTTTTTGTGCTCGTCCCCATAATCACAAACGCCTCGGATGACACCAACAGGAATGCAGTCCATCGTTCCAGCCGCCTCCATCTCGAGGCCGATGACGTTGTATCTATCCCGGAGTTCGTTCCGCTTCTGGGCATTCTTCATCAACTTCTCTCCCGAGCCGATAGGCCCGTACCACACTTGAGTCCGTCTCGACGCTTGCCGCCGTCCACGGTCGACCATCCTCTCCACCCCATGCTCGTCGACCTCGTAGAGCACGTCCTTATCCTGGCCGGGGTCGGCGAAGGTGCCATCTCTATGCTCCTTGCCTCCCATCTCCTCATAAAACGGGAGGAACTTGTCCGTGTCGTTCGGCGCGGTAATCTTAATACTGCCGATTGCCGACCGAACGATAGCCTCCGTGGGGGGTAGGCCATGCCCGAAATGCAAAAGTTGGAAGCCATCTTTCCCGGTCTCCTTGCCCAAGTCGTAGGCTATCAGCCCGGGACTGTCCCCTTCTGAAAGCGCCACGAGAACATCGCCGAGACGGATATCACGGGGCGGACTTCGCGAAAGATTCGGGAGGCCCGCGGCAACGCCAACAAGCAAGCCGAACCAGAGGTTTGGGAAGAATTTCTTGAGTTGGGCCGCGAGCGCGGCTGCTGACCCGGTGCCGTACTTGTGGCCCGCAGGGAAAGTCGCGAGGACGACGTTGTGTCCGCACACATCGCCAGGGTAGTAATGGTAGTCGTCACCTGGACCTGTCGGGAACCAGCCATCGTGTCTGTTATCGAACATGTGCAGGGCTGCTCGGGCCTCGATCTCGAGAGGTGCAATCCATGCGACAGTGTAGAGCCGAGGGTCTAATTCGTACATTGTGAAGATGCGGCCTCAGGGAGGATCCGCCGTCTCTGTTGTTCAGGCCATGAGGATGAGGAGGATCGACGAGCTGTCGAGAACGGGAATTGCACTCGTGTGGGGTTCAGACTGCTGAGCCGCCCAAATTGGTGAGCCCAACTCTCAGCGTTTCTCATTGGTAGGTCGCAGCGGTACACTGCATATGCAGGGTGGTATTCAGCCGCGTCCTTCGTCTCAGTCTGCCTCACTTGGCGGTTTGCGCCGCAAGTCATCATACGAAGCCCCGTATTGCCCTTATCCCACTCGGCTTCTTGTCCTTTTTATCGCCTTTGTCCTTCTTTTCGTCTTTCTTGTCCTTCCGCGCCGCGTTCTGGGCCCCTCCTTCACACGCTGTCAGTAGCCGTCTTGAGCAAGTGTTGCTTACAAGTGAGACCGACTAACCTCGACCAAAGTATCTCTCGGCTTGCGGGTTGGCCTTCCCTGACCCGCCCGGGTCCCCCGACTTTGGGCTCACCGCCTGGGATCCGGGTGATGTCGATACAGTCTCCGCCGCCGGCGATATGGTTTGTGTTAGGCTCTCAAGGGGTTCCGGATCCGAGAACCCCCGCTGCCGATTCCGTACGCTCACCGGGCTTCTGTTCGTCAGCAACGGCTCGCCATCTCCCTCGACCAGCGAGCCCCGTTCTAATCTCCCTCCCCGCTGCTCAACATTGCATTGAATATCCAACAGCGCCGACTCGAGCGTTGTGCACTTCTTCGTGAGGGCCGCATGTTGCTTCTGGAGTTCCGTGTTCTTCGCTCGGGCTGATGATAGCGCGCTCTCGTACGCCGCTGCCACTTCACCAGACGGCGTCTTCGGGTTCTCCCGAACCGCCTCGGCGAGCTGGGCTCTCAGGTCCTCGATCTGCGTCTCGTAATGGCATTCCGCCCTGTGCAGTTGTTCCTCCCGTGCCTCCATCTCTGTCGCCATCTGTTGCGCTCTGGCCTCTGCCGCGGCGGCTTTCTGCATTGCAGTCTCCATCTTGGTCTCCTTGCCCTGAAACTCACGTTCGGTAGCAGATAGGCGTGCAATCTCGCTCTTGAGCTTCTCAATCGTGGCTGTGCTGATATCCACCGCCTCGAGGTTCTGTTCCGATTCGAGTCTCTTATCCTCCGCGTCGGCGACGATCCGGCGCAGCTTCTCGCACTCCAGCTGCGCCTTCTCTAGTTGCTGGGTCAGCTCAGCGCCCTCCTTGTTCCATTTCTTCTGCTCCTCTCGCAGGACTCGCAGCTTGCTCGACAGGTCGCTCTCCCACTTCTTCGTCATGTTCCGGCGGTGATCGAACTCCTTCTTGATCTGAGCCTCCCCTCTCTTGGCCTCGTCAAGTCGCTGCTTCAAACTGCGATTGGCCATGACCAGGTTTTGCGTCTCGGCTTCCGTGGCCGAGACGCGAATTTGCCGCCGCCGCAGCTCTCCCATGTGTATCATGTGCTGCTCCTTGATGAATCTCTCATACTGCAGGTCGTTGATCAGGCGGAGCCTGTGATGCTGTAGCAGAGCCAGTTGGTCGTCCATTCCCGCGCTGGGCTCTTCCTTGTCTCCCAGGGCCCGGGCAAGCGCGTGTTGTGCCAAACCCTGCTCAGTCGGCTGCTCTTGAGGGCCAAGGGCCAGAGAGGGCACGCTGTCGTTGGTGAGCGATTGGTGCAGCCCGCTCCTGGTGGCATAGTTCGGGACATTCGTCTCGGGAATCTGGCCTGGACTCGTCGGCGGCAGAGTCGGACTGTCGTCACCGACCCCCCGATTCTTGGCCTCGGCCGCCTCGTGGGCGAGGGGTAGGCTTGCCTGGGAACCCCGGAAAACCGAAGGGCTATTCGCTCGGCCGATGGACATGGAGGATGCGGAATGCGCAAGGTGTGGGAGGTCCGCATGAGCCAAGGTGCCCAGGAGAGCGGGGTCAAAGCCTTCTTGCTCGAAGCCATCGTCAAGAACGGAGCTAGGCGCACCTGGAGGGTGGGTGGCGGGTGCGACATGGGCAAACTCGGGCGCTTGACCGATGACAAGAGCCATGCAGTCCGCGAGGACCTCATCGGCCTCGCTCTTGATCCAGCGGCTCAGGTCCGTCCTCTCCGACTCAATGGTGAGGCTGTAGAAGTTTGGATGCAAGAGATGCTGTTTCCTGAACTGTTCGGATCGATCCCGGATCTCCACCGCCTGAACATCGATATCCTCGGCGTTGTTCGCATGACGTAGATATCTCTGCGGTTTTCGGATGTAGTCGAGAAAGTTGATGGGGTACAGACCATAGAGAACGGTAAAGTACTCTGGCAGATAGGACAAGGAGTGACCATCGTAGTCGGGATCTAGGAGAGCCTTGTCCCAGGGAACTCCACCCGTCTCGCCGTTCTCAGCGCCCATTTCGGTATGCTGCTGAGCAAAGTACGAGTCCCGGTCCCAGAATAGCAGCCGAGCGTAGATATTAAACAGGGTAGGGAGGAAGGAAACGAGCGAGCTGGGGATGGAGGGCAGGATCATGACGACTGATATAAGGGCTAAATTGACGGTCCGAGTCGATTCGTCCTTCTGAAGCGAGTGCAGGATGTTCCCGAAGAGGGGTGTTTGGAGGATGAGATGCAGATGAGGTGGCCCGCTCGACACGAAGGTACAGAGGAGACTGAGCGCCGAGTTTCGGTGCACTCGTCGGACCACAAAGCCGTTCAGGGCGCTCAGGAAGCTCTTGGGGTCTCTCTTGCCAAAGGCCATCAGAGCATCCTTGATCATCTGCTCCTTTAGGTCGGTTGAAGGGCGGAGGTCGGGCCTTGTCTCGCGCACCTCCATCCACCTGGTGAGAAGGCGATTGACGAGCGGCATCAGCCCCTCGGCGCTCCAAGCCGCGGGGTCGTCGTATTCATCGGCCGCGAGAAGATCGAGGGTGTGTTCCATGACCTCCCTGGCCAGGCCCTTTTCCCGATCAACATGATCCAGGACCGGGCCAAGAAGCTTATCCCACCATTTGAAGACTCTTGCGGGGGTCCGGAGCCCCGGCCGGAGTTGCCGAAGGACGGCGAGGAAGGCAGCGTACTTTGGAGGGTGGTCCTGCACGACCTTTTCCCAGACGGCCAGCAGCTCATCACCCAGCCGCTCGCCGGACCCCTCGTCGGGCTTCTCGTGCTTCTCGAGGTAGGCGGCAATGATGCCGCTTATCTCGGCGGGGAGGGGGAGGGGCACCGTCGGGCCCTGGAGGAAGAAGCCATTGAGGGCTTTGGCGAGGTCCTTGGAAGACCTGCGTCGAGGATCAGCGGCCAGGTCGGAATAACGCCAAATGCGCGGGTCGACAGCCAGGCGGCATGGCATGTGGTATTGGAGGTATTGAAGGTGGGGACTCACCCGGATGAAGTCATCCTATCCTGATCGACACACGGCGCTGGTCATTGAGAGTATCATAGGCCCGAGGTGGCGACGGAAGACTGGAATCAGTTTTGGCACCCCCTGGATCATCAAAATACCCGCCGGCGCGTGCTGCAGAGGAGGGCCTATGCGGATGAGGGAGGTCAGGTGATGAGCCGAAGCCGAACAGTCAAGGTCGTGGTCAAGGTAAGGTCCTGAAATCAGAAGCAGACTCTGTCTGTCCGGAAGAGATGGATGGCTAGCTGTGGTGCTTCAGTGCGCCTCTAAGAGCTTCGTTCATCAGGGTATTGACAAGTTTGGTTGACACGGCCTCAGCACACACGACGGGAGCTCTGCTTCTTCCAGGTTTGGTTTGAGCTTCGTTGGCGGTCGAACGAAGCAGCTGTCAACCCCACAACGGGTTCGGATTTCCTTCGATTTCCTGCAGCCCTGATTGCGCTAACTTTGCCCGCCCCACCATGTGACCCAGCTTCAGCCTGGCTTGCATGGTCAATGCTCGGGAACCCCGCACTGCCAAAAGCCAAGTGGGTCCGACCCCAGGTGTCAAGTGGGTCCGGATCGTCTGATGCATGGTCCGAGAGGGCAACCAGGGCCCCTCTTTGGTGCTCTTTGGTGGGGTGCTTGCCATTGAGCAGCTCTCTCGTGACCGACCTGCTCGAAGCCCCTCCCCCCAGGAGAACACAAAACCGCCGTGTATCCCGTCAGTCAGCACCGTTTGGCACTCTCTCTCATTCCACACCACTCTTCCCTCTCTTCTCTACCCGCCTTCTACCCAGCTTCAAGTGGGTAACAGCGACAACAACAACAGCACTTACACAGCATTTGGACATCCTCGCCGCAGCCGGGGACGCGCATCAGCCCACATTCCTCTTCTTCTCCAAACCAACACCTCACACGTTGCCAAAGATGGCCAGTAAGACGTCCGCAGTGGCAGACGAGCCAATTGAGGTTCTCTTTGCCCTGCATCCCAAGTTCGACCTCCTGGACCTTGCCGGTCC
>FTCU01001461.1_pt1 | contig 15726 bp, 15 predicted proteins | sample 1639521 | NCBI WGS metagenome assembly FTCU01 (sample SAMEA3914864, study PRJEB12502) | metagenome | biome: forest; material: soil | place: USA | collected 2012-03-12 | depth 0.3 m
CAAGAGAGGTGGAGGGTATGCGTGGGGGGTGACAAGGGAGGGTGGCAAGGGGTACGGCGGGAAAGAGGGGGGCCAGCAGTAAAGAGGGGGAGCAGCGGGAAAATAGGGGTGCAGCGGGAAAGAGGAGGAGCAGCGGGAAAGAGGGGGGCAGCGGGAAAGAGGAGGACAAGGAGGGATGGAGAAGGAGGGATGGAAGGGACAGAGAGGGAGGGTGACAAGAGAGGCGAACGTGGAGGTGAGGGCGAGCCCAGCTGGCTAATTGGAACAAGCTCTGCAAACCGGAACGAGCAAGATCTGGCACATACAGCGAGGGCGTGGCAGATTGGCAAACAAACGAGGCAGACGAGATGGCGTCCTTCCGGCTTACAGGTGGCTCGTGACTCACGCTGCGGGATTTGATGACGAAAGATCTGGGCCCTGTGTATAAGGAACGGCAAGGCAAGATGGCAACTTGGCGGGATGCCGCCTTACTGTTGGTTGCGCCAGGAATAGGACGACAAGGATAAGGAACCGGCTTATGCAGGAGGGCGCTGTGTACTGCATGATTCAAGCCGCCCTGCAGGCGACTGCGGAGACGCCGATACGTCACACGATATTGAGCTAGGACCGGCCGTCCCTTCTGTTCGGTAAATCGATATTTCGTCCCACTCCGCACCCCTGGGATATGCGACGAGGCGTTTCACAACCAGGCACCAACGAGGCCTTTGCAAGGGGGTCCGATTGGGACAAGTTCCGGAGAGCAGGGCGAGCGCAACGAGGATAGGGAAGCAGGCAAGGGAGGGAGATAACGTGGCCTCTGGTACAGATCGGCGGCGGCGATCTTGCCCTACTGTCAAGCGACAGTGAGGCAGACTCGGACTTAGGAAGACGCTGGCTGGTGAAGACACGGCCTTGCCGTTGGTTCTTCTGGGACCTGGACAACAAGGGGTGGATGGTAGGTGACAAGGAGTATGATGAAGAGGGTGCGAGAGTAAGGGGGAGGGACAGGAGAGGAAGAAGGAGGGAGAGAAGGAGGGGGGAGGGACGGACGGTGAGGGAGGGTGACAAGGGAGGCGAGTAGGGAGGTGAGGCCGAGTGGGCGAGTGGGAAAATTGGGACAAACTCTGCAACAGGGACAAGCGAGATCTGGTACAGCAAGGGCGTGGCACGAGGCAAGCCAACGAGGCAAGCCACATCCAGACCAGTCCGTTGAAGGCAGCAACCGGTGTGCTTTGTCCGACAGCGGCTTGTGCACCGGCACCGACAATGACCGACACACCCTTCTTGAGCTTTGCTTGTTGGGTGTTTGCGGGTAGAGATGGCATGTGGCGAAAATTGTGCGCGAAGTGATCGCCGCTCAGCCCGCGAGGCGTTGGAGAGACTCACCACTCTGCATCCGGATCCCGAGTGTAACGTCCATGCACGCCGCAGATTCCCAGCTTCTGTGCACAGCTTCGTGAGTTCAATATTGTGGCTATTGAGCGGCGTGACGCAGTTGGCACCAATGCCATCGCTGTTCCAACTGCTCAATCATTCTGCATCAGCGGCGTGCGGCGCACACCATTCACGATGCATACCCCGCTTTGACCTGAATTTGCCGGACGACAACTCTGAGTTCGATTTTGAATGTCGGACCTGCAACACGCCTTTAACCTAGATAAGCGGCCTATTGCAGCGAGAGCGACTACTGTAATGAACAATTAGGAAAAAGAAAGCCGCTGGGAAAGTTTCTTCAGTTCTTGCAGTCCCAAATTTGAGAGTAGGCACTTTTCGGGGAGTCTGGAGAAAGGGGTGGCATTACAATACAAGACAATACAATTTTATTAACGCCCGGCGGATAAACCGAAAGGGCAACTATTACAGTCTGACTATACATTTCCCAAAATTTGCCATGATCTCCTTAAAGCCCATACAAAGTCCATTTTATACATGACTTCTGTTGTACCATTTCTCTGCGGATTCTCGTGGGTTAGTAGGGTTGTTAGTAGGCTAGCTTGGAGGCGATTCCCCAAGTGTTCAACGTCCTATTTTCGGCGGCTGAAGCGGCGCCTGCTGTCCGTGGCACGAGGTGAGGGGCGTAGGTTCGGTCGGGTGTGGTGGGTTTGGTGTTTTAGTCGGCCTGCGGTTGGTTTGTGTCAAGCCGGCCCGTGGCCATTGCGAACCGTATGGTTGCCTGAATGGCCGCCATATTAGGAGTCCAGTCCTTCTTGTCCGATGGTGATTTCCCTCCTAAATAGAAGGAAATGTTGCTTCTGTGGGTGTCTGTGCATTCCAGCATCTCCCCATTCTGTCACAAGATTTTCACCATCTCAGTGCATAAATATGTTGCACACAAGTGCAAGCGCAGAGATCCTGGGGACAAATCCAAGGATCAATACGTGAAGGGGAGACACTAAGAGCTACGGAGACTTACGACTGAGTTGCTTCATCAAGCATCTCTCCGCCAGAGGCCCCTTTTGAATGAAGGTCGCCGCCAATGACCGCTAGAGACGGTTTATTGAAGACGAATTCGAAATCCTCCCGTACTCCATCTTTGTGTGAGGGCCGAAGGTCAGGGGGAGACCTGGCAGTAAGGCACTCGTCCACAGTGCCCGGCCTTTTCCCTCTGAGCTTCTCGAGACATGACTGAGAAAACAAGACTCTTATTTCTCTTCCGCTTCACCCCGCCCCAACTACCGGGCCATGTACCTAGCGAGTTAGACCTTCCAATCCTCACAGCACCTCGCCAGCTCAGCAACGACCACATCAAAGAAGTCGCTCAGCTCCTCTCCCACGCCGCCAGCGTCAACATCCTCCGCCCGCAGACACCGCAACGTGACATCCCGATACCGCTTCCCTGCCCAGCACGCCAGATCCGTCTCGCACTTCTCAATAACCTTGGTCCGCATACTCTGAGCAGTTAGAGGTTGACCACCCCCTGCCGCCGAGGGGCCCCTCTTCGCCCCCACAATATTCCGCAGCGTGCCCCAAAACCCGATCTCGGCGAGAACCAGCCCGAACGAGTAAATGTCGAACGCGGCCCGCGCCTTGGGCGTCGGCTGCCCTGGGCCGGCTTGGTCGAGATCTGGGTGCAGATACAGCTCGAACTCGTCTGCGCGGAACAGCGGGAAGGACGTCGCGGCCGGGTCCTCGGGCCGGCTCAGCCCGAACCCGGCGATGTACAGGCGGGCGAGATTCGGGAGCGGCGTCGGCGTCGGCGCGGCGGGGCTGAGGTCGTGCAGGAACACGATGCTGTCGCTGATGAATCGCTTGTGGTGCCACCGTGCGAGGAGGAACGTGTACAGACTGCTGCTGAGGACAGAGGCGAGGTAGATGCGCTGCTCCAGGGTGGGCATGGGCCGCGGGGACCTGTGGGAGAGCAGTTGGTAGAGCGACACTGGTGGCTTGGTGGGGTTTGCTGTGGCGGGGACGGAAAAGATCAGGCCGATGGTGTCAATGTTAAAGTTCGACACGATCCCGACCGAGTCGAGCGTCGAGAGCGTCGCCGGCTTGTGACATCCCTTGAGCAGATGGGATAGGCGTGCGAGGCGCTCCTTGGCTGTCAGGTCTGAGCCGGGAGGGTACGTGTACCACTCGATGAGAACGCGACGTGTGGTTGTCGGTCCCCCGGTCGAGAGGGCAGGAGTGTAGCAAGACGTTGACCACGGATTGCGTGGATCGTGAGAGGATGGCAGGGCCGGTGCAGAGCTTGAAGTGGATGTGAACTCGACAGACACGCGGGTCTCTTCGGTCACCACGTCGATCGCGGGCCTATCGTGCCCGGCTGCCTGGGACGTTTGCCGTCGAAGCAACACGAGGTTGGCCGTCTTGGTAACAGCGGACGTCGAGCCCAAGGACGAAACGGCGCTGGCGGCTTGGGGGTCGTGAAGCAGGTGGCCAGAGAAGCCCTCTCGAGGATGACGTCGCGCAAACGCTGGGGCAAGATGGTGTAGAGCTGATCATTGCAGTTCCTGAGTCTTTTGACCTCCTTCTCAAGATCGTCTTTGTCGGCGCTGCCCCACGGTTTGGCGTTGTGAAGTACGCGCCTTGTGAATGAAGCGTTTTTGAGTAGCTCCCGCGCCCTCCGTCGGTGAGACTGTTGGGCTCTCTCGACGGAGGTGGAAGGTGCTTCTGTTGAGGTTGATGAGGATGGATTCTTTGCTAGTTCGTCGAGCGTAGAGAGGGAGCCGATCTTCTTGAGAATCCGCTCAATCTTTTCAAAGCCAGTCTGGATCTGCGCGGCGGTGCTAAGACATTGCGATGCCATGTTCTCCTGCAAAATAGCCAAAAGGGACCCCTTTGGAGCGGTGGTCCGGGGCTTATGATGCGGCCCGTTAGTCTCCCTGACGAGGTCACCCATGGTGGACCACCACATCTCGAACTTCAAGTATTCCATCTCCATCTCGGCGAAGATGTCCGCTACATCATCGCCAAAATTGGCCGCCTGAGCGAATGTTTTCCACGTTAAACAGACTTTGTCGTACACCGCTGTGAGCCCGGCAAAGCCAATGACAAAGGCAGGAATTTCCAGTACTCCCGACATTCCCGTGTATGGATATCTTCTTAAGTGGCGTGCGTGGGCGAGGGAGGATTTGGGTACCTGAAAGTGAAGAAGAGAAAGTCGGGCGTGTGAGAGCCGACAGTCAAAGAGGGGCAGGGGAAGCTGCGCCACGCTCCATCCCCAAACCAGACTCGTCAGCTTATATGGCTTTTATTGAGCTCTATGCGAGCTGATTGGTGGCGGTCAAGGACCACAGGGCGTGAGGCTGAATTGTGGGCAGATTTCTGCTCGGGACCACTTTCTCTTCCCTCAATCTTCTGCGCCACCCATCTCAGGGGTTCTCCAAAGACCACCACCGGCTCTGATCGTCAACACTTTGGCCATCGACCAACCATGGCTGATCTCGATAGCGGCTCATATCAGACTGTTGCTGAAGACTCCGAGCTGCTTCACCGCCCCGTTCAGTCATTTGCTGTCCGGGGGCATGCTACCTTCCTCGGCCTCTGCGTGGGGCTTCAGGTGCCCGTCCTCAACAGCGCGCGAAACGTCGAGACTCTTTTTGACTTGGCCCCATCTGGCAGCGGCGCGTCCTCGTTTGTCACTGGACGCGTCGGCGGCGACGGGTGGAAGATTGGAACGACCCATAATTTTGCCAACATTTTCTCCTCTGCGTGGTTCACAAAATGGATCGCTGGCGGCTGGGGCAATCTCGACATTCGCCACGTCTGCAAGCGAGTCCAGGTCAGCCAAATGTCGAGCTTGTCTGGCAAGGACGACTCGAAAAACCTTGCTTCCATCGCCAACGAAGTCCGCATTCTGGCTAACCGCTCCATTCGCTCGTCTACCAACATTGTTGCCCTTATTGCCGTGTCGTGGTGCGAAGCCCCTGACCCGCTCAGCGACCGCTTCTGGCCCCAGCTGCTCCTTGAGCAGGCAGAACTTGGAACGTTGGACGCTTGCCTAACTCAAAACAATCTCCCGAAGCCGACGAAGTTCATGCTGTACCGCGATGTCTTGGACGGACTCCGTTATCTGCATGCCAACGGCGTTGTTCATGGGGATCTCAAACCCCAGAATGTCCTGTTGGCGCACGACGCGGCATTCGAAAACACGGTCTTCGGCAATGAGCGATACGGTCTGTTGCCGATCAAGGCAAAGCTATGCGACTTTGGCTATTCCGTGATCTTGTCCGACTACCACCAGTCGCTCCCCTTCCGGGCCGAGATGGGTACCTGGCCTTGGTCGGCCCCTGAGCTTGACGGAGTGACTTCGATCCCCGCCAACCTCCTCCCCAGCGCCGACGTGTACTCGGCAGGACTTCTCTTGGTCAGCATCATCCGGGATGGAAAGACTCCCTTCTCCAACATGCCAAGGGCTCAGGTCTCCGAGGAGAAGAAATGCACACACCTGGTGCTCGGCAGGATGCTCAGCGAGCTGGACCAGAGCTACGCTCTCGGGGCTCCTCGAGGCTTGTCTTACGAGCAGATGGTGAGAGCTTTCCGGCTGGTCGTCCACACGACTGCGTCTACTCCACGTAGCCGAGTGGGAATAGAGGGGCTCATTCCGGAATGGGACGAGGTGTTGGGGCTGGGAATTGCCGAGAATCGTCGATGGCGAGGCCCAAGCAACGGCGTTGAGCAGTGAGTTCAACCCAGCAAAAGGTTCCGAGGCCCTTTTCTCAAACCGGGAAGCCTGACATGCGGACAGGTGGTCGCCCATACTCCACGAAGAGTTTCTTCAGCATCGTTACCCACCAAACTATCGTCAGATCCAGGATCTTCCTCGCATGGATGATCCTTCGGGAGGCTCAAACCTGATGCCCGAACGGGCCAGGGACGACAGCTCCATTCGTCTAGATATTAAACTAACTCCCGATGTGAGCACTTGACCCAGCACGAAGACCCCGCAGACGATGTCCTAACGTTTTATGTTAAGATCTGCTACGAATATGCGATGATACCCGGTTTGTTACCTCGCATCGCCACCAGGGAGATCTTGAGAGACCTCGAGCGACAAGCCGTCTCCGACGCCGGGGTGCTGTCGGCCGCAGCATATTTTGCCCTCGGCGGCTGCTACATCAACGGGTCGATAACTGACCAAGACTACCCGACCGGCGTCGACCATCTCCGGAGAGCGGCTGAGCTCAATTATTCTGGAGCAATCGGGTCTTTGCTGGGAATCCAGGCCTCGATGGGAAGTACAGCTTCGTGCCAGACACGGGACACAAAGAACGAGAGTATTGCCAAATTCGACGCCGATGCTAGCTCGGCGCTCACTGTGCAACTCGCAGGACTGTTGTACCTTAACATAGACGCCTATATCAACACTGCCATGAAAATATCGCTAATCCCGCGGTCCCATGCCTGGAAGACCTGGCGAGGATCAGCGTATTGCGCGTACCGGTCTTCTCCGCAGCGACTTTCCGACGCGAGGTCTTGCTTGGAATGGGTCAAGAGATGGGCTGATACGGCAACAGCAGGCCACACACGAGAGACACAGGAACCCGCCGGCATGGACGTCCTCCAGAACTTTCTCCTCTGCATCCTGCAGGAGGAGACATCGCCCTTAGGTGCTGAGGCGCGATACCCCCGCATGGATACCATGACGATGGCGTACCGTGATATATTTTTCGCCACCGGGGGCGTCGACGTCAACTGTCCCGTGAGTCATGGATTCAACATCTTGCAGCTTGCCGTACTCTCGGGGAAGCGAGACGCTGTTGAAGCGGCAATTAAATTTGGCGTTGATGTCGACGCCACGGGTCGCACGCCAGGCTGGACACCGCTCTGGCTCAGCGTCGTCATCGGACAAAATTGCCGGGATACCAGCACCGGAGCAACCCTTCTACACCTCCTCCACCAGCTTACCACCCAAGGGGACATCGAGCTGGTACTCCAGGCAGTCCTGCAGGGCGATAGCGGCGTGTCCATTGACACCTTGGCGAACGGTATCACACCGTTACTTGCGTGCTTTGTTGGCTGGGATTACTCTGAGGGAAACGCAGCCCGGGCACTCCTGAAGCACGGAGCGAACCCGACCTACCCGGCTTCCATCAACCTACAACCCGAGGTCGAGGCAAGCCCGATCAGCCTGTGCGCTAACACGCTGGACTACCTGCTCCTGAATGACATGGCGGCCTGTCCCTGGGCCGCCTCCAACGGGAATCAGCCACAAGGCCAGAGAGCGTTGACAGCTGCTAGGTTCAGCGCTTACATGTCCGTTCTGGCCAAGACCGAATTTTATTACCGATCAATCCTCGGAGATCGATTCCAGTACGCGCTGGAGCAGTTTCTGAAGCTCATCATCACGGGCGACATGAAGAAACACCTGCGGGAGATGATAGATGGACAGGACGGCGGCGAGGCTGATCCATGGGTTACTGGCCCTATGTTCACAGCGTTATCATTGATGCCGCGCATCTACGTCATCCGCAGCCTCCTCCGTCTGTTCCCCTGTGGTCACATTCCCCCCTCGCTGTACGAGCGCCCGCTGATTCAGATTGCCATTGAGCGGCGGATGAGAGGCACTATCTTTGACTTGCTCCAGCGCGGTGCGGATTTGCTTGCTCTAACGTCAACAGGGTACACCGCCCTACACGCAGCGGCTCACTACTATCCCGAAATACTCCTTGAACTCGTTGACTACCTGCAGGAGCTGCCTCCGTCAGCGCGACGGGGCAAGAATATGAAGCAGATCATCCAGGCCAAAGATTTCCACGAGCTCGACGTTCGGTCGCTACTCCTCGTTGAAGGGCATCGCGCAGAGCAGGACATTGTGACGGAGTTGCGAGACAGATATGATTTGGAGATGGATGCCTACGACATGCCCGAGGGCTTGACGCTCACGGGCATGTGCGTGGCGATCATTGCTGAGAACGGCTCTGTGCCCATCAGCCAACTGGAGTATCTCCTCAGAATGAGCCCGAAGCCAAAGTTCGTTTGCGATACCAGCGGCAATACACTCTTGGGAGTGGCCATCTCATCACAGCAAGGACGCAGGTTTAACCTTGCGATGATTTCAACGTCCCGTCATTAACGATATTGTCTAGGAAGCCGAACAGCTCCCACCGCGAGCCGCCGGCTAATTACTCTGATTCTCGATCACTACCCAAGTATAGCGAATCTGCGGACCGGAGAACATGGTCCCTTCTCCCGGGCTACAGCATTCGGAAACATGGTAGCATTCGAGCTGATGGAAGAACGCCTGCGCCGGCTGACGCCGCCACACATGGGCACACAACGGTTGCTCCACGGCATGTTGTATAGCGGTCGAGGATCTGGCACGGAAACCGAGTTGAAGGCGTTGGAGATAACAGTCTCGCGAATGATTGAGGCCAGGAAAAGCAGTCCTATTGCTGCCATCAGACCGAGAACGTTCTTGGACGCCTTGGAGACCTACAGGCATCTTCGCGAAAGGGGTGGGACCATGCACTTTGAGCAAAATGGGGTTCCGCTGCGGTCTGTCTTCCATTCGTCTTATTACGAGGGGCACTCGTTGACCATTTCAAAGATTGCACATGGTTTATGAGAGCCACATCTCGGACGCCGAGTTTGAGGAGGGCCTCCGTCTCCTCGCGACCGAAATCAGGGCTAAGAGCGTGGTAAAAGACACGAGTAACCACCTACCTACCCTGTCCTCGACTTTGTTCCCGCTCCCGACGTTAACACTGGCTTTTTCAGAACCCATCGTTTTCACGCACAACCCTGCCGACCCAGACCTAGCCGAAGCCATCCGCGAGAATCCGGGCATCGAGAAAGGCGCTTGTCACTTCCGAGTCGTCTTGCTGACCTGGCACTTTGACTCGTTCCACATTCATGCAGTTCCTCTGCAAATCTCGCCGCTGAGATTCCGGGAGAACCTAAAAGATGCCAGCTCGCAGCTCCTGATCGAGCCACGGCATAATTGTAGCGCGATTCTGAACAGACGGCCCGCGCTCAATATTCATAACTGGAAGGATGGTGAGTACCTACCTAATTAGTAGTGTTCTATTACACTCCCGCAATGGACTAGCAAAAGCGCCACCCGACTAACTGGCTTAAAAAGGCCCGTGGAGAGAGCGCACGTATGTCGAAAGCGTGCCGGGTACGGCCGAAGTGATTACCTGGACGCGCCCAGGCAGGGTCTGGAATGATAGAGAGGTCGAGAACCTTCGCCACCGGTTTGATTCTAGCTGGGAAAGGCGCTTTGGCGAACTGGAGAGGAGGATGAGGGGTCGGGGTGGAACTAATGTGCAATGGAGGCGAGCTGCAAATTGAGTTGTCTTATCAGAAGAATAAAAGACAGAACAAGCACGGTCGGTTTGGCTGTGTCATCCCCCCCGAGAAAGGCGCCGTCGCTCTTTACATATTTGGTGCTCTCTCCATCCAAGTCGCACACTCCCCCGGGACCATCCTCTCAGCTCGCTCTTCGACCTTGTCGTCGACGGTGAGCTCAGCGCAGTCGACCGCTTGCTTCATCCAGGGGCAGTGAGCGTCCGCCATCCCCTCATGAACTCAGGCCAACAGAGCCCCGTTTCTCCAATCCAGGGAGTAGCAATCCGGGCGTGAGCTCGGAGCGGGCAAGAACTGGACGCGTGGCATAGAAGGAAGAGCGTCAAGGGCTTGGATTCTTGTTTTTTTGTTTCTCCTTTTTTGATCCGTACTTGTGTAGCATTGCCATTGCCGGGCGCCCGTGCCAACCTGGAAGTCAACCGGAGCTAGTCTCGATCCGTGGATGGGGTCAAAAAAACCACGTCCGCGGATCGCGCCAATTCTGAACCAATCATCAGTGAGCAATGACATACATTGGGGGTTCAAGCCGATGGAGCCGGGCAGCGTGGCGCTTCCGGTGGAAAAAGAGACATATTTCCACAGTAATGCCGACTTGAGACTCCTTAGCCCTAGTTTCATGCTGCTAACTCTTTCATTCGTCCAGGCTCGATCCCAGATCTCAGGGACCGCGGGATATCTACTGTCGAGACATACGCACACTTTGCGCCATGTGTCAATGGCCCGGCCGACGGTGTCACGGTTGCTTTGCAATCTCTTACTGTTCTAAGAGATGCCAGACAATTGACTGGCCATCTCACAAGATACTGTGCCGCAAGTTCGTTCCCTTTCTGGAGACCCGCGTGTCAAAGAACTTCCGGGTGGGAATCTACTTCCCAAGAGACCAGGGCTCACCGCGGCTCGTTTGGGTCCCCTTTGAGCATACAGAAGGAACGATGTACCAGCCCTCTTTTGGTCACTTTCTTGGCCCACTGCCTTTCCCGGAGAGACTACTCTGGAGTCTTCCTTTCAGGACGAACAAAAGGCGGGGAATCGACTTGGGATATTGGATAACGATCTACTACGCCGATTGCGACAAGACCATCAACAAATCTGTCCACAAAGCCGTGGAAGCGTGTACTGGCATGACTGTCCCAAATACCACTTACGGAAACTACGTCGTCATGAGCGGGTCCTCACGCCGTGGCGCCGCCGAACACAGCGACATGACACTTACGGACTTCTGGTACACGCTCGACTTCTTCAGTACGTATTTCGACGACACGATCCACGACATTCCTAGCCAAAACTTGGTCCGAGCCCTCAAGATCTGCAGCCCACTTGAGCACGAGCTCTACGGACGAGAGACTTTTGCTTCGGTTTGGGTGGATAGGGATTTTAACGGGAGCATGAGCAATGTCTCGGATCTGTCTATGGCGCTGATAGGTTTTGAGATCAGAGTGTGCCAGGTGAGGGAGACGGAGATGGAGCGCCAAAGTGATGCCGAGACCGAGGGTGGTAACTGGGAGAATCCGTATGCCAAGGTGCTTATGCTTGATATAGATCCATTTGCAGAGCGATGGAGCAAATCCGACAACTGGAATACGAGGGGAAGTGCAATTCTCTTGCGGGAGGATCACCAGGATCTAGATACGGAGCTGGTGGAGGTGATGTGCGGGTACTGTGTTGAGGTGCTACAACCCCTATTTGAGAGATCTCGCAATGGGGAGGTCTCCCGTTCCGAAGTTTTCGCAGAGATCTCAAAGGAGAAATTGATTGCATGGATGAATGAGGGGGATGGACGGAGAGAAGGTGGTCAAACGATCATCGGAACCTGAGTTTGTTCAAGGGACGGTTATGGAATATTTAGACTGGTGCTGTTACCCCTCGGAACCATGTCCCCCTTACAGATTCTAAACCCTTCCATGTGGACGCTAAACCTCGCCTATCTGAAATCTTTCAGGGTGTTCAGTGCCGGAGGAGGCAGGTGGACATGTTGCCAATGTGGGGGGCGGAATAACAGCGGGTGGTGCACGAACATGTCGCCCACTCCGAAATGGGAGAGGAGCTCGGTCACACACAAATGGAGTGGATCGCGAGGTGCTATCATGGATGCTGTCGCAGTTGTATGTCCGAGGGCATGGGCAAATAAGTCCCTGGCCACCATGCCTCTTCCGGTTTGAGGCTGTCAACCTTTCTGACATGGCTGCTGCAGCTTCGGGATGGGGAAGGGGGGCCGGGGAAAAGGGCAAGGGGCAAAAGGAGAAGGAGGAAAAGGACAAAGAATTGGGTTGGGGTTGGGCGAGTGGTGGTGCGGAGTCGGGTGGTGGCAGTGATGCCGCATCGGTTGGCCAGACGGGTGTGGTGAGGTGCGGGGGACCGCGGACGGGTGGGCCGCGGCGGCGGAGTGGGGCCCGAGAATGCGTCCGCAGGAAGTGTAAAGCAGGGCCGGGAGCCGAGAGCACGACCGGACGGGACTCCCAGAGCCAGGCAACTCGCAATGGTACCGTTTCTTCTATCCCCGAGGGCTTTAGGACAATTGCCGACGCGTCAAGCTGCCCGGCCTGAGCAGGCCGATATCCTGCAGCTTGTGTACGGCTGGATGTCCAACGAACGAAACGGCAGGTGGATCATGATCCCTCGACAGCGCCGACGACAACGACGTCTTCGGCAGCCCGAGTAGTTACAGGCATATAGTGCCCGGTGAGGGTGAGGGGGGCGGTGTTGAGGCGTCGGCGCCGGGGTTGGCAGGGACGGTGGGTATGAGTGTTGGTGCGAGGGTTGCGGCGGAGGGGACGAGGGTTGTGGGCTCCTCGTTTCGTGGTGGGGAGGAGGATGTTGTCTTTGCGTATCAGTTGCATGTCATTCGGGAGAGGGGAAGGGGTGGGGAGAAGAGGGTTGAGGCTGACGTTTTTGAGTCGGACGCGGCGCTTTTGCATTCTGGGGAGGGAGGGCAGGGGGATGATGTGGAGGTTGTGGAGGTTGTGGAGGTTGTGCCGGTTGATCGGGAGGTGCTACGATGGGCGCTGGATGAGGACGGTGAGGAGGGCGCGTTGTTGGATGTGCGTAAGGTGGAGGACGGTGTTGTGATTGTAACGTGTATGATAAGCGAGCCAGCCAGATAAGCGAGCTGGCCACTCTCCACCGCTTTATCTCAACTAGCTATCTTCAATTTGCAACCTCACAACACCAAGAACAGACTATAATTGCATCTGTAGATGGGAACTCTGGCGACCGCGTTTACACACTAGGATGCAGCCAACAGGTGCCTAGTGGTGGTGGTGGTGGTAGTGGTGGAGGAGGAGGAGGAGGAGGAAGAGGAGGGGGAGGTGGAGGATGAGTTGGACTGCCAAGGATTCCGTTCTAGTAAGCGGAACGGGGGTGTCGCTTGCCGCTCTCTTGGACCAATTAGCATTCATTTTCATGACCCACAGCGACTCGTCGAAATTCGACGAGTCGCTGTGGGTCTACTGCGGTTGTGGACTAACCCAAAACGAACGCAACAACGAGTTGGTTGACACAAGGCTGCCCAACAACATGTGTACCCCGCAACAGGTTGACAGGAGGAATGTTAGGGTGCAGTCATCAAAATCGCTCAGAGACTTATGACAACCAACTTTGCGACAGAACCAGCCGATACACCTGCGCAACATCAGTCATGGCCTCGCAGGATGCAGGAAGCCAATTCGAGGACCCACCCCATCGATCGCCGCCACTCGCCGCAGGCGGCTCCACCGCACCCGCCTTTGCCCATGCCCCTGCCGTCGAATACGAAGTTGATCTCCTCTTGACTGCTCACGAAGCCAAGCTGGTCGAGGAGTTTCGCCAGGATATCCGCCTTTGCGAAACGGACACAGAGAAATTCGACAAGTGCGTGCAGAAGCGCGATGAGCTACTCGAGGAAAACGACAGACTGGTCCTCCGGCTGGCCGCCTTTGACCATGTCATGTCGGCCGAATGTGCCTTGTACAAAGGGAGGAAAGAGCGCACCCGGCCACGACCGAGCCAGCCGAGGACGACGCAGGAGGATGGCTCAGCGAAATGGGATCGGTTTGTCGGTGTTGCCGCAGACGGATTCGACAGGATACCCAAGCTACTCCCACCCTTGAGGGCAATCAGCCTACAATGGGGCAAGGATTTTGTTCAGCACTACCAGTTCGCTTCCAAAGGGCAGTCTTACTGCAACAAATTCTCGGCTGCAATAAAGGACCACACCCGCCACAACGGCGTACGGAAGCTAAACCAACTCCTGCTCCGACGATTTCAGATACCCGGGCGTCGAGCTATCAAGGAAGGGGTAAACCCTATCGAGCCGGTAGATCTGCAAAACTTAGCGAGGTGGAGGGACGAAGGACCGTTTGTTAAAGAAGGCGATCCAGACAAGGTCCAACTGCAGTTCGTCGACCTCACTCGCGAAGATCTCCCTCCTGGTTTCGTTTTCGACCAATTCGGGCTCATGGTCCGATGTCGGCCTGGGCCTTTGGCGGGACTCAGCTTTCCAGATTCGGGTTTTGGCAGTGCCTTGGAGGGCATCTCGGATACTACATCGACAGAGGAGGAAGCCAGTGTGCCACCTGCCGCCGCCAACATGAGCATCGGGGATGCCGACCCTGTGACGCCACCAACCGCCGTCACCACCCCCGCCTCCCCAAGTCACTCTGAGTTGCCAACACCTTCGAGCTTGTCCCTGGATTCCCCTCCTGATGATTCCTTCAACGCTATCGAAACCCGGCCGAGGAGCACTGCGAAGAGCTACAGCGATGCCGGGTCTCGGTACGCCGCCAGTGCTGCGGCAACTACGCGACTCCGCCCGCGGACAGAAAACCCAGACTACCACGAAGCGCGGCCGAGAAGTTCCAAGCCAGCCAGCCACCCCCAGTCCAGGCCGCCCAATACAGCGAGTCTACAACAAGAGCGATGTTGCCCACTCGAAATACCACCGGCATTTCTAGCAACCTTGGACAGGTTGGATGCACGCGCGGTCAGGCGGATGCTCTCCGCATATGCGCCCCTCAAACTTCCCTTTCAGAACATGTGCGTTGCACATCTCAGGAAACTCACAGAGGCGGTCACAAACGGGATACTCTTAGGAGATCTCCCGAATGTTGATACCGCTTCGGCGATTGGCCTTGATCGCAGCCCTTACCTCCGACGGCGCCGTGCTTCACTTCCGGATCTCGATGGCGATACCCCCCTCAAACGGTTTCGGTTTGGCGAAGCGATTCATAGTTCTGTATCCTCTGCACCAAGACAAGAAGGCCGCCTGGGACACGATCCGGCTCGTGACGAAGAGTACCGCCGACAGGTGCTTGCGGGGTTGCGATCCATGCAGCACGTGCCAGACTCCTGGGGTGAGCGAACAGACGAACTCGTCCTTCGCATTCTTCAAAAGAGCAAACCACCAACGGCCAAGGAAGCGTTTTTCCTCTGCGGGGAAAAAGCGGCCCAACAGCTTGAGTCCGGCAAAGTCGACGTACCTGTGTTCACGGAAGACGAGCAGCGGTTTCGGTGGACAGGGGAGGACCGCCCGATTCGACAACTCTTTCGCTGTATGGAAGATCTCGGTCTCGATCGGACTGTATCTGTTCAGATACCATCTCTAACCTTGTCAGAGGGATCCTGTGAGCGCAAGACGCTTCGGGAAGTTCGAGACCGGTTCCTTGGGCAGCGGCTGACAAATGACCCCTGGAACCTCCTTGACCTTCAAAATCCCTTCCCTTCGACGCTACCATCGTTTCTCGAGGGAGAGAACTGCCAACTCCTCCTCCGAGTACGCGACGCAGTTTTGATGGGAGATAGCGCCGAAAGGGTAGCAGCAGCCGGACAAGATTGGAACATGTGGCGTAACGTTACAGACTGGGCGCTTCTTTCAGAGGGAGGGCATAACACAGCACTCCACACGGATAGCCATGGCTACTCGACCCGGATTACAGTCCGAGAAGGGCGTATCGGCTTCGGATGGATGTCCAACCCAAGCCAGCGGCAGAAGCAAGCATGGATCTCTGATCCACACACCTACAC
>FTCU01000328.1_pt1 | contig 15721 bp, 11 predicted proteins | sample 1639521 | NCBI WGS metagenome assembly FTCU01 (sample SAMEA3914864, study PRJEB12502) | metagenome | biome: forest; material: soil | place: USA | collected 2012-03-12 | depth 0.3 m
CCTGTACCCCCTTTTTGTCCGGGGCCCCCCCCCCCCCCCCCCCCCCCCCCCCCGGGTCTCTCTTTGTATCCGCTGCCTATCCACGGAGCATGAGCCAGGCTGACTCGCGTACCTCATCCTAGGACGCAATCTCGTACGATGTGAAATCCCAAAGCCCTCTCGTTCTCCAACGTTGCGTCGCCGGCTGTTTGTGGCTGGAAGGGCCGATTTTGCTGGACGACCAATTCTTGCACTTGGTCGACAAGAAGATCCGAGCCAGGCCAGCATCTGCGATGGAGACGGCTACAACAAAGCCAACGTTGCGGAAATTGTTTGGCTCCCTATGGGAAAAGAAAATCAAGCCACGCTTTGACGGGACCAACGATTTCCACCAAACCGTTCCTGTTGAGTTGATGACCGCCGTGGAACTGCAGGAACGCCGTGACCAACCCTCCAACGCCGACCCGACGATCAAATTCACTGTGTATGTTACCTATACAGCATATTTCTTCTCCATTCGGAAACTCACCCCGTTTTACACGGACTCTGAAGTCGCTTCTCTGACTTCCAGGCAGACAAGAACTCAGCAAGCTTTTTAATCCCACTGTGGAGATGATCGTTGCCTCGCTCAGGTGTCAGCTCAACTGTGTTGTCAAGGCAAGACACAAATTACCGAAGGTACGTCACGGAGATGAGATCTCACTGTTCTATATTCTCAAACGCCCGATTAAACAGTCTGCCTCCCTTCTCAACTAGGCTATCATTTTCTGCGGCGGCTTCAGCGGAAGCCCATATTTGCGAGCGAAGCTCAATCGCGAGGTGAGAAGTTGGACCCAGGAGCAGAACGCCCAGGGTTTTTTCGGCGTAGTTCGGCTCGAATACAGCGAAAGTGAAGAAATGACGTGAGTGATTACCATAGTTCATCTTACGCCGTCGAGATTGCAAGTGCTAATACTAAGCGAAAAGGGCCATGGAGATCTCGTCCGGTTGCACCATCCACGGCTTCAACCAGTATTTTGCTTCACGCATCGTTGAGGCCAGCTACGGGTTTCTGCCCAGGGACAAGACCGACAGCAACGATATATTTCGCAGGTTTCTTGAGAAGGTGAGGGGCAATGCGCCGGCTACTCAACCCAGTAAACTCGCTGCTGGGGCTCAGGAGGCTGACTCAAGACGTGGCAGGGAGAGCACTTGCAAGCCGGGATACCGAGACGCATCGTCGTGGACATGTCCGAGGTCGGCCTCACGACACCCTCCGGAAACGGTGCCCGCCTTGCTATCTTCTGTAGCTGGGAAGCCGACATGCGACGGGACAGTGTCGCAGAGTATTGCGAGATTGTCTGGCCAGGCCCGGCGAGTCCGGTTGGTCGCTCCATCACGCTTTCTGTCACCCAATCTGGTTCCGACAATCGTGTGTCTTTTGATGTTCTCGTGGACGGGGAGCCTCAAATTCAGAACCGTCATGTTGAGATCCGCTACACCTTGTAATCTATCCTATTCCGGCGAAGACTCTGCATAATTACACTTGAGATGCATGGTACATGACGGTTTGGATATTATGCAGGATAGAAGAGACGTGAAACATTGTAATGGGGCCAGAGCCTCTCAGGGGGGGCAACTGGGCCATGGAAGGGAAGGAGAGGGAGTATGTGTTTTGTAAATTGCAACAGCAGTTGTATTTGGACCTCGACAAGAGCACCGGGTCTCAAAGAGGCCCCCATCTGACCAGGGCGCCATCACAACTATTCGAGGCGCCATTGAGCCGCCTCGAAACCTTGACTCTTTCCCTTTTCGTATGGAAGGCACCCAAGTTGCTTAGCTTAATCTTTATGTGTAAAGGTAAGGTAGGGCTAATTGTGATTTTGAGAGTGCAGTGCACCAAGCTCAATATCCCTCGAACTGCCTTACTCACTGTACCATTTTCGAGTTGGATGAAAGATCTGTCTGGTGTCATATGCTGCAACATTGTTTGACCATCAGATTGTTGTTCCTACACTACGGTTTTGATGTCCCAGAGTGGCAGTGTCACTCCTTCGGTTCTCGAATACACGGCAGGGCCGAATCCCCAAGCAGTAGCAGCTCGAGCTTCTCAAGCCGAACAACCGGTGGCAAAAGCCCTATCCAGTGCGCCTCTCAGTCCAACCCCTCCGCAGCCCCCTCAAAGTCCGTCTCCGTCAAGATTTGTCCCGCCAATATCTTGCCCATGTGCGTTTTCTCAATCCCCACACAATCCCTCCGGATCTTCTTGTACACCTCAGCCAGAAACGCCACCGGGCTCGACTCGAATTCGCACTCCGGGTACAGCTTCTTACCCACAAATCCATCCTGCGCAACTGCCTCAACACCCTCGTTCTCCGTGTACGCCAGACCCAGATATCGACACAACCTGACATATTCGACGTAGCTGCCGAGGTAAAGCTGCCCAGCAAACAAGTTCAACTGCATCACCAACCCTGCCGGCGCCGTCCAGTCTGCTGCCACGGGCACCGCTGAAACAGTGTACGTTTTGAGGTCTTCCATCGACCGGAACGCCAAGCTGGAGCGCGGCAGATAAGCGTGAAGTGCCACGGGCGGCAGGTTGCTGTCCTGGGATTGCTCTTGAACGGCGGTCGCGATGATGCGCTTGATCTCGCTCGCCTCCCACGGGCTGACTATCACCATCCGCATCGCCGTCCCGCAGTCCGCGTTGGTGGTAACAACCCACTGCACGCCCCGCTGGTAGGCGTCTGCGCAGTAATCCGGCCCTGTCTCCTCGACGGTACGTGCAAAATCTTGCGTGCTGATAAGGTCGCTCGGGAAGGTGGAAAGAGGGGCGCCGAAAAGAGAGGCAGCGCTGGTCTTGGAGAACGTAACGAAGGGGCGGGTGAAGCCGGAGCTGCGTTCGAGGATGTGGCCGGTATTGATAAAGTGACAGACGTCTGGATGCATTCTGTGGGCGAGGGCTTGCCGAGGCGGCGGCCGGGAGAGGTGTCGTTCTTCTTCAATCTCCGGTGCCAATTCACGTTCTTGTTCCTCCTGGAGAGTGGCGGAGGGAACATTGTCGGTGTGATCTCGGAAGGCGATGAGTTTAGCTTCAATGGCGGCCCGTTGGGAAGCCAAGCTGGCTTCATCTTGGGGGCTGTGATGGGTTCCCAGAGTGAGACTTGTCACTGTTCTGTTGGTGCGATCTGTGTCGCGGTCCGTGACGGGCTTGGGACAGTATCGCTGCTCCAGGGACATGGCTTCAGGCTCGAGATATTCCTTGACCATGGAGGGAGAGAACCCGCCTGACCTTTCTGCCTGTTTCCAGATCGCATCCTGGCGGAGATGGCGCTCTCCTTGAGTCGCCCACAACGGCACACTTCGAGCTGCCTCGTCCCATGCTTCCGAGATGGCCCAAGCAAGCACATCTGGGACGGCGAGGGGTCTCCCATCTGTATTGTTGCGGACGGTTCGGATCCGCTTCTGCATCTCGGGAGACACGATGAAGGTTACCGACTGGCCTTGGCCGAGTTTGCGCATTCGCATGCATGCCTGGACCAAAGTGTCTTTGGTTACTCCCGGCCCAAGGGTGACAGCAGCGCGGTAGTAATCGGGGAGCTTCAAGTCGGTGCCTCGGGTGTGTGCTTGGTCGAGGAAGACTAGACACCGATGCGTGTTGGCAGCAAACGGAGACGTGAGGAACGAGTCGACCATGCCGTTGCGGGTGAGAACAGAGAGCTCGTCCTCGTCGTTGAAGAAGATGACCGCATCTGTGCCACTCGTGGGGGCCGAGTCGAGCAGCGTCTTGGCCATTTGAAAATTACTGCTCTCGATGATTTGAGCCCCGACGTCGAGGATGACCTGCATCGGTTTCTCTGACTTCGTCAGAGCGCCGAGGAGCATCTCCTCTGTCAGGGCAGAAATCTGTGTCCCTCCTCCATCTCCCAGCTCCAGTACCGTGTTTTCTTCCCGCAAGAGAGTGCTGAGCACCGTTGCGTTGGTTTGCGGCTGGAGATCGAGAGCCCTAACGGAGAGCGGAAGTACTCCCTTGGAATCATTGGTGCCGCTAAACCCGGTCATTGGTTGCCCCTTTTGTCTTGCCAGGTCCCATCCCGAGGCGGACAGCTTGAAGGGAAACTGCTTCATCTCCCTGGGAAACACCACTCTGGCGAGGTAGAAGTCGGCGACAGACTTGACGTATCGCAAAGCGGGGAACACAACGCCCTCGCACTGAGCTCGGTCCTTGAGGTTGATGGCAGAAAAATGGCGAAACGAGGACGGGAGTTGCGGGCAGGCGGCGGCCCATCTTCCATACTCCTCCTCTGCTTGGTCCGAGTTGTTGAGCAACTCCAGGCACGTATAGAGTTCCGAGTCGGACAAGCCGCGATAGTAGTAGCTCAGGCAGGTGAGCACAATAACCACATCGGGGTGACTGAACTCAGATCGGAGGGAGGGCATGTCTTTCGCGCGGTACGGCACCGCCAGCATGGTCGGGGGCTGTCGGTCGGGCGCGAGGCCGTAGTTGACCCGAAAACGCTTTTGGGCCAGAGCGAACAAAAGGACGCCCTTTCCAAGCAGCCCGCGCAGGAGGAGGAGCGCACCTTTGGTTGCTGGGTTGCCGAAGAAACCGGTATCCGCGTTCTCAACCATTTTGACATCTCCTTGGGGAGCCTTTTCGAGGAGAAGGTAGTTGACGACTGCCCGTCGCATTTGTGCCGTCTGATGCTGGACTGGTAGGCCTCGAACCCCGAGACGACACACCTCGGTAGCGAGTGTCTTGATGAGCTCCCGGCCTGCAAGTTCCCCCAAAACGCGCATAACAGGAACACGGCCAGCACCGTAGTCTTCAAAGAGAAGGCCCCCACAAACATCCTGGGCTGAATCTGGTGTGTTGCCCGCCGTCAACCTGCGAACCACTGTTTCTGTGAGACCAAGAAGCTCTTGGATGAGGATCCACCGGTCAGGGCTCATCTCAACCGCCTCCTGCGACCCCATTGTGTAGACCAACTCGAACTTGACGCTGAAGTTTTCGTCACTCTCATCGACGATATCGCGGGATGCAGACTCGAATTCTTGGTGAAGCTCGACGATCTTGCTTCCCAGTGTGTCTTTGTTCTCCCCATTCTCGGTCCAGCTTCGGTCGATGCCCATCAGCTTGAAGGAAAGCAAATGCTCTGGCTGAACGAGGAGCACCCCACCCTCGCTTCTGCATGTGTCAATGATGCCCCGGATAGTCCGAACGTCCCCTTCAGAAAGCCGAATCGATCTTGAAATGGGCAGGTAAAATACCCGCCTGTTGATCAAACCGCCGAGCCTGCTGATGAGCATATGCGTCATCTGGCTGGACTGTGGCTTGGCCACCACCACCCGCACCAGTCGACCGTCGCATGCCAATGCAGCTGCAACGATGAGCACAATGACGGAAGACTTCCCCTCGCCCATGTTCAGCTGCATGACTGAGTTCTCTTCCGCCGGCGGGGATCTCATCACGGAGGCAATCTCGTTTTGGACGGGACGAATTATGATACCCTGTTCAATCTCAAGCAAGAGGTTTTCGGGATACTTCATCGGGTCCCAGTCTGGATTGTCGTGGTCGCCGGGATTGGAAAGCTCCCTCTGCAGGTCACTCCAACGCTCGGGGAGGTTGTGACCGTGGTTTGCCAGTCGCTCGGCACGTTGAAGGTAGATCAGGCTCAGGGCAAAGTTGACGAGGCACCGCTGCCACTGCTTTGAGAGCTGTTTCCACAAGGGCTCCAATAGGTGCTGCAAGAAAAAAATGGCAGAGATGCGGGGGGAAACACCGGCATGTTCGCAGATCTGATGCGCGACCGAGTTGGCGCCCAAGGCGAGTTTGAGACCGTGACTGATGGCATCGTATGTTTCGCGTGCGTCTTGCAGATTCTGATCGAGAGCGAGACAAATTGCTGGGTCGCTTTTTGGTACGATCATCACACGCTTAGGCACAGCTGGACGAGCCATGCTGCGACGAAGTTCGTCGATGTAAGAGGCCTGGTGACCTTGGAGATTGCCAACTTCTGAGAGCTCATCCACGAGGGCAGAAAGATGCAGGTGCCTTTGCTCTGAACCCTTGACCTCAGCACACAACGTGGGGAAGAGCTCTAACCGTGGGAGGTCGAAACTTGGCGCTATTTGTGAGAAAAGCGACATGACGGAGATGAACCCGGTCCTTGATGAAGCCCGAATTGCGCCGCAAGTTGAAGGCACGTGGGACGGGTTGCTGTTCTGCATGATGTCGGTCAGTCTAAGCTTTCCGGATAGAGAGTTGAGATACTGGTGGAAATCCTCGGATCTTCGCGCCATTTTCACTCGAGCCCGGACTTGAGGCATGATCACGCCAACGTCGAGATAGGAATTGTAGGGTTGGTTGGTAGGGGCTTCAACCGTCCAAGAGAGCGAGATCTGGGACATCAATGCGCCAACAAACTCTTTGATCATGTCCTTCGACTTGGTGCTCCACTCACGATCTCGTCTGGCTTCAAACACTCGGACTGACTCTGAAGAGTTCTTGGTCCAGTCTGATTCCGGGCACATGTTGAGAGGCTTTGCACCATCATCGACAACTGCGAAAAGAATGCTGGACAGATTGTCGCGGCGGATGGTCAAATCAAACTCTGTCTCAGATGGCGGCATCATCTCTGCGTGGGAGAAGGCCGAAATGCTGCCAAGTGCCATCAACATTTGGACAACTTCTTGATCCGAATCTTCGGCATAGAGGAGGCTGGAGAGGAACAAGATCTTCCTGTACTTGTTGCTCTCCACGGTAAGCATCCGGTGGAGCCCACACCAACGCGCTTTCAGGGATTTCGACAGGGGCTCGAAGTACTGGACGTCGAATGTCAGATTCATAGTGCAGAAGCCAGAGAACTTGTCGCCGTTGAAGCTGGTGATGGTTCGCGCTAGATTTGGGGAGGGAGTGAACAAAAGACTCTCGCCACCAGTGTCGACGCATCTGGCCAACTGGGCAACCTTGGCTCTTCAGCCAGCAGAGCCGGTGTTCTTCCTGTCGCGAGAATGGTATTTCTTGTCCCTGGCCGTTTTATGCGCTTCAGCGCCGAATCCAGACTGGCAAAACATGGCGTTGCGGATCCTCGCACGCTCTTCCAAGTCAGATGATCCCTGCCGCCCAGACTTCCCAAACGTCTTTGCAATGAGTGCAGTCAGCCTTGCAGTGCCCCCCGGCTGAAAGAGCTTTCCAAGGGTCTCATAGCTCTCGCACGCGGAATAGGCGAGTGACCAGAAGTCATCATGTTGAGACAGAGGCGGGATGTCATAATTCCACGTGGTCTGTTCCATGACGCGGAGGTTACAAGGGTAATAGTCCCGTCGAGGAGAGAGTTTGGCAATCTTTCCAAGCAACTCGCAGGAATCGAGGCCGAGGGTAGGGTATGACTTTACAGCGGACCCGCGTAGTATTCTCAGAGCCTCTTCGGTTCCGGTCCGAAGCGTTAGCGGGTCTGGGAGAGAGTGCGATGTGAGTGCGTGAAGCCAGCAGAGAAAGAGGGTGCTCTGGAGGGAGCCGGTGCCGGTCAGGCAGCCGAGTTTAGTGTCGACAACGAACGAGTTGTGACGGACCTGACTGGCGTTGGCGCGTTCAATGGAAACCTCCACATGATCTGCGGCTTTAATGTAACGGGCCGAAACTTCTCCTCGCGGGATGAGAATCCTTCGAAAGCCCGCGCCGCTCTCTGGTCTCAGTACCAACCGGTCCGAGAGACCAATAAGGCTCCCGATTCCCTGATCTTGGTCGATTTGCATCTCGGTGTAGTTCTTGGATCTGACGCTGGTTTCGCCTTCGATGACCGAGAAGCAAAGAGACAGCCGGGGGAGTTCTAGGTCCAAGCGTTTGGCATCGTGGTCGAAGATGGGGTCCAAATTCCAAAGCGACTCGATAGAGCCCAGAATTCGGTGAGCAAGCCCCACCGTGGAGCTGGATGGATCGAGGATGAAGCGTGATCCCTTCTTCAACACGTTTCTTCCAGACTCGCGGGTCAGATGCCAGCTTTCAGAAGCAGTCACCCACTTGTGATCAAGTGGACGGAACTCAATTTCGTTAGTGTCAAGATTGAGCCAATGCACGTAGTTGTTGACAAAGGAGTTGGGCAAGTCCCCATCGAGATGGCCTCGTGAAATGAACTCCCAGATCTCCGACGACCGAACCGCGCGCACCACCAGCTGGCCATCCTTCATCGCGAAGTGAATGACCCACCCATTTTGATCGCGGCATGCGGAGAACTCCATTTCGGGGACACTCGAAGGGCCAACGTCCAAGATCTGCTCTCCAAAAAGCTGCCTGAAGGTTGTGTCTTGCTGGTAGGCCCGCGGGAGCTTCGAGAGCGGGTGCCCGTTCACAAAGAGATTCCCGGTGAGAACGTTGAAGCTGACAGACAGCACGCTGTCGCAACGCTCGATAATGTGGCCTTGGGTCTCGAGACTACGCCGCATCCATCGGGCAGCGGGAGGTGAGTAGCCGGCCCAGATTTGCTTGATCGCGTCGTCCAACCCAGTGTTACCGTTGCTCACGACTTCCTCGATGACGACTTCACGTGCCTGGTACATCACAGCGTGCCAGCGGCGCACGAGCTGAAGGGTGATGGAATCTGACGGCCGCTCGGATGCAGGGAGGTGATTTCGAGCCAATACTGCACTCTCAACAAAGACAGCAAGGTCTTGGGAGTCGCTCAGGGCCGCCGCCAGTCGGTCCTCTCCAACGTCGAATGTGACGGCACAGATCAAGGCAGCCTTGAGCACGCGCTGGGCCCATTCTTGTCGCTCTCGATCCACCTCGCTGCGATTCAGCTTATCCAAAAGCTGTCTTGCCCAGCTAACCGATATTTCTCGCACCTGTGAGAGATACCCCAGGAGACGGGTCGAGATGCCAGCCGAGGGAGACAAGGAGAGAAGCCTCGTAGCCAGACAAGCAAGGAGACAAAGGGCGATGCCATTCTGCCAGCTTTCGCGTACACGCTCGAGGGCCTCACCCAGGGCCTGGAGAATGCGGTTCACAAAGGTCGCATCCTGCGTGTCAATGTGCGCCTCCCTCCAGATGGTGCTAACCCCTCCAAGACACCCGATTGCAGGTCCGGCCTCCAAGCACGCCTGCAAGATAAGCGCAATGGTTGGCTTCTTGTTGAGATCAACTGACGGCATCTTGAGTTGACAAAGAATATTTGCCCACTGTAAAGCGACACCCGAGCGGAGGTTCCCAAAAGCCCTGAACTCCTCGAGGGTGGTGTCAAGAGGACATTGAGACTGCCCGGCGATGACATCGTTGGAGACGTGTGTGGCATAGCGGATCCAATTTTTAACATCAGGCCCGGGAAGCCCCTGGACGATCTCGGCGTACGAGCAGTGAGACGGGATGCAAACACCAGTGATTTCCTTGATGGCGAGAAATGTCGAAGGCTCGTCGTAGTACTCGTATTTTGCGGCATGCGGAACGCAAATGTTCCCAGGGGTTGCGTCCAAGATGTGCTTGTTCTTGTAGTGCGCGACCTTCATGGGCTTGACGGTCGAGGCTGGCTGGAGACGGCTGCTGGGAAGGGCAAAGATTCTCAAACCGCTGTGGTTTCCCGCAAAGTAGATCGAGTCATTGGCCTTCCTATAGCGCTCGGTAGTCTCACGGAAAACCTCGGTAACCAGCGTCCAGGTTCCATCCCGCCAGACTTTGACGAGTTGAGGAATCCTGATCTCCACAACTGCTGCATCAGCATGGCTGGAGTCACTCGGCAAGGGCCACTCGAACACGGCGATCTTGAGTGCGGCCATCTCGTCTTCCAGTTGACATCGCGTGCAGCTGGAGGAATGCTGCTCCTCCTGCCAACGGCTGTTCCAATACATGTCGCAAGACAGACTACTCCAAGTTTCGGTCAGTGAGCTGTGTCGTGCCCTCATCTCCTCGTACTCTTGCAACTTTTTTGCCTTCATTGTTGCTCCCCACGTCTCAACCTCCTTTCGGAGACTCTGATGAGCCGTCGAGATGCGGTAAAACTGAACGGCGAATGATTCCTTGCGCCCGAACCCTCCAAAAGCCGATCGATAGGGCTTTGGAGCTTTCCTCCGGCGGTCAAAGAGATACGCTTCGAGATCCCGGAGACGGGACATGTCCTCGTGTCTCTCCAGCAACAGTGGGCAGAAGGCATCGAGGGGAAAGCCCGGGTCGTAACTGAGCAGCAAAGGTATCTCTTTGCCGGCAATCTTATCCATGGCCATCCACAATTCCATGACCACCAGATACATGACAGACAAGGCAGCGGGAACGCCCTCGTACGCCCTGCTCGCCCGTTTGTAGTATGCGGCGATCAACTCTTGGATTCTGACCACGGCCGGCTCGGCATCAATGCCCAGTTGAGCGCTTGACCATCGTGGTAGCGCAGATTTGACCCAAGATTCAAAATCCAACAGCTCGGGGCGATCCATGATGGGATCCCGGGGCGCCGTGTTGCTCAGTTTGGGTGGCTCAGAATATCGAAGTGAGTCGAAGTGGGTGGTGTCACCTGGTCCCATGGAATCCCGCTGGGCGGTAGATCGAGATTTGATCCAGGATAGGTGTCGGCAGAGATTCCGTAGCTTGAGTTCGGAGTCTCGGTGAAACGAAAGCTTGGCGAGTTCGTCTAGAGGAAGCAGCTTGGTGTTCCTGTCTTGTACCACCTTCCATCGGTCCCTCAAAACAGCATGTGATTGCACCACGGTCTCGCTGACTTCCCTCACCCAGCCTGTCTGCTCGGCGGGATCCAATTTCGTGATACGACGGGCCAACTTAGCTGTCATGGCGGACAACTTGTCGCTGGGAATTGAAGGCGCAGTTGCTTCTGCGGCCATGCTCAGAATGCGAGCATGATGGTAGGCCATCAGTGGTTTGTACCATGACTGCTCTCCACCCGAGACAGCGGCTCTGTCGAGCACAAGACGCAACGCGACGCGGAGGAGAAGCCATGTCGGTGACCGGTGAAAAGGCAGACGCGCGTCGTCCCAGCCAACTTGTTCTCGGCTGCGCTTGGCAATCCGGTCAGGGTCGACACTCCGGCCCAGGCCAGCAAGGACGTTAATCAGCATGCCAGTAACAAGGACTGGAGACAAGGTGTCTCTTTCCTCTGGCTGTACCGTGCCCGCCTTGGTCACCTTGGGTCGAGCCATCGAAGCAATGCCGACGTCGAGTTTCTGGAAGGTATCAACCAACTCATCCAACAGCTCGGCATTCTGGAGCTTGTCAATTTCAACCACCGCGGCGCTGTCTGGGAACTCTCGGAGGAGGGCGCCCTGGCAGGACATGACCTTTTCGTTGGGTGCGAGAAGCTCAAATGCCTCGAAGAGAATACCGTCTTGCCGTGCCGTGAGGAGCAAGCCAGCGTTTTGACACCGGAGGTGGAATAGCGCGAGATCTGGTCCGGTGTTGTTCACGTCAGTGGGCGTTCAAAAGACAGACTGAGGACGATGCATGTCGTATGTACATACCGCCAATCTTCAGATTCGTGATTATGTCGCGCAAAATCTGCGTTTTGGAAGCCTTATCAACGTCCTGTCCGGGGACCGTCTGAAGGAATCGCTGGAGCATCTTGAAAGCGGGCTGCACCGCAGGGAGAGATCCACACTCTGCCAGCAGAAAGCGAGAGACGGAGTCGCACAAGACTTGAATGGTAGCAAGCGAGTGTCGTACGTCTGCGTCGTCTTCTTGTGGAAGTCGAGGAGGGAGAAACACATGATGGATCATGTAATCGAGAGACTGCGGGTCGAGCAGCAAGCCTCTGCTGTCCGAAAGTCCGGCAGCAACCATTCTGGATGGCGACCGGCTGACCGGCAATCGAACAAACGGATGCCCAGCAGAAGGGCAGGTGTGGGTGTGGAAATGAGAGTTCAAGTTGAAGGAGAGTTCAAGTTGAAGGAGAGTTCAGGTTGAAGAAGAGTTCAGGTTGAAGAAGAGTTCGAGTTGAAGGGAGGTTTGGGTTGAAGGGAAGTTCGAGTTGAAGGGAAGTTTGGGTTGAGGAAACACGCGCAGAATTTGGCAAAGAGAACCGGAAAACCCGCGAGGAAGGTTCCAGACCCATGAGCGGGCAACAAACAAACGCAAATTCTGAGTCATGTACTGCAATCAGAAACCGACCCAAACAAGGCGACCAACCGGAATTGCATCCTCGATTTCTTGTTGGCCGGCTCTGCATCTGGCGCAGGCTGTGATGCTCGTAGCCGTGCCGCGGACTGCGCTCGGGATAATGGAAGCACGTGTACGGGACTTTGGTAAGTTTCCTGCTCTTTCCAGCAAGCAAACATTAACTTCGAGGGAATCGCTATTACTCTGTAATAACTCGTAGAGTGTTCCACAAGCCGTTAAGCAGGTCAACCTGCACGCCACTCGGCCGTTTCAACACTTTTCTAATCAAGGTAGGTAGGTACCTTACCTTAGTTTCTTTGCTCCCTGAATACGAAGTAGAGGACTGGAATAATAAACAAACGTGAGCGGCTGTCTTCCTTCTCCCACGTTCTGGTCTCTCAGTTGGTAGATTTTGCCTGCTTCATGCTGCCTTACGTCCCATCTAATTATCCCACTCAGATCCAGAGTGTTTCTGCGCCGTTGAGAGATGGCTTCGGTAACGTAGGTACCGAGAGTCCTTGAAAGACAAGAAACAAACGCAATCCGGCAGGCTCCGTTGGGCTGTGAAGAACCCGAACTAATTCCATAATTACAAGGCCTATGATGCCGCTGACAGGGGATTTGTATTCATTAATTAGAAGAAGAATGTCAATTGACTCGGGAGAACACAGGATTCCTTCACTTGATGATATCGCAGCCCCTTGCCACAACCCAGCGCTCGCTAGGCTAGCCGGAATTGGGAACGTTGCCAAGTTAATTATTATACAGAAACCGCTTGGGAGGTACTGTAATCAATCAAATACCTAAGTTAACACTTGAGGGCGTGGCATCCATCCATCCACTTCCAAGCTCCAGGTCAGCCATTTATCCGAGGCCCCGTTCCTTTCTCACAAGACCCGTATATGTCAACATTATCGTGCCATATAGGTACAATTATCCAAAATATTCCGCCCTCTTGCCTCTCGCCATGCTCGTGAGTTGGCATTTTTTTGCGGTGGCTTTTCACAAACAGAGCTAACCCACGACAAGCGAAGGCGGCGCCATGGTTTTGCAAGGATACAACGATTAAGGATTAAGATCTGACGGAGCTCTGGTAATCAACCGTTTTAGTTGCTTTGCAGCCCAGGGTTTACACAGGAATCGAGGAGTTGCCCGAATCCGACAGCCCGGCAGTAAATCGAACTGGAACCCAACTCTTCAAGGTTGTCCCAAGCAGAGCCCGTTCAACCATCACAAGCGAGGAGTCGCTTGGGTACAGCACCACGGCACAGTCTGAGTCCATGCACTCGGGGGACACCAGGCTTTCTCTCGCTGCCTGAAGGGAGTCCGTCCTGTCCTCCGTATCTCGCGTCTGTTTCACCAGCCCCCCCCGGGGCCCGAACCTCTTCGCTATCCACCACAATCGCGCTGTGATAATCATCCCTGTCGTCAAGGATATGGGGACGTGCGGGGGGGCTGGCGGCGGCGAGGCTAATTCAGCAGCCTGGGCATATGCCTCTGTTTTGGGTAAGCCCGAGTTTAGAGCATGCTGTGGCGACGAATAGGACCTGGCCCATGTGTTCCAGACGAACGACCGAAGATGGCGCCGCCGCCAACAGAGCGCCCTCCACACCCGAGGTGGCGTCCTTCGCAGCGAAGCGCGTCTGCCCCCTGGAGGTTGGGAAGGGGAGGAAACGGTTGTTCTGATTGATAAAATGATCTTGTGGCCATGGGGAGAGTCGCACATTTGCACGAACCGTCCACCTTGCATCAACAACCAGGCCGTCTGCGTTGCATCCATCCAGGTTGAATACTGGACTTGAACCCAAAGTGCTCGGTCTTCGCACATCACACACGGTTCTCCTCGCTTGCCGTTGCCCACCATGTCGAGTGGCCCTCGATCCGACACGACAAGCCTGGTGTACATTCCGGGAGTCGGCAATTTAACGCTCGAGCAGATCGCCGCCCTTCCACACGACAATGCTGGCCCGAAGCTCAATATCGCCGTTTGGATCTTGACCGCCGTGGCAGCCGTATTCATCGCCCTTCGTTTCTATTGCAAGATTTCGAGAAGCAAGCCGCTATGGTGGGACGACTATCTTATGCTGGCCTCCTGGGTACGTTGGACGTTGAATCTCGAAACCACCCATGTCCATGCCCTACTGACAACGCCGTAGGTTTCCCTTGCTGCCGGAGCGGCCGTTGGGAGTTACTGCGTCAACCTCGGATACGGACAATATATCTGGGATTTTCCGCTTGGGAATCTGCCACGGTTCTTCGTTGGGATCACCGTCGTCGCCACCACCGAGATTACCGCTTCGGCGTGGGCCAAGACGAGCTTCGCGGTTACCCTACTCCGCTTCACAACACGGCGGATGAAGGCTGTGGTATGGTTTATCCTCGTCTCGATGAACGTGGTCTTGGGGCTGAGCGCTCTCTTTCTTTGGATCCGTTGTTCGCCGATTCAAAAACTCTGGGATGTGACGGTCGATGGAGTGTGCTGGCCTGAATATATCCCCGTCAACTTCTCCATTTTTTCTGGGGGTACGTTGCTCCCTCTCGGCTCATGGGCCTCACTTACTCAAGTCTTGCTACTTGCTAGTCTACACTGCTACGGTGGATATCGTCCTAGCTATCCTACCGTGGCCCATTATTTGGAGCCTCCAAATGACGAGGAAAGAAAAAGCCGGCGTGGCCGTCGCCATGAGCATGGGGTTCATGTACGCCGCTTGTCCCTCTGACTCGGCAGTCGCTGACATTCTCCAATAGCGCGGGCGTCGTCACTATAGTCAAGACCACACAAGTTCAGAAAATCTTCTCCCCAGACATCCGCAAGTTCAGCCCCGGGGCTCCGTTGTCGATTTGATGAACCGCAACACTTGGCTAACTGAATTACAGATGGGACCATCGACCTCTTCATCTGGGCCAAGATAGAAGCCAGTGCAAACATGATCGGCGCTAGCATACCTTTCCTGCGTGTCTTGGTCCGCGAAATGCGGTCCACTGAGCGCCATGCGTATCAGATGAGCGGCACTGGTCTGCCGCATCACTCACAGACCCGTACGACTCACGGCGCCATTGCCTCAGCCTCGGCCTCTGCCTCCGTCACGGGCTACGAGGACCCCTGCGATAATGAGAGTGACCGGAGCATCCTCGGGGCTGCGCCGCCAATGGGCAGGAACGTCCAGAAGAGTGAGGTTGTCGGGAATGACGATCGGTGAAGCAAGCATGGGAGTGCGGACAGGGACGGGTTGCGGGACTTGCAGTTGTACGCAGCTGAGCTCCGGCCTTGCAGACCTGGGAGGGAGCATCTCATCCTGCGCATCTGGCTGTTTATGGACTGAGATTATATTTTCTTAACGCAATGATGGCAGCCGCCTACGTCAGGCAGCACCAGTAGTCATGGTTGGTCCGCGGGCAGATCGGTTCTGACCCGCCAATTGAGTGTTTTGACAGCGATAACATTCTGCGGGTTCGTTGTAGTCCGTTGGGCTTTTGTTACGTTGGAAGCACCCGAGACCGTACCCGGTTTTGTCAGGAATCAGTAACCGTATATTTTGAGGTAAACCAAAAAGAGAAGCCGAGTTGGCTGATCCCCTGCCTCACTTAGCCCGAGTGAAAGGCCTGCAGCCCTAGCCAGAGCCAACCACGCCAGTGATCATGTGAATTTTGCAGAGAGCTCGGGGAGGGAAGGAG
>FTCU01000818.1_pt1 | contig 15713 bp, 13 predicted proteins | sample 1639521 | NCBI WGS metagenome assembly FTCU01 (sample SAMEA3914864, study PRJEB12502) | metagenome | biome: forest; material: soil | place: USA | collected 2012-03-12 | depth 0.3 m
CAGAGGAACGACCGGTTACGTGGACCCAGGAGAAAACAGCGAGTTTTCACCTCTTCTCTTGTCGCCGAACCCAGCAGATTGGGGCATTTTAAACTCCAACCCTGCTCGCTGTCTTCACCGGATTTTACGGCCTGGGCAGGTCGGCATCGGTGTTCACCCAGCAGCGAAGGTGCTGTCAGTGAGATTGTGCTAAGGGCGTGAGCTCGAGACCAAAACTGCCCAAAGCGGAACATCGGCGCAGCTGTGGGTGAGGCGCAATCCATCCACAACGTGGTATCAGAGCGTGTGAGGCTCCCGCCAGTCTGGTTGCGTCGACGATCCAGTTCCCGGTGCAACCCCCCTTGTCACCCGCACCCATGCTTGGGCCTCTGCGGGATCCCGGAGGCTGCTGACAAGTGACGCCATGGCGCTAACTTATCAATACCGGCGTTTAATAAACCAAAGCGACCCCAAGCATTCCAAGAAAGGCAATTTTAATCCGGCCCTGGCATCCCCGCTAACCCTGTCCGTCAATGTGGGACGACACATTTCTCGGGACCCGACGCTGGAGACATCGGGGTCAGTCTGGGACCCGAAAACGTGTGAATCATGGGCAACATCGACTCGGATGCCGATCTTCGTCGGGTCCCAAGAGCGCCATCCGTCAACGGGGATCGGTCGGGTGCATCTGATGGTCTGGATGGATGTGGCCTGCCACTTTCTGCACAAGCTCATTCGTAATCCAAGATCAACCCCGCTGAACTCATCTCCGTGGCGCGCCTACAATGTACCGAACAGGCGATGCTAGTAGCTCGCCCTCAAGATACGCCCCAGAGTGGTCTATCACAGCCATAATGTCCGGGTGCGTGACGAGGCGCACGGTATCTGGCTACTATCGTACGCGCCACGCACGACTGGACTGAACTACCGAACAATGCCACTTGGTGTTGATGGGTACCTATGTACTGCGTGATGCCCTTTTGGAGGCTGGCGGCGGCTTCGGTGACCCAAGCCAGGGCGGGACCGGACGTCTGGCTTCGTTTGAGACTGGGGTTGTGACAAGGCATTGGGGCTCACTTCTAGCTGGCCTGGCAAGTCAAAGTGAAGAACGTCGATTGCTGTCGTTCAAGCTGTGGTTTAGGGATGCCACAATTAATTGATATGAGCATAGGTATCCCATCCCCCTCTTGACCTTCAACAAGTGAAATGACGTCAGCCCCAAGGCGGTTTAACTTAACGACCTTGCCATGGCTTGCCTGCTAAGGACAGGTAGCAAGTGCATGAGGTCGATGTTTATAGAAGCTGTCCCCTTTTTCAATAGGATGAACTCAATACCGAAGTATGGCAGCGGGGGGTCGTGAACACATGGCTTAGTGCCGGCACGAGTCGGGACGGGGCTTCATTGGGCAACACCACCGGGGCTCAGCATGCAGATAAAACTTTGTTTTCCAAGTTCATGAAGATTGAACAAGATGCCGTCGTACCTATTCTTATCATCGCCGCGTTGCCAGAATGATAGTGGCCGGAAAATATGCCTCCACGACTCGTCCGTCCTTCAAGAGGTCTTGCAATTCCTCCCATAATTTCTCGTAACCAGCGGGATCCAAAGTCGAAAACGGAAACGACGCAAAGTGAGATTTGACACCATCCAAATCTGTCTTGACACTCCACCCCGCTTCCTTCTCCCACACCTCGACATCGTGCGGACTGGTGTAATCGGGTTCGGTCGGCTTCACTTCAGGCGGCAGCAGCGATGTCAGGCCACCTTCTTCCATGTTGAGATGAATGCGTCTCGCGCCAGGCTCAAAGAGCTGGGCGTCTAGCGGGGCAACGTTGTAAAATCCGGAACTGCGCTCCATGACCTTTTGCGTCTGTTCGGGCTTGTCGGCGTGCTTGAGCAAGGCCCGGCCCGCCTGGTACGTGATCCGAGCCCACACCTGCTGCACCTCAGCGTCGCGGAAACGTGCCGAGCCAAAAGCCCCCACGACCAGAGTTCCACCAGGCCTCAGCTGGTCGGCTATGGCTTGCAGGGCCCGCTCCTGGTCGGCAAAATGCAGAACGTTGGTGGCGAAGACCAAATCGACGCTGCCGGGGGCTATGTTTGCCGCGTCTTCGATCTGGGCGGCGCGGTAACGGAAGCCGTCCGTTCCAAGACGATCCTGGGCAAGCCGAACATTTTCAGGGCCAATGTCTGAGATGATTACGGTCTCGAAGCGAGACCGCAGCTTGTGCCCGTATGGCCCGTTTCCGGCCCCTGCGTCGTGGACGGTGCCAAAGCGGCCGCCTTTCTCCTCGTGATAACGGAAGATGCGGTCAAAGAAGGCCTCGGGTGCGGTTGGTCTGCCCTTGAGATAGTTATTCCAGAACGCTTCGTCGCGGGTGAAGATGGTGTTGGCCCCCATCCTGGTGTCAACGACTGTGGCAGGAATGGAAGAGAAGCGTGGCTAGACGATAGATTCGGATCAGAACGTTGACTCGAGATGGGTTGAGGTGTAACTTCGAAATACTTGTTTTTATGTCAAAACCTGCCTTTAAAACAGAGGTGAAAGTTCTCGTGTGCTCCGAAATGGAACCCAACGTGGCCAATCTACTGCTACCGTATCACCAGGAATGGCGGAGTCCGAGCCTTCATGCTGTCGGACCGTGCCGAAACGTGAGGCTGAGGCCCTCCACATATGGTAAACGCTTAAGAAATTATGAGAGAGCCGAGACAAGCTACAAGGTGGAGTAACAACTACCAGAGCGTGTGTGTACCTATTCTGATGACGTCTAGAGAGGTGTAGGCCTTACAGCTCCGCCAATGTCCCCCGGAATCCTTGCACGGCTCCAACTAGCGGAAACAGACTTCGGATGACATGAAGCCACCTCCATCGTGCAATTAGCGAGTGCACCTCGACCAAATTCTTTGCACCGCCAGCCAAACCGTCGAGTCCGAACAAAACGTTATTGGTGGGCGCCATGACGAACCAGGTGAAGGGCACAATGGTCATGGTGGCGACGGCTGCAACGGCAAAGGCGAACCATGGTCGATTTGAACGGATGTTGGCGAACGCTGCGTAAGCATAAAGCACGGTTGTCCCAATAGCACCAGCCGGCATGTACTGAATGCCGTATCCGTACAACCTTGCCCACTGGCGGACCAGGTGTGCCGGATCGGGGTTGATGTCAACGAGAACCGGAATTGCGATGATTGAGATTCCCAGCATGGCCCCTACACCAGTTGGGTGTCATTTCCGAATGTTAGACTCCTCTTACGCTTTACACGGGCATAAGAGTTGAGCAGGGTTGTCATATCATACCTGCCAGAAAGGATCCCGAGATCACTGCCGCGGCCTGAGGGACCACTTTGGAGGAACTTGCTTTGCGTCCCATGTTAATGATGATGCTGCCGCGGACTACCATGAGAGAAGCATGAAAAAGGGGATTCAACGCAGGGAATACGGGCAATCTCCATGATTAAATTCATTCCCCTCGGTGGTGGGACGGACATACCCATTGCCGGATCCCGACAAAAGCCCAGGTACGGGAAAGGGGCTCGGCCCCTTGAGGATTCCGATATCGATGATCCCACTCAAAGGTAACAAGCATTGCTTTCCTTGCACATCACCGAAACATGCAGTACAGTAATGGAAAAGCTGTCTCGGCGTTTGAATGGGATTGTTGGTCATGAATCGGGACAACGATCTCATGTAAGCAGTGCAAACCACTTCCTCTGACCAGCTTTGAGCTCAAACGCAACCTTGCCGTCCCCAGCCAGCTTTCGTAAAACCTCGTCCGTAAACGGCTCTATGGCCTTCTCTCTTACCTGATCATCCAGCTGCTCCCCGTACATGACGCTGACCAGCTGCCGCACCGTGACACTGCCCTTGGAAAAAGGTGCAGCGCTTCTCTGTTCCTGCTTGACCCGAGCAAGCGCTTGCAGAACCCTCTTCTCGCGCTGTTCCTTGACTTGAAGTTCAAGATTGATCTTGGCTGGCAGGTTTCGGATAACTTCCCCATGCGCCGGGTATCCGATGGTGCAGCTATGGGATGCCATGACCCGCAATGACTGCATCCAGGTGGGCAGCAGCTCGACGGCAGCCGATCCATGACCGAGCACGTTATCACCCGTAAACATGGCGTTCTCTTCTTCGAGGATAAAGCACATGTGGTCGTGGGAGTGTCCTGGAGCGTGCACCGCTCGGACGGTTGCGCCCTCGACACGGAAGATCTGGGTGTCTTCAATTGGTTGTTGACCCTTTGCTGGGGTGTGTTTGAAGATTGAATCAGAAAGATGAGGATACAGGCGGAGAAGATCCGGCACGCCTCCGGTGTGGTCTCCGTGCCAGTGTGTGAGAAGCACATGCGAGAGCGTGACCGAGGAGCCGTCTAGTGTGGTTTGGATGAGGTCCGCCCACTCTGGAATTCCTTGACCGGTATCGATGATGAGTCTCTCGCGGCCAGTTCCGATGATGTACGTGTTTGTTCCTTGGAGGGTGAACTAGACGGGTCAGTCAGTCTACCGCCGAAGATGATACTAAGTAGGAGACCGCTTACATACCTTTCCCTCATTTTGACCTAAGATGCGAAGAACTCGAGGGCTGACTTGCTCAACATCGTTAAGGTGTGGTAAATTTGCCACCTGAGACTGTAGATAGTCTTCGAAAGCACAGATGTTGAGAGCCTTGTTGATCTGCTTGTACCCGCCTCGACCCATGTTGAGAGGGGTGCGATTCCGAGAATTCGACGAGCTTGCTGATTCTCAGACACGAGGTAAGGAGTCGCCGGCCTGGATTGGAAGGTTGGCCCAACCAGATATCCACCACTTCGGAAAATAAAGCAGCTTATCAGCCCAAGGACCCCGACACTCGTGGTCCGCTGTCATTTCGGACCGATAGACACCGGTATGAGCAAATCAAGACCCCGGTAGGGACAACGGAAGATTCAAGCGGCATACCAATCCCATTGGTTCCTTGAACTAGCAAGATGGCCGGCATTGCCATCCACGCCCCTCCCCGGCTGCATCCTCCGGCCCAGGGGTGGGTATAGTGCGGCTTCCACCCTCTTTCGAGGTACCTGTTCACTTTGCCGTCACGGACTTCGGGTAAATGTGAAAGAAAGGGATCGCGTAACATAAACCTACGTCTCTCGCATGGAAGATTCGTGGATGGAGCAGCTTTTGATCTTCCATCGTATCCCAAGTCCTTTGCGTCGTACTTTCGTTCCTGGCCCTCCGCCCTCAACGGCACAAGTCCCCCAACAATGTCTTCACCATCTGACAACATCAATTTCACGCCATCGGCCGGCTCTCAAGGCGACTTTGGTCGGCTAAGAGTCACTCACTTCAGCAATGAGTTTCCCCACGATAACCTTCATCACCTCCTGCGTCGGCTCTGGAACCACGGAAAGGATCGAGCCCACCCTCTTTTGGCTATCTTCATAGCCGAGGCAACCTTCGCCGTGAGGGAAGAGATTCGTAGCCTTTCCACGGAACTAATGTCTCTGCTTCCCGCTTTCCAAAACGTCTTGGAGTTTGCGGACTACCCGGAGCTGCGCAGAGGTCCGTTGGCTGGATCCATTGATGGCGTGCTGCTCTCCGCCGTTGAACTCGCTGCCTTCATTGGGTATGCTCCTGACTGCCGCTCACAAAAGCTCATCCGAGCCGTCTACAGACACATTTGTACTGACAGGGCTACGACAGCTACTACGAGAATAACCCTGATGAATACAGTGCGGGCTTGGCTGGCAGCTACTTGACTGGGCTCGGCATCGGCCTTCTCGCCACTGCCGCTGTCTCGCTGTCACCCAACATTGCGGATCTGCCAGTTGCAGGAGCCGAGATTGTCCGCACCGCCTTTCGTCTTGGTGTTGTAGTCGACCGCGTCTCTCGGAATCTGCAGCCCCGGGAACTGGCAGACTCTGCCCCACCGGACACCTGGGCTTACGTGCTTCCTGATGTGACGCCCGAGAAGGTCCAGAGAGAGTTGGATGATATCCACGCCAGTGAGGTAGGACTGTCTCCGTTTCGTTGTCTTCCCATTCGGCATTGTGGATGGGTCCAGAACAAGACGTACATGTTATGATTACTGACTCGAAATAACAGAGAACGCCTGCAGCGAGTAGGATCTTCATCAGTGCTCTGAGCCGGACGTCGGTTACGGTTAGCGGGCCACCAGGGAGACTGAAGCGTGTTTTCCTGATCTCCGACTTCTTCAGGGACACCAAGTCAATTGCCCTGCCAGTGTACGGGGGTCTCTGCCATGCGCCACACATATACAACGAGACACATGCTCAGGAAGTCATCCGGGTCAGCGTTTCCAGGCTGAACACGCGGAGGTTTACCCCTGTCGTGCCCGTGCTCTCGACCAGCAGCGGTCACCCTTTTCCCGCGCCTACTGCCGAGACCCTCCTTGAGAATATCATCAAAGAAATTCTCACAGGGGCAATTCAATGGGACAAAGTAATTCAAGGGGTGGTTGAGAGGGCTTCCAGTCTGGGCGTGGTGCAGCTTCAGCTCCAGGCTTTCCGAATCTCGCTGCCCGTCCACGATCTTGCTGGCGCCGTCAAGGAGAGCCTGCCTCACACCGAAGCTGCGACGACCGACCTTATTTCATGGGCAACCGAGAATTCCATTCATTCGATATCGCCACGAGGCTCCCAGCAATCCAAAATCGCCATCGTGGGAATGGCATGTCGATTGCCAGGCGGCGCAACCGACACCGAGAGGTTTTGGGAACTGCTGGAAAAGGGTCTCGATGTCCATCGAAAGATCCCTGCTGACAGATTTGACGTTGACACTCACTACGACCCCACCGGAAAGCGCGTCAATACCAGCCACACGCCTTATGGTTGTTTCATCGACGAGCCTGGCCTTTTCGACGCGCCGTTTTTCAACATGTCCCCGCGTGAGGCCCAGCAGACGGACCCCATGCAACGTCTAGCTCTTGTCACGGCATACGAGGCCCTCGAAAGAGCAGGATACGTCGCCAACCGTACTGCAGCGACAAATCTACACCGCATTGGGACCTTCTACGGGCAATCCAGCGATGACTACCGAGAAGTCAATGCCGGGCAAGAGGTCAGCACCTACTACATTCCCGGTGGATGTAGAGCATTTGGTCCCGGTCGCATCAACTACTTCTTCAAATTCTCGGGCCCCAGTTACAGCATCGACACTGCGTGTTCGTCGAGTTTGGCCACCATCCAGGTTTGTTTTGTTTACTCCGCACTCTTGAGCCCTGAACCCCTGAACCCCTGAATTCCTGAACCCCTGAACCCATGAACCCCTGAGCCCTGAACCCCTGCGCTCCCGAGCCCCACTTAAAGCCCAACTCCTCGGCACCTGTTTGCTAACAATATCTGATACTTAGGCTGCCTGCTCATCTCTCTGGAATGGCGACACTGATACCGTCGTGGCGGGAGGGATGAATGTGCTCACAAACTCGGACGGGTTTGCCGGGCTCAGCCACGGACATTTTCTGACCAAGACGCCAAACGCTTGCAAAACCTGGGATGCTGAAGCCGACGGCTACTGCCGGGCTGACGGTATTGGCTCCATCGTCCTGAAACGTCTGGAGGATGCAGAAGCCGATAACGACAACGTACTCGGTATCATCCTCGGGGCGGGGACCAACCACTCAGCCGACGCCGTCTCCATCACACATCCGCATGCAGGTGCTCAGGCATACCTCACGAACCGAATCCTCGCTGACGCTGGCGTCAATCCTCTGGACGTGGGCTACGTTGAGATGCACGGAACAGGGACTCAAGCCGGCGACCGCGAGGAAATGCAGTCGGTATCCAGCGTCTATGCGCCGATCACCGCTGGGAACAGGCGTAACTCCAAACAGCCCTTGTACATTGGTGCGGTCAAGTCCAACATCGGACACGGTGAAGCTGTTGCAGGAGTTACCGCTCTAATAAAGGTCTTGCTCGTCTTCGAAAAAGAGGCGATTCCACGACACATCGGCATCAAGACCTCCATCAATCCCACCCTCCCCAAGGACCTGGACAAGCGGAACCTGAACATTCCGTGGGAGCAGACCTCTTGGATTCGTCGTCCTGATAGAAAACGGATCGCCGCAATCAACAACTTCGGCGCTGCTGGGGGGAATACCACCATCCTGCTCGAAGAAGGTCCCGCGCGAGACGTTGAACGCGGGCTCGACCCTCGTGGTAACACCCATGTGGTTGCTATCTCAGCCAAGAGCAAATTTTCCCTGCGTGGCAATTTGGAGCGCTACCTTTCCTATTTGGAGAATCACCCGGATGTGGCTCTGCCAGACCTGTCATATTCGACAACAGCAAGACGGTATCACCACAACCACAGAGTAGCTGTCGCCGTGTCTACTGTTGATCAGGCGAAGAAGCAACTGAGCTCGTACCTCAAGGCTGTCGACTCCCATAAGCCTATTCCACCAACCGGTCCGCCGTCGGTTGTATTTGCCTTCACAGGCCAGGGCTCGTCGTACAAGTCGTCCAACTACGAGCTTTTCCACGCGTCACCCACTTTCAGAGACGAGATCCTCAATCTCGACACACTTGCGCAGGGCCAGGGGTTCCCGTCTTTTATCCCGGCAATTGACGGCAGCCATGAAAAGGGTTACCAACACTCTCCTGTGGTCACTCAACTGGCACTAGTCGCGACGGAAATCGCTCTAGCTAAGTACTGGTCCAGTTTGGGGGTAAAGCCCGATGTCGTTGTAGGCCATAGCCTGGGTGAATACGCTGCTTTACAAGTGGCCGGCGTGCTTGCTGCAAACGACGCCCTCTTTCTTGTTGGCAGACGGGCACAGTTACTGGAGCAAAAATGCCTGGTGGGCAGCCACAAGATGCTTGCTGTGCGGACATCCCTCGCACAGATCGAACAGGTCGCCAGCGGGAAACCGTACGAAGTCGCGTGCATCAACGGCCCCAGGGAGACGGTTCTGAGCGGCACGGCTGAGGAGATACAGAGCCTTGTGGCACCACTGGAGGCAGCTGAGCACAAGAGCACCGTCCTCGACGTCGCCTTTGCCTTTCACTCCAGCCAAATGGATCCCATCCTCGACAGCTTTGAGACACTCGCCAAGACAGGGGTCATATTCCACGAGCCCAGCACCCCAGTCATTTCCCCCCTCCTCGGCAGGGTCGTCTTTGACGGAAAGGCATTTGATGCGACCTACCTACGTCGTGCAACAAGAGAGACAGTGAACTTTTTGGGAGGGCTTGAGACCGCACAGCGCATCCTGACCATCGACGACAGCATGGTCTGGGTTGAGATCGGTCCACACCCTGTCAGCACCAGCTTCGTCAAGGCAACGCTGCCGTCCACGGGTGTCGCGGTGCCCTCATTCCGCCGCGGGGAGAACAACTGGGTAACGCTGGCGCAGAGTCTTGCCGCCTTGCATAACGCCGGAGTTGAGGTGGGATGGCATGAGTTTCACCGGCCGTTTGAGAAGACACTCCGTCTGCTGGACTTGCCGACGTACGCCTGGAATGACAAGACATACTGGCTTCAGTACAACGGTGACTGGGCTCTCACCAAGGGAAATACCTTTTATGACAAAGAGAAGCGCCAGAAGGCAGCTCTTGCAAGCCCCATTTCACAATCCACGTTCCTCACCTCGACAGTGCAGCAGATTGTGAAAGAGCACGTCACCGGGCTTGCCGGCACGGTGGTCATCCAGTCCGATCTCATGCAGCCAGAGTTTCTTGCAGCAGCTCATGGGCATAGCATGAACGGTTGTGGCGTCGTCACATCGGTAAGTGAACCATTTGCGATTCATCTCTAAGCATGATGAACTCACGCTGATGTCCCACACAACAGAGCATCCATGCCGACATCGCTTTTACTTTGGCTTCATATCTCCACAAGAAACTCAAGCCCAAGTCTAAAACCCCAGCTTTCAACGTTGCCAACCTTGAAGTCCTCAAAGGTCTGGTTGCCCAGAAAAACACCAAAACGCCCCAGTACATCCGCGTCTCCATCTCAACCCCTGACATCTCCACGAACCACGCCCGTCTCCAGTGGCAGACCGTGCTCCCAGACGGTACGGCTGTCGATGGCCCCTTCGCTAGCGCAGACCTGTACTATGGTGACGCGGCTGAATGGCTAGCCTCATGGAAGCCCCTGACGCACCTGGTACAGGGACGCATCGACGCGCTGGAGAAGCTCGCGACGGAACCTGGAACGGGCGCCAGCCGTTTCTCGCACGCTATGGCGTACCGCCTGTTCGCTTCCAGCCTGGTTGACTATGCCGACAAATACCGCGGCATGCAATCGGTGGTGCTGCACGGACTGGAGGCGGTGGCTGACGTGACGCTCTCGCGGGAGAAGGGCGGTGGCGTGTGGACCGTGCCGCCGTTCTTTATTGACAGCGTTGCACATCTGGCTGGATTCGTCATGAACGTGTCTGATGCCGTCGATACGGGAGCAAATTTCTGCGTCACGCCTGGCTGGGGCTCGATGAGGTTTGCCATGCCACTTGTGTCGGGCGAGCGATACCGCTCGTATGTCAAGATGATCCCGACCGTGGAGGATCCGACGGTGTATTTGGGAGATGTTTATGTCCTGCAAGAGGGGGTCATTGTTGGATTGGTCGGCGGGATCAAGTTCCGGAGGTATCCGCGGCTGTTACTCGACAGGTTCTTTTCCGCCCCGGATGAGATCAGGGGACATGTGGCGCCGGTGGTTCCTGTGCAACGGGTAGCTCCTGCGGCGGTCTCGGAGAGAGTGGTGGCCGCTGAGGCTTCTAAAGCAACAGCCTCTGACCTGGCTTTCAAGGCGCCTGTAACAGCGTCTTTGACGCCTCCAGCCCCAACACCGTCTGTCGCCCCCGCTGTCGACACCGACAGCATCGCCATCAAGGCATTGCTTCTGGTTGCAAACGAGGCAGGCCTTGAACTCGAAGACTTGGAAGATGAAGCTTCATTTCCGAGTTTGGGCATAGACAGCTTGATGAGTCTCGTCGTTGCTGAGAAATTTCGCGAGGAGCTAGGAATCACGGTGGGAGGCAGTTTGTTCCTCGAATATCCTACCGTGGGCGACTTGAAGGCCTGGCTGCTCGAGTACTACAGCTAGATCCGGCTTACGTTGTTCCGAGGTAGAGGTTGGCTCTTTATTTGTTTCTTGTCAGTTTCAATTACAGGTTTTTGTTTCTTCTTTATTTTTGCTGGTAGAGAGTACGGTATTTCACGAGATGCGACAAAAATTCAAAACACCGAATGAGCCGACTCATGGCAACTTTCCTGACAATTGACAAGATGAATGGTTCAAGCTAGAAACCCTGAGACTTCTGATTTCCATCGCCCCTATTATTGGCCCTTCACCATTTGCCCTAAGCATGGTCCTTGTTCATTTTCTCCTTTTTCCTGTCATCTTTGCTCCTTTAAAGTTCTTTCTGGAACCATCCTTTGCTATTTCTGTCTTTTTTCTTTTTGCTGTTTTCTCTGTGAGAGCTTTTGCACTTTTCGTTAATTACAAAATAAATAAATTCCCTTGATCAACGCCGAGCACTTGATTTGTCTTGTGATTTACGGAGTACTGCAGACTCAAATCGAAAGAATGAGTTGGCCAGTGCGGCCATGGTTGCTTCGAGCGCCCGAGAGCCTCACACCGAGAGCCTCACACCAGGGCCCGGCCCGTTTCTCGAAGCCCCGAGCGCATGGGTTCATTTGCATTGGGAACTGCACCTCACTCGAGAATTCGCCATAGAGTTCAGTGCATCGGAATTGGGTTTGTTAAGTGAGGAGAAGTGTCCTGGCCGAGTTCCGAAAGAAACGGAATTCGGATCTTTGATGGCGTGATCGAAAGCCCGGCGTTGCCCTCCTTCATCTGCACGTCGTCTTGGAGAACTCGGAATCCGACATCAGGCATCTTGGTCTTGGCAGCTTGCAGGAGGAGCGCGGCGGATCGGGGACTGGACTGCGGAGAGAATCCCTCCGGCTTGCGTTCTTGGCAAAGCTGGTGAAGCCCCTGGCATCCCCGGATGCCTGTCTCGCCATCCAGCCTGACGGCCCAGCCCTTGCGTTGTGATGGCCAATGCAGCAACCGACGCCAACATGCCTCAAGCACCAGAGACGCCGACAAACGGCGTGAGCACCGCCACAAGCAGTGCCAATGGCGGCAAGAAAGTCCAGTATTTTTGCCTCACCATCTGCGGGTACCGCAAGGCGGGCATGACGGAAGAGGATTATCGTCACCATATGACCCATGTCTCAGCCCCTTTAACCAAGCATCTGATGGTGAAGTATGGCGTCAAGCGATGGACGCAGGTTTGTCGATCCTAGTTAGGTGCTGAAATGGGACAGTCGATTCTAACTAGGCAGGGAAAGATCCATAATACTTCCGAGACCCGGGCACTCATGGCACAGCTGTACGATTCTCAGATGGCCAACGTAGCCGACTATGATTGCTTTAGTCAGGTGGTTTTTGAGGATCTGGAAAGCTACAAGCGGATGAAGCAGGATCCGTGGTACAAAGAGCATTTGATTGGCGATCATGAGAAGTTCGCGGATACCAAACGGAGCCGGTGAGTTCGAGAGCCAGCTCTAATACCCTCCTTTTGTCAATGTGATGATACGCAGCTAACTCGGTTCAGGATGACAATTGGGTGGATCACAGAGTACATTCGAGCTGGAGAAGTTGTGGATGGGTTCAATCCGTGATGGGATGTGAATTGCTCTTTGATGCACAAATCCTCAACTGGCAACACAAACTCGCTACCTATACTTCTATCTCCCAGTTCTAGTCTCCTTCAAGACCAGCAATCCCTTGCGCATTTTTTCGATCCCGTGCATGCTTCATTTCTTGGTAGCCAGAATCAACACAACTGGAAAGCTCCCCGTAACCGCCCCTCCTCCCAACGCCCCTCGAAACTCTTCCACTCCCTGCTCAACCTCTGCATATTTGCTCCCCGCCTTCCCAATATAGCCCGGGTACACCGAGTCAAGATAGGCCTTGGTGCGATCAGCATCCCACTCATCCTGCCACCATGTCCGGTCTCGAATCTCCTTGGTTGTCTCCCCCTCCTCCCGGCGATCAACAGGCTCAAACTCAAAATCATAGCCATCCTTGCTATTAAACAACAGTGGCACATCCGAGTTCCATTTGTACCGCACGACATGATTCCACTCATCAGAGGACAGCGCAATGTTATCCAGCTGGCTGACCAACGCTTCGGCCGCCCGCTTGTGGACGGGAAACCCCGGCGTGCCCTTGAACGGCTGGAGGAAGCTGCAAATACGCGTTGCGAGACGATCATACAACGCATCCAGGCGGGCCGGGTCGGGACCTCCGGTGAAGATGGGCCGCCCGTAGAAGTAGATGGCCAAGGTGCCGCCGGGTCGCAGCAGACTCCGAAAGGCAGCAAGAGCGCGAGGAGCATCCAGGAGCGGTATGCACTCGCTAACAGTGAGAAGATCCGTCTTGCCTCCACCTCCAACACTCTCGTTGACCACACCGTCGTCGGCGAGGCCTTCAGCAGGCGAGTGAACCAAGGTGAGGCGCTTGATCAGGTCCGGGGCGACGAGACTTGGTGCTGCAGCTAGGGCTTGTTGATTGAGGTCGGAGCCAACTACGTGGTCGTAATACCGGAGCAGACGCTCGGCAATGTTGCCAGGGCCAGTGCCAACATCATGGGCAATGGCGGTAGTTGGGTCGCCGTGGGCGCGGTGGTAGTCTTGGATGACGCGAAAAAACTCTTCTGAGGGAGAGGGGCGAGAGGCAATGTACTCGCGCCAAAAGCTGGGGCCTTGTTGAATTGCCCCAGAAGTAAAAGGGGTTTCGACCTTCGTCGCCACTATCGTGCTGCTGGATGACATGTTGTGGCCTCGTGGGTGAATCAGGAGTGAATCAAGGGCAGGCAGGTGAGGTCAAACGGAGGGAGTGGCGATGAGTGTGTCGAGCGGGGTCGGGAGATCAGGCCAAAATATCATTTATATTACTGCAGTTGTCCAAATTTGGCAGCAGTAGATGAATCTTCGTATTCCGCTGCAGTGTCATGGGGAAATCGGATGCGGGGGTCGGGAAGAGCACGTTCGGGGCCCGTTTCCATGTCCGACTCGGTTCAAGCAGGTCAGCTTCGGCATGCCCAGGACACCCCAATCACTCGGAGGTAGTACTCGGTGGATAAACATAGTACGTGATTTACCCTCCATGTTTAAAAGCCTTCCATACCAAGCATGGGTAACCTCTCGCCAGGAAGGAGGCTGAGTCACAGACCTAGGTACTGAGAGAATTTCTTGAGTTCCCAATCCAGCGGGACTTCAACTTGAATCTGGCACAACTTTAGCCATGTCAACCACAACCACAACCGCCGATTCCATCCAACTCTCGGCAGGTGCCGGCCTTGGCCGCATCTCCAGCAACCCCGACGGGGCCCTTGAGAAGGCTAACGAGCTCCTCCAACGCAACCATGACGACCACCACATTTTCTGGCGCGACGTCGGCGGTCACAACCACATTCCGCATTCAATTCTCTCCGTTCTCGCACTTGGCGGCGGTCCCGCCGAAATCCAACGAGCTTACGATGATGGCGTAGCCATCCAACGCCCCATCCCACCGCTTGACACGGCTGCCGTCCAAGCACTGCACAACCCTGCCACCTTCCGCGAGCACATTGGGAATCTCAGCTACTATCCAAACTACTTGTTCTTTTTCAAGGAGGAAATTGCCACGAAGGGCTGGCCCACCGTTCTGCAAGAACACGTCTTCAGCAAGACCCGGAACGCTCAGACCATCTTTGCGCAACTGTACGAGGGTGCTTTCCATCCTATCATCCATCTCGGCTTCGGTATTGAGTTTGAGCTGCCAGCCATCATTGCAGAGGGCCTCGCGCAAGCCGCTGTGCACGACTCGGCAAACATTGAGAGCTTTTTCCACCAGAGCGAGGACCTGGCGGCTGCTGCCGCCGCCAACGGCACCCCATCCAAGTCCCTCCTGTCCCTCTACAGCGAAGTTCGCGCAACCGACAAGATTCGCACCGCGGCCAAGGTGCAAGAGGGGCCAGTTCGGGTTCGTGACGGCGTCATCGGCCGCGCTGGGGCCGAGATCGCCGCGCTGGCGGCCCAGTGGCGGGTGGCGCACACTGAGGAGGCGCTTCAGCGCGCAACGGCCGAGGCAATCAACCTCGCGGCGTACTCGGCTGGCGGGGCGCACCGTGCGGGCAAGGCGCGGCGCGTCGACTTCTTCCACATGCACAATGTTAACGCGAGCATTTTCTTCACCGCGTTCAACCGGTTGCCGTGGCTGAGTCTTGCCGATAAAGTGCGTCTGATCGAGAGGAAGGCCAGGTTGGATCTCGTGTGGTACGCTGCCAGCTCGGCGCCAGAGCTGAAGCTGGAGTGGATTGATGGGTATGAGCCGACGCGAAGTCAGGGGCTGGATTGGCAGGGGCTGTATAAGGTGGTCAATGCGGCCCACGACGATGGCCATGTGGCTAAGTTTGTGCGAGCGATCAAGAACGGGGAGGAGGCATCGAGAGTGTATGAGAGCGGAGAGGGGAGTGAAAACTTTCCCGTCAAGGGCGAGGCTTGGTTCAAACTCGCTCAGTTGTCATATGACTCGACGCTTGGCTTGGGTCCTGATGATAAGTGGATTTGGGGGGCTGGGTTTGATCCTCTCTGGAACGCGGTTCCTGCTCCTGCTTAGGGATGTTGCATGCTCTGATACGTCGGGAATAATCGTTGATTCCCGCGCTTGTCAAACTCTAGATTGATGTTACTGCTTGACTTGGCCAAGGGACCACCCCCGGAGTACTGCCACATGTTGTACG
>FTCU01001107.1_pt1 | contig 15707 bp, 16 predicted proteins | sample 1639521 | NCBI WGS metagenome assembly FTCU01 (sample SAMEA3914864, study PRJEB12502) | metagenome | biome: forest; material: soil | place: USA | collected 2012-03-12 | depth 0.3 m
CCGTTCTTGTACTTGCCCGACAGGATGCCCTGTCTCATGGGCGAGAAAACGGTCAGCCCAAGGCCGACCTCGCGGTACAGATGCGCGTGCTCGCCCTCGACCTGGAGGCGCTCGAGCATGTTGTATCGCGGTTGCTCTGTCTGCGGTTAGCTACGTGTCTCATCTAATGTTTCTGGCAGAGCAGGCATGAACACACCCATCACGGGCCCAATCAAACCCAACTTGTCGGCATACCGCCACGCCTGGGCGATCTCGTCGGCGTTCCACTCCGACGTTCCCCAGTAGAATGCCTTGCCGGTTTCGATAAGGTGATTGAAGGCTCGCACCGTCTCCTCCATGGGCGTGTGCCGGTCTGGCCGGTGGGCATAGATGAGGTCGACGTAGTCCAGCTGCAGCCTCTCGAGGGACTGGTTCATGCCCTCAATGACGTGCTTGCGCGAGAGACCCCGGTTGTTGATCTTGGTATTGCTGAAAGCATCGCCCCAGTAGATCTGGGAAACGTCAGCGCTCGGCTCGGACGTCTGAGGAAGAAAGCCATACCTTGGTCGAGATGACCAGATCGTTCCTCTTCCACTGGTACTTCTTGATTGCCTCCCCCATGACCTTCTCGGACTCGCCATCGGCGTACCCCTCGGCGCAGTCGAAGAAGTTGACGCCGCAGTCATAGGCGGCCTTCATGCACGCGTAGGTCCCCTCACGGTCGACGTGCCCGCCAAAGGTGAGCCAGCCGCCGAGCGAGATCGCTGACACCTGGAGCCCGGAGCGGCCCAGGAAGCGGTATTCCATCTCGGGGAGGTTTTCAGGCTTCGACATGATGCCGTATTCTTTGTCTTCTGAAGGTCGGGTTGCTGGCTGGGTTTGCCGTTGACGAGCAAGGCTGACGAGGAGGAACTGCAGAGGGTTTTATGATACGAATAGCGAGCGCCTTCCTTCGGAGTTTGATCGGCCTCCCTTTATGGGCCAAGGGGTTTCACGGAATACGATGCGCCGCCATGCATGGTTGCGGGGTGCTCCTCTGCCTGTCCCCCGCCATCAACGTTACCCCTCCGCTGGATCCCGGGGTTTGCCCGCGAGCATCACGGCCCGGCGCTGCGGCGAGCGAAGGAAGCGGGGCCGAACTGGAGCTGGATGTCAACTGAGGTTGGTTTTAACTGGGTTGATTGGATGCAGTGGCCGACTAGATCGAACTCTTATCTCCTTAATTCCATTTACCCGGTCTGGAGAAGTGCCGTGCATCGTAGAAATCAGGGTGAGAGATGGGCCATCTCTCTGTGGTTGTTCAATGCTGGCATGGAATGGAGTCCTTTCAGGTGTTTCTCGCCGGTTGACTCATTGCGGCCACTGGAGGGAGGAAACTTCACAGCTAACATTAGCGTTGGTGTGAACTTTGACGCGGGCAGCCGATGATCAAAGAACCACCAGCCGTGGGCATGGTGTACCCCGGCGTGGCAATAAACACAACCTGGGCCATTCACCATGCAAGAGGTTTAAACTATTTGAGTCTTAGTAGGTGCGGATGGTGCGTTGTGTTTGTCTTCAAGCTTCTCGCTGTGCACTGGCTGGGTGCAAGGTGAAGGGTGATGGAGACGGCTGCAGTGAAACGGGCAGTGCCGCGTGCACCTCGCACAGTAGCACCCCTGAGCCATTGTTTACATTGCCCCTTTTTGCCGGCTTGCATCGAAACACCAGGAAACACCACCTCACAAACTGCCAACCTCAATCCCCAAAACATCTCGTGCTGTGAAAATGCCGCTCTTTCCCGTAAAAGTGCCTATATATGGAAGTTCCGCATCCTGCTCTTTCCTCACTTAAGCTGGGGCCTGCCCCTTCCCTTCCCCGCCAGGTTCAGTCCCGGGAACAGGTCAACCCCCTCCAAGCAGACGCCCCGGCTCTTTCCAATGCCTCTGCCCTAACTTTTTGGCCGGAAACTTCTCCAAGCATCCAGTCCCACGATGCCGTTGCCCTAGGGCCTGTCAAAAAGTTTTCAACACAGCTGGGATCCGGATTGTGGAAGCACAACTTGAAAATCGCTGCCCGTTTCTGCTCCTCTCCTCCACCCTCTTTCTCCCTCGTACCCTTTTTTCTCTCCACACCTTTCCATCGAGTCTGGGATTTCTTTTCCAGATCTCAAACCAGTCAACCGATCCAGTCAGTCATCGCTTTCGACTGCTGATCGATCTTGTTGTAACCATCGTCAGACAAGGTAAGCTCGCCGACCTCCTCTCCCTTTGCTTTTCTCATCTTCAACAATATCAAAGTGTTCATTGTTTTTGTTTGTTTACTCTCATCAATGCCTCGCCGCGGGCGTGGCAAGAGAAGATCGCTCGGGTGGATGAGGTGGCTGGCCGCTCGAGAGGCTAACAAGTGGTTGGAACAGAGGCTGACTGCGACTCCCATCTCCATCAACTCCAATCAGGTAAGCCGAGATGGATTTTCTATTGTTTTGTTTTCCCAGTTCCGTGACCGCGAATCCCTCTCGAATTTACGCTCTCGGAGAACGCGGTGGAAGAACGCGGTCGGGTCGGTCGTTCTTTCCTCTCCGACTTCTGTCTCTCCGCCGACATCCTCTTCACTGGGCAACTTCCTCTTTACCGAGCGACTTCCTCTCCATCAACTTCGTTTCCATAGGTACTTCCTCAACTGCTCCGATCATTTCTTTTCCTCCTCCAACGCATCCCTCTTTCTACCCCTCTTTCGACCGAAACCTCGAGCTCTGTTTCCCGGTTTCATTTCCACGCCGACTCGGGTGTTTCTGACTCGCAAATATTCCAGTCACCTCACAACCAAGAAGACAAAGCAACCATGTCTAACTGGGACAACAACGGCTCCGGTTGGGGCGGTGGTGGCACTGCTGTCGCCGATTCCGGCTGGGGTGGTGGTGATGCCACTGCCGCAGACTCGGGCTGGGACGGTCCGGCCACTAACGACAACGGCAACGGTGGTGGCGATAGCTTCGGCATGGAGAACATGGACATTGGCACCGGTGACGGCAATGACACTGGCAACGCTGGCGACGCTGGCGGCGACCGTGGCTGTTTCAACTGCGGAGAGTCTGGGTAAGGCCCTTATTTTTCGACCTTTCTCGCGTGACTGACATGGCTCCATAGCCACAACAAGGCCGACTGTCCCAACCCTCGTGTGCTGAGCGGTGCTTGCCGTCGCTGCAATGAGGAGGGCCATTGGAGCAAAGACTGTCCGAATGCTCCGCCCATGACGTGCAAGGAGTGCGACTCGCCTGATCACGTCGTCAAGGACTGCCCCAGCCGTGTGTGCAGAAACTGCGGTGAATCTGGTATGGCATTTGCTTTAACTATGTTTTGGCAATGGCGAGGCTTGCTGATTTGTTGAAAAACTCCAGGCCACACCATCAGCCAGTGCGAGAACGCTCGCAAGGTCGATCGCAGCCATGTCCCGGACATGACTACCGACGAGGCGTGGGCACTCATTCGTGCTGCCACTCGGGAGCGCGACTGTAACGATCTGAAAGAAGGCGTTCAGATTTACGTCAAGTCGTCCCCAGAGACGACCTATGCGGAGCTCGAGCGCGCGTTCCGTGAACAGGACATCCCGGCCTGGCTCATCGCCATAGAGAAGGGACTTGCTTCGACCTTCACCAACATGGATCTCCAGGGCAACCTGGGCAAGAAGTACACTGTGACCTACCGGTTCCAGTGGAACCCCCCTCGCCCGCGCGATCGCGAGATCTGGCCCAAGGACGTCGAAGAGAACATTGAGCGCCTCAAGGACGCCGGCGAGGTCGTCTACGGCGGTCTTCCCAGGTGCAGCAACTGCGAAGAGATCGGCCATATCTCCAAGAGCTGCCCGCAGGAGAAGACCGAAAAGCCCGACACCAACGTCATCATGTGCTTCAATTGCGGTGAGCAGGGCCATCGCGTCCGCGACTGTAGGTAGCCCGCCCACGGATGATTGGTACACAGTCCTAGCTAACAGGAGGTTAAAAGGTCCCACCCCGCGTGTCGACCGCTTTGCTTGCAAGAATTGCGGGTTCGTCAAGACCCCCCGCCATGTTTGATTGACCATGACTGACACGTCAATAGCAAGTCGGATCACAAAGTTGCCGACTGCCCTGAGCCGCGCTCGGCTGAGGGTGTGGAGTGCCGGAAGTGTGGTGAAGGTGGGTGGGCCTTTGGTGTTCGCACCGGCGCCGCGAATCATGATGCTGACGTTTCTTTTAGTTGGGCACTTTTCTCGGGATTGCCCTCAGGGCGGCGGTAGCTCCGGCTGCCGCAACTGTGGCCAAGAGGGCCACGTCGCTCGTGACTGCACTGAACCGAGGAACCTGGCCAGTGTCCAGTGCCGCAATTGTGACGAGTTCGGTCACATGGGCAAGGATTGCCCAAAGCCGCGTGACAGTGAGTCCTTGTTGATAGTTCTGGCGAGATGGTGGCTTGTTTGCTGACGATAGTTCCACAGTCACGCGTATCAAGTGCAGCAACTGCCAGCAGATGGGTCACTACAAGTCTAAGTGCCCTAACCCTCTGGTTTCCGAGGACGATGGCTACGATGGCGGCGGCGCAGACACTGGTGGTGCCGACAATGGTGGCTTCGACTCTGGCGCTGGCAATGGCGATGGTGGCGACTGGACCTCGGGCGGTGCCAATGCCAACGATGGCGATTGGAACTCGGGTGCCACCGCGGCCGACTGGTAAATGTCACGACCATAGCTGGTTATCTTTGGGGTTGGAGTCGATCTCTTTGATTTTGCGGGGCATTGGCCGTTTAGTTTGGCTGGTGATGTCGGGCCATTTCACGCGCTTTGCCTCGTATGTCAAGTAGAGGCTGATGGATGCGGTGCCCATGAGGCAGGTAGTGGGATGGCTTAGTTAGGCCTCGAAATTCCACTCGATGACTTGATATTTTTGCTATCTGTATTGCTGAGTGACTGTGGTGTTCAAAGGCTCCCTCGGCACGATGATGGCTCCCTCAACTTTACTTTGTGAGCACGCCGATGATATGCGGCATGGTGAAGTGCCAGGGCTCGCCTTCAAGCTGGTGGAGGTCGACTTGGCTCCACGGACCGGCCTCCTTGAGCCACTTTGCCGTGTCCCGGGTCATTTGGCATCCGCCCATAAAGTGCGGCCAAAAGAAGTTCAGGAAACCTATTTGGCAAAGGAGTTAGCGGCAAGGCAACGGAAAAAATAAAACAAGAAGAAAAAGGGAGGGCAACAAACCCTGATACAGCTGCATCCCCAGACCCTGCGCGCGGAAGCACTTGACGTGCTCGTAGACGTACCACCGCCCGCCAGGCTTGAGGTAGCCGTACAACTGCGCCATGTTGTGCCGCGGCTCGGGAATGCTGCACAGGCACATGATGGTCACGACGCAGTCGACGCTCTGCAGGGCCACGGCGCCCGACGCGGCGAGGTCCTCGATGCCGAGCGGCACGATCTCGTAGGTCGACTCGAGGTTGGCAGCGGCAATTTGCCGGCGGAGGGCCGGGTACTGGGCTGGGTTGGGCTCGATGCCGTAGACTTTTTGGACGGCGGGGAGGTTGGCGGGGGTGAAGACTGCTCGGGATTGTCAGTCCTCCAATTTCCTGTTTTAGGGTGGTGTAAAAGGGGTAGATAAACAACTCAAATATTTTCACGCACGCGATGTCCACATGCCGGAGCCGGGACCAATCTCAAGTACTGTGCCGGATACTGGCGGCAGAGGGGGTGGGTTGTTGTCGTTGTTGTCGGTGGTACTGGGGACGACGCCGTGGGTGACGCGGCCTTGGAGGAGGGGGACGACCTTCTGTTCGGCATTGAGGCGAATCATGGGGCCGACGTAAGCCCAGAAACGGCCGAACCAGGCGTCTTGGAGGCGGGGCCAGGAGAGGAGGGTACCGAAGTCGAAGGCCAGGAGGAGGGACAGGAGGGTCGCGGGGAGGAAGGTGAGGGCGAGGCCTAAGAATTGCCACGGCTCGAGGAGGGTGATGAGGGCGGGGGGTATCATCTTGGCGGTGATGGGTGGGCGAGGTTTGTTGAAGGTGTGGTCGGACTGTGTGGTGTGAGTTCGGAGTGAGGAGCAGAAAAGGGGCGAAAGGGGTGAGATCGGGACGAGTGAGAGGAAAAGAGAATAAGTACACAAGGTCACATGGTCAGACACACATCACCCGGAGTTAAGCTGCTCGTAGCACACCATACACGCCCCCCTTCCTCTACCCGGCGACCTATTACGCAACGATCGTGGAGGAGGGGAGCAGCGCGCTTGGAGCTTCGAGGAGCAGGGTTAGGGCTGGGGTTTGGTGGGGATCAAGGCGGGTGCTGGGAGCTTGACCCTTGCCGTTGATAGGAAGACCCTGGACCAGCGGAGCGCACAGGGCTGAGGCGGCCCAATCACAGGCGGCCGATAAAACCCGGCAACGACTTTGACCACGCTGGCTGCAATGGAATGTCTCAGTGCCAACCTTTTGGCCATCTGGTCCACGGGTGTAAGTGTGCCTCAACCCTCCAGCAGACCAGCACCGGCTGCCACACCCTCGGCTGCCCAACCCTTCCACCTCTCGTCGCCCGTTACCGACGTGCCACCTCGTCAATCAGTCCCACACCCTCTTCCAGGCGACACCGCGACCGGCTTCAATTGGAATCCGAAGGAGGGAAAAGGAAGGGGAAAAAAGAAAGTGGACAGGCTGGTCAGAGGGCCACGCGGGCAGACACAACGCAACCATGAGGTTCCTCAAGACGGCCCTGCTGTCGCTCTTGACATTTGCGCAGATCGCCCTCTGCGCAGAGGACTACTACAAGGTATGCGATCCAGGCCTTCCCCGTCTCGTCCACCCGACGCCAACTAACAGCGCCGCGCACAGGTACTCGGGCTCGACAAGAATGCCAACGACAAGCAGATCAAGTCGGCCTACCGACAATTAAGCAAGAAATACCACCCCGACAAGAACCCGTAAGCCCAGCTTCTTCCACCCGCACGCGCTCTCTCCCTCCTGCCACTCCACATCCCTCTATACCCCTTTGCGCTCCTCTGACTCTTCCATCCCCAGCAACGACTCGACAGCCCACGACAAGTTCGTCCTCGTCTCGGAAGCCTACGAGGCCCTCTCGGACGCCGAGTCCCGCCAGATCTACGACAAGTACGGCTATGAGGGGCTGAAGCAGCGCAAGCAGGGCGGCGGCGGCGGGTCGCACGACCCCTTCGACCTCTTCAGCCGCTTCTTCGGCGGCGGCGGCCACTTTGGCAACCAGCCGGGCCAGCGCCGCGGCCACAACGTCGAGGTCAAGGTGCCCATCTCGCTGCGCGACTTCTACAACGGCCGCACCACCGAGTTCCAGTGGAACAAGCAGGAGATCTGCGAGGAGTGCGAGGGCACCGGCGCCTCCGACAAGGTCGTGCACCAGTGCGGCACCTGCGGCGGCCGCGGGGTCCGTACCGTTCGCCAGCAGATCGCCCCCGGTATGGTCACCCAGGTGCAGATGCAGTGCGACGCATGCGGCGGCCGCGGCAAGAGCATCAAGCACCGCTGCCCCGTCTGCGCCGGCGAGCGCGTGGTGCGCAAGGCCACCCTCGTGTCGCTGACCATCCAGCGCGGCATGGCCGACGGATCGAGGATCGCCTACGAGAACGAGGCCGATGCCAGCCCGGACTACGTCGCGGGCGACCTGATCGTGTCCATCGTCGAGAAGGAGCCCTCGCTGGAGGCCGACGATAACCCGGACCACGTCGACGGCGTCTTCTTCCGCCGCCGGGGCGACGACCTGTTCTGGCGCGAGGTCCTCTCCCTGCGCGAGGCCCTGATGGGCGACTGGACGCGCAATCTGACGCACTTGGACGGCCACATCGTCCACCTGGGCCGCAGCCGCGGTCAGGTCGTGCAGCCGGGCCACGTCGAGACGGTCGAGGGCGAGGGCATGCCCAAGTGGCACGAGGACGGCGACAGCGTCTACCACAAGTACGAGTTTGGGAACCTGCTGGTCGAATACACGGTCGTGCTGCCGGACCAGATGGAGAGCGGCATGGAGAAGGACCTGTGGCAGCTGTTCCAAAAGTATCGCCTCAAGAAGGGCGTCGATCTGCACAAGGACAGCGGGAGGCCCGACAAGCCTGTTATGCACGATCACGATCACGACGAATTATGAGACGGGCGAGATCGGGATGTATGTTAAGTCTGCAAGAGGAGGGGCGTATATACCACGGCAGTTGCACATTAAATGTTTTGGGTATAGAGTTATTTTGTGTTTTCATCTGTGGTTGTCAAGATTTATCATCATGGAATTCATTGCGCGTGAGAGATATTATAAACCCAAGCCATTGCAGCCGCAAGCATACCTAGCCAACCAAGAAAGCATACAACAGACATGTCTAGCGTGGATAACGTGAGGCAAACAAAAAAAGAAAACAAAATCAAGCGGTCAATCAGTCGTAAGTCGTCACCCATAACCATCACACATCACCCCCAGGTTTGCGCCCGCCCCACCCCCCGATGCCCAGGATCCTCGCTCCTCCATCTCCTCCGCTTCCGACCCCCATCATAGTCGTCGTCGTCATCATCGTAGCTGTCCCTCTCCCGCCCACGCGTCCTCCGCCGGTCCTCTGCGCGCCTACTGCTCTCCCCTCGGTCGTCGTCCCTCCGCCTCCGACTTGCGCTCTTGTCTGGGCTGTCATCCTCTCTCCGCCGCCGGCTACTCCTGCTCTCATCTCGGTCATCCTCTCTCCGCCTCCGACTCCTACTCTCATCTCGGTCATCGTCCCTCCTCCGCCTCCGCCTGTCTTCCTCTCCGTCAGCGATCCTCCCCTGCCCAGCACCATCATCGCCACCGCCAGCCGGACCCTTCAACAAACTCCCGCTCAAGATCCCCCCAATCAACCCCATCCAGCTGCCGCGCCCCTCCAACACCCCGGTAACGTCCCGCACAATCCTCTCCACCGCCTCGGCATCCGTCCCCGCGACGCCCCACGCCCCGCGCACGTTGGTCCCCTCGGCGCCCCGCGGGCTGCGGTACTCGAATTCGCCGCCGCGCCGGTGCGCCGAGGAGCGCGATAAGGCCGGCCCGTCGAGCGGCCGGCCCTGGGCGTCGAAACGGTCGGGTAGCATCTCGATGACCTCTTCTTCCTCTTCTGTGTCGGAGTTACGACGCCGGCGTGGATGGCTGGGTTCGGCCTTGGTGTTGTTCCTGCCGTCGTCGCTCTCACTGGCGATGTCTTCGGTGTCGGACTTGTTGGATTGCTCCTCGTGGTGGCGGCGGAGGGTGGCGGATGATTTTGGGGAGAGCGGGATGAAGACGACGGATTTGGACGTGCGAGGCGTGTCTGGGGGTTCGAGTTCTGGGGTTGTGGAGCGCGGCGGAGGGACGTAGGGGTTTACACGATCTACGGGAACGCTGCTGTCAGTCTCGGGGGCTCTTGGGGGACAATGGTTCTTTGACGAGGGTCTGCTCTCTCAACGGGGCACCAGCCAGAGAGGACGCACCCTTCTTGTCGCCATCCACGGAGCGAACGGCGGCTTCTGGCTCGGGAGTGGAACGACCAACATGAGAAGCTTGACTCACATGTTCAGGGCCCGTGGGGTTTATCGGAGGAGGCACGGGACCTGTCTGTGGAGGCGGAGGGAATGAAGGCGGGGGGGCCATTCCTGCAGCTGGGGTCGGGAACGGGCCGGGAGGCGGGCCGGGCATTGCAGCTGAGTTCGGAGGCGGGCCGGGAGGCGGACCGGGCATGGGTGGGGTGTACGCCGTGTAGGATGAATCCGGAGGATACGGCGGGTAGTTCTGGTGGAGATCGGTGGTGGCGACGTTAGGATGTTGTGTGAAGCCGTTGGCTGGAGCCGGAGGCACAGGGTACCCGGCCGGCGGAGGGTTGTAGTACCCGCCGGATGCATGCGGCGGCGAAGCGCCCCGGCGGGGGAAGTTGTCGTAGCCATCTGCTGCAGCCTCTTCCTCGTAGCCTTTGGATCGTCAGCGAACTGTTCGGCGTCGTTCTCACAGCAGAAAGTCACTTACGCCGCCGGTCCCGTTCCTTTCCCCTCTCTCGCTCCCTTTCTCTTCTATCTCTGTCACGGTCTCTGGATCTCTCACCGTCGGTTTCTCGCTCACGCCCGCTCTCTCTATCGCGGTCCTTCTCGTCCTTTTCCTTCCCCTTGTCTTTCCTGTCGTTGAACTTCTTGATCCCGATGGCTGCCGCGCCAGCGGCCGCAGCACCGGCAGCGAGATCTCGCAGTCTGCTTCGGCTACGCTTCTTTTCAGCCTTTTTGTCCTCCGCCTCGCTGTCTGCGGAGTAGTCGTTGTCACCCCGTGACCTCCCGCCGCGCCCCCTCCGATGCCTGCGGCCCGCGTCCTCGGTCGCGGACTCATACCCCGCTGCTCCTTGCCCCCTCTCGTTTCCGTATGCCGGGTAGGGGGGTTCCGAATGCAGGGGGTGGGCCCCGTACTCAACCATGCCTAGCTCAGGATCAGCTAAGGTAGAGTCACGGTCGGGGTACGTGGGTCCGGACCGAGTCATGCTTCCGCTCCGGCGGTGGTAGTCACGTTCGTCGCGATTGTAATACTCATCGTCGCTGAGGTCCCGGTTGTGGTCTTGTTCGCGGTCCTGCTCGGCTTCCTTCTTGTCCTTGTGGCGGTCGTAGAGCTTCTTCGCGCCAGCGCCTGCGAGGCCGGCGGCTAGGATCTCGGCGCCGGTGCGGAGGCGCGAGCGGGAGCGACTCTTGCCATCTCTTGACTTGCTCTTGTGACGGTAGTGCTGGACCAGCCCGACGGCGGCAGCGGTGCCTAGACCAACCTTGGCAAGCGAAGCAGCCCTGCTCTTGGACCGCTTCCGGCTGGGAGACCGCTCGCTGTCACTGTTGCGATGGAGGGCACGGCCGCGAGTCATCTCCTCCTTCTCGATCTTGTTGCTCTGAAGGTATTTGGCGGCGCCGGCAGCCGCGAGAGCAACGGCCGCGATGCCCAAGCCGGTCTTGAGCTTGGAATGGGGCGGTCGCGAGCGAGACCGGGAGCGCTCTCGCTCATCCTCATCGCCGAACCGCTCCTGGTATGCGCTGTGTGCGCGCCTTGCGACCTCGGTGCCGAGGGCACCGATGGCGGCGCCGGCAAGGACCTTGCGACCACGGTGTTGGCGGTACTCACCGTTGGAGTCGCGGCGAGAAGCGAGGATAGCAGAGATGCCGGCTCCGGCAAGGGCGCCTTCAGCGATGTGGCGCTTCCGGTGCGGGCTGCTGGACGCGCTGCGTTCCCCCCGCCGTCTCGAGTAGTAGCCATCGTCGGATTCAGCGTCGCTGTAGCGGTGATGGCGGTGATGGCTGTGGTGGTGGTGGTGACGATGACGGTCGTCGTCATAGCGCGCGAGCGCATACTCGTCCTCACGGCGTTCTCCCCGATACGGGCCGACCTCACGAGTCTCGCGGTGGTAGTAGAACTCGCCATCCCGCGACCCCCGACGGGCCACGTCCCGAGGGTCTGGGTTTTGCCCTCTGATGACAACGGTCGCCGGCGCGGCGTCTTGTAGGATGATCTTTTGTTCCGCAGCGCGCGGCCGGATGACGATCGGGGCGGGACCAGGCTCGTAGTACTCAGTCTCCTTGCGCCAACGCTCGACGTCGCCGCCTCCGCCGCCATAGTCGTCTCGGCGTTCTTCGACACGGCGTTCGACTCGGACTTCGCCGCCGTGCGAGTCCCGCTCGACCCGCTTCTCGACGCGGACGTCGGTCTCCTTGTCCTCGTCCCAGTAGGAACGGCGCTCCCATTCCCTCGGCGAGTAGGCGTCCTTGCGATCGACGCGCTCGACCTCCTTGGTTGACTCGTAGACGACGCGCCCGCGGTCCCTGTCGTTTCCGCCGCGGTAGTCATCGTCGCGGTCCCGGTCCCGGTCCTCGCGCTCAACTCGCTCCCGCTCCACTACGGTCCCGCGGGCGCCGTCCCCGCGATACTCGACGCGGTCAACGCGGGTGTAGTGCTCATCTCTGGGCTCGCGTTCGCGCTCGCGCTCAATGACCTGGCGCTCGACATAGGTTGCACTGTGGGGCGAGGGGTCGAAGGCAGACCGGGGCCGCTCCGGGATGTACAGGCGATCGACACCACGGCGCTCAACCTCGATCACGTCTTCCCGGCTGGAGCGCTGGATGGGCGCATAGCGGCTGCGGCGGTCCTCCTCGACGATGTCGACCTCGCGCTCAACCCGCTCGACGCGGTCGGGCGCCACCTTGTACCGGCGCACTGTGGTCCGCTTGTAACCCTCGTCGTCCGAGGGGGATGTGTCCCGCTCCCGCATGTAGCGGGACTCGCGGTACACCTCAGGCATGGGATGGGTGTTTGCTGGGTGCCGTCACACCCGCGGTGGAGAGTGGTGAAAGGTGAAAAGCAGGATTTGGGGTATTGATTTGATAATCGAAGTTGACAGTAAAAAGCAGGCCGCAAATCCGAGTCTAAAACGAAGCACGATTTCGCAGTTTGGGTATCGATCGCACGGAAGGGAGGGCAAGTCAAGAACCGGCAGAGAGGTTTGTGTCCTCAGCAAGGCGGGGTGGGTGGAAGGGAAGGGAAGGCTGTGAGTAAGGCAGGGTGGTATAAGAGAGGGGGGGATGTGGGCCGAAGGAGTGGGAAGCTGGGAAAGGTGGGAAAGGTGGGCAGGGCGGCATGGGATGCGGGTGTGGGTGTGGGAGGGGGAGGGGTGTGATGCCTTTGGCGCATGGGAGCCAGGGAGGGCGACGAGTGGTGCTGCGGTGCTTACAGACCATGGGCAGGCCATCCACAGCGGCAGCGGCAGATCTTGGCCTGCATGCGCGAACTGCTTCCGTTCGTTAGTTGATACTTGGACAGTACGGAGTACCGAAGGAGTCAACGCTACGGCAGCCATCCTGTATTACTTGCAGCAGCAGCAGCAGTCTCCGGAGCAGAAACCAAGCCAACCGCGGCGCAGCTGCTGCCCTCTCACAAGGCGCCTCGCCTTGTCGTGCGCGCCCTCTGGTAGGTGCTGTGCTGTTGTGCTGTGTGATTGTTGGTCCCTCCTCTCCCAACCCCAAATCCATGTTGGCCAGGTACGGCGGCCTACAAGGCGACAATCCGCCCGGGCTCTTCTTCGTTGGGAGCTTCCTAAATTAAGGCGGTTGGTCGCTGTCGTGGGCCACGGCGAAACATGCTGCCGCCGAGACGAAGCCGCGCGCCACCAAGGGCACAGGCCAACAAGGGCGGCCAAGCTTGGTTGCTTGCTCTGCGCGGTGAGTGAGAGGTGAGATGAGACGCCCGATTCCCCAACAGATTTCGGGCACACCGTTTCCAGACGTCGTGTTGCGCCGCACTCAGCAACAGCCAGCAGCAGGCCTCGCAACCACGCCGCCGCCCTGGCGCACTTTTGAGACAAAAGTGGCTGGGAGAGTCCGTGGACCGCAACGCTAGCACCGTCTCCCACAAAAACCGACGGCGACGTCGAGCTCGATGCCTTTGACGGTGTGACCCTCTCCGATTCGGCCAGTCTTGTGCGACCGTCAGGAGACTCGCCGGATGACCCACCGTCGCATTCCCAGCAAACAGGACAAATTACCTCATGGCTCATCCGAAACATGGGACCACCCAAGGTTCGAGAACAAGGGAACAGGGCGGCAGAACGGCAAGCCCACGAGGCTTGAAAGTTTGTGGTCCACGGGGTTCCGCTGCGGCCGGTGGCCCCACTGGCGCCCGACAGGGCAGACGCGCGCGAACCGGGACGGAACACCGGGGCTCGGGATGAATGAGGCGCAGCCCTGTGACCCAGTCACCAGTGGTGCTGTGTACAAATCCGGGAATCGGGCATCGGGGCTTGTGGACAACGGGGCTGTCGAGCATGGCCCAAGACCGCTGACGGCGACGGTCTCGCCGACCCAGGCAGCATTGTGGAATACCCATCAGTGCCGTGGCCCTCAAAACCGGTGCTGTGCGTTTGTCTCACAGAGACTGCCTGACGGCCCGTGAAACGCTCGGCGCCAATGAAAAGAAACCCCGAGCCTTTTAACCTCATTCCGCACGGCAGTTGGCTGAGAGTTGGGTGGCCCTCTCGCGGCTCTCGCAGCTGATCGACCTTGCCTTTACCCCTCCCCCGCAGCAAGAAACGCCCAGACCAGATGCCGGGATCCTCCGGTTTCGTTGGGAAACTTCTCGTAAGCTCCGTCTAGCCATGGAGCCATGTCCCATGTGTCGCCGGGCGCATGCAGTGCAGCCGGCTGTCAACGGCGCAAACATCGCCTCAAGCTTGAAGAGGCACTTCGCAAGGCTGCCTGCCATCCGAACCCCGCCAACCAGGGCAAGAAGCTGGAAAAAGCCATTTCGTCATCACAGCCCCACTGCTGCGGACCACTGCGGCGCTGCGGACGAAGCGAACCAAGCCCAAGGCCAGGGTTGGTTAGTGCGCGCCAAGATCGCAACGTCCGGGCACTGAAGCCCCTGATGCCCCTCACTTTCTGCCAGTTCCTGCAAGTGGATTGAGAATCCAGTTTCTGCTCAAGTTGAGGAGTTGCAATCAGAAGAAGCGATGACAAGTCGGCAGTACGGAGATACAGGCATATTCTCAGCTTGACCCTGTTCTCGCCTACCATAAGCCCAGTCCCGAGAAGCACGCAGCAGACCGTCTCCTTCTTGTTGGATATCAGGCTCCATCACCCATTCACTCACACCATTCAGAATAAATGCCAACACGCAAGCAACTCAAGGCATCGTAAACGCAGCAAAGGGAACTGGGAAAGAGAAGGCCGGCCGCATCAAGACGAAGATCCTCTTTGGATTGCCCACTGGTATGGCATAACCTGTAGCACAGGTGCCCAAACCAAACCTGCCATGAACCGCGACTCCGGAGCCTGGCCTTTAGGGGGCCGTTGTCACCGATCCCAGGGGATCAGCCGGCTCGCGCCGGCCGGACCCGACCACAGTTGCTCAAAAGCGCATCTTCAATTCCATGTAAAGCTACGCCGATGAACCCGGACCCCCGATATCAAAGCCTCCATCCCTGTGGTCGTGTGTGCGAGATGCCGCCGCAAATCCATGCAAGTTGGAAGAACAAAGGGAATCCGAGGAGTCATAACCACGCCCTGCCCAAGTCGAAGCCCGCTTAGTCGAAGAGACCGAAACCCATGTCCTCGTCCGACTCCTCCTTCTCTGCAGCAGTTTGTCAGCGATCCGATCTCCATGGCGGCCCTGGGCGCTTGGGCGTGCAGAGAGGAAAACTCACCCTCCTCCTTCTCCTCGACCTTGGCCTCCTCGGCAGCGCCACCAGCAGCGGCAGCACCGCCAGCAGCAGCGGGAGCGGCGGCACCGCCACCCGAGCCGACGGAAGAGAGCAGGTCCTTCACATCCTTGCCCTCAAGAGCCTGCAATGCAACAAATGCCCCAGTCAGTCAACCTATCCCATCCCGATTTCCGCTCGGCCCATCCCAAACTCGTGTGCGTATCTCCTCGGTCTTCGTACCTTGGCGAATAATGAGGCCCAGATGGGCTCAACATCGGCGACGTTGGCAGCCTTGATGAGGGTGGAGATCTTGTCGGCCTGTGGTTTTGAATGTCAGCTTTCCGCCGCTCGTGGAGGTTTGGCACCCGCGCATCTGCGCTCCGGGCCTCGCGGTCGGGGTCGTTTGCTTACGGTGATCTCAACACCGTCGTCGGCGAGGATCAGCGCCGCGTAGGAAGTGGCCAGCTCAGCGTTAGACATTTTGACTGTGGTTGTCGAGGCGCAAGGTGCTGTGACTCGAAGGGCTTGTTGACGTGGGATGTTCAGACCGAGCTTGAAATTCGCGAGCGGGA
>FTCU01002866.1_pt1 | contig 15694 bp, 14 predicted proteins | sample 1639521 | NCBI WGS metagenome assembly FTCU01 (sample SAMEA3914864, study PRJEB12502) | metagenome | biome: forest; material: soil | place: USA | collected 2012-03-12 | depth 0.3 m
CAGCTCTCCCCCCACCCCCAGGCCCCTCCAAGACCTTCACAATCGACATCCCCATGCCCGCCGACGACGACATAACCGACTCCCTCGACAGCCTGCGTCTGACCCACGAGCACGGCCTGGCCATGCTCGTCCCGGACGACGATCTCTCCGAGGACGACGACGACTATGACGAGGACGGGGGGTCGTACTCATACGACCAGGACATGGCGGACCTTGATCTGGACCAGGCGTCGTCCGTGTCTGGGGTTGGTGGTGGTGGTGGTGGTGGTGAGTCCGAGCAGGTGTCTTCCTCCTTTGTGATGGTCACGCCGCCGGGGAGTGGGGGCGGTAGCGTTGCGGCGTCTTCGCAGTCGGGTGGTGGGAAGGGTGGTGGTGGGAGCAGGAAGGCCAGGACGCTAGCCAGCCTGCGGCTGCAGCCGCAGTTCAACCTTGACTCGGCGGGCGGGCTGCTGGCGACGTTCCGCCGGGTGATGTTGCGGCACTTTCATTGTGTGGTGGTGGAAGAGGGGGATACGGTGGAGAAGATGGCGCGGGAGCGGCCGTTTGTGTTGTTGGCGGTGCTGGCGGCTGCGAGTGGGAGCCGGACGATGCAGGGGCATAGTTTGTATGATGAGGAGTTTCGGAAGATTTTGGGGTTGAAGTTTGTTGCTGGCGGGGAGAGGACCGCGGAGTTGTTGCAGGGGCTGGTGGTTTATCTTGCTTGGTGAGTTGGGTTCTGTTTGGGGTTGGGTTTCTCTTCGGTGACATTTAAGATGGGAGTGGTGTGAGGCAGTTAAGGGGGTTCTTGACTGTCCAGTGGAAGAGAGGCCAGCCCACTGACCGCCCATCAGGTACCCATTTCACCTCCGCACCAAGACCAAACAAGCAACACAGTACATGCGCATGGTCGTCGACATCGTCCGCGACCTCGAGCTAGACGAAGATCCCGGCACCGACTCGATGGACGTTCCACCCACCCCCGAACGGCTCAACCAGATCCGCCTCTACCTCGCAAGCTACTATCTAGTATCAGCGTACAGTCCCCCCCTTTACCACCCAACCCCATCTCCCACTAACCCCCCCCAGCTTCGCCTCAACATGGGCCCGCAACCCCTCCCTAACCTACTCCGAACACACCGCCCGCTGCAGCGACCTCCTCCAGCACCACAGCCCCCACCACGGCGACCACGTCCTAGCCTGGCAAGCCCGCCTGGAGCGCCTCGTCGAGGAGACCAACGACCTGCGGCGCACGCAGCGCGGCCGCTCGCAGAGCGAGTACCAGGTCGGGCTGATGATCCGCGGCATGGAGACGCAGCTGGCCGAGTGGGAGGCGCGCATCGCCACGACGCCGGCCGTGGCCGCCACGCCGTCCGTCCGCATCGGCGTTTTGTTCACCCGCGTGTTTCTCTCGGGCGCGCCGCTGCTCAAGCTGCCGTCCGCTAAGACGGCCGCGCCGGACGGGAGCGCCGCGTCCGGCTTCCGCCCTGATCCGCAGCGGCTGATGGCCGTGATCCCCGCGCTGCACCAGGCCTACGAGTACCTGCTGAGTCTGGACGCGGCCGAGCTAAATTCCTTTATCAGCATCGAGTGGGGCGCGCTGATCTTGCCCGTGATCCTTGGGTTTCGCATGTCGTTCCCGCTGGCCCTGTGCCCGGAGTGGGACGACGGCGCGGCGCGCGCGGCGCTGCGGTTCGGGGAGTACCTGGACCGGTTCTGTCGGATGGGAGGTGGTGTGGATGCCGGGGAGATCCAGGCCGGTCTCCCGGTCGGCGGCGGCGGCGGCGGTGGGCAGAGGCCGAGCATGGACGTCCTCAGCGCGAGCAAGATCGTGCTGGGCATGGTGAGGAACAAGTACGTGAAGCGGGTGGCCCAGTTGGAGAGGCAGCAACAGCAGCAGCAGCAACGACAAGCGGAACGAATGATTCCCCCTGGACACCCCGCCATACCTGCCGCTTCACACGACCCAACGGTGAGCGGCTGTCCCATGCTGGACGGCAGCCTTGAGCCGTACTACCCCTACTGGGACGAGACATTTACGAGCAACCCGTTTGCTGGCGAGACAGAAGGCATGCCGAATGACTTGTGGACGGCCATGACTATGGGCTGGGCGGTGCAAGGGGGTGGTGGTGGTGGCGGGTTTGATGGCTTGTGAGCGTGCGTGGGAGGATGATATAACGTGAATCAGGGGAGTCGTTCTTGAGGAATACTGCTTTTACTCTCGGCTGGCTGGTGAGTGGTGATATTGGAGCCAAACAAACCCCCTTTTCCCTTGAATTTTTTTATTATTTTTTTTTTTTACAATACCTTTTTCTACATTTCACCCGTCCCAGATTTGTTCGCTTCCCTCCTGTGCATACAAAAAAAGGGGACGGCACAACCGGCAATAACACCCGGCACTTGCAAGCAGTCAGTGTTCTCGTGATATGTGCTCCATATCAGCACTTGTGATTTAGCGCTGAAGGAAAAAGGCCGAGCGATGCAAGGGCGGCCAGGATTGGGCAAAATTCAGAAAAGAAACGTGTGACTTGCTGCCGGCGCGGGTCACGGCGGGTCGCAGTTGACCCACGTTGGGGTCGTCGCCGGTGGTTGGCTGTTTCTCAGCTTTCGGACTGTTGGTGTTGGTTGGGGCATGGCCCGGTCTGGTTCGGACGGAACAGAACAGAAACGATCAAACTGCATCCATTTTCACCGATAACGACAGAGGGACAACACACACAAGGGCCGCTCCACACGCCCAGCACCCCGGCAGGGTGTTTCCGTCTCTGGTTGGACGGCGCTCCCTGGTGGGCCAGATCCGGCTCGGCTCCATGTTCCACGCCTCCATGCCTCATGGGGTGTGCGAGCTGCGGGCTGCGGGCTGCGGGCGTCCTGCCAAGAGCTGAGACCAGGCCGGGGGGTGAGGGGAGGATGGGATCTGTGGAAGCTTGTCTCGCAAGGTTCCGGTGGCCCAGGCGCCGGACGGGATCCCCATCATCCCACCCAGGCTGAGCCAGGCCAGGGGTTCTGGTTCGCCCGATCTTTTCCGGCGCCGTCTCAGGGAAGATGCTGGATCGAGGGCGCGATGGAGGGAGGGGGCTTGGCCGAATCTGGATGCGAAGCGGCAGACACACAGTGTTGGTCCGCACGGAATATTTTGTCCGTGTTGAACGCCAGAGCATGGAAAATACACCGGTGGTTCTGGCTTCGCGCGAAGGTGTGTTCCGGATCCAGCGAGCACCGACAGACTGCAGAAGCGCATGCTCTGGGCCCTCGCCTCGGACGATCGGCTCCCTTGGCAGCCGTTTCAGCGAACAGGAGGGAGCCGTACCCGGCACGTTTTGGCCCCGCCAGAATGAAGCAAAGCGCGACTCTGGAATCTCTGGAATGCTGGGTATGCTCCCTTCTGCGGAGCGGTGCGGCATATGCGCGCGCTGCGCTTGAAGATCAGAAATGATCTGCGGCAGCCCGATCGGAGCAGAAACACGCGTGTCGAGGCATGTGTCCCTGTTCCGTCGTTGTCCAGGATCATTTCCCTCCTGCGTCTTTTCCCATGTTGTATCCGTCCCATCCGTACTGTGGCAGTCACAGTGCTGCAGGCTGGTAGGGCTGCTTGGGAAACCCCTCGGCCGAGGTCGTGCTGGCGGTCCTGGAGGATCGCAGAAAGAGGGTGTGGCATTGCTCTGGCTTCGGCTCCAGGGGTGCGTGAGCGAACGGTTATGCGGGCGGGCAAATGCCGGGCCCAACGAGAGCGCGTCCAAGGCCAGAGTGGAGAGAAACCGTCGGGCAGCCGCACGCTCCACAGCACACGTTTCCTTCGTTCGCCCGCCAGCACGCGGCGCTCCTCCAATGGCCGCCGAGGGAAATCAGCTCCAACGTCTTCGAGATAGCGTTGAGCCCTCTCAACCCCACGCAGCGTGACCATGGAGAGGGGGAGGCGGCTTCACAAGTGAACCTCTGGAGCGCTTGGTGCTACACGGGCGCGTCGCCTGGCCAGCCACTCATCTTGTCCGCGGCGAGGGAAGGGAAGCCCCCCCCGCGAAATCTCCGGCGCGTGACCTGGAGATCATCTCCCGCCGGTCGACGATCCAGATTCGGGGCGCCGGGCGTTGGGTTGGACGACAGATGACTGTCTCCAGCCCGTCTTTGCGGCCGCCAGTCTCGCCAGTCTCTGGCCAGACCTGCAGAGGAAGGGTGAGGGCCAACCAAGCGTGTGACGCGGTGCGCCGCTAACGTCTTGTCCCATAACGTTAGTTATTGCGTTCTGTATTCTGTATTCTGTACGCGATCCCGATCGTGGGTGTTGCATGTGTGTGTGCCTTTTTATTTTATTTTTCTTCCAGTCGGCAATTTCCTCCCGCAGCAGGTACATAGTACGACAGACAGCGATACGGGCTTGGTAGACTTGGTATGTCTTGGTGAGCCCGGGCTTGTTTCAGGACTCGATCCGAAGGGCGACCGGGAGGGCGAGGTGTGTGCCAGCAGAGACTCGCGCTCGAATCAGGACTCCCCGCCGCCCTCTCGGTGTGTCTGAGCCTAAAGGGGCTGCCACTTGATCCATCAGCCCTTCCCTTTCCGGCCTAACGTTACATGCGTCTGGGACGCGATGCATCAAACCCGCCGCCGTGCGTGTTGTGTGGACTGTGGAATGGCAGGGGGCGGGTTGGGGGAGATGAATGGGGGAAAGTTTGGATGGACAAATTGCTGTGCATTCTGTAAAGATATGGACTGAGTATTCTGTAATCTGGGCACGGAAGCTCTTGGTGGCGGCCTGGGGCACGCTTGGCACTTCCAGGTTTGTTTTCTTCAGCGTTGCTTCTTTGTATCTTTTTGAGATCGATCGGGGTGAACCTGGAAGAGAGCAACATCCGTCCACTTTGATGGTGCTGACTTGAACTTGTGGGGATCCCACCTCCAGCGGTTCCAGCGACTCCACCATCTCCGCCGTGTCCAGGTCTTGTCTTGCGGGGCAGAGCGGGGCTCCGGGCAGCCACGGCTTGCGCTCCCTTTATCACCAGTTCACCACAGGGCGGAGAGGACTCGTTTCGTTGGCGCGATCTAGACAAGTGTTCGAGAGCCTCGGCGGAAGCCAGTGACCCCCCCCTTTCGGCCAGGGCGCCCAGTCGTTGGGACGAACGCAGCCGGTGTATTTCTGTACTTCCCCTCCTGCACGCGCCTGGGTGGGGGAAAGGCGGGAGAGGTCGCAGTGGACGGGGCCTGCAATACCGCAGCATCCATCTCGAGCCTTCACCGGTCCTTGTCGACATTCAACGATCCCACCATCCGCCCATCCATCCCGTCCCTTCTTGCGCTCCGCCTCGGGGCTTCGACCCATCACCATCGCCCGTCAAGGCATCGACCCGTGCTTCGATATCGCTACCGCGGCTATCCGTGGAAACAACAGCACCTCTTTCCGGCCCGACCGCGTGCCGCCGCCCGTCATCAGGACTCCGCCCCTCCATCACGGGCACACGCAGGAGTGGGAGCGGAATGTGGCGTCCCACCGTGCCACCACCACCACGCGCTGGCCACGGCTGTTCTGGGCCTGGAAATGCCGTTTCGGCGGCGCCAGCTACCCAGCCCGTGGGTGATTAGCCCGCCCGTATCAGCGTGCGATGCAATGCACCCTGCCTGACAGAGCCTCGAGGCACGATGATCAGAAACAGCGGCAGGGCCGCAGGGGGGGGTTGTCCGATGGCAATCCAACCACACAGGGTCGCATTGCTAGTGCCCGGGTGAACTGCGTCGTCCACCACGGGTCCGATCCTTCGAGGGTTGCGCCAGCCCGACCGGTGAGCTGCCTGCTCATTTAGCTGCATGCAAACCCTAAACCAAGAGAGAAGGTCGGTCTCTGCCACGATGCCATTGAGGGCTTTGAGGGCTTGAGGACACAGAGAGTTGCAGAGACCCCAGACATGGCGAGGTGCCCGCTACCTCATCCCCGGTGTTCCAGATGCATTTGCGCGCTAGATATTGATGGCGATAACGGTACAAGACCTCCGGTGATAAATCACCTTGTCGTTGCTGTCATCATCGGCAGTGGAGGACCGAGCGTTGGAGATGTGGACTCCTGGCTCGCTGCTCACCTTGCAGCCGTGCCGCACAGTGCTACCGCAGCAGCAGCAGCAGAGCAGCAGCAGGTTCCAGAGCGGCTTGTGTCAGTGGGTGTGGTTGATCCTGTGGGGATTCATGGGCGCCCCACCTCGAGCCCACCCACCCAGATTTCGTGCTCCTTGGCCCGCTGTGGGCGTCCGCGTTTGGTCTAGCCCCGCCCTGTCGCAGGTGAGCCCCACCCTCCTTCGGCTGGACCCAGCAAAGTTTCCAGCGATAATACACTTTGACTGGCAGACTGGGTGCGGTGCCCTTGCGAGTTCCTGAAGCCTGGGGCTTGCCGCACCACGGCAGTTAGCAGCCCAGGCGACCACGGGTACGCTTCGAGCGAGAGCACTGACTTGACCACGACGCTGTCGCGCAACGCTGCCATTGGGAACTGAATTGTGGCCTGAATGTCGATTGTCGATGCTACCAAGACGACGGCTTCACCAGATCCAGCGAACGGGCGGGCATGCTGGTTGCGCCCTCGGCCCAGTTTCAGCCGCGTCCAAGTCCATCCCATCTCGCATCTCACATCTCACACGCGGGACAGGCCGACCGGCCTCGAGTCCCCGATTAGCATTCGCGTTATCGCGCGGCCAGACGACGGCGACGCAGTGTATGATACGAGAGAGATCCTGCCGGCTGCAGTACCCAACCCAGCATGGAACCCTTTCCCCCTTCGTGTGCGCCTTTGTGTGTGTTGTGTGAGTGTGTGTGGCCTTGCGTCTCCTGCGTACAGAGAACAGAATACCGGGGAGATGGTTATCAGCCCGACTCAAGCTTACATCCATCGCTTCGTATCCATTTGCAATCTCGTCCGTCTGGCCCCACGTGCGACGACTGATGCGCGTCTGGTGTCGAGACGAGTGCGCCGCAATTGCTGGGCTTTCCCTGCCAGCGCTCCAGCGCCCCAGCGTCCCAGCGTCCCAGCGTCCCGCCCAGCGGCAGGTACTGTGTATTCGTACTGTAAGATTTGTAAAATACCACGTCCCCACGCACACCCTGGATGAGGTGCCCCGGAAGGCTTCCCATTGACTGGAGCGACCCAAGTCCGTCGCTCGCCAAATCCCAAATCCCGCCGTGACGAGCTCGCCTTGCAACTCGGCCTGCCGCGCTGCGTTGCGCTGCGCCTGCACAAAGCTCCCCCCCCTCATCCCACACCAAATCTTTCTCCAACCCCCAACTTTTTTTTCCCTCCCAGTCATCTTCTCATTGCGCTGCTGTAATCTGTACCTGCACCACGCTCCTCCACCCGCTATCTTATTGCGCGCGCGCCCCTCAGCGCCGTCATTTTTATTTTTTTTCGGTCGGGTCTCCGCCGTCGCGCTCCAACCACCGATTACTCCGTACAGATCTGTACCGGCCACCGATTCCAAGTTTCCGACAAACCACAGCCCACGCTCTCATTTTCCGTACCCGTCCGTACCTGGCAGCTGCTCCACCACCGCCTGTCGCGGCGCACCCTGCGCGTTTCCACTCGTTATCACCGCCTCGATCCTCGATCAGCGCGATCGTCGTCCCACCACCCGTCCTCCCACCGTCCACCGTCCACCGTCCAACGCCCGCCTCTTCTCCACCGCTTGCGCGGCGCTGCATGCATCGCGAGGCATGAACGGGGATCACAACCCGCCCAGTGCACCTCCTGGCGCGTCCGCCAACGGCTCGTTCGCCTCGCTGACGTCGAACCGCGCGAGTCCGTTCCCCGCGACCACCGCCGTGACAAAGAACACAATGGCCGTGCCGGCATTCCTCCCACCCGCCCAGGCCTATCGCCCGCCCGCCACCGCCCAACCAGGCTACCCGCCGTCGCTCCCAACCGCCAATTCCTTTGATCGCGACACCAAGAAGCCTCTGGGCACCCCGCTATCCGTGACGCCTCCCACCCTCTCGTCGGCGCTGATGCGAAACCTCCCGCTCAACACCTCCGAGGAGTCCCTGCGCCTGATGATGGTCTTTTCCAAGGATCTCGTGGACGTCGCCGTCCTGCCCGTCGAGCAATCCGCCGATGCCGGTTTCCGATCCGCCGTTCTCAAGTTCAAGAGCCCCGCGGGCGCACAGGAAGCGAAGAATATGCTGGATGGCAAATCCAACATTTCAAACGACGCCGAGATGATTGTCGAGGTACTCGGCAGCTCCAGCCCCACGACCTCGGGACAGCGATTTCCCACCGACCTGTCGGCCGGTACACCGGGGGCCGCCGTCTCTGCCGCACCCTTGGCGCCGTCGTCGAGGCAGACCTCCCGATTCAACGGGACGTTCCAGTCACTGGAAAAGATTTCGCCTCCCATGAACAACATGTATGGAGACTTGACTGACCCCGGGTCCGGCGCGCCCTACCAGAGCCTCTTCGGACCCCAGTCGCCCATCGGGAACCACCTCGCAGGTGGCGCCCAAATCACCAGCAAATCGCTGATCGACGCCGCCGAAGACGACGAGACCACCGAGCTGCTGGACGACCCCGTTGCCTTTGCCAAGAACGGCGGCCGCCGCCAGACTGCGCCCCAGCTGCCCATCTCCCGGATGGCGAGTCTGTCGCTGAACACCACCCCTAGTCCCGCCGCTGCGCATACTCCCATGTCGTACTACGGTCACACCAGCATCGGGCCCCTCTCAACACTCCCCAATACCATGTCCCCAACCGCAATGGCCGGCCCCGCGGCGGGATACAACCCGTCGCTGCCGCACCGGATGAACAACTTCCCTCCTGCCAACCCGGCCGACCAGAACCCGCCATGTAACACGCTTTATGTCGGCAATCTACCCATCGACACCTCAGAGGAGGAACTCAAGGCCATGTTCTCGCGACAGAGAGGCTACAAACGCCTTTGCTTCAGGACCAAGCAGAACGGTCCCATGTGTTTCGTCGAGTTCGAGGATGTCACGTTTGCGACCAAGGCTCTGCACGAGCTGTACGGACAGCCGCTCCACAACAGCGTCAAGGGCGGCATCCGCCTGAGTTTCTCCAAAAATCCGCTTGGCGTTCGTTCCGGCCAGAATCAGGGCCAGAACGGAGCGGGTGCCATGGGCAACGGCCTGAACGGCATGCACTCTAGTTCGGCCGGCGGATTCACCACCGCCAGCGGGCCGCCTCCCGGCCTGGCTGTGCCTCCTGGACTTGGCCCAAGTCGCGGCGGATACACACCGTCGTCTGGCCTTGCCATCGGCGCAAACAACCTGTACGCCTCTCCCACCATATCCAACACGCCAAACAACCCGTGGGGCGCCATGTACAACGGCAACGGCCCCATGATGGCTGGCACCGCCTCGGCCTTTTCCCCCTACATGATGGGCCGATGATTGCTGGCTGATTGGACCGTTTTTCTTTCATCTTTATCTTTCTTGTTTCTTCGGTCAGGCTCCTCTCCACCAACAGCCTCAGTTTCCGGTTTCCCCGCATCTCAGGGGATATGTCAATCTTGCACCGCAGGTTGGACGGCACCGAGCGAACAGGACCGACAACGTTGGCGTCATCTATCATGATGCGTTTGCCAACGTGTGCCAGGAGTTTTTGTTTTTCTGCCCACACGGAATGATTCCCCCGGTTCACGATGTTTTGTTGGTCATTTGGTTGTTGCATTTGTGGGCCTCTCGGCATGGCTTCGCGGCAGGGCATCATCAGAATCTTAGAGTCTCCTGTTTTCATCCCTCTCGGGCATTGGGAGAGAGCAACTCTGGCTTCCGGGGTCCCTTGATTGGACCGTCGCCTCTCGAACCATTCATTCACCTTGGTTTTCGCACATACACACACGCAGTCATGGCAAACAGGGCGGCAAGGCTCAGATGGGGAGGCAAGGCGAAAGGGGGCGCATATCTTTATGGCTGGCCTACGGCGTCGCGTCGGTTTTGACATCATTATCATTATACCAGAGGCGAGCATCACATTTGCGGCACGGGATCTCTTTTGCGGTCATGAAGGGATCCGCTGGAGTTCTGGCAACGGCGGCATGGTTTCCACACCGCAAGCGGCCCTTCCGGGAGGGGGGAGGGGTTTTTTGTTTCTTTTGGCAGTGGACAAGCACATGAACGGAGTCATTAACTGCTGGTCTCGATTTTCGGCCCGGACGTGTACGATGACAACCCTCTGCTTCGGCTTCTTCTAGTCAGGAGGTACGATACGACCGGAATAAAAAAACGCAATCAGCGAAAGAAAAGAAAGACAAAAAAAAAAAGCAACAGCAATCACTACGACATATTGGGGGCCTTCATTCGCAATTCGGGACAAGCACAGGGCACATCATCATCACATCTGGGATTACCGGCACAAGACTTGGGTTGGGAAAGGGGAGGGATGATACACAGCACTGGCGCTTCTTTACACACACCATCGGCAAAAAGGGATTGCATGGACGGCTGGCTTCATTCCATCTGGGTTGGATGGTTTTGCATTCGGACATGGCCGTTACCCGACCCCTCCCCCCTCTCGACCCCCTATTCCCACCATCTCGCCTCTTTGTCTCGAACATTTGTCGTCTCTGTTTTTCTTTTTTATGATTGTTCTCATGAGGCAGGTTTCTTGTTCTTTACTCGTCTCGCTCTCGAGGGGTCTCTTGGGACTTGCTCGGGCATCCGAGGGAGAGGTAGCGTTTTTTGTTTTCGTTTTGCTGAGCGGGTTCTTCATGGCGGTGGTGTTTTCTTTGGTCCGGCCGCGTCATCTTTTTTTTCCGGCACTTGTCATTTGCGGTTGCTTGCTGATATAAAATGGTTCATTGTGGGACTTCGATTACCCCTGGGATGTGGGCTGGGTTTCTTTTTCCTTGTTGCTGGGGTTTCGTGGCAGATTCCATGGGGGAGTTGGAGTTTGTTTCTTTTTCGTTTCTTGAGAGGCCGCCTAATAGGGGTGCTTTTTCCCCGGTCACCGCCCGGCAGTCGCTCCACGGCTGCCTGGGTGGTTACGGGAGGTGTATTGATCGTTAGATGGGTTGCGGGTGTGTCTGTCCTCTCCTCATGGTTCCTGTCTAACTGGGTGTAAGACATTGGATTGGGGGACGGGTCTGTCCTCTAGGCTCAGCTAAAACCGATACATTTCCTCCTGATACTCGGGGACTGTTTACTCTTGATCGCGTCGTCATCCTCTTTAGAGTGGTTGGTGTAAATCGAGAACTTTGCCGTACCTCTGTGGACCGCCAAGAAGCCCCCTATGTGATGAAACTCAAGCTGATCAACCACAGACGTTGTGTTTGGTTGACTTTTCACATCGACGCTGGCCGCACTAGACTGGCACCGGGGCCATTTGATACCTTGCATATCTGCGAGCCTTTGCCTCCCCAATGCTGCAAGCAAAGGTCTACAAAATACAATATATGACATTGCACTAGAATACTGAGTCATGACAGGCCTATCACCTCTGCAACGCGCCCTCACCAACACCATCTCACGGCCCATAATGAACAAACTGCGCCCAATTCAACGGCAACCCCATCAACATCTCATCATCCCGAATAGCCATAACCGCCTCCCGAAAAGCCGCCGCAATCTCCCCGCCCCTCCACCTCGCCTCCCCCGCGCCAAACAGCGCGCGGTAGAACCGGCTCGCCACCTCGACGCACACGCTGTCCACCGACGGCCACAGACACCCAACAACATGCGGAAACCCGGCCACCTGGAACCCGCTCACGACGTGGATGACCTCGTCCGCGAGGTTCTCGGCCCCGTTCTGCGCCGTCGAGCACGCCGACAGGTACGCCAGCCGGACGTGCCGCAGGTCCAGCTCCGAGATGCGCCGCACCGTGAGCCGGTCCTGCGCGAGGCCGCTGGTGGTGTTGGGCGCTTTCTTCTGCAGGATCAGGCCGCTGCTGGAGGGGTCGGCGTAGTCGGTTGTTCCGTGGCAGGCGAAGTGTGCGATGCTGCAGCGCTGCAGGTCTTGGAGTACGCGATCTGTGTCTGGGTGTTCCATTTCCTCTGGTGGGATGTGGCCGCTTGTTGCTTGGAGGAGGAGGGTTTTCTCTCGTGTGACGCCTGGGAGGTTTAGGGATGCGCTCTGTTGTCCCTGGGAGGAGGGGGTTGTGGGCATCGTCACTACCATGAGCGAGCCTTGGGTTCGCTCTGCGTCTTTGGCTCGCTTTTGGGCATGGGCGAGCGCTTTGATCGACGGGGCGTAGGATGAAGTCGCTCGGTGGAAGGCCGTGTCGGTCGAGTCGTCGACGTGGATCCCGGCTGCGTGGAAGGGCATGGCGCTGGCGAGCCCGCTCCCGATCCACCACACCCTCGGAGGGTCTGGCCTTGCTGAGACGTGGTCGGCGTGCACTTCGTCCAAGATTTGCTTGACGCCCGAATTCCAAAGCCACGCGAGATACTGGAGGTACTCCTTGTTCTTCTTGCCGCGGTCTTTGCGGCCGGACCAGTCCTTGGCCAGCCAGGCCTTGGAGTCGGCGGAAGACAGCTCGGGGAGACTCATCGTCTTGATGGCCGTAGGCGAGACGAGGATGGCGTCGCTCCAGAACTCGGTGATGTTGACAATGATGATGCTCCCTCCCGCAGCGCATTCCTGCATCGCAGCTGTCGTTTGGCCCAGCAAGAATCTCTCGTGTCCCGGAAGCTCACGGATCTCGTCGATACATGCGGCCAGTGCTTCTGTGGCTTCGCCTCGTCGCTTCAATGCTTGCTCTCGCTCGGCGGCTTGGTCAGGCCTGCTAAGGGGCGTGTTGACCTCGTCGCGGAGCGCTTGGTATTTGGATGCGAGCTCCGAGTGTAGCTGTGCTAGGTTGAACACGTCGCTTCGGCCGTCGATCAGCTGGCTCAGAATAACAGCACGGCCTTTCTCGAGGTACTCCAACGCCTCCTCCGGTCGGTTGGAAACAAGCAGAAAGGCGCAGAGATCCGCAGCCACGCCGGCGAAGGTTGACACGACGTACTGCTGATCACTGCGGTCGAGGAGCTTGGTGTTGACCGTGGGTAGCATATCGATAACCTCCTTCCCGAGCACGATGGCGTCTTTGATCTTCTCTTGGGGGTCGCCGCTGGCCTCTTCCCGGAACATGGTGTCGACCCTGTACTGGATGGCCAGCAGCTTCAGGCAGCGAGCGGCGGCCCTGATGCGGTGGAAGGGGATGGCCACGCGCGTGTTCCACGCTTGCATGTAGCATGCCGAAGCACTTTCGAGGTTGTCCATGTCACCCGTCCGCTCGCATCGAGTCTGCAGCTTGAATCCGAGGTTGTGCAGCCAGCTTGCGCGGTTGATATGGTCCTCGGGGACCGAGTCCACCGCCTCGCGTGCCAGGCGAATGGCCTCGTCAATGTCGGCGATGTCATCTCTGAGGTCGTATCGCAGCCCGAGCTTGTTGGCGAGGTTGTTCAGGCTACCTCCGCGGTCGGGATGGCCCTGGGGTATAAGTTTTAGGCCCTCTCCGACTACTCGAATTGCCTCATCGAGGTCGGCGGGATCCCTCCTTTCCTCATATCGTTTTTCGAGCTTGTTCCCCAAGTTATCTGAAAAGGCTCCGTATCGATGGTCCTTTGGCGTTGAGGCCAATGCCGTCCTTGCAGCTTGAATTGCCTCGTCGAGACCATACGTGCCTTTTGTCCGCTCGTACTGCTTCTCGAGCTTAATCCCGAGGTTGTTGAGACAGGCTGCATGGTCGGGGTGATCTTCAGGCGTCATTTCGAGCAGTTGACGTGCCACTCGAATAGCCTCGTCCAGATCAACCATGTCCCCGGTTGCTTCGTACCGTTCTCCGAGCTGGTTTCCGAGTTGATTCATCCTGAGTCTTTGTTCGGGGTCGGCTTCAGGGGTTGCCTCCAGTGCCTGGCGTGTCACGCGGATCGACTCGTTGAGATCGTGCATGTCTCCCACGCGCCGATACCGAAGACCAAGCTTGGCCCCAAGGTCACCCAGCCTGGACACCCGCAGGGGATAGTCTTCAGACATCGAGTCCAGCGCCTGGTACGATACTCGGATGGATTCATCGAGATCGGCCATATTTTCTCCCCTCTGTTCATACTGCTGATAGAGCCTGTCTGCCAGGCTAACCAGCCTGGCCGAGCGGTTGGAATGGCCTTCGGGAATGGAATCGGCCGCTTGGCGTGCCATCTGAAGAGCCTCATCCGGAACAGACGAATCCCCGCCCAGTTGCGACTGCAGGCCGAGGATCACACCAAGGTTGCTCATTCGAGACGCCCGATCTGGGTCGCCTTCTGGTGTAGCATCCAACGCCCGACGAACCAACCGAATTGCTTCGCTTAGATCAGACACAGCGTTGGAGTGTGCATACCGCAGAGCGAGCTTTCTTCCGATATTGTTCATGCAGGCGGTGTGGTTGGCGCTCCCTTCAGGCAAGGCATCCAACAGCTGCCGCGCCACCTGAATGTCCGCATCTAGATCGATGAGACTGTCTGTCTGGTCAAATCGCAGGTAAAGTGCTTCTTCGAGTTGGTTCAGCCGCGCCGGGCGATCAGTGTGGCCCTCGGGTAGCGATTCCAGGATATCCCGGAGTATCTGAACAGCTTCGTCCAGGCTGGCCAGGTCTTTCGTCAATGCGTAGCGCTGGTTGAGCTTGCTCCTAAGGTTGTCCTGGCAAGCGAGGTAGTAAGGGTCGTCACTCGGCATGGATTCGACGGCCTGGCGTGAGAGTTGGATAGCTTCGTCCAGGTCAGCCATGTTTCCCGTTCGCTCAAAGCGTGATTGGAGCAGGTTGCTGAGATTGTTCGACATGGCCGCGTGATCACGGTCGCCCTCTGGTATCGACTCCAGTGTCCAGCGGGCGGATTGAATCTCCATGTCTTCCGCTGACTGCTGGTTCTGCTGGCGGAGCAGGAGCCCCATAGCCCGGAGAAGATCGAGCATCTCGCCATTGTTCTCGAATTGCTGCTGATCCATCTTTGCGGGTACGATAAAACGAAACGGCGAAAGCTTAGGTTAGGGCAATGGTAGTCTCGTAGAACTTGAAAACGAAGAGGAGGTTGTCTAGGCCGCGTAAGCATGTGTGGTTCTTGTTCAGCCTCGTGGGCGAGCTCAGCTGAACGGCAGCTGAAACAGGAGACCGGCTGGTTATGCCGGTGGCGTTGATGGCAGCGCACCAATCGTCGATTTTCGGCTTGTTCGGGAACGCAGCTTTGTGGTTCTCCTGGAACGTACTTGAGCTGTGAACCCTTCGTCCGACTGACTCTTCCCTTCGCTAGTAAAAGTCAGTATTCGCCGCTTTTCTGGAGTTTCAACGTCCTTCTTTGAGCTCTCGGAATCTCCCATCCACCCGCATCACAAGAGTTTCCGATCATGGCCGTGAGCATCATTATCCCGCAGTTCTTTCTGCCTCAGGGTTCCGTCAAACTCGGCCGCTTCATCACTCGTATCGACAACCCCCATCAACGATACCACGACCCTCCCTCAGCCGACCCCCCAAAGTCTATCATCTCGCCGCGGGACTTCTACGTCGGCCTGCAGCACAGAGGTTCGGATGTGAGCTTCGCATCTACGCTCACTTCTCTCATGTCGGCCGGCTTCTCAAAGCGGGCGAAGACTCAAGTCCGAGTCTCGGCTGAGCAAGTCACGACTTATACGCTTGACAGCTCAGATGACTGGTTTGAGGAGGCCATGCGTATCTCCGACACCAGAACCTGGATCGAGAGAGCGGTGGCCACAGACAACAAGATCTACATGGTCGTGGGGTTTCACGTCATTAAAAACGCCCGCGTCATCAACGAATACGTC
>FTCU01003341.1_pt1 | contig 15691 bp, 18 predicted proteins | sample 1639521 | NCBI WGS metagenome assembly FTCU01 (sample SAMEA3914864, study PRJEB12502) | metagenome | biome: forest; material: soil | place: USA | collected 2012-03-12 | depth 0.3 m
CTCACAGGGCTACGAGGTCAAGGACGCGCAGACGCTGGCGGCCTGGGGCGTCGACTACTGGAAGTACGACAATTGCTACACGCCTTGCAATGGGGGCGCGGTGCAGACGTGCGGCTCGCCTGCCGGGAGCACGCAGACGTGGTACGGCACCATGCGCGACGCCCTCCAGTCTGTCGGCCGGCCCATCCTCTTCTCCATGTGCCAGTTGGGACGGGATAATGTCTGGACCTGGGGCGCCAACTACGGAAATTCGTGGAGAATGTCGACCGACAACTGGAACGACTGGGCCTCGGTCGTCCGGATCGCCTCCGCTGCCGCGGGCATGGCTCAATATGCGGCTCCCGGGGGCTTCAATGACCTCGACATGATGGTAGATCCTTTGTCGTGCCTCTCCAAGCCGGTCGGGAAGCTAACTCGGGCGACAGGAAGTCGGCAACGGAAAGCTGACTGCCGCGGAAGAACGCACTCACTTCGGACTCTGGGCTATGGCCAAGTCGCCGATCATCCTCGGCACCGACCTCAGTAAGATTTCGAGCGCGACCTTGGCCATCGTCAAGAACAAGGTAACGAGGTCTAGCCATAACGTCCAGTGAGAACCCAGACACTGACAGCTCTGTACCCAGGGAATCATCGCCATCAACCAAGACCCATTGGGCAAGGCGGCCACCTATTTCCAGCCTAAAGGAGCCGCCGCCCCCATCCCGGGCCAGATTTATCCATACTGGGCTGGGCCGCTGACCGACGGCGTGGCAGTCGGCCTAGTGGCGGCCAGTGGCGCCCAGACGCTCTCGGTCGACTTCGCGGACGTGCCGGGCCTGGGCTCTGGCACAATGAACTGGGTCGAGTACTACACCGGGAAGACAGGCAGCGGCACCAGCGTGTCGTTCAGCCTCGCCTCGCACGACATGGCCATCCTCAAGGTCACGAAGCCCGGCGGCTTGACTTCCTCGACGCCCTCCTCTGCTGCTGCAACCTCGACGAGGACCACGACGGCAACGGCCCCAGGAACGACGCAGACTCAATATGGGCAGTGCGGCGGCACAGGCTGGACGGGCCCGGTTGTCGTATGTCCATTCCGCCGCCCTGGCAAACGGAGTTTTGTGAGCTGACATTAAGGTGCAGTGCCAGCCTCCGTACACCTGCAGGTATTCTAATGGTAAGCTACCGTACCTAATAAAAGACTGTTCCAATTCGACCGCCCACTAACGCTCAACAGACTGGTACTCCCAGTGCCTTTAGGAGGTCCGACGGGTGCCTCTACGACAACATGCCATGAAGGGAAGTTTTAGATTCCAGGGCTTAAACTGTGCCTAGGTAGTATATTATCCATGGTTGCGCAACGAAGTGCAGCCCTACGGGTTGACATGGTCCGCTGTGGCCACAAGCAGAAACAGCAGCCGTGTCTCGGCCAGAAAACCTACCAAGTTCAGATAAATCACTCCCAATCCGGGGAAACCAATACTGATTTTTCGCCAATCTCCTCCAAACATAGCCCGTTCTCCGCATCCGAGAACCAGGATTGTGGATTGAGGCCTGACCTCTGTGACGGCTCACCTATCTCTCCACCACCTCTGATCGCGTCCTTCTAACCGGGCTATCAGCCTCGCCAACCCGCTCCGTCACATTATCCGGATCCATGTCCTTTCTGGCACTGAGCTATCTCGGTGGTGTGATTGTAGACGCGTCTGCGGGCTGGTGAAGACGGAGATCTGGATCTCAGCGGCCTCACACTTCAATAACTCAAGTCTCTCAAGCAGATGTCTGGCAAGAAGAACCATAGAGAAAGATAAAACTTTCTCTCCTTTTCTCCTTTCATTCTCTTCTTCACAAAGCAGCTCATCAACGTCCCGGAGCACCCGTGCAACGAGTTGAACAAGTAATTAGCACCCGCGCAGCGACGCGCAACACCCGTTGAGCCACCCAAGCCACCCCGAGCATCCGTAGCCTCTCACTCCCAAGACCACGGACGTACTGTTCTACATAGCCCGTTACGATGATGGGTCATCTCCCCGGTCCCTCCCACAGAAAGCGGGCAGAACGGCGAGCAGCCCAAGGAACCCGGGGAGCTCCTGCACGCACAGTTAACGTGGCTGACCGGAAGTGGCACAAATCAATACCCCCATGTACAAACAATCTTGGGTCAGATTTGGGAAATTTCCGCTCGACCCGAAGAGCACAATCCTTCGGCATCATCAACCAGTACCATCACCCACATCGATGCCACTTTCCACCAGCAATCGAGGCGTCAGGACGGACCACCCGACGGAGAGCACCACGGCAAGAAGGGGGGGTACCAGATGGTCAGGGGAGGAGCCACAGCCAGAAGAGGCGCCAGCGGAGACAAGGGGCAAACACAGGCACAGTCACAATGCAGGATGGTCAGGAAGTTCACGCAGGGGGTTGCGGAGGGTAGGAGAGGTAGAGGGCGTAGGGGAGTTGCGGTCGCGTGATGCTTTGTAAGTCAGAAACAAATCTAAAAATGCCAGTCTCAACCTTAAAGCTACCATTCTTGATTGCCACATCCATCGGGTGTGCTGGGTGTGTTGGCTGTGTTGGCTGTGCTGGCGATGATGATGATGGGGGTGAGGTGGCGGTGAGAAGGATGAAGGGTTAGGGCTTATTGTTTGAGGTCACGTCACTGCAGTTTTGGAGACAACATCTTCAGCCCTTGGTCAATTTCGAGCGGATAACAGCGCGCAAGACTCAGATTCTAGTCGTCAAAGAACTGTTTGACAGCTTTGCGTTGAGACTGATGAGAAAAGAGAAATATAAACTTCTGAAGTTTTTCTCGCTGAGCAATCTCTTCCTTTATCTTTCTTCATCTTTCTGTCTCTCGGTTTTCTTTCTCAACAGGTCTTTTTCCAGTTTTCTTGTTCTCTCTGTTTACTTACTTACTTTCTTTTTTCTTGTTTCTTTTTTCCTCTCCTCTTTTATAAACCCCCGAATATCTTCTGCTCGTTTCTTGAAGATGTTGAGTGGGAAAATAAAGCCGAATGAAGAAAAAGATCACTACAAACCAAGAAAAGATGACAGCAGCTGTCCGCCTTCCGGCTGAAAAAGTCCACGTCAACACCACAGACCGCTCATTTCCATTTCCCGTTCCCCCTCTCAACCCGTAACCAAAACATCCAATACGCGTTGTCAAAGACTCTTCTGTAAGCCTCGTCTCCCCCACCAGACCAAGTAAAATCCAGACCAAGCGCATTCTCCCAATCATCTGCGAGTACGGTCTCTCCACCACCTCTCTTTCCTCATCCTCTTTCCATGGCACGCAGCACATGGTGCATGTCGCCTAACCCTGTTGATGTTGACAGTCTGCGGGGTGTCAACTAGGTCAGTTACCAGGGCATTCACCAACGCCAAGGACATCACACGACTTCTTGTGAGACATCATCTCGTCTCCGTAGCCGTTTACCTCACATGGAACATGGTACCTCACACAATTTACAATGTCCCAAGGCAACAACGCAGATAAAGTTCGAATCAAATGCCATCAAAACACATATATTCACCCCCCTCCCCCCATCTCTACCCCCCCCTCCAAAAACACCAACAAGAATCCTCCCACCGGGTATGTAGTATGAACAATGTATGATATGATGCATCCTTGCCCCACCCAACCCCCCAATCTTCATCCCAACCTTTCCTTTCCTTTCCTTTCCTTTCCCCGTACAGTACCCGTACAGTACGCATTCAAATTCCCAGAACGAAAATTCCCCGTGGTATCAATCAGCCCATATGAAAAGAGAAAAAAAAAGGAGAGAGACGAAATAAAACAAGGAAGAGAAAGAAAAAGGAGAAATAAATAAACGAAACAGCTTGTGCCTGCCGACATCCTGGTTGGCAGAGAAGACAGGATATAACATCCATCGTCATGACATGACAGTGATAGCGTGAAGCTCGGTTTCGTGACGGTCGTTGTGTTGTCTGTGCTGCGAACTGGTCGTGGAAGGTGGTTGGTGTGTGTGGGGTGATGACCTCTTAATTTGAGGTGGTGGTGGTGGGAAGATGCGGGGTGGGGTGGTGGCTGATCCGGGTAGACTGATAATTGTTTTTGGGGTTTTGAGGTTTTTTTGAATGGGGTTTGGTTGGCGTTTTCTGGACGATAAGGAAACTGGTTGCGTAAAGAGCGAATGTCGGTCGGTTGGTAAGAGCGGAAAAAACATCAAGGAAAAGTTCGAAACGAGTGTGGTAGTCTTGTGTGGGATCAGCCAAAATCCCCGCGCCATTTGCGCGCTTCTCCCCCCATTCACACCACATCACACCACCAAGGCTCACTCATGAAGAAGAGGCCTTCTCCACCGGCGCCAGAATCGCGCTCTTCGCGTCGACAGACGAGCGGGGCGTGATCGACAGCAGGCGCGCGCTGCCGGCGCTGATGCGCCGGGCGTGGATCTTGCCGTAGTCGATGCTCGTCGCGCGCTGCAGGCCGACCTCGAAGCTGCCGTCGCTGTGGTCGTCCGGGCTGGCGGGCTCGACCGTGACCTCGCCTTCCTCGCCGAACGAGTTGAGCAGGCCCTCGCGGCTCTTGACGCGGCCGACCGCGGCCGACCGCACGAGATTGGGCTGGCGGCCCCGGACGCTGCCCCAGTGCGCCTCTTCCTCGTCCTCCTCCTCGTCGCTCGAGGGGAGGGCTTCGCCCGCGGACTTGCGGTTCCAGCCGGGCCGGTCGGCGGGCGTGGGCGTGAGGCGGGAGAGGTAGTCGTCGTCGGTGATGTTCATGTCGTCGTTGATGATTTCGGTTACTGGGCGGCGCTCGCTGTCGGGCTCGGGGGTTTCGCGAGGCAGGGCGAGGCCGGATCCGTTGTCCATGATGCCTGATGATTTCCGTTTCTTGGAGAGTTTCCCGGAAAACCACGATCCCTCTGAGTCGATCGAGGCTAGGGACATCGCTTGGGGCTCTGGCGAGACTCCAGGCTCGTCTGCGTGGCTGAAGGTTGAAGGCGTCTCCCGGGTACCCGCGACCGAGTGTTGTTCAGAGGTCGGCGAGTCTTGCCTGGCTTGTAACTCCGGTGACGGTCTCGCGGTGTCATGAGAAGCACGAGATGGTTCATCTAGTGCGGCCACGGGATAGGCAATCTCGGCATCCGGGGGTGGAATTTGGGGCACCGGGGGTGAAGTGGGTAACTCGGGAAGATCTTCGCGGAATCGGGACATGGTCCGTTTCGGCACGCCGGAGTTCATGCGCCGTGGCACGATGTTGACGGGAGCGGCCGGTATTGGCGTCACCTGCATCGTCTCCCGCGAGGTGTTTGAGAATGATGAGGGGCCTCCAGAACTACGTTTGTTCTTGTTGCCCCATCTGAAAAAAGCGGTCCAAGACCGCGGGGCCTTGGTGGGGATCCCGGGGCCCGGCAGCTGCTCTACCTTCTCGGTCGGTGCTTCGGATCGCTGAGAGGGCTTGGAGCGAGACAGCTTTCTGCGGAACGGCACTTTCGGCGGAGGGCTCGTCGGGGTTGCTGACACATGACGTTCGCCGAATCCGGAGGCGGGCTCCGGTGGTGGCAAGGGGTTGCTGTTGACCCGGTGAAACGCAGCCAGAGGGTCGCGCTGCTCATCGTCTCGAGTCCCTTCCAAGTCACCAGCTGGCTTCAGCTCGCCCTGCTCCCCCGGTAAGTCGTGTGGATGCCGTCTTCTTGATGACGTGATGATGGCGGAAGCCGGATCAAGCCCCAGGCCGACACTCTCGCGGCCGAGAACGCCCCTCTCCAGGTTTGGGGGGGATTCGCGCCCGTGTCTCGCGGCGTCGGCGTCGACAGCCTTTTGCTTCTCGGCGCGCCTTGCAATTCTGCGCTCCGATCTCTGCTGCTCCCACTGCTGCTTTCGCTCCCGCCGGCGTTGGTCTCGTTCCATGAGTTCCCGGAGGTCGCTGGCGCTAAGATCGTTGGCGAGGTCGTCAACACGCTTGTGCGCCTTGAGGGTTTCTTCCGGAATGGGGGCATTCAGCTTAGTTCGTTGCTGAGACGGCCGCCGGATCAGCCCAAAAGCGTCGCGGGCGTAGCTCCCCCATCTTGGATTCGAGGTGCAGCGGAGAGTTGGCCGCGGCGCGAGCGCCTCGAGCGCCGACACCTTGTAGGCCATGTAATCCGAGTCTGACGAGAGGGCCGTGTCGATGGATTCGGGCAGCGGCAGCGAGATGTCTGACGACCGGTTGTACTTGTCAAACTCGGCGCGCCTGATGCCGCTACCGAAGCCTGTCCTGACTCTCCGGCTCTCTTTCTTGATTGGGCGCCCGGCCATCCAATCCTCGGTGGCGGCGCGATGAGGGACAAAGTTGCTCATGGCCTTGATTTCGGCCTCGCGCTGCTGGTCTTCCTTTCGCCGTTTCTTGCTCGATAGTTTGCGGGGCAGGTGGTCGCCGTCTCTCTTGCCGTGGAGCGTGGGCACGCGCCACAACATGTCGTCCCTCACGGGGTTGGCTCCGACATCATGGTCCCCGAGACGAGGCGCAAGGCCAGCGGCGCCGGGCAGCAACGCATCCGCCTCCCGCTGCGCCCTTGTGCTCCTCCGGCGGCCAACCCGTACGGAGTCGTTGCGTCCTGGCGAAAAGCTGTATGTACGCTCTCTCCGCTGGAGCTTGTTGGGTTCGGGCCGCTGGTTCTTGCTGAGCTGCCGCTTCACGGCAGGAGGGTCCAGGGCCATGGGGACCTCGGGCATGGTTTGGCTCCGCGGGGGAAGCGCCGCGCGTGTTGGTGGCCCATCCTGATCGTGGCTTACCGTGTTGGACCGCCCGCGCTTCCAGCGGCTTTTCCGCCGAAATGGCCACAGAGGCATGGTGTCGTTGGACGCTGCTCGCTCAGTGCCGATCGAGAAGGAGAGTCGGGAGGACTCTGTAGTTTGGTGAGTAGTGTTGACTGGGACAATCTGTGGTCGGCGACTGGTGTAGAGTCATTCTGAAGGGCGTCGGAGGCAGGTAGAGGCAGGCGCGCGTCGTGGAATGGTTGCGCGGTTGGCAAATTCGTCGTCGGAGGGGTCAATGTCCCTGAAGCATGCTCCTCCTCGTACTGGATTCCGCGGTGCGACGGTCCAAGCCCGTCTGAGCTGGGCAGGCGAGGGCTGTGCGGAGCGTGGCGGAATGCAGCAGGCCGACGGCTGGAGTTGCGACCTATGGCGACGGATTGCGGCGTCGGTTTGGTCCCTGCGGGCGCCGTGTCGTGTCGCGGGTTGGGTCAGGTTCGGGTTCGAGGCCGAGGTCGACGTGTTGGAATGCGGCGAGACTGGACTCGGCGTCGGATCTGCGGGGGAGGGGCAGCGAGTGCGACCGAGGGAGAGCAGAGCTTGGATCGCGGCCAGACGTGAGCGTGCTCGGTGCAAGTGTCGAGGTGGGGGAAAATGTCTGAGGGCCGGTTCTGTCTCAAAGCAGGGCCCGCCCAATATTTGAGCCCTGTGCAGGGAGCCGGCGACCCCAGGCCAGGGACCCAGGCCGACCCAGGGAACCGTCCACGGGCGGTCCATCGGCCTGCGCGCACGGCGAATGTGACAACTGACAGCCAGCAAATGGCAGGCCAGGGACCCACAACGGCTCTTCCCTGGGCGACTCCACCCTCCGGCAGTCAAGAAACGGAGCCCGTCGAGCCAGTCTTGAGTTGGCTCAGTTGCTGATCGGTCACCGCTCAGTTTGATATTTTCCCGTTAGGTATTATTGCGATTCTGTACCACAAGCCCAATGAACGTCTGGATTCGTGCCACGAGCCGAACTCAGAAGGGCATCATCTCATCAGCCCTCAAGGGTCCAGGGCGCATGAAAACCCGGGTGCCAACGAAATAACGTTGCAACGTTTCTGCCAGGGCCACAATTACGAGAACGGGCGACAGGGAGACAGGGAAGGAGAGGCAGAGATCGGGGTCCTGCCTCCCTGTCTCCGTTTCTGCCGTTCTATTCCTGGTCTCTCTGGTCCAGCAGCTGTCACAGTGGGTCTTGGCCCTGTGCCCCACTCCCAACGGCTTCTGGGCTCGCTGGGGTGGTCTGCCCGGCTGCCGCTCTCTGCCGCGCGGGCCACTGGACCACTGGCCAGTCGTCGTCATGCAGGCTCGACCAAGTTCCCCAATTCCTCCGAGAAATCCGTTGGTCGCTGGCGATTCCACGACCTGCCTGCGCTCGAGCAAGGTGTTCTGCGCACACAGCACGCAGCACGCAGCACGCAGCACGCAGCACACAATAGACAAACCCCGTGCAAGCATGGTGTTTCCACATCGCTTACCTCTGTCTGTACTTCCTTCGCGCTTTGGCCCGCCAGAGTCAATAGTCGCAGCCCTGCGCTGCTCGTATCCGTCTGATTCCTCGCTTGAGAGCCCGGCTGTGCACAACCTGGCAGAACCCCAACCGCGACAGCCTTCTGCAGCCGAATTATGTCATTGACGACGGTGCCGGGTGACGGTGACGGTGACGGGCAGCTCGCTTGCAACAATCTGGCACCGCCCGCCACCATCACGACGTGCAGCGTCATTGCCTCTCACACACACACCCAGCCGTCAAGCCGGCGGGCGGCGGGCGATCGACAGACACACACTGCGAGACTGCTCTCGAGTCCAGTCCCGACCAAGAAATCGCTCAGGGCGCATGGGGTCATCGCCAAGGGCGGGGAGGCAGAGCTATCGAGCGGGTGTGGGGCGCGGGGCCCGATCTGATTGATGCCTGTCCGGATGCTGCCACAGGCGAGTCTGCGAGCCAGGCTCTGCATATCGCTGCAGCAGCCAGTGGCTAAGAATGGACGACGCAGGGGACCGTCGACCGTCGACCGCAGTCCGCGCTGTCGTCGGCCATCTGACACGTGTTTCCGCAGCGCATTGCAGCCGGGTGTCTGGCCGCCGATGGGGGTAAGGAAACCGCCGGTTCGTGGGGTGGCTGTCGTGCGCAATCGCAGGACGCAGGACGGCCACGGCACCGTTCTCTGCAACGTTCGTTGACGGTACGGATACATAAAAGGTTCGTGCTGGATGTGCAGAGTAGGGTCCGGCCGCGGCCCGGGAGCGCCCCGCGGGCCCGTATTGCCAACGCGTGGCCCGGGCAAACCGGTGCGGGAATACGAGGTAATTACTGAGGCAGTGGACCTGGGGATCAAGATGACAAGATCACAGCAGTGATTTGCTCGGGAGCCAATCATGCTGGCCGATAGCATGCTCACAGGCGGGCTCGAGGCGGGGAACGGGGAGGTCTGATGAGCCACGCTTGGGCGGGCGAGGACCTCGAGCGTCAGTGGCTGGATCGGGGACGCCACTGTTTCAACTTTCAGCCCTCCGCAGATGCCCTCTTCGTGGAGGTGACGAATGGGCTACACAGACGAGACAGAGTTGTTTCTTTTCTTCCGGAGCTTCACCAACAACCCCGCCCCGGAGGGCCCGAACCCCCGGCGTCTTAGCATGGCAGCTATCCGGCCCCCGATAGGCTAATTTCGTCCAGAGGACAGACGGCATGGCTTGGGTGGCGCGACACCGCAGGCCACGGCTTGTATTGTGTACAGAATACGATGCGGGAGCTCATGAGAAGAAAGGAAATACTGAGCAGAAGACGCGGGAATCGCATCGTCAGACCGTCAAACCGGTTCCTCAACAGGACGCTGCCGGGCTGCGCTGCAACCCCATGCGGTGCCTGCGACCCGCCTCGATGGAACAGGTACCATCATGCAGCGCGCGCTCCATGGAAGAAATCCTTCCAGGGTCCATGGCGGGCCGCGGCCGGCTTGCCAACCAGCCGGCAATCTAAATACGGCAAACATCAGGGTCTTTTTTCTGCAGGTACTTGCACGACATACGAGCAACCCGTTTCCTTCCGGGCAGCTGGGGTAAACGGTGCGGTCTGATGAAAAATTCGTGTTGGTTGCGAAGCAAACAGGGCAACGGGGGGCCGTGATGGCGAAAGGTCGGGGATAGCGGCCTTGACTTCCCAGGTTGTTTGCACCACATGGCGTCGTGCCTGGCGTGGCGATCACAACCTCGCAAGTCGGAGTCCAGAATTGCGAGCATGGCACTGTCGTGTACAGAATGCATCCTCAGACCGATATTACAGCTTTTTGCATGCCGTGCCAACAACCGTCACACAACGTGCCGGGACCGAGGGGGAATATCATGTGCAACTCAGGGAGGCCGTCTCGAGGGTCACTGTCTGTTTTTTGTTTTTTCACACGCCGGGGGTTGAACTCGTCGCTGTGCATGGCTGCCAGGTCCTGCAATGGGAGTCGTAGAACCGATGATCACGGTCCAATCGCGCATGTCGGAGATAACTGAGTCTACAGAACTACAGTACGAAGACATGAAATCCAGGAGTCGTTGATTGAGAGCCTGTGACGAGGTGGCTGAGGAGATCGTTCCGAAAAGCGAAAAGCGGGAGCGGCATCGAGTGAATGTCAGATATGCAACTATCAAGTGTCATGCAAGTATCCATCTGCAGTTCCTCGAGCAACGCGCCCCGCCATTGTCAACACTCCACCTCCAAGCCCCAAAAAGTCCAGGCACTTTGACACAGCACCCGACGCGAATCCGGTACACCACAGTGACCACACCCACCGCCACCATGTCGTTCAACCCGCGAATGTCGATACTGCCGACGGCGCAGCAGCAGTCGCGGTCGCGCAAGAAAGAGGAGGAGGCGGCCTACGCCAACATGCGGCTGCCGGACCGCGAGATCGTGGGCTGCATCAACGAACTCGGCATCCCCTTCACCATCGCCGACCTGCAGAAGCCGAACCCGATCCAGGTGCAGCAGATCCTCGAGTGGTTCGGCGAGCTGCTCATGAACAAGACGCGCGCGACCGTCGACCCGGCCATGCGCGCCGCCGCCGAGGACCTGTGCGGCGACTTTGGCGACGCCCTGATGCCGCCCGACACGCGCAACCTGATGGGCTTCTTCGCGTCGCTGCGCCGCCTGATGCTCGACTGCGGCGTCAACGACTTCAACTTTTTGGACCTGTACAAGCCGACCCACGACCGCCTCGTCAAGATCTTCAGCTACCTCATCAACTTTGTGCGCTTCCGCGAGAGCCAGACGAGCGTCATCGACGAGCACTGCAACCGCGCCGAGAGCGCCAAGGCCCGCATCGAGCAGCTCTACGCCGAGAACCAGACCATGGACGCCCAGCTCGACGAGCTGCGCGCCAACCGCCGCCAGATGGAGGCCCTGGTCGCCGAGAAGACGCGCCGCAACGACGACCTCAAAAAGAGGCTGCTCGACCTGCGCCGCAGCCAGGAGCGCGTGGCCGCCCGCCTCGAGGAGGCCAAGACCCGCAAGGGCGAGCTCGCCGCCGACCTCGAGGACCGCACCGCCACCAAGCTCGCCCTCCGCCAGGAAAGCGCCAAACTCCGCCCCTACACCCTCCAAAGCCCCTCGGCCCTGCAATCCAGCCTCACCGAGCTGAGCAACACCCTCACCACCGAAAAGTCCCACATCGACTCCCTCGACCGCCGCGCCCGCGCCCTGCAGACGTCAAGCGACTCCTTCGCGGTCGTGTGCGGCGACGTGGCGGCGTGCATCAAGCTCCTGGAGGAAATCGGCTCCGAGCTGGCGCGCGAAGAAGAAGACAACGCCAAGAACGCGAAACAGCGCGACGCGCTGACGGAGCGGGGCGCCAACGTGCGCGAGGTGGAGCGCACCGAGGCGCTGCTGCAGCGGCAGCTGGCCAAGTGGACGGAGCGGACCGAGGCGCTGCGCGCGCAGAGCCAGGAGAAGGCCAGGCGCGCGGCGGAGAAGATGGAGGAGTTGCGGGGGGTGCATAAGGTGTTGAGTGAGGAGCGGGGGGAGAAGGGGAAGGATGTGGAGAGGAGGCGGGTGAGGATTGAGCAGATTGAGAAGAAGGTTAGTTTTGTTTTGTTGTGTTTGTCTGTCTGTGGTGGTGTAGGGGGGTGTGTGTGGCTTGCTGACTTGCTGCGCAGATGCTTGATCTCAAGGAGAATATTGAGAATGAGGTGCATGCGGCGCATGATGAGTACCTCAAGATGGAGTCGCACATCAAGCTGTACATCACCGAGATGGAGCAGGCTATCTGAGTCCCGGCGCCACAATAGTGCTTGGGTTATGTCGTTATGCGGTCGGTTGGGTATGGCGGGGTTTGGGTCTCGGAACAGGATACCACGGGAAGGGGCGCGCGGCGTTGGGTTGGTTGGTTGGGTTGGGTTTACACATGCTGTACGGAGTACAGAATTACTGACCTGCAGGTTATCATCACAGGAACACCAAAACACTTTGAGTCCTTACCACGCCAGGAGAAAACATCCCACGTGTCTGTCCTCCGTCCGTCTGTCCTCCCGCTGCTACCCAGCACCCCTTCCCTCCGCATCCCACCCCTCCCACCCCCCGTCCCGCACCCGAAACCATCGCCCCAACACCCTCCCTACATCGACCGTCTTGCCAGCCCACCCCGCGCCGCCATCCCCTGCGGGAGCTCGCCGCAACACCGGCACCCTCTCGGCTAGCAGCGCCTCCATCCCAAGACTCGGCAGCCCCTCCGTTTCAGTCTGTCCTTGCCCTTGGCTCGGCACTGCCACTGACAGCGAGGGCGATGGCAAGGAGGGCGAAGAGGGAGAGGAAGAGGATGGCATGGAAGAGGAAGAAAAGGAAGACGGGTTCTCGACAAGCAGAACCCCCAGGCCTTTCCGCTTCGCCGCTTCGATCAGTGCGGCTAGGCTGGCGCCGAGGCCTTGGACTGACCACTCGCTTGTGTGGCGGTGGAGGGTGAGGAGGGAGTAGACTATTAGGAGTTGGAGTTTCTTGCTTTTGGTGGGAGGTGAGGGTTCGGTGGGAGATGTTGTGCTTGGTGGAGGTGGTTTGGTGGGAGATGTGCTTGGTAGAGGTGGGCCGGTGGGAGGTGGTGGTGGTGGTGCTGCTGCTGGTGGTACCGGGGGCGGTGGTGGGAGGGTGTGGGCGGAATAGACGGCGAGAAGGGCGCGCAGGTGGGAGACGGTGGGCAGGAAGTGGGTTTGGATGTGGCGGGTTGTGGCGAGCTGGGTTAGCGAGGGGGTGAGGAGCGGGTATTTTCTGTTGGTGTCGGACGGATCTGCGGTGGCGTGCTGGGCGGCCGTGTCATGTGGTTTGGAGGTGGTGTGTGGTTGTTCCTTGTGCAGGTCCTGTGTGAGGGCGGACAGGAACTCGGCCCGGTCGGAGCAGACGAGGAGGGTGGTTGGGTAGGCGCAGTGGCTGATGATGAACTGCAGCAGGTCGGACGGCAGCGCGGGGGGGAGGAAGAGGGCGTCCATTGATGTGTGATGTGATGTCTGAGATGGACCGTTGAGTTTGACGGTATTCTGTCCTCCGTAGCATTATTCTGTGTTGCAATGCGCTGCAATGCAATGCACCAGAAATTGATTAATGGAAACACAACTTGAACCCCCCTCTCTGCCTAAAAACATGCCTGCAGCAGTGGCCCTCTTCCTCCTTCCGGGCAAGCCAGGCACCGATCGATCGGATGGGAGCCGCGGACTGACCCGCCTTCTTGCAGTCCAGACCCGCAGACCCCGGTTGACCGCTGGAGGGCTTAGCTGCATAACGCAGAGGCACCCCGCCAAATCCAGGCCACAGCCCGCGGCTGAGCGGTCACGTCACTGGCCAAGCCCAGCTCAACCAACCCCAGCACAGCACCTAACTGTTCGTCCAACCTGGAACACTCAGTGATCACCCGAAGCTCCAAGCTCGACTCAAGCTCAACCTCAAGCCCGGCGAGGGCCACCACCACCCGCGATGGAGTCGATAGCGAGGATATCGACGCTGCTGGAGAATGGTTTGTTTCTACCGCCACCAAAACACCCGCGCCCGCCCCCGCTGACTGCTCTCCCCCCTCCGCAGCGCGGGAACTGACCCTCGACGCCGCGTCCGCCGCCCGCAGCTCGCGCACCTCGGCCCGCCCCCTCGACCGCACCCAGGTCAAGAAGCTGCTCGACAGCCGCAACGACCGCGACGTGCTCGACGGCCTGCGCCGCGTCATCTCCATGATGTACCGCAGCCAGAAGACGCTGCCGCTCTTCTCGTCCGTCGTCAAGAACGTCGCCTCGCCGAACCTCGAGATCAAGAAGCTCGTCTACATCTACCTCCTCCACCACGCCGAGCAGGAGCCCGACCTCGCCCTGCTGTCCATCAACACCATCCAGAAGTCGCTGTCCGACACCAACCCCCACGTGCGCGCCCTGGCCCTGCGCACCATGTCGGGCATCCGCGTGCCCGTCATCAGCCAGATCGTGTCGCTGGCCATCCGCAAGGGCGCCGGCGACATGAGCCCCTACGTCCGCCGCGCCGCCGCCCTCGCCATCCCGAAGTGCTACCGTCTCGATCCGTCCCAGCTGCCCCAGCTGCTCGAGTACCTCGCCACCCTGCTCGGCGACAAGCAATACTACGTGGCCGGGGCCGCCGTGACGGCCTTCATGGCCATCTGCCCCGAGCGGATCGACCTGATTCACAAGCACTACCGGAGCCTGGTCAAGATGATTGTGGACATGGACGAGTGGAGCCAGCTGTCGACGCTGCGCCTGATGACCACCTACGCGCGGAAGTGCTTCCCGAGGAGGACCAAGAGCGTCAAGAGCAAGGAGAAGGCGGACCCTCGGGACTTTTATGGCGGGTCAGAGGGCAGCTCCGAGGGCGAGCAGGTCGTGTCCCTCGATCCCGACCTCGAGCTCCTCCTCAGCAGCATCAAGCCCTTGCTGCAGTCCCGCAACTCTGGCGTCGTGGTGGCCGTCGCAAGATGCTACTCCGCCATCGGCACGCCCGCCTACACCAAGACGGCCGTCGGGCCCCTGATAGCCCTGCTCCGCGGCGCCCAAGACATCGAGCAAGTCGCCCTGTTCAACATCGTCTCCATTTGTCTCACCTGCCCCGCCGACTTCGTCAAATACGCCACCCACTTCCTCGTCCGCGCAACCGACACGCAACAAGTCTGGGAGCTCAAGCTGGAGCTTCTCACCCTCATCTTCCCGCACGCCCCGCCCCACATCAAGAGCCTCATCCTGAACGAGCTGGAGCACTTCAGCCGGGGCTCCGACAAGATCCTCGTCAGAGAAGCCGTGCGCGCCATCGGACGGTGCGCCCAAACAGACAGCGCCACGGCGCCCCGCTGCCTGCGCCTGCTCCTCGGGCAGATCACCAGCCTCGACGGCACGCTCGCCGCCGAGAGCCTGACCGTCATCCGCCACCTCATCCAGCAGGACCCGGCCGCGCACGTCGCGACCGTGATCCGCCTGGCCAAGAACCTCGACTCGGCCACCGACCCGCAAGCCCGCGCCACCATCATCTGGCTGGTCGGCGAGTTCTCGGGCCTCCACGGCGAGGACAACATCGCCCCCGACGTGCTGCGCATCCTGGTCAAGGACTTTGCGTCCGAATCCGAGTTCGCCAAGCGCCAGATCGTCCTGCTCGGCGCAAAGGTCTACCTGCACCACCTCAACCGGCAGCAAACCAACCAACCACCCCCTTCACCCTCATCCACCACCCCCCCACCACAACCCCTCCCATCATCATCACCATCAGAAGAAGAAGACACACACCCCCTAGCAAAACTATGGTCCTACCTCCTCCTCCTCGTCCGCTACGACACGTCCTACGACCTGCGCGACCGCACGCGCACCTACAAAGCGCTGCTGGCCGTGCCGCAGCTCGCCTCGCTGGTGCTGCTTGCGCCCAAGCCCGCGCCACACGCGCCTAGTCCGTCCGAGGCAAGGCGGGGGTATACCCTTGGCTCGGCGGCGCTGGTGTTGGCGGGGGGTGGGGGGGTGC
>FTCU01000580.1_pt1 | contig 15616 bp, 18 predicted proteins | sample 1639521 | NCBI WGS metagenome assembly FTCU01 (sample SAMEA3914864, study PRJEB12502) | metagenome | biome: forest; material: soil | place: USA | collected 2012-03-12 | depth 0.3 m
AAGTTCCACGTTCATGTCGTCGTCATCCTGCGCTGGTGGCCGACCTGATCGAAGGCACAGATCCTTGTCCAGCATGTAGGCAATCCAAAACACCCTCTTCCGTTGCTCTATCTCGATGGGGTTCAGATTGAATCCTGTCCCGCGCTTGTGGAGGCCAATGGTGTGCGAGAGCCGGATCGCCGTGGCAATGAGCAGGAAGGAGGGCTGCGGGTTCGGGGTCCCCTGCATGAACAGCGACATGCCCAACAGTGCTTGAACACTGAGCAGGTCTGTGTTACGCATTGTCAGTTCGGGGAACACCGCCATGGCATTCTTCATGTAGCCCCACGCCTTGTCGTCCTCCTCCTGCGGGACCAGGTTGCTCATGACACGCAGGCGATGCGCGATAGCTAGGGCCACGTTCAAGCTTGCCCACCACCCGGAACCGGTATATGGGTCGTTGGAATACTGTCTCTCCACGAGGTGCATGAAGGTTGGCTGGTGGAAGAGTGGGAACATGCAGTTGAAGTTCTCAAAGTAATCCCTCAGCAAGGACAGCGCCTCGGGCTTTGGTGGCAGGTCCCTGAAAATGGTGCGGCGGAAGAGGTCCCCAAATACATCGGGTTTCCACGCGGTCCACTTGTGGTCGTCGATCGAGACGTCTGTAATCATTTGCTGAAACGACGTGTCCCCCATCTTTTCGTTGACCCACTGCACGCCCTTGGGCGAAAATATGGAGAATCCAGACGATGAACCTTCAGCGCGTTAGTGACGCGAACACTGTCATATCTAAGCCTTCTTGACATACCGATATATCGCGTCTCTCCGTTGATATTAGTGACGAGTGAGCACATCATCTCGGACAGCTCGGCAACTTCTTCCCTGTCGTCTTCTTGGCTCTCCTTTTCAGGTGTGGCAGACCTCACCTTCTCGCTATCCTTGGCAGGCTCGGGAGACGCCAGCGAGCTGTGGGGAGTAGAGGCGCTACCGTCTCGAGCTGATGCCGTCGGTTGAGGTGAAATCGGGTCGGAGGCGGCCTGGGAAGTTTGCCTTGACTGCTGGTGCTTCTCGACAAGCTTCTTCTCCAGGGTTCCAAGATCGGTCGCTCCATTGTCATCTTCGCCGAGCAAGCCTACTCCGACGCGGTCAGCGGCCACTTGCCCGAGTGGAACACGAGATATGGGTGTTGAGGCGTACCTGATAACCTCAGAAGGTGCTCCATGCGGCCCAAGCGATTCTCGAGCCCCTCGATATACTTGGCTCTTTTCAAAATGTTAGCCAACATGCTCTTGAAGAGGTTGGAGGAAAAGAGAAGGGGTATTCACCCCTTGGGAGGGTTCCGCTTCTTTTCCACCTGCGTAAAGACGCATTCGGTCTTGTAGTTGGTGCAATGCGTGCAGGCCGGCAACTTGCCATCGCACTTGATCTTCTTCTTCCTGCACATATCGCATGCCTGCGGGTAGCGTACGTGTCAGCGCCATGCCGCCCTGTCGCATCCCATCACCACTTCGACTCACCCTCGCAATCCTCCTCCTCTTGGCTTCGTTTGTGTCTTCCAACAACCCGTGGTCTCCAAACATCTGAGCGGCGAGAAGGTCTGGCGGTAATTGCGCCATCGAAAGCCCATGTTCGTTGTAGCCACCGAATATCTGGGGCGGCGGGTTCATGAGCGGCGGCGGGGGGAGGGGCATCTGGAAGCCCGAATGCATATTGTGGTCCATCGTGGCGGGAACTGCCGTCGGCAGCGTATCGGTTCGGACGGTGATGTGTATAGGCTTGGATGTAGATAGATGACAGGAGGATTTGCGCTCTCCTTGGCCGATATCAAGGGAGAGAGGATCGCGGGGACTCTGTTCGTAGAGCTGCGTTCCTGTGTGTAGCGTAGCCGCCGACTTGAGGGTGCTATTATTACCGTCCACTCCGGTGACGGGCTGCGCCGGAACCACCGGGATTTGGGGGCTGAGCAGCTCAACGCAAAAAGATGTCTGAGAGAAGGTGCTTGGTTATCGCCGTGGCATGTTGACAGGCCGGAATACGCTTATTAGCCCCGCTGCGGCCGCTGAGGCTTGTGGTGAATCGGAGAGTGGAAGTGTCGTCGAAATTAGTCCTTGGTCGACCGGCCGCTAGGGTCGTCTTAGTGGGGAGGCGAGGGAGCAACGGCGGGGAGAGATGCAGGTGGCAACATAGGGCTGAAAGAAGACCTGCAGAATCTCGGGATGGCGCTGTTAGCGGCGTTGTCAGCGATGATTGAGCTGGCGTATTATCACTGTCTACTGGCAGAGAAGCGGCGAAAAGGAAGACCGGACGCAGGACGTGGAGATGAGAGAAACGGAGAGGCGGGCGATGCGCGCACTGGCTGGTGTGAGGCAACCTGCCCAGACCTCCCCCAAGGCTCCGAGCCCACGCGCATTACGGCGGGGCCGCGACCCAATCCAGCAGTTCGAGGGCCTGGAGATCAAGCTAGGCAGGCTCGAGGCAGGCGTGTGGGTGCGGGATGGCGCCGGGCGCACGGACAACTCTCAAAATTCAGGGCCCTCCTTAAAGTGCCCGGCTTGGTAAGCTCACCTTCCAGCAACCCGCGTAAAGAGTTGAGAGCCGAGTCGAGACTCGAGTTCTTCTTGCCCAAGTCGCCTGCATACGGTACCTAAGGTAGTCCTGCATATGCAGGCAGGGATGGCAGAGCTCCAGAAAATCCGGGGCATGATTTCGCAAGAGAGGCACTGTAAAGTCCCTCCGGCAAGTTGCCCAAGGGCAGCTGGACACGAAAAAGCACAGCACCCTCGCAGCTCTCGCTCGTCAACTCAGATGACGACGTCAAGCGGGTACGGAATCGATACCCTGGCCCAGGGGGCTGCAAGCAGCGACCGGCGAACCTGACACGCAAGTGGCAAGGGGACGCACAGCAAATCAGATATGGTGGGGTCCGCGGTGCCTGGCCCGGCCTCCGGTGTTTGGGAACGGCCGGCGAAGCTCGGAGGGGTTGCAGCTCTGCAGCTTGCATCACCACCAAGCACCGCCGATAAGTTGCCGTCATCACAACTCCCGTCTCAAGGAGCAAGGGTGGCCTCACGTCGGCATGCGGATGTCTGCTATCCAATCCCTTGGCTCGAGCTCCTTGGGCATGCGCAGCCCTCTCGGAGTCCAGGAATGCAGCCAGATCGGCTCATCCATCATAATGCTCTCATGCTAACGCCTTCGATCGCCTTCCGCAAGGCTTCCACCATCCTCCTGGCCGCCCCGGGAGCCAAATCTCGAGGGCGATCACATCGCACGTGTTGGGACCGAAAGTGTCCCCTGGTCGCCAAAATCGGTCGCCATTCAACGGTCGAGGTGCAGGGGTTCCGCGGGACTGACGTTTGTGAGACAATCATGAAACGGGCAAGGGTTCTGTCAGAGGGTAAACCACGGCCCGCCCGCTTTGACGTTATCGTCCACAATGACAAATTCCCATCGGCAAATCCTTTTCTTTGTTTCCATACCTACATCGTCCTATGATATGCTCGGGAGCTCAACCTTGGCATTGACATCATCACCTGTCTCGAATCGGAGCGTCCCAATCCGATGTCGCCTTGTCTCGAGCCTGTGTATGGCCTCTGCGTAAACGGACTTCCCAGTTGAGGACTCCTTCCCGGCCAACTAGCGTCGAAGTGTCTGGGGTGACCACTCACATCTCACGGCCAGCTGCCTTGAACACAAGTTCTCTCCCCCTTTTCAGCTGCGTGCTCTGTTCTTCAAAGCCACGCCACGGTGGCCGAATCGCGAAGGGCCCCATGATATTTACGCCGCGTGTAGCAAGGGCAAGCAAGATCCACGAGCAAATATGGGTGAGGTGGACGTGGAGACACTTCAAACAAGGTGTCTCCACGGATCATCTTCTTCATGAGGGACTCAAGACGGCGTGGATCTTGGAGCGACTCAGGAGCTTTCTCCCGTCCTTGAGTCTCGCCCCATCCCCGATTTTCCTCATTCGTTCTTATACATACATTTACTCGGCCTCGACCGAGTCCTTCCTTCTCTCCATTCTCCGTGAGGGACAATGTCGACGTGTGTATCTACTCTCTGTCCAACCCAGAAGGGCTGCTTTGGCTCGGCTCCTCACCTCGAGAAGCTAGTACCGCGTTAACGTCATGTACATACTGTCTTGGAGGGATGAAGCTGGACCCCTGGTTGCCATGCCGCCAGATAACCACCAGCTTTCCACGCCATGCCAGTCCTCAACCAGGGCAACCGCCCCATTCACCACGCGCTTACTCCGTGTTGAAAATGACATGACAACCGGCCAGCACCTAAAAGATGACCCGCAATCAATGATACTAGTCGGGCCAAGGGGAATATCAGGTTGTCAAAGTATCAAGAACCGTGAGCAGGGTTGGTTGAAAGGCGCCTGTTCTGCGTACCTCGTCATGTCCGCAACGATGATGGTTTATCTCCCTGAAAATATGTACAACGAACCCTACGAATCCTTCCAAGCTCCGCCGGCGGCGCAACAAAGCCCAGCCAAATGTACCCAAATACCTGCCAGCCCGGCCATGCTTCTATGTCTATCGTGTCCCGCAGCTGACAGAGATCGCCAAAGATGTGCTGTGTCCAACAGACAGGCGGGAGTATGTATCTCAAAATCCACGCCAGGGTGATTTTGGCGTCCATCCTCCTGACCCGGCGGCCGAAGCAGCCGCCCCTGCCCCTGGCGACCGTTGTTCCAGACATTACTGAATAAGTAGGTGCGACGCGAACCATGCATGTAATCGACTGTCCCACAATAAAGAGTTCCTCACGCATCCTCCTCCATAAACCGCGAACCAGAGCCGCGTGATCCGTCTCGCGATGCAAAAGTACGACCGACAGGATCCCGAATCGGCAGGTTCGTCGGGAAGGCCGAACGACGCTGGCCCGGCGGGAAGAGACTCTCCTCCTGCAAGGCCGTCCGCTGCGGGCCGTCTCGGAATATGGGAACCCCGCTGACCGGGCGCATCGGCGACCCGAGCTGTAGCGGCGAGAGATTCAGGCTGTCCACAAACCCCTGCGAGTCCCGGTCGTACGACGAGTGGCTGCCCATGCTATCGTGCGGGTTGCTATAGCCGTCTCCGCCAGATTCGAGGACCGAGATCAGCTTCCTGCCGGACACCCGGTAGAATCCCTTCTCTTGCGAGGGTGGTTCCGCCGGAGGTGCTTCGATGGCTCGTTTGCTGCTCAAGTTGGCGAGAGCGGATGGTATCGCAAACGCGCCAGACCTCTCCACCATGCCTCCTCCGCTGCTGGGACCGGTCGGCCCCCCCGACGAAAAAGCTCTGCCGCCGCGAGCGGTGCTGTCTCCGTCGCCGAGGAGCATGATTCCCCGGCCGCGCTGTCTCCTCCACTTCAGTAAATACAAAAACACGAATGCGACGATCGCGATGCCGGCAACACTGCCGACGACTCCTCCGACGACCGCGTTCCGGGTTTCGGGTGCGAGCCCGGAGGTGGGTTCGGAGCTTGGTTCCGCGGCAGTCGGAGCAGGTGTCTGAGCCCCAGCACTGCCACCAGCTGAGTCCCCTGTTCCGCCAGCTGCAATCGTGGGGACGTTGAAAAGGGTTGTCGTGGAAGTCAAGCGAGAGCTGCGGCTCTTGGTCGAAGCGAATGTAGAACGAGAAGAGGAGGACGAGGTCCGCGTAGAATTTGAAAAGAGAGCGAGTGTGTGGTTGTTGAAGAGGGACGGTGTATGTGCTATTAGACCTGTCAGCGGGGGGGGGGACCAAGGAACATTGGGGCGATAAGACATACTTGAGGAGGACGAAGAGTTGAAAACCCCAGACAAGGTCGGAAAGGCAGAAGAGCTGCTGAAAGGGGTTGGCGTCAGCGTCTCCGAGGACGTAGACGCGGAGGATGATGGCTCGGCGGAGGATGATGACTCGGCAGAGGATGTGGTCGACGTCGCGCCATCGGTCAGATCGGGAATCGAGGCAGGGAGAGACACGCTGGGCAATGCGTTATCGAGGGCGGTCAGAGCAGCGCTGACGGCCGCCGGAATATCCAACGTGGTCTGTGGCGGATCGGGAGTAAGCGTCTGGATGCTCGTGACCGCACCCGTGGCATCGATGTAGTGAACGATTGAAACGGTCTGGACGACAACGACCTGGCGGTCATGCAGCTTCTTGTTTGGGGGTGAACGAATGTGTGGTGTGCTGGTGTCGGCCTCGGGGGCTTGTAAACGACGGTGGTGGTGAAAATGCAGGTGGTTGTGGTTGTGGTTGTGGTTGTGGTTGTGGTTGCGGTCGGCGGTGCTGGGGGCCTGAAAGAGTGAAGACCCCCGAGCCTCGCCCCGGTTGGTCATGGCGCCGGCCTGCGTGGCTGTGGGAACGAATGTGGGCAGCAGCCGGCGGAAAAAAAGAACAAATAAAAGCGAGTGGCGGTGGAGGAATAGCAGCTTCACAGCCTGATTCCCGTATTCGATAGCGCCGTCGATGGACGGGTGGAGGGCTGTGGGCCGTTGTAAACTCGAAGCTGGCTGTGCTGCGTGTCCCGGAGCGATCGGCTCTTCATGGTCGCAATCAACCCATCATCTCGTCCGTCTCGTTGCAAAACCGGAAATTCGCCTGTGACGGGCCCTTCTTGTCAGTCCCAAAGCCGGCCGTGATGCAAGTGAGGCGCCGGAGGTCATCAACTTACCCGCTCCGCATATCAACGCCGCTGGGGGAGGTCAAACTTGCACAGGCACGCCTGACACCTTGCGGGGGGGAAGAAGGGAAGAAAGCAGCGCGCAACGGGCACCGTCGCGTGGATATCCAGCTCGGTAATAACGTCAACGTCGGCCCCCAAGCAGCCAGAGATCTATTTTAATTTAAATTGCCAGCCCAAGAGAGCGCAGATAGCAGACTCCACAGGCCTCGCGGCCTTCAAGCCCGACCCTTCCACCCCTTCTGCGGGCAATTTCGCTTCGTTGGGCAGGCCGGCTTTTCCTCCAACCCAAGGCTCCATTGGCCAATCATGCCGTCGAGCCCGACGCAGGGATGCAGGCATCCGGGGCCGCCATTGGTCGAGACTCTTCAATCTAGGCGGAGGACAGGCCCCTGCCCTGTCCAGCCGATTGCATGCTTTTCGACGAAAACACACGACGAGAGGCTTGTCGACTAGCTTGACCTTCCTCCCGCGACTTGATAGGATTGTTGTTGCACAACACTCAAAAAGCACACCCATCCGCCAATTCCAGGAGCGCGCCGTGCGTTTTCTTGTGCTTCGCCCCAGGACCTTTCATGGGAATCGGGAGTTTTTGAGACCGAACGCAGGAATCAACAAGCAGGCTGGTGCATGTCCAGCAACGGTGGGGGCTGCCCTGCCACCGTTTCAGCAACCTGAACACCAGAACATGGGGTCCCAGGTTCCTTGGAAACAACCTGGAATTTGATCGCAGCCAACACCAGCCCCTGAGGGGCATCGGCTCTTTCTCTGAAGAATTGCGCATCCAGCCCCTCTATTCTGGACTCCATCCACAGTAGCCAACCAGACAACACGCAAGCACACCGGGCGCAGGCGGCCATCAGCTGCGCGCTGCGCGCCAGCTGCAAAAACCCATCTCCACTTCCTGATTCTTTCTTTCTCTCCCAAAGCAGCGTAAATCTCCATGTAAAGTTTACTGTCCTTCCGTGCAGTCTGCTCCTGAGGCTTCTGCCCTTGAGGCTTAAATCCTCGCGATGGTGTCAATACCTATTCCGTACAGTACCTAATACCGCCGTTACATACACCACCTTCCATACCCTCGATACCGTGCCTGGCGTGCCTGGTTGGGCGGGAAGTGGGGAAGCGGTGGGGTAAGGGTCCTTCAGCTTCCACTCCGCATCCGACTCCATCCCGTACGAGCGAGAAGGGCGTTGCCCGTGACTCGTCAGCTGGACTGACTGCCCACGGCATTTATGTGTTCACTTAGTCGGCTCGGCACCTTGGCTATACACTGTTTTGCTCGAGATATCATGGAATAAATACCGATAACTCGGCCAACCACGCCAACACCACCCCTTGACGCTGACGTCATGCAGCGGCCACCACCCCCGCCCCCGGCTCCTCTGTCTTCACCTCTCGACGTCCCGGATGCTACCGATGCCTCCCGATGGCCGCCTGGTGCTCTCGGGCTGGCCAAGAGCAGCCTTGACAGTCCTTCAAGCCCGCCGTGGGCCTCCCGGGACCCCCGGACATCGTCAACCCAGTCGCTAGTCTCGTCGCGGCAGGACATCGGCGGGGGGCGCGAGAGACGGACGCTCCTCGTGGTGTACATCCACGGCTTCATGGGCAACAACTCATCGTTTCGCTCGTTCCCAGCCCACGTACACAGCTTCCTCAAGGGCCTGCTTGCCGAGACCCATACCATCCACACCAAGATCTACCCCCGGTACAAGACCTACAAATCCATCGACGTTGCCTGTGACAACTTCAGCAAGTGGCTAGAGCCCCATGAGTCCCCAACCACCGATGTGGTGCTTATAGGGCACTCCATGGGCGGCTTGTTGGCGGCAGAAGTGGTCCTCCTGGTATGTACCTCCCTCACCACCAGTGGGGCTGTTAGCTGGGGCTGTGCCTCCCAACGGGATGCAGATGAGTCCGGCTGGACAGCGACCTAACATCTGCCCCCAGCCAGACCACGGCCCATACAATTTCTCGTCTCCCTTCCGCCACCGCATCTTGGGTACCATCTCTCTCGATGCTCCACTCCTCGGTCTCCATCCAGGCATCGTGGTTTCGGGCATCGCCAGCCTCTTCAGGCCAGCTCCTAGCCCGCCGCCGCCCTACGAGGCGACACGGGCTGACCATGTCCCCCAAGCAGAGCCGCAGCAGCTCTCGCCGGAACCATCCATCTACTCAGATGTCTCCGCGGCAGTGACTCCCTCTCCTTCGCTCATGCCATATCCCACGCCTTCTACACTGGATTGTTCGGCCCGTGGCTCCCGTGACCCTTACTTCGATCCGCCTTTCGTCAACGACGTTGCCTTTGTAGATCGCGGCTGGCTCAAAAATATCATTCACTTTGCAGCCAAACACAAAGAGGAGAATCTCGTCTCTGCTGCCGCGAATCACATCATGTCCCACCTCGAGTTTGGCTCGTGTCTGGCCGACTATCCCGAACTGAGGGCCCGATACAGCCGGCTCAGGCAGCTGGAGGATGTTGATGATGTGAGACAGTCTGGTGCCGCACGCGTTCGTTTTGTCAACTACTTCACCGTCTCGACAGGCGTGGTCAAGCAGCCCAAGCCAGAATCGCCAGACGGGTCGCTAAAGGCTCCAGACATGCCCGAAAAATCTGACACCCAGTCATCACCGGAAGTTGACTCACAGATATCGACTTCGATAGTATCGACCGAGAACTCGCCTGTACCAACCCCAAGGGTCTCGACCGAGGAGTATAGCGACGATCTGAACATGGAAACACTCCAGATCCTTGACCCCATGCCGGAACCTGAGCCTTCCGATCCGCCTTCCCAAGCCGAAGAAAACGGCGCCGAAACAGAACACTTGGCCGCTGACGCCAGCCCCCTTACCAACCACGGCATCTCAAACCCAGACGACCTCATACTCCCTCCAATCCCCGACGTTCCCACCGCGCCGACACCCCCCGACTTCGACGCATACCCCGACAAAGAAGCCCGGAAGGACGCCAAAAACACCTTCAAGCTCGCCCAAAAAGCCCACGCACAAGCCGTCAAGGCCCGCGACAAGGCCATCAAAGACCGCGACAAGGCCCTCAAGGACCGCGACAAGGCCGTCCGAGACCACCAGAAGGCACTCGACAAGCAGCAGCGCAAGGCCCTCAAGCTGAAGGAGAAGGAGGCCAAGAAACTGCAAGACAAAGTCGACAAGGACGACGAAAAGGATCGCAAGAAAACGAAACCGCCCCGCCGCCGCAAGTTCTGCATGCTCCCCGGCGCCTCGGGCAGCGACCCGACCTGGGTCGAGGTGTACATGGAGGGCGTGGACGAGGTGGGCGCTCACTGCGGCCTGTTCCTGCCCGGGCCGCACTACGAGCCGTTGGTGGGGGGTGTCGGGGAGAAGATTGCGGGCTGGGTGTGGGAGGACGCATCGAGACGGGTTGTGGTGGGGATGGAGGAAGGGGTGGCGTCAGCCTCTGCGTGAGGCTTCACAAGAGGGCGAGGGGGGAAAGGCGAGGCGCTGGATCTGGGACTCTTGTTGACGTTTTGCCTGTGTTGCTTAGGTAGCTACTGCGTAGGTGGTTAAGCTGTCCTTGTTGAAGTAATGTGTTTTCTCTTCCATCTTGGACAACGTGGTTTATGCTGTGGACGAAGTAGAGAGGGGCAACTAGCAAGGGAGCAGGCCGACGCCACAACCTTGCATGGGAGGACACATGGGCTCACGAAAAGATGCAAGTGTGCGGCTTGCCTACGAAGTTTAGCTTACTGTGCCATGTGTTGTGGCTAGGAGACGACTGATGTGTGAATATGTCGGGAGAAACCTTGTTTAGTCGGACGGAGATGCTAAAGGACACCGGAAGCAGCTCTGATCAACAGAGGACAGCATGCACCAAAGACCATGGAAGGGTGTCTCTACCACCCGCTGCATCATTATTGCTTATATTGGTCGCCTATCTCGGCCCAGCGAAAGCGCGCTGCAGACGTAAAACCATCAGATAGACGCTGCCGTAGTACCCTGCCATCATATCATCCGCTGCCACCATGTTCCCTCGTCGCTCCCTGACCACGCATAACAAAACCGACTTCGTATGCCCGTGTCGTCGTCAAGCCAGAACTAATCTTGGACGATGTAGTGCCCCCGGGTCCAAAATGCAAAAACCATCCAGCAGTAGCCAGGCCCACTGTCATTCTCGGGACCAAACAAAAAAAAGCCAAACCCCAACGCCATGCTATATGTTCTCGAAATGCAAATATACGCTGCCTCGGCCGCTCCCGGGCTGGCTTCGTGGCAGCTTGTAACCATCCGCTCTGTAATCTGAGGAGGGATCGACCCCTCCATTCGCCATCGCCACACCGCGGGTCGTAGGCCCCTTTTTTTCTCCTTCCAAAAGTCCCCCAGTTGGCGCTCCAGAAGCACAAATCGCTAATCGTCTTTGTTTCGTCTCGGTTGTCGCCTTTCTCGCAGATTTCATCGCGCGCAGAAGAAGGGGCGAGAAACATGGCCTTTGCGGCAAGAAATGTGTCGTCAACCGGGTCGCCAGGTATCACCCTGAAGACTGATCAGGCGGCTTTAAGTGCGCTGCAGACAAGGTCTGCCGCTTTCCCGGCACGGCTCAGCGGAATGGCTGCAAGACTCGGCACCATTGGACTCCTAGGACCCAGTGATGCCGGTGCCATAAGCTGGTTGCCGGGCTTGAGTGCCATATGGCTGATTGGCCAGATGGATCTGTTACCGGGTCAGCAAAGGACTGTCGCCATGACAGAACAGTGGCTGTTGATGAGCACCTTCTTCCTTCGCTTTTGGCCGGAGCCCATGTCGCCTTCCCCGGTCGAGTAGCCGTTCTCAGCGCCTGTCTCGTCATCAGGGAAGCCCTCGCCGTAGCCTTCGAAGCTGCTATCACCGTAGCTCCGTTTCTTGGTGGCCCGCTTGGATCTGGCCACATCCTGTGCAAGTGGCGTGCCCACCTTGGGCCGAGGCACACCTTGCAGACCTGAGAAAGGAAGTGGGGTGTTGGGCGCGGTCGGTCTGGCCGAGAGTGGCTGCTTCTCGCCCTTTCCGGGGCCTAACTCTCCCAGCACCGAGCTGTCCCACAGATTCTTGGGCACGATGCCCTTGTTCATGGTCATGGCTCTTGGTAGCTTCTGCCGGGCTTCGTTGCTGAAGCCGAGGGTGATGTCCTGCCCTCGTACGTAGTTGGCGTCCCAAACATCTTGAGGCAGCTTCGCGATGTTCAAGAGGCTCTCGTGGCGGAAGGGATCTTGCTTGGCTTCGTCGAAGTGGCCCTGCACGCCGAGCTTCTTGACGTGACCCTTGTACGTTTTCCTAAGCGCATTCTTTTCGCCGTTTGGAAGGACACGGGCGACCTCGATGGCGAGCCCTGTCAAGCCATACCTCTCGAAGAGATCTTCCGACACTTGAGGACGGGGTAGAGGGTGCGCTGCAGAGTAAACATGTTAACCAAGTCTCTGTCTGATCAACGGGCGCCGGCGTCATTGGCCCCCAACGGCCACCATCAACAAAACACAGCAGACCACATGCGCCATGGTAAAAGCGCAGCGGAAACGCCTGCTGCAGAGGAGGTGGCTGTCTCTGCGTCACACAGGTAGAAGGGAGCCTTACGAGTTCTGCAAAGGAGGTATTTCTCGCCGACATCCAGATGGAGGTCGTCAATACCAAAATTGCGGTCCTCGACGTGAACTTTCTTCTGCGCTCTGTAGCCTGTGTCGTCGGCGGCTCGCTTGCGCTTGTGCGGGGAGTCCTCTCCCATGATGTTGTCGTGGGCCATTTCCGAGGGGAGCGAACTTCCGTTGACGCTGTGGGCAGGGGTCGGCAACGTGGTCGTGGTTGACGCTACGGAGCTGGTCATGCTCATCATCAGGTCGCTCGTGTTAGGAGAGAACTGGGAAGGGCTTTGCGGTGTCTGAGGGTGGCAGGACATGATGGATCGACGATCGCGAAGGCGGAGATGGTCAAAGGGGGCGGGTGCGAAAATCTCTGGCGCGATCGGTCGCTTTGGCTGGTGGCGAGCCAGACAAAGAAAACCCGTCGGAACCGGTCGCTCGGGGACGTTGCCGCAAATAAAAGTTCAGGCGGGTGCCAGAACAGATTCGCGATGCGATGATCGGAGGCGCGAGCGATGCGTGCGGGCGGCCGGAGGGGGTGAGGAGGTGGTCGTGACGAGGCGCGCGAAAAACGCAGTCAGCGGCAATCACCGAACCTCGCATGCACCAACGCTCCTCCAGCAGTCGGCGGGCGACGAAAATTCGAATCCAGATACTGCAGTAGGTCGGTGGAGGGGTCGTAAAATGAGGGAATCGGTGTCGATGCGGATCGCGGGCCTCGTCGTGGCGCTGCGCGATTGAAATCGGGTTGGGCGGTAGGAGGTTTGGCGATGATGATGGGGGTGAGATGTGGATGCGCTGAGGAGAGGAGGCGCCCTTCTTCCAATGCCGTGTGGGCCGCTTGCCCAGCAGCCTGTGCTTCAGAACCCCAGAACGGCAACACAGTGCGGCCAGTGAACGGAACCTTGCTTTGTCCTCAGACCCGCTTCTCTCGCAAACCAGCCAATCGGGTTTTCACACTGGCTGCTGCGGCCCCTCGCCTTGCCCCGGCCCGGCGGCCGTCGGAGGACAATACCACTGCAGCACGTTTCAATCAGAAGTCGCCAACAATTGACATTCTGAGCATGTATTTCCATATGTCAGGACGGCTTACTACCTACCTACATAGTAGGCTCACTAGGGATTGTGCAGAAGACTGCGTTGGGAGACTGGCAAACACCAACCGGATTTCGGCTCCTTGGCAAATCCACTCCTGGCCTGACCTTTGCTCTGGACACCCAAGATTCGAGGTCCCAAGTCAGGTCGCCGCACTCGACTCTAGACTCTGGATCGCATCGTTTGCAATGGATTATGACAGAGAACATTACATGCGGACAGTATGCAACACGGGCAAGAATCGCGTTAAGTTTTCGTCATTCTTTGCAGCTCACCTCGTCCTTATTCTTCTGCTGCTGAGAGCCGGCCGGAAAAGTTGCCCTAAAACATAGCCAACCACGGAAATTCAACGGAGATATGACACCCCTTCCTGTTCGTTGTTCGGTCGCAAGTGCCGGCTGAAGGATGTCGTCCTCAACCAAGTTTGGGTGCGTTGGTGTGATCGAATGACCACTGGTGCCTGACTCATTGGCAGTCATAGACGACAGAGGCCCAATCGTCAAAACCGAAAACCGCCCAGTGCGACGGGCGCTCCTCGGAACGATGATTGGCGTTCTACCTGCTGCAACTGTTGGGCACAACCCGATGCCGATTCTGGATCGCCCGTGTGGTTCCATTTCCTGGAGGTCGGCCTAGAGGTCTTCCTGGAGGCTTTCCTTGACGTTGGCCTGGACGCTGCTCCCAAGCTCCTCCCAAGCTCCAGGACTGGAGCTCGTGATGGGGGTTGTCCAGAAATTTGTCCACAGGCAGGCTTGGAGATCTTGCTGGAGGCCGGCTTCGATTCGGGGTCTGGGTCGTCCTGGAAGTTGCCCTCCAACAGAACTTCTCGAGGAAATCCTTGATGACGGCCTCGGCTCGTCCTCAAGGTATGCCCCGAGGCCAGCCTGGGGATTGGCTTGAGGCCGCCCTCCGTCCGCCTCTTGTCCCCAGCCCAAGCCTAACCCACCCTTCCCCGCCACGCTCGACAAGCAAGCGTTAGCAACGAAAGACAGAAAACGCTTCTCTTGGCGAGAATTATTCTTTTCCAAAAATTCCCCAGCCAGCCGCAGCCAACTGGGAGCGGTCAGGTTGTAGTTTTCAACTAGCAAAAACGTGATCTCGGACGAATCCTCACTGATACACGTAAAACCCCTGCACTCGGATGGAGAGAGAAAGAAGAGAAGCAGAGCAAGATTTCGGCGCAGCGCTGTTTTTTATATACAAGGGCTGTGTGGTCTGTGCGCGGCACTCAAGGCTGCAAATTGGCAGGAGTGGGACTCTCCGTCCCAGGCGCCCAACCCACACAGTGCCCAGCCGTTCACTCGCAGGACCGACGGCAAAACGTTCGGACGAACCACCAACTGGGGTCCGGTCATGTGCCCGCGTGCCGTGGTCGTGTGCCTGAAACACTGCCTCGCAGATGACTTCACCGACGGAACAGTCAGAACTCGGTACCTATTCCTCGTATGGGGTTGGTCAATTATTACCAGGCCTGCCTGAGTCATGAGATGGGCTATTTGTCCGGGGAAGAGAGGGAGGAGAAAAAAGAGAGAAGAAATTAAAGTGAAGGAAGAAATCAAAAAGGAGAAGAAAAGCAAGAAGAAAAAAACAGAAGAATCGAAGAGAAAAAGGAATAAAGAAAGAAGAGATGTCTTTTGGGGGGGAAAAGGGGGGAAGGGGCACGCGCGGATAGAAGAAAGGGAAGAGAGAACCAGCCCAATGCCACAAGGTGTGCTACACACAAGGCTTCAAAACGGCGTCAAAATGTTACATTTCATAGTCACCAGCTGGTGCATATGGTGGAGCAGGTATAGCACAGTCCAAATCCAACCCTCCCGCCTCCTTACCCGACAAGCACCTGCCCTAGCGGTGTCTTCGCAACCAGCCCCTTGACAGCCACTCGCGAAACAAGATCGCTCGAGTGCTCCTTGACCATCTCCCTCAGCGCGCTTCGCTCAATGACAATCCTGCCTGTCTCCAACAGGTCCTTGACATCAACGTCCTCCAGTTCCAGCGCCCGGCCGTTCTCGCCCGCAATGTCCAAACCCGTGAACAGATTTGGCCGGTGGTCGCCCGTAATGAAGGTGGTCCGGCCGTGGTCCTTGTCCCACTGCAGCGCAGCCATGAGCTCGGCGACATACTTGGAAATGAAGCCGTCCTCGAGCTCGCGGCCGAGGACGCCGGACTCGGCCAGCTGGAGGAAGTCGTCGGGGAGCGGCAGCTCCAGCCCATCCTCGGTCACGATCAGCTCGCCGCGGCGGTACCGGTACGAGAGCGCGGTGCGCCACGCCAGGTCGTACACCTTGCGGTTGAGCTTGGTGCTGAAGTCG
>FTCU01000355.1_pt1 | contig 15597 bp, 16 predicted proteins | sample 1639521 | NCBI WGS metagenome assembly FTCU01 (sample SAMEA3914864, study PRJEB12502) | metagenome | biome: forest; material: soil | place: USA | collected 2012-03-12 | depth 0.3 m
AGAACTAACCATGAGAGCAGTGAGCGTCCCTGGTTTTACCCATCCGTCGATGTTGTTGAGAACCCTGCGGGTGCTGTCCTTTGTCTTGATTTCGTAGGTCACATTGCTCCAGTGGAACACCGAGGTCTGCATTTGGACTGTGTCAACCACGGGTTTGCCTTTGGCATCATCGACATCTTGATGGACCTCCATCACCGACCCCACCAAACTCGCGTCCTGGGAAAAATTGGTTAAATAGCCGGTTTCCTCGTCGAGTTTTGTTGAGAATTTCTTCATGCAGCTCGGGCGTTTGAAGAGGAGGATTTCACCGCGAGACCGACGAGCGGGGATGAGTTCGGTGGCGAGAAAGTGAATGATGCCGAAGATGAACATGATGGCAAACAGGATGCCCAAGTTCCTGTGATCACCTCGTTCAGCATCCCACAGGACGGGGAGTACTCATCAGAACGGAATACTCACCGCCAGAGATGGCTCTTGACGTAACCAAACTTCAGAGCCAGGTAAGCTGAGCCCCGGACGTTCTGTTCGCCGGGCACCGCGCCAATGGCCCAGCACACTCTCCCGTCCATTCCATCCTGAGCGTAGTCCGGACCCACGGGTACAATGTTGGTGCAAGGAAACTCCCGCCCATCAAACTACCGGTAGCCTCCCGTCAGCACGCCCGAGAAAAAGACCACCTTTGGTACATCACACGAAACCAAACCTCTTACCTCATTGATCATCAGCGCTTCATAGGCGTAATAGACCGGGTTAATCCACCGCACCCAACCAATCCAAGGCACCATGTAGCCCGGAGGAATCACAAAACCAGTGTACACAACAAACAGCATCACCAGGGTCGAGACAGGGGCCATAGTCTCCTCCAGGGTGCGAGACAGCGAGCCGAGCATGCGGAAGAACATGGACATGGTGAGGGTGCAGACTAAGACAAAGAGCCAAAAGGCAAAGAAGCCGTCGGCAGCGCGGCGAAGGTTGGTCATGAAGTAAAGCGGAATGTTGGTCACGACCGAGGTGGCAAGCTTGTTGGGGAGCTCCGACAGGTACGCGGCGAAGGCCTCGGTAGCCGGGTGGTAGAGAGCATAGCGGTCCTGTTTCTCGATGATTGGGCGTTGAGCGCGAATGTTGTAAATCTGATCGGACCTTGTTTAGCACAATAGTCTCCTTCTGGGTTCCGCAGATGTGGGTGTCTCGGATGAGGTAGGGGTAAGCAGAATTACCTCGAAGGCAGGGCTAAATGCGTTCAGCATCAGACCAAAGTAGAGCAGGATTGCGCGTTTGTCAAAACTGGCGGTTGTAGGCTCGAGGTTGTAGTAGACGCTGCCGATGACGATGGCCAGAATCATCTGGCCGATCATGCCTGAGATTACAGGGGTCAAATTGTTGCGCATCCGTATGAAGCTCCGGCTGAGACACATCTGGACTTGTCGGCCAAGCGAGATGGTGTAGGTAGCAGTGCGGAGCCTAGGCTTGTCAGTCGAGGCAAGGGCTGCTACGGTGTTGGGGTGACATACTTCAGGCTTTCCTTTTCTGCAGACTCTGCGTCCCCTCTTCCTTTGCTACGAGTCAGTTCAGACCATCGAGGGTGCTCGGCCTTGAAGGCACGAATGTCCTTTGCGAGGGCCCGCGCTTCCTCGCTAAAACGCCAGGCCTGTACAAAGCCGGACGGGTTTCTGGGCGCCGTGTATTCATAGCCTGGCCGCACGATCCGCTCGGGAGGGTTGGTCAAGGAGGTGAGGAAATCGGCGGTGGTAGCGCGACTAGGTCGTACGAATCCAAGTCGTGTAAAGTAGTCGGCGGCGGCGTCGACCGGGCCGAAATAGATTTGCCGGCCTTCGTAAAGCACAGTGACCTTGTCGAATTGCTGATACATGTCCTCCGAAGCCTGGTAGACGCTCATAACCACTGTAGACTGCAGCCTGTTGGTGCACCGCCTGAGGAGTTGGATGAAACGCAGGGCAGTAGAGCTGTCCAGACCGCGCGTGCTGTTGTCCCAGCACTGGAGCTGTGCGCCAGACAGGAAGGCCTCGGCAAGACTGGCTCTCTTCTTCTCGCCTCCACTTAGGCCGCGGATCATGGCGTTACCGACCTTGGTGTCGAATGCAGTATCGAGGTCGAACAAAGAAGCCGCAGTGCGAGCCACAATGTCCGTGTTTGACCCCAAGTTCCTGGCGCTGGCAGCGAACGTGAGGGTTTCGCCGAGCGTCAACTCTGGGAAGTGCAGGTCCAGCTCGGCCAGGTAAATGCACTCGCCCTTGAACTTGGTGTGCATCTTGTGGTACGGGATTCCTAGCAAGAGTCAGAATATGGCACACTACGTTTGTAAGGATGTCATCGAGCCAACCTTGGTAGTTGATGGACTTTTCGACCGCGTGGAAACCATGGGTATCCCCAGCAAGCGTCTTGAGGAAGGTCGAGCAGCCGCTGCCGGGCCGGCCAAGAACCAGGAGCATCTCTCCCGGCTTGACGAGGCCATTGAAGTCGTGCAGAATCTGTACCTTTTGCCGGGGCCGGCGAGCAAAAAGGCCCACAACAAACTTTGGAATAGCCAGAGCCCAAGAGGTGACGGTTGGCTGGTCCCGGGATGACTGGGACGTCATGGAGCCATGACAGTGGAGATGCCGAAATGACACGCCGACGCGGAGCCGGTCATGTCGTTGCTTGATGTCGAGCCAATCTTCCACAGCCGAGTGGTGCTCGATCACGCTCACACCGTCCGCGGCCGTCGCTTTCGTTTCCATTGTCACTTGCGGAGGCAAGTCGAACAGCGACGTCGACGAACACGTCCAGCTTCTGGATGGCCAGGCCGAGGCGACGGGTTCAACGATCTTAGAGGATCAATAGTGCGGCTCTTGTTCGGGACGGGGGATGTTTTGAATACTCTCAGGACTCGATAGCTTGATGCTGAGATGGTTCCGGGGACGGCGCAGTCGCCGCCCTGCGCCGCGCCGCGCCGCCTCGTGCCGCCCCCTCCCGAGTCCCAAGCAGGCATTTCTCCCATTGGTTTCTTGGCTTTTGGTTGTGTCTAAAGAACGTACGGGAAAGGGTCACAGTGTATCCTGGGTACAAGGCTTCCGTCCAAGGTGCCCTGGCTCTTTGTCCTGTTGCTGATTGTGACAAAAAGACCGGAAGGATGCGGCGGCAACGAGCCCAGATGCGCGCGCAGGTTGCAACCCCGGATTTGGAGTCCCGGGACATATCAGAGCTGTCTGATAAACTGTGCGGCTCAGTAAAACAGCGCCTTTCAGTTAATTACCACGCTGCGGCACATGCAAGCTACCGCGCCGCAAATCACTGGGCTGCCAGATGTCATGCGTGTCGTGTCTGCGCATGTGTGTGACCAGAACCGCGTGCCTGGGTGATTGGGCGAAAGAAGAGTGAAGGCCAATACAACGAATGGCACTGGAACCGAGTCGTACCGGGGAATAATACAGCTGGGCGTCGGATGAGGTGAACGGGACTCGAAATACAGGTTATTGACTCCTAGTCCCTCTTCCAAGCGACGAGCCAACCCCATTGTGGTCGACACGAGTCCCTCGAAAGGGTCTTGCACCCGTCTGATTTGGGTGTTGGGTGTTGGGTGTTGGGTGTCGGGTGTTGGATGTTGGTTGCTGGTTGCATTGGGCGGGTTAAGTTGCCGGAACGGCGCGCATAAATGCATTTATTTCACAGTCGCGTCCGGCCCCCCCCAGCTGGCACCACCGAGCCACCGACCCGACACTCATCAAGACGGTTTTGAGACTCGAGACTCCTGTTCCAGGCAGCAATAGAGTCGCGATGTTGGACACAGGGATCTGTGCCAGCTTGGTGCCCGGGACCGACACCACCAGCAGCGTCCCCAGCGTGGCCGGCAATGCCCTCAACAATCTCGCGGCCCGGCATTCGACCCTGGCGTCAGCACTCGGCGGAGTGGCTGCCACATACCTCTTCTTCTGGGCGTTATTGCATTTCACACAGGATCCCAAAGAGCCGCCACTTGTGTCCACCGCCATCCCGTTCCTGAGCCCCATCTTGGGCATGGTGAAATGGAGCATGGGCTTCTACGGCCACATGAGGTAGGCTGTCGCTGCATGCTCTCGTTCTTTCTCGGAGGCCATGTTGATCTGTTGTGCACAGAGATAAATACCCTAGCCTGCCCATTTACACCCTCCGGCTACCGGGAGCTCGTCTTTACATAGTCAACTCTACCAGCCTCATTCCTGTCGTGCAGCGGCAATGGCGCATCCTCCTCTTCCCACCCGTTTCGACCCGGGCATCAGAAGTTGCCATGGGCGGTAGCAAGGAGGCCCTCGCTATCATGCGTGACGACATGGTTACTGAGAGCGGCTTCATGCACGGCTTCGTCAAGGCCGTCCACCCGGCACTCTCCAGCGGGTTGGCTTTGGATGAGCTGAACGGCAACGCACTGGACGCCATCACGTCGTCTCTCGACGAGATCGCCGTTCAGGGCCCCAAAAAGGTTAACATGTTCGAGTGAATTCGCCATGAACTCCTGATGGCCACCACTGACAGTGTCTACGGGCCGCGGAACCCGCTCCGTGACCCTGCCAACGAGGAGGACTGGCTGTAAGCCTTGTCCCCTTTCCCCTTCGCTTCTCCGATCCCCAACTAAATTGATCCAGGACCTACCACCCGACAATCATGTTCCTAATGCTCAACCTGCTCCCGCTGTGGGTCTACCGCAGTGCCATTGCGGCGCGGAACCGCCTGGCCGCCAAATTCCTGCAGTACCATACCAGCGGCGACTACAAGCAAGGGTCAGCGTACGTCCGGCGGTGGACTGCACACTTCGTGGCTCGGGGAATCCCCGCGGAGGACATTGCACGCTTTCACAACGGCGGCCTGTTTGCTCTCGTCGCCAACACCGTACCCAGCGCCTACTGGATGGTCTACCGTGTCTTCTCGGACTCGGTCGCTGCGCGAGAGTGCCGCGAAGAGGTCCTCCGCGCCGTGTCGGTTGCCGAGAACAAGGACGAGACTCAGGTGTGCACAATCGATGCCAAGAGCATCAAGAACTCGTGCCCGACCCTGATCTCGACTTTCCAGGAGGTGTTCCGCGTCCACGGGATGGCCAACTCGGTGCGGATTGCGAACGAGGACCACCTGCTCGACGGCAAATACTTGATCAAAAAGGGCGGCATGGTCATGATGCCAGCACGGGTGCAACACCACCTCAAGGAGGTCTGGGGTGAGGACGTGGACGATTTCGATCATCGGCGCTTTATCCGAAAGCCGGGCGAGCCGAGGCCAAATCCGGTCGCGTTCAGGGGGTTCGGTGGCGGCACCACACTGTGCCCCGGCAGACACTTTGCTACGACCGAGATCCTTCTGTTTGCGGCCATGCTGTTGTTGCGGTTTGATCTTGTGCCAGTGGGTGGCGGCGGGGAGTGGGTGATGCCGACAACGGCCAATTCGTCGCAGGCGGAGGCCATCGAGCAGCCAGATTATGATATCCAGATCGAGCTGCGGCCGCGCCCAGAAGCAGACGGGAAGTGGAGGGTCTCGTTTGAGGGCCCAGGGGAAGAGGCCGCTCTGGTAGCCGAGGACCTTTGAACTGGTTAACAACTAAATGTTGGCACGCTCTTGTCCGGGCAGCGATTTTGGGGGCTCAGGTATACCCGGCTAGTACATTCATGGATAAGGTACGTTAAATGTTTCATTACAATTCAACTCGCAAGACAGCTAGCGGCTCGTACTCAACGAACTGGCTACATGAGACTGGTATTACCTGGGCCAACGCAGCCAAGATATAGGAATGAAAGTACGGTCCTTTGGCAGCGGCGCAGCTCGTATGAGTCATGACAGAAGCATGCGAATAATACAAGATCCTGGTTAACATTGCAAGACCAAACGCTGTCTGGGTTGGTTTTCGCCCTCAAGTCTAGCCAGCTTCTCATCTCCCATGCCCTAGATTGTCCCTTTGTGTGCAATTTCGGTTGCCTTGAGTCACCAACGCCGAAATGCTTGATCTCGATGACAGTGCGACCCCTGCATGGGGTGCTCTCCCTGTGGAGCAGTATCTGATTGTAAGCCCGACAGCCCGGACAAAGCGTATTCAGGGGTACCGCTGATCAAGCCACATCTCCAGCGGAAGTGGGATCACTCCTCCGAGCGGAGCGCCAATGAGCAACGGGCCGAGTTAGTGGCAGCCTACATCGACGAGGACGTTCTCGACCCGGAGTTGCTCGCATCGCCGCCGACCCGCGTGCCCACGGCCGCTGAGATCGCCAAGATCCTCGAGCCGTGGCGGCCACAGAAGCTACGTCGCATCGCTGCCGCCCATCTCCTCGACCATTGGAGCCCTTGGTTTGTGCTACGGACTCACTATGGCGGCGGCGAGGCCGATGATATCAAGCTACGGACCTGGCTCGACGCTGAGGGCGATGCCGGTGATCCCGCTATTGTGTGCCCCGAATACGAGTGGTTTTGTGTGCTAGACGACCCGGAGTTGTTTGACTTTGGCGACTACTGGCATGAGATGTACGACGTGTTACCGATGACGACGTCCAGGAAGCGCGAGAGGAGGGAAAGTACTGGATTACGCACGGCAGTGAGTGGGACTGTATGACAGACGACGAGCGGTATCAAGAGGCTATTATGCGGACAGCTGTCGACAAATTTGGGGCGGCGTTTCTACTGGTACTGGATAAGGACGCGCTGGACGCCAGCGAGGGCGGACTGATTCTGCGAGACAAGAAAGGAAACCCGGTCAAAGAGTCAGAAATCAACCCCAATGACCTGCACGAGTTCATCGCCCGCTCCCAGCGTGGCATGTTTTTTGAGGGACACTGGGAGCATGGCCGGCCTGGCTATAGGTACCGGCTTCGGGGCAAGATCATGCGCAAACTGCTCCCCTTTTAGTGAAAGGGGAAGCCCAGCCCCAGGCGACGATCACAGTCCGATAAAGGGGGCCGGATGGTTAGGTACGTGTAACTATCGGTCAAGATATGTATGGGCAAATAGTGACAACGAGTGAAAGATGGGTGATAGGTATCAAGCACTGGTGTTGTCGTGCAACTGGTTCCAGGATGCCAGGTGCACCAACATAAGCCAGAGATCAAGCGCAACATCTATGCTTTTTATCTGGTAGAATCTTGACCGAGCCTAGTATTTCAAGGATTAATCCATCATGAAGTGATGACTGCCGAACTGCCTATTAATTAAATGGTTATGCTCCCATGAGTTTGAGTCATGTAGCATAATTCATACCACTGGATCATACCAACCCCCTTCGGCCTTCAGTGGTTACTTCACATTCTCTGGCTCATGGCCATCTCTAAATGGTCGATCTCTCTTCCTATGTTTTTTTCAAAAAAAAAAAAAAAAAAAAAAAAAAAAAAAAAACAGAAACCCCCAAAATACCTGGGGACCTAAGGCTCTACCTATCTATTCCAAGGACCAACTCAAAGGAGCCACCTTGGGGCAGCAGTGACAAAGGGAACTTGTGAGAATGACGATGGAATTGAACCGCTCCCAGCGGTCTGCAGGTGTAAGGCTGTCCAGAGTTTTTGGTTTTCCGTCCTCAGACGTCGTCCTCAGCCGCTCAATCCTCAGGGACTGTCCTCACGCAAAGAGCCCCTCCTATTTATATCATAAAGGGTGAGAACCGCAATTTACGCACTTACGCAAAAGGACTCAGCAAGCGATTCCAAACAACAAGACTTTCCCTTCTTATCTTGACCAAAGAGCCGAAGGTGTTCGTCGACCTGCCGTAGACCAGCTGGGATCTGAGATGTCTGGAGAGCATGACCTGTTCAACTCACACTCTTCAGCCCATGGCGTCCTCTCCCAAAACACCACATAACCGCGACCCCGTGGATGAAGCCGATTTCCGCTTCAAGATACACGGCACCCCATGTGAATGGGGCGAATCTTACCGTCCAGGCGGCTACCACCCCGTGATCCTCAGCGATGTGCTCCAAGATCGCTATCGCATCGTCCGGAAGCTCGGCTATGGATCCTTTTCGACCGCCTGGCTTGCGGTTGATCTGAGCTTGAACTCCTTCGCCGCCCTGAAGGTCACCGTCGCGGGCTCGGGCAAGGAGACCGCCGACAGAAGCCTGGCCATTTATAGGTCTCTTCCGCAAACTGCGAGCCATCATGTCGTCGGCGTCCGTGACTCCTTCGAAGTGCTTGGGCCTAACGGACGGCATACATGTCTCGTCATGGATCCACTGGGCCCGCACATCGGCTTTTTGCTGGCTCGCCGCCCTGAATTTTCGGACCGGACTTTGGAGCCCTGGGACTGCCGGCCGCGTTTTCCCAAGCCCCTTGCCCGACGAATCCTACGTGATGCTCTCCTCGGGCTCCGTGCTTTGCATCAACACGGCATCGTGCACGGCGACCTCCACCCAGGCAACATCCTGGCCACTATTCCCCCGCTCGACGAGCCTGTTTCCGTGGAAGAGAAGCTACGGCAGCTCCCGAGCGAAGGCAAGCCGCTGACCCGACTAGACGGCAAGACCGATTGCTGGGCGCCGCCGTACCTCTTGGAGCCGGCACCACTGCAGGATCTTGTGTCATTCAAGCTTGATCCCGTCGTCAAGCTTGCCGACCTCGGAGCCGCATTCTCAGAGACACACCCACCCGCCAAGCTCGTCACGCCGGTGGCCCTCCGCGCGCCCGAAGCCATCTTACGCGACGCGCAGGTTCCACTGGGCAAGGGAATTGACGTCTGGGCGTTTGGCTGTCTTGTTTTTGAGTTGCTGACGGGCAGGACGCTATTTGTAGGGCTCGAGGGGTTGGACGGAGACGAGATGGCGGATGAAATGACGAACGACGAGCATCTTATCCAGTTTTCCGAGGTATTGGGGCCATTGCCGGGGGAATTTGCCGCACGATGGAGACGCCGTGACCGATATTACGACGAAGATGGGAAACGATTGCATGCCATCGACAGGCGTCGTGGCCGTGGAGGTGAAGGAAGCGGGACGGATGACGATGATCGGGTTGAGGCCAGCCCGTATTCGCCTGCCTCCGAAGCGGCTCTGAGCGAATCGTCTTCTTTCTGGGTTGCCGACCCGGGTGAGATTGCGTCTCTGGAAGATCAGCTACGGGAACTCAAGCCGGATGGTATGGGCGAGGACGAGGTGGGCGAGGTCTCGCAACTGCTGCGGTGGATCCTGGGTTATGATGCGTCTAAACGTCCTTCAGTAGAGGCCATCCTGGCGTATCCGTGGTTTAGTTCATAGATTTCAGAAACGAGAGCAAGTTTTCGAACCTAATTAAGAACACTGTCCTCGGCATGGAGCGCGCGTCCCTGCCCACTGCAGGAGGGCGGGTTGCCATGGGCGGCAGACCATCTGATTTACGGAACACCGAGTTGCAAGAACCATGGTCATGCCAACTGTCTCCCTGGCGAGTAGCAGTGTAAATCGCAATGGCACCACCAAGTGCCACGTACCAGCTTTTCCCATTTATAAAAGGAGTCCGTAACGGGACCGTTCGCCAATGCTCCCCTCCGTTCTTGACGTTCGTTTCCCAGTCACTAACCAACATACCTGAACTACTCTACAGCCAACTACCTAGCGCCAACGTTAGCGTCCAACATGCCGACCAACAGTTCCAGTATCGTTATGGACGACAAGCTCAAAAAAGAGGCTCCCACGACCATCACAGCAACCGCGCCTATGATCGCCAGCCCAGCACCACAAAAAAGGTGGCAGCTAGACGACGACAAAACATGCGACTGTGAGAGGTGCTGTTGCCATACAAGGGTCCTAAAAAAGGGACTGATTTGTAAAAGGTGCGGCGAGGAGTGCATGGGGTATCTGTTGTTGTCGGGGGGAGCGGAGTGGGTCGAGAAGAAGGGGGGTAGGGGCGAGGACGGGTCTTTTGGGTTGGGGTATTAATTAGGACGTGTGGGATTAAACCGTGGTCATAGGTAGACAAAGGATATCAAGTCGCGTCGGGGGCGTTGAATTGAACCTCAAGTTCCACACAAGCAGCAACATCTGCTTCCAGCCACGGAGCTGGTTTTAAGCAACGATCGAGGCGGGGTGACGCCAGCCGGGCGACGTTGAACGGGCCAGAAGACGCGGGGCGGCGTCGTGCCTACATGTCCGGGAAACACCGGTCAAAGGACACTAGCAGGATACTCTTCCGCGTCGCCATCCTCAACAGCCTTGAAGCATCCCAGACGAATCAGGAACAGAAATGTGTGCAGCAACTATCTAACAGCGACCCGGTGGAAGATCGGCCTTTCGGCGCAGGCGCCGCTAGCGAATTAAGCTGCTAAATCCCTCTGGGCACCTGTAAATGATCAGGACGTCTTGGAGGTGAGAACAGGTCTTGATGATAAGGATTGGTGCCGTGGAGAGAAAGAGGAAAGGAAGGGAAAGAATTGGACGCGATCGACAAAAAAATACCGAGGCAGTTGGGAGTGGCCCGTGCATTTGCCGAGACACTAACCCAGCTCCGGCAGGCGGTCTGCAATTCAGGAACAGGGCAAAGTGGGTCGTTCCCTTTCGGCATGGAAAAAGTTCACGGTTCGGCTGGTGCCGCGACCTGGACGAGAGGACGCAGGTTGCTCGTTTGATCCTTGACCCACGACAGCTTGTATCTTGAATCTGCCTGCTCACACCACCATGATGTCGGTGCCGGGTAGAGGGTCAGCTCTTCTGAGGAGTAAGCTCTTCTCTCGCCCCCTCAACCGAACTCCCAATTGCTCAAAGCTGACCTCCACCCGTTGTCCAGGCTCGCGCCGAGTCTGCACCCAGTGCGCTCGCCCAGCTCCCAGACCGACGACGACAACAGCAACACCGCCATTAGCCCGGCCTCACCCCTCTCGGGCCGCCCTCCCTCTAGCCGCCCGCCGCTACTTCGCCGCCGAAGCCACCGCATCCACACCACCACCCCCAGCCCCAACCAGCGCCACCACCACCGACCCCTCAACACAGCCCGCCCCCGACGCCCGCTACCGCCTCAAAGCCGGCCTCATCCTCACCCGCCCGCCCCTCCTCACCCGCGAGCAGACCCCCTTCGAGTCCGCCTACTACCTCTACCAGAAGCGCCTCAACGAGCGGCTGACGGCCCCCTTCCGCCGCGCCTTCTACTTCAAGCCCGACTCGGCCGCCGACCTCGACTTCCGCATCAAGCTGAACGAGCGCCACGGCGTGCCCGCCAAGGACATCGGCCGGTACAACCCGCGCAGCCGCACGGCCTGGAACGACGAGCTGCTGGTCGGGTCGCCGACGAGCGCGGCCGGCGAGGTGGTGGAGAAGCTGCTGGCCGATGCCGAGGTGCGGGTGAGTGAGGATGGAGAGCCGATTATTGCTGAGGAGAGGGTACCTGTGGATCGGCCGAGGCCGAGGCGCACCGAGGCGGACGAGAAGGGGGATGTGAGGAGGCTGGACCGCGCCTTGGATCGGACGCTGTATCTAGTGGTGAGGAGGGGGGAGGGGGAGGAGGCGGAGTGGGGGTTCCCTGCCGGCGTGGTGCCGACGGAGGAGATGCTGCATGAGGTACGTCTTGGCCTTTTCCGTGGCTTGTGTTTTTGCCCTGTGACCGACTGACCGCCCTCCACAGACCGCCGCCCGCGTCCTGACCGAGTCGGCCGGCCCCAATATGAACACGTGGATCGTCGGCCGCGTGCCCGTCGCCCACCACGTCGTCAAGCCCCTGCTCGCCGAGGACGGCGCTTCCGTCACCCAGCGGGGGGAGAAGGTCTTCTTCCTCAAGGGCCGCATCATGGCCGGCCAGGCCGACCTCGCCGGCAACAAGCACGGCCTGACCGACTTCAAGTGGCTGACCCGCGAGGAGCTCGAGGAGGTGCTGCCCGGCGGCTATTACCGCAGCGTGCGGGGCATGATGGAGCTCAGGTAGACGGGGACTGGAAGACGAGCTGGAAGCGGCGAGGCCTAGCATTCGAGACGCCATCACGCTCGGTTCGTGGGCGTTGTAATCTAGAATGTATTTTATGTATAAACCGTTGGCGATTCCTCACTGTACGTGTCTCTAGATGTGAAGAGTGGTATTTGAATCATGCCAAGGACAGTTTGAGCCCTCAAGGACCGCGCGTGTGGGCATGCATATCGACTCGAATTCGAAATCAAGCAAGATGATACAGAATATCGTACAAAGGAGCGACCGTATGGCTCAACTTCTCTCCTCCCCTCCCACCTCACACCATCGCCAGATCCATCACTCCGGCATTCCCCAACTTCAACTTGTTTCCATACCTCTTCCACATTTCACAACCCCACTGCGGAATCAGCTCTTCCGCACAAGCCTTGGATCCTGTGCTCGACCTCGAGCTGCAAGCAAAGGGGCTCAGCTCTCGAAATAGTTCGTCTTTCAGCCCGTCATTGTCTCGCCCCTGCTCTTTTCCTCCCTCAAGCGGCCTGCACAAGCCTGGGTTTCGCAAAACCATCTTCCTTGCTAGGCTCACGAACACGGCCGCTGTCATCCAGCTGTCGAAGCCGGCGTTGTGAGCCGAGCCATTCTGGGCGTCAAATCCGGGCTCTGGGATGATGAACAAGGGGTCTTCGCTGACCGCTTTGTAGAGCTGTTCTAGGTTCTTGCCCGCCTGGAAGCCGAGGTGGGAGGCCAGATATTTGGTGTCAATGATCTTGGGGAAGAGCTGGTGGATCTCCTTACGGAAGGTCATAGAATCGGCGGGCAGGGGCTGGAGAAAAGTCTCCTGGATGAAACACAGGTCGAGGAACGGGTTGTGCCCAATGATGACTGGGCGACGTTTCTGGATTCGGTTTTGGTAGAGTATCAGACGAGAGCGGGTTTGGGCCATGCTGGCCGGTTTGTTGGCTCCTTGGATGCGATCGTCGACCAACAACTTGGGGTCGATGACTTTGGCGAAAGAGCCCCCAGCAAGGGCTTCGATGACATATCGGAAACCTGGATGGATTAGTTCCCTGGTGATTAGGACTGGTCTTGAATTGCTTACCCGTTTGTATCACCACCGCGGTATTCCGCCTTTGGTATTCGGCCTCAGATAACTCGGCAGGATTAGCACACGCCCAAGGATGGAAAGTGGAATCACTCACCTGCCCCTCTTCCGGAAACCGCCTGGCGGTGACCCTGACGATCTCTGCAGAGACATTTCCTGTTCTGAAGACAGCGAAACAGCTGGGAAACTCGGTTTGGACAAGTTGACGTATCGCTTGAACCCGCGTAGGACCCAGTCGCTCGGATGGACCGCAGGGACTCGTGATGAAGATACTATCACCCTAGGCCGGCCCCAGTCAGTTTTGTTTCTGGTACGCTTGGCCTCTGGAACGTACTCGGTCGGGGTTTGTCTCAAGCCAGGCCAAGATCTGAACCCGGGCGCGGCAGCAAAAGTCCGTGGACTCGATATCAGCGCCCCCTGTGTTGGAATGCCGAACCTTGGACAAGTACATCTTCTTGGCCAAAACACCCTCAGCGCGGCTAAGATACGGGACTCCCTGCATGAAGGCCTCTTCAAACGAGAAATTGTTCTCCTTCAGAAAAAGAAAGCTTCGGTACGAAAGGACGAGCTTTCTGTCAATCAGCTTTGCTAGGGCAGTGTTGGGCGGGACGAATTCAAGGGTAATGTGAAAGGTGAAGGTTCGTGCTCGGAATCCTGCTCAAGACCCCGATCAGCCACTTTCACTCGAGGATATTTGGATCACGGCAAAGACCATTCAGCGTGCTGTCGTAGGAGAGACATGTGAGGCCAATCTGCAGAATCTGGAAAGTCGTGGCGGCATCGACGGCGAGGTGGTACGCGGTCGTCTCGGTCTGCTCCTGGCTCTTGGTGGCCGAGTGCCCGGAAACTCCAGTCATTTCCAGGTCAAAAGCGACATATTCAGACAGAGAAATGGCCTCGAGAACGGCCGGCAAAGTCTGCCAAAAATTGAAGCGGTTTATATCCATGGCTGGTCGAAATGAGGTAGTTTTGGGAACCTGCTCGACCGGGGAGGGGTTGTGAGGTTGGAGTTCACCTGTGGGTGATGTACAACGAGAGAAGCGACTGCACCGGATCAAGTTTCTCGATATATTTAATGGAATGAAGACGAAATAAAACAAAAAAACCAATTCAAAACTTTCCAGCAAGCAAGGTAAGTGCCGGTGGAAACATGGAACCGCGGTCTTGCCTGCCTTGAGCGCACTCGTTTGTTTTGCTGCCTGGTTCGCCATGGGAAACACAACAATGCCTGACCAAATGGGTTTACGCTGTTTTCGCCGTTTGCTCAAACCTCCGAAAGTAAGGCACCGAGCAAGAGTCAGAACAATGGCCGAGTGACCGGGCGAGAACCTAAGGAGGATGCATTTGCAAAGCGTACTCTGTACAATAGAATGCTTCCCGGACAGAGCAGATTGTGTCGCCCAACAAGCAGATACAGGGGCCACGACACCTCGAATGTTGAGAATTTCAAAGAATTGAAGACAGAAATAATTGCTGACAGTGATATCGACAGTCTGGTTATCATTACAATCATCATTCATAAAAGAGTCATTCCCTAGAGGGTAATGAACCCGTCATTTTGGTCAGTCAAGTTCACCGTCCCCGTCCGCCGCGCAGCAAACGGATTCCCTGCTGTGAACGCCGCCGCACCTCCATCAACCCTTGAACCTGCTCTGCGCGAGAAGTCGTTCCTCTCCCGCCGGTCTCGCTCTCTGTCCTCGTCACGCCGCTGCTGCTCGAGCCGCGCTCTCTCCTCCCTCAGCACCCGCTCATCCCGCAGCCGCTCGGTTCGAGGGTCCAGGCCCCTGTCTCTGCCCGGGAAGACTCTGGCACCCTCGCCACCACGGTACTGCCCATCTCTTCGCGGCCCATACGGATCCCGGCGGTCATCCGCCAGGCTCAGCCGATCCATCTCCCTCTCCAGCCCCTCCCTGTCCAAGCCCACCCGCGGCCGGGCATACCCAGTCCCAGGCTGGACCGTCCTGACACCAGAACGCGGCGCACCGCGGGGCGAGCCGGGCCGCACGCGCTCATACCGCCGATCCAAGCTGCCACTGCGCCCACGATCCCGCACGTCTCGTCGCTCCCGACTCCTCTCCCGCCCATGTCTCTCATACTCCCTCCGCCCGGCTCTCTCCAAACTCACACTCCTCGCCCTCCCTCCACGACGACGCCCATCATCCCGTCTCTCCCTCGACCGAGACCAGGACCTCGACCTCGACCGACTACGGCTCGAGCTCCAATCCCGCCGATCCCTATCTCTGCGATCACCACCCCTCTTCCGCCCGCGACTGTCCCTGGACCTCGACCTCGACCGATCCCTATCCCTGGACCTATCCCGATCCCTCGACCTCTCCCTCTCCCGATTTCTCTCCCGACTCCAACTCCGCCCACGCGACACCTGCTGCGGGACCGGCACCGGCTGCACAACAACCCGCGGCGGCGGAGGCGGTGGGGCATTCGCCGCGGCCGAAGCCACCACGCGCTCGGCCATCGTCATAGCCTCTTCGCGGATCTCGGCGCGACCGGCGGCCCGCCCGTCGGCGTAGATCTGCTTGGGGTCGAGGGCCGGCTGCATGGGCATGCCCTGTCGGTTGAGGTTGGGGTTGTTGGGGTTGGGCATCATGTTGTTCATTGGCATGCCGGGTTGTTGGAGTCCGCCGCCGCGGGTGGGGATTGCCAGCGGGGGGAGAGGGCCGCCTTGTTGGTGGTGGGGG
>FTCU01001429.1_pt1 | contig 15595 bp, 11 predicted proteins | sample 1639521 | NCBI WGS metagenome assembly FTCU01 (sample SAMEA3914864, study PRJEB12502) | metagenome | biome: forest; material: soil | place: USA | collected 2012-03-12 | depth 0.3 m
CAACCAACCCCCCATTCTCCCTCCCAAACTCAAACACCCTCACCCCACTCGACCCCCCAATCCCCTCCATCTGCCCAAACGACACAAACCCCTTCTCCCTCCCCGCCTCAGGCCACCGCCACACCTCCGCCTGGCTCGCCACATCAACAATCACAAACTCCCCTCCCCCCTCCCTGCCCTTCTCCTCCGTCGTCGGGTTGCAGTACGCAACCCGGGAACAATCCGGCGAGATAGCAGCCTGCGCGTGCGGCGGGATGGCAAAAAGCGAGGTCTTGTTCGTAGGCAAATGCCACGTCAGCACAAGCCGGTTCGGAAACGAAGTGACGCCCGCGTCGGTAGTCGTCGGCGCGGGGATCCACACCGACACGGCCGTGTCGCCGTGCGCGGCGAGGCACGCCGGCAGCGCGGTCTGCAGCGCCGGGTGGTCGGGCACGCACACGCGGTAGGGGGTGTGGCGGGTCGCGTCGGGGAGGGAGACGGTGGACTGGGTCGGGGGGTTGGCGGCGTGGAGGGTGACGGGGGAGATGGGTTTGAGGTGCCAAGCTATGAGCAGCGTGGAGGGGGTGCCGGCTTGTTTTGGGACGGTGTCGCCTGGTCGGGGGCCGGCCGCGGCGAGGAGGTAGGGGGAGGAGGTGGAGTAGGCGAGTTCGGGGAATTTGGGGAGGAAGGGGAGGGAGGCGAGGGTCAGGTCGATGGTGTGGTTGGGGTCGGCGCGGAAGGGGGTTTTGGTGTTGGGGTGGCGGGCGAGGAAGAAGCGGTCGATGCGGTCGGATTTGGGGCGGTAGACGGCTAGGCCGGCGTAGTCGTTGTGGCAGGCGTCGAGCTGGCTGGCCGCCCAGCGGTGGGCATCCTCGATGACCTGGACCTTCTTGGCGCCGGAGCCGCCCTTGGCGAAGTTGTAGATCTCCAGGGTCAGGCCGAAGTGCGTGGCGATGCCGATCAGCGTCGCGCTCTCGGACAGGATGGCGTGGCTGCGGATGAAGTACTCGCGCGACCGCAGGCTCGGCTGCATGTACGACTTGACCTTGATTGTGCCGTGGAGCGCGTTCTTGGACGTCGACCACAGCTTGACGCACTTGTTGCTGTGCTTGGTCGCCACAAAGTTGCCCGTGGGCGACGTGTCGATGTGCAGGATCTCGGAGCCCTTGCCCTTCTCCGTCATGTACGTCTTGGGCGTGATCTCGACGGAAAACGAGTGCGGGCTATGCCGCGACGGCGCCGGCACGTCGGGGATGGTGCCGTTGGCCGAGGGCGGCGGGGCCCACGTCCGGCGGTACTCGGGCGGTGGCGACGAGGGGAACGGCGACACGGGAGTGGGCGTGGAGACGCGGGCCGACGACGGCAGGGGGCTCGTCGAGTCGGGCCGCATGTCGGACATGATGGACGGCGCCATGCTGAGCGAGGCCCGTGGTACCGAGCCGCTGCTGCTCGTGCCCGAGCCGCGCGACGCAAACGACGCCACGCGCGAGATGCGGGTGAAGTACCCCTCCTTCGTGGCACGGGCCTGGTCAGAGAGCTGGTAGGCCGGGTAGGGGGCGAACTCGGCGTCGACCTGGCGCGGCGAGGCGGGCGGCTCCGGGACCTGGATAACCGAGGTCCGCTGCTGCTGCTTCCACGTCGGCTGCGAGACTGGCGCAGCCAGAGACCGCGGGGGCACCGGGAACTGGTGGCCATCCAGTGCCGGCAGCGTGGGGGACTCTGGCAGACCGGGCGTCGGTGACCTGCTCCCTTTGGCCACGCCAATTGCTGCCGCATCGTCGGTGTACTGCGGTCGGGACACATCCTCGGGAGGGTGCCAGGGGCCGGCGGCCTCGTGCTCATGCGTGGACCGGGCGTGGTGGGTGGAGGCTTCTGACACTGTGACGGCCGAGTCCTCGCTGGGCCGGGAGATGTACAGGTCGTGGACTTGGTCCACCGGGGGGGTTCTGATGCACTCAGTTAGCCCTGCTCTCGAGAAGACAATTTGCCAGCCCTACATTGTCTCGGTGGCCCTGACTTGCGCAGCCTGGCGGGCCTTGGGCGGCTGAATCCACTTTGACACGACCTCGAGGTACTGGAAGAGGATGGACTCGGCCTCGTCGTAGTCGTCCTGCACGGCCGGTTTGGTCTGCAGCCTCCGCACCTCGGACGCGACCTGGTCCCGGAGTGTTTGCGCCTCTTCTGGGTCGTCTCGCAAAGCCGCCCTGTCCGTCGCGTTAGCACACTTAGAGCGGACCCAGGAGGGGGTAGTCATACAGGCTCGCCACCTCCAACGCCAACGACAGCGCGCTCCAGTACGTCGCCAAGCTGGCCTGGCACGCCGCAATCTCGACCCTCCCCCTCTCAGTCCACGCCGCAGCCTCGGGATACCGCGCGAGGATGTCGTCGATCTGGATCAGCACGTTGCCGCAGCTCTCAAAGACCAGCAGCATCTGCGCCTGCAGCGCCAGCGGCAGCCCGCGCTCGTCGCGCAGCAGCTCGAGGATGAGGCGCAGGTCGCTCAGGTTGCGGGTGACGGCGCCCAGGTCGGCGTGGGCCACGCGCACGGAGCGGATGAAGCGCGTGATGATGGCCGACGTCGACGAGACCCCCGACAGGAGGTACTCGATGGGGCGGGCGATGGTGGACATCTGGGGCCGGTCCATGGTCGGCTTTTGCTTTTTTTGGTGCTTGGGGTATGGGGTAGGGGGGTCCTGCAGTGGTCACGTTGCGGCCCGCCGCCCGAGTGTCGTGTCGTGTTCGTGTCGTGCCAAAAGTGTGGTGGTGTTGCTAGCGATGCGGTGCAGCGGCGATCACGATCCAGCGGGACGCGACGATCGTTGCGGGATGGCGGGACCTGGACTGGATTGCCTTTTGGCTCTCGGGCGAGAACAGAACAGGAACAGACTGGGACAGGACAGGAGAGGGCTCGTCGATTCGGGGGCACGCGTGCACGTGAGAGACCGTCTCGAGCATATTCTGTTCGTGTATCCGTACCAACCTCATTGGGGGCATGGGGCCGCCATGGCGCGAGCAAACACAAGCAGCCCAGGCACTGGTTTGGAGCACCAAGCTGCACCAAGGTGCGGGGTCTCCCTTGGTGTCTTTATCCCCGGCTTCAGCAGGCGTTGGCCAAGCGCCACCCGAACAAAGACCCCGCGTCGAGTGGCTCGGAGTGGGCAGTGGACTCGCTGAGACTGCCTCTCGATTGGCAGAGCGTTGCGCTACGCTGCAAAGGGGGGAACCCGGGGCGGTTTGCTCCCCCTAACGTCGATCTATTGAGCGAGGGCCGTGCTTGGAACTCCAGTGGGACCCGGGGAAGCAAGGAGGTCCCAGTTGGTCCCAGTTGGCCCCGTCCGGTCCCAGTTGAGGGGTTTGACGCGGGTCCAGCGGGAGGATCCTCCAACGGGAATGCAGCGGGGGGATCCAACGCTCAGGGGTAGGCTCGTAGGGGTCGGCAATGCACAAGCACATGCGTTTCCCCAAAACACGACAATGCATGTCTAGGCCCAGGGCCCAGACCAGCCGCCAGACCAAGGCTGGCCAAGCAACCCGGCTGGGATCGCCTCTGCTCCGGCAGGATGCCCCCATTCAGTCAAATCTTGAGCTCCTACCAGTACCGCCAGTCTGGTTCCCCGGATTCTCCCTAATAACCCGCTCTTTTGTTTCCGCATCCGGTTCCCATTCCCCACAAGGGGCATGAATAGGCACCCAGCTCAGCTCACAAAACCCGGTAATGTTATTGACTATCGGGACAAGCACCTAAGCGATGCCGCCATCGTCGACCTCTGCGTTAGCGTTGCGCCACTTTTATGGAGATGGGTCTGTGCCATCCGGCTGTTGCTCTTCACTGAGTTCTTTAATGCGCGGGCTGGCGTTGAGAGCACGCTCTACGGATACAGGAGGAGTAGTCTTGCAGCGTCCTAATCTATTAACTATTACCCGTGATTAACTCGCAGCCGAGCCCGACGCCACAGCACGCTTCTTGCTCGGGTACCAGAACCCTCAAAGTCAACACCGTCCACAACAACACCTCACGCACCCTCCAAAGCCAGCCTCATGCGCTGGAATTAACCCCCAAACCCCCCACCAACACACCCAGAATACTCGGGCCACGCAAACGGATTCCCCGGGTCCAGGATACTGCTGAACGAAAAGTCGACCGACTGTGCGAAGCCGGGGTCCCAGGCGCTGAAGAGCACGTCGTCGTCGTTTACCAGGAAGTCGTTGAGAGTGTTGGACTCGGAGGAGGCTGATGCAGTCGTGTTGGTTGTGTTTATCGTGTTTGTCGTGCTCGCGGGAAAGCCTCCGGCTGGTTGTGGAGCGGGGAGGAGGGTGTTTGGGATGGGGATTGCGTCGTCGAGGGGGATTGGGGGTTGAGGTTGTGGTTGGTGCTGTGTTGGGTCGGCGGTCCAGGGCGGGATGAAGGGGTTGAGTGGTGGCTGAGAGGGGGTTGTGTCGGGGACGAGGAACCTGGGGGTGTTAGGTTGGTTGGGGATGGTCGATTCGGGCTGGGTGAGGGTGGATGGCGCGTCGGGAGCTGTGGTGGCCCTGTCGGAGGATGGGGCTACAGTGGTAGAGGTCGGGGGGATATCCGTCTCACCCCTGAGTTGAGGTTCGACTGGCACCTGCTGGGCGTCGCCGTCGAGTGTCGCGGCCTGCCCTCGCTTGGTCCCCGTCCGCTTCCTATTCAAGACCTCGTTCCGATCCAGCTTCAGCATAACAGCCTGCCCAAGCTGCCCATTGATCCGCGCACTACTCCAAATAGCACCCATATCCTGCAGCGCCGGCAGCACCCTCTTGAACTCGGCGCCGCCCCGCGCGCGGAACATGGGCAGCCGGCTGAAGCGCCACTTGCGGTACGCCACGCTGAGCGACAGCGTCAGCGCGTACGGGATGAAGGGCATCGGGCTGAGCTGGTAGCCGCGGATGGCGTCGAGGATGCGGTCCGTCGAGTGCGACCGCCGCGCGTTGACGCTGCTCGGCGGCAGGTGCTGCGTGCGCGGGCCCGTGAGCGTGTCGCACTCGGGCGCGGCCCGGAAACGGTGCCGCGGCATGCGCACCGAGAGCACGCCGATGGCGTGGTACAGCACCTCGAGGGTGGCTGGGTTGCTGTCAGCTGCTGTCACTACTCACAGGGATGGAAAGCGTCTCAGGACGTACCGACGAGGTTCTCGGGCTCAAACTGCGCCCCAGCCTCGAGAACCATGCCCTCGAGCACGGGGATGTCGATATAACTAACACTAGGCCGCGGACGGTACATCTCAATGACTTGGTCCAGGATGAGAATCAGGGCCATGAAGAGCTTGAATATGGGCGGATCATGCGGGTCCGGACGGGGCACCTCCATGAGGTCGACGTTGTGGAACATGAGGGGCCGCGCCGAAATGGTGTTCATCAGCCGGTCGAGGGCGTAGACGCACTTGAAGATCCTGCTGCCGCCTCCTGCGCCGTGCTTGGTCTGCACGCTCGCCGAGACGCCGAGGTGCAGGCCGTGCGTGTGGACGAGACTGACGAGTTTGGCGTACAGAGACAGGGGCTCGAACCGCTCGGTCGGGCTCGCGGGCTGCCAGTACAGGCAGGTCAGGGCCATGACCTGGATCTGATGGGCCAGGGGAATGGCTTGGCTCCCTTGCAGCTCGGCGAGGCGCCGGTTGATGAAATTCGCCATCTCGCGCGAGTACTCGTCGAACGACACGGTGGTTTGCGACTTGGGCTCCACGGGCGACTTGAAGCTGAGAAGGTTGCGGGCCTCCCGGTCGGTGGCAGCGGCGAGGCAGACCGACGCCTGGATCAACTCGCGCAGACTGGCGTCCTCGGGGAGCTCCACGAGGGTCGACTCGTCGTAGATGGGAAAGATGGGGTGGATTTTGGCCAGGTACAGGTCTCGCAGGGCCTGCCACTCCGTGTCTGACGGCACCACCTTGTCGGCCAGGCCGCGGTTGACGAGGGTCTGCGCGAGGGCCGCGAACTTGGCCGTGTCCTGGACGGGGATGGTGAGGCGGGTTCCATCGCCTCGAGGAATGGAGAAGAAGGGGCCGGGTGTGTCGTCGGCCAGCGTGGAATGGGCCGGCGAGTTGACAAGCGTGGGGCTGGTCGCATCTACTGTCCTCCGTTCCGGGACGGGCGCTCCCCTGGACTGCCGAGGAGAGGTCGGGGGCACAAAGCCGATAACTTGGTGGCCCGAGTCCTTTTCCGTCTCAGCAGTCCTTTGGGCGGGAGCCATGGCTTCGATGAGGATGCCTTCGGGGTTCAGGTCGCCCAGGAAGGCCGGGGCTGGCGACATCTGGCGCTTCGGGTCGCTGTCGGGGCTGGTGGATGGAGTCGTGTCGGCGGCGTGGTGGAAAAAGCGGAGCAGCTGGGCGGCGGCGTCCGACGTGTCTCTATCGGGGCCGCTGCTTCTGTTCCCGCCTCCGCGGCTGCTCCGGGTCTCTCGCCTACCGGGAGCTTCATGGTCCAGGGGTGTGTGGTCCGCTGGGTCCTCTTGGTCCTCTTCCAGTTGTGAAGACGGGGCGGGGGCGGCGTCTTGGACGTGATGACAGCGTTTCTAACGAACAAGTTAGGTGATTGTCGAAAAGCCCAGGCTGTCCCGTGAATCAATGCTGTTGTACCTTTCGCTTCCGGCAAGGGAGGCATGCTTGATGGACCTGTTTCCGCTTGACGGGTAGCCCGGCGGCGTCATGCCCCACAAACTTGACGGCGCGCGGAGTGCCGGATCTGCTGCTGCCGGCCATGACACAGCTTCTTGCGATAAGCCACGGCGTAATTCGTGTAACCGCGTAACCCTGTAATTTTGGATTATTTTTTCTTTGCCCGCTGCTGGCGTGTTTGCTCCGTTGCTCGATGCCGACAGATGGAATCTTGGAGACGAGGGGTGGGGCCGACGACAAACTGCCGACGAGATCATTGCATCTTGTGGGTCGGAGACGGAGATTCCCTTTCCGGAGACTCCGCCGCAGCCTTCGAATCAGGAAGAGGCATCGGGACGCGGGGATTCAGCTCGATCCATGCAAGCATGGCCCTCTGGGGAGAGTATGACTTGTTTCAACTGCGAGAGTGGAGGGCTAAATGTGGACTTCAGACGCAATTTCCTTCACATTCCGAATCACTCGTCGCTGCTGACCCTTTGTGAACACATTCATGCAGAGTGGCCGGGAGTCGAGCCATGACGTCGCTGTTGCGCCCTCTTCCCAATGCGGTACCTCCGCCACCGGCATTCGGAGAGTGATGCTGTAAGAGACCTCCTGTGACACTCAGTGGGTAGATGGAGGTCGGCTCTATCTGTATATTAAGTGCAAGAGATGTGTTTCATTTCCCTCACTGGTCTATCAACTCACATCCTCAAAGATCGCCGAAACTTACCTCTAACCCCTTTAACTAGGACTTCCACCACGGCTCATTTTCGAAAGTCGACGTCTCTTACATCCCACTAACTCCTATAACCAACTCTCTCCCACAAACAATATATCTGCACTCGCACCGCTGGCCGGTCACGATGCTCACAAGAACCCTCCGTTCCAGCTGCGCCTCCCGGGGCCAGCTTGCAGCCCAGCAACTCGCACGACACTACGCTCGCCATGCCACCTCCATGTCCGCCATGCACACACCCCCCGGCAAGGCCGAGGGCGACATCTCAGACACATTCGCCTCCCTCTCGGGGCGAAAACCCGAGCCCCTCCCCGACCGCTTCCGCGAGCTCAAGCTGCGCCTGACCGCCGGCCACGAGGACGCCATCATCGCGAGCTGGAACCGCCTCCTTGCCGAGCTCCAAAAGGAGAACGACCTCATTGCCCGCACCGGCCCGGCCATCATCCCGGAGCTCCGCTACAGCCACCTCCACGACGACCTGACCGCTCTCAAACCCGAGATAAAAAAACGTGGCGTGGCCGTCATCCGCGGCGTCATCCCGGAAGACGAAGCCCGCTCCTACAAGTTTACCATTGAAGAATACGTCCGCCAGAACCCCCACACGCGCGGTAAGCCCCCTTTTCCTTTTCTCTCCTCCCCTTCTCTTGTAAATAGGTACCCAGGCCCTAACAAAAACAGGCTTCCCCTCCCTCAACCCCCAAATCCTCGAACTCTACTGGTCGCCCCCCCAATTCCACGCCCGCACCCACCCCGCCCTGCTCTCTGCCCAACAGACCCTCCTCACCTCCCTCTGGCACACCGCCTCCTCCGCGTCCGCCCCCATCTCCCTCCACACGCCCCTCACCTACGCCGACCGCCTGCGCATCCGCCTGCCAGGCGACACGGCCTTCTCGCTTGGCGCACACCAGGACGGCGGGAGTGTGGAAAGATGGGAGGACGGGGGGTATGGGCGGGGTGGGGTGTACGATGCTGTGTTTCGGGGGGAGTGGGACTCGAAGGAGGGTGGGTATGACGCGTGGGATGCGGGGGTCAGGGAGAAGGCGGTGATGGATTTGTATGGGGGTTTGGGCGCGTGTGGCGTGATGAGGGGGTTTCAGGGGTGGCTTGGGATGAGCCATGTTGGGGTGGGCGAGGGGACGCTGAGGGTTGTGCCGTTGGTGAGGGAGGCGGGGGTTTATTTGCTGTTGAGGCCGTTTTTCAAAGCGAGGAAAGCGGAGAAAGAGGTCGGGAGGGAGGGATACTTGGACAGGGGGAACTGGGTGTTTACTGGAGGGAGGGAGATGGGCAGTGAGTTGCAGGGCGCGGTGATGGGGTGCGCGCAGGAGATCAGCGAGGAGTGGCATCCGCATTTGGAGCTGGAGAAGGCGTTGGTCAGCATTCCGGAGGTCAGGCCGGGGGATTATGTGGTCTGGCATTGTGATAGTGAGTTCTCCTGGAGGTCATGGGTTTGAGTGAAGGGTGATGCTAACGGTTGATAGCCATCCACGCCGTCGACAAGACGCACGCGGGCAAGTCGGACTCGAGCGTGCTCTACATCCCGGTCTGTCCGACCACCAAGTCCAACGCCGAGTATGTTGTGCGGCAACGGGCCGCCTTCCGCCAGGGCACGCCCGGGCCCGACTTCCCCGGCGGCGAGGGCGAGTCGAGGCATATCGGGCGGGCCACCGAGGAGTACGTCAGGAAGTACTGCGATCCGCGTGGCGTCCAGGCCATGGGGCTCGACAAGCTGGAGACTATGGAGGGAGACACCCCGGGCGGCAAGGCGGCGGTCGAGGAGGCAAACAGGATCCTGGGGTTCTAAGCACAGGACACTCAGCATTAACTTGGTGGTGTGGTTGGGCAATGGCAGACCAAGACACGCTTTTGCAATTCAATCTTGACTATTATACCAACAAGAAACAAACTTTCATCTACACCCCCGGAGGCGTGAGAAAGTCGCTGACAAAGTGCCTCAACAAATCCGCCTTCCCAATCTCAATCCCCTTCATCCTGAGCAGCCCATACGCAATGCTCAAGTGAAACATGGTATTCGGCACCGCATACCCGAGCACATACTGTGTCGCCGTCGCCTGCACGGGATCAAACGGCCCAACCTTGAGCTCCGTCGTGCGATCCGCGGGCCACCCGTTCAAATCCTCCGGCTTGACCGTCTTGAGCAGATCCAGCGTCTTGTGCACGCGCGCCGTCAGCTCCTCGAGCGTCGCCTCGTCGTCGGCCCACACGTCGAGGGTGCGAGCCGCCAGCCGCTCGACCATCTTCTTGCCGAAGTTGGACACGATCAGCACCTGCGTTTTGAAGGGCAGCATGTCGGGGTAGAGGCGCGTCTCGGCGAGGGTGGCGGCCTCGGGGTGGGCTTGGGCCTTCTTGAGGAGGTCGAGGAGCGTCTCGAGGGCGTGGGTGCTCACGCCGATGCTGGCGTCGTAGAGGGAGATGGTGGAGGCCATTTTGGCGGTTAAGTGTTGGTTGGTGAGGAAGGTGTCGGGTTGGGAGGTGTGTGAAGGAGCTGGCTTGCTATGGTGTCCTGGGACTTGAGACTGCTGTGGTGAGTTATGAGTTCCAAGAAGGCGATGGCATTGGGTTTATATACATTGCTTGGCTATCTATGCTTGTGGGTGAGGGACGCGCGGGGCTCGTGTATGAGTTCCTCCGTCGGCTTCCTCCAATGTAACCGTCGAGTCACCGTTACGCAATGGATGTTGGCCCGGCTCGAGCCCGGTTGAGGCACAGAGCCAGCTACTCCACCGGTATTCGGTGTAGTCCAGGCCTTCTGTCCAATCAACACCTCAACGTTTGCTCTCCTGTCTCAGGTGGGATTAATAATCGGGGCTGTTCAAGTTAGACCGCCATGGGCTCTATATTGAGACCGTTCAGGCCCTCAGTTTACACCGGCAGACCGAGCCATCCTCCAGCTGACAAATTCGATGCCTGTGCGACATGCTGAGAAATCGAGGGAGCGGGAACGGGGTCCAGCAGCGGCGCCTGGTTGGTTTCCCGTGGCTTTGTGGTCTCCACTTGACTTTGCCGAGACCGACAAGCGGACGAATGTGGAGGCCGGGCGAAGGAAGAGGGGCAGCGCTGAGGGGTAACGTTGAGCCGGGGCTGACAGCGGAGGAATGCGAGTGCGAGGGGCTCTCGGGAAGGCAGAACTCCAAGCGAAACTGAAGCTGAAGGGTTGGGCGAAGTCGAGATAAACTTCAAGATAGACTTCGAACTAGTTCCGGGTAGCGGGTAGCAGTGTGGGTGGAGAGACGATTTAATTCAGGGGCAACGTCCACAACTGCGGGGCCCCGCGTTCCTCCTGAGGCCTGGAAACCAATTGTCGTCAACTGTCAAATCGCGACCAGCGGGGTGTGGATGGCGCCATCCAAGTGGCGGGGAGCTCGAGAGCTTGAGGGGTGGACTCACATAAGTTAAGACTCCAGCAGACGGACACCTTGCACATGGAGGCGGGGAACCAGCTGTGAGAAGCTCTTTAGTGATACACGGAGCGAGTTACAAGGCGCAATTGAACGTGTTAAGGGAGAGAACGAACTATCAAGAGACAACATCAGGAGGACCAAGATCTGTCAACCATCGCTAGCGCCTTCAAGCTTTGCCCGTCACATCTGATTTGTCCACGATCCACTTCTCCTTTCGAGTCTCCTCTGGTTGGTGGCACCATACGGTTGGTCTCACGGGGGCTGCATTGCTGGTGGAGTGATTATATTACAGATGTAAGGAGTTGAGTTCCACTAACGTACAAGGTTCGAAGGGTCCGGCGCCTTCAACAGCCATTTTCGTCCTATTTCTTCAACCGGCCCATCCTCCGCACTCGTTCGCTATCGCACAGCACATAAGCACGGCCTCGGAGCCAGGTGTTTGCCCCGGGTGCGAACGTTTCCGGCACTCCCCACCCCTCGTTCTCGGTGCGCCAGGCTTCATACGGACCCAAATCTGTGTCCTCGTCGTTGGGCGGGCCATATCGATCGATCGCGATTGGTCTGCGCGCGTCTTCAAACTCCCGTATAAACCCTCTTGAGCTGTCGCTGCCGAAATAGACATTGTGTAGGGTTTCAACTAGATCAATATCGCGGAACTTCCTGCGGTCTTTACCCAGGATGTTCTCTATTTCCTCGCCAGAAGGGGCGTTTGCGAGTTTGCGGACGAACTCCACACCGTGAGCCCGCTACAGTTCTAGTGTCAGATGTCTCAGAGCAAAACATGGGTTCTATGGCAAGCCAGGCAACTCACCCATTCGGCCTTCAGCCTCATCTCAGAATCTTTTTTGCAAGCCTTGCTGATCTTCGGCGGGACTTGGATGCCGGATAGCTAACACTACACGCCAATGTTAGATTCAGTTTGCGAAAGAGGTGCTCGCCCTTTCTTAGTAAAGGATTGACAAACCTTGGTCAAGCTTTGCATCCAGGTAAGAGCAGATACAACCGAGCTGCTCGTTCTCCCACGCGGGCTGCCTCCAGAAGAACCAGCGGTTCACATCGTCGGCAAACCGATCATCCCGAAAAAGCGTATAATACAGCTCAACTCGGTAAAAAGCGCGACAAAACCGAAAGAGCTCAGGTGAGGAGAGGGGCAAACCGGTCGATACCGCCCCGTTCCTGAGAGAGATACGCTCCAAGGCCATGGCGGCAAAGTCGGTCGCTGAGGCGAGTATGGCGCTGTGGGTTTAGCCCATCCGTCGTGCCAGGCTGGTCGGCAGCTGTGACGCGCGGGAGGCGAGGCGGACGGGCTGGCAGTAGAGGTCATCTAACAAGGCGCTGACCGAGCTGCCGACAAGAGGGCGAGGGAGTTGCGATGCCTCTATTACGGCGACGGCATCCGGAAGGAGGGCATCAGGGGTGATCTCGGGACCAGTTTTCGTGGGTCGTATGCCGTGGCCTTTGCTGACGGGATACCAGCATGCAGGGGCGAGAAACGTGCGGCTGGCTAGCCTTATTAAACCCACTGCCTTGTAAGGTAGATTGGTGGCTAAAGCTATTGTGACGACCTCTTGGGGTTCATGAGGTGGCGTGTCTGGGGGGTGAAGAAGCGAATGAGGAGGAATAGCAGGACACTCGAAGAGCGGATGGGTTTTCACGCCTGTTGTGGAGTCCTCAGGCTGCACACCGCACAGTCCGCCTCCTTGACAGCACACCCTCCCAGGGGTGAGGTCATCTAACAACGGGGTTGTGGCTGGTCGCTTTGGCCTCCTCTAGGTTCATGAGCTCCAAGCCTAGAACATGGAGAAACAGATTCCGCGCCCTGCAGCTGTCCTTCCTCCTCCTTCCCCATTTCACTTCTCTTTGTTTTCCTCGGGCCTTCGGGACCAGTTTCAAGTATATGCGGAAGCAGAAGGTACTGTATTCAATGTATATTTGTAAGACAGAGTGTGCCTCGCGAAGGACGCGCACGAAGAGGTCAAACCAAGACAACGTTGAAAGCATGAGTACAGGTTGCCAGAGCCCTGAGCTCATTTGACTGGTGACACCAGCTTGTACTAGCAGCACTGATTGTACTTAAAGCACCGTAAACGTCTCAGGGACGGGAACCTTTGACGAGGAATAGATGACGCTCAACTTCTGGCCGTGCCCCTCAAATATAGGTCAGCTTCATGCGGCCCATTGCAGCTTTGGGTAGTATGTTGAGGTTATTCTGGGTTCGACCACAGGGGTCATTTATTTGCCGAATCACCAAATTAGCTCATGATATCTGGATTATACCATGATTTCCATTAGTCAATGTTCGACGTACGACAAAAGAAGGATGAGATGGCTGATTGATAACATGCTTCCTCAGATGCTTCCTCAGATGGTCAATCGCTGAAGATGTTGACTGAGCTTTGAAGAAGGTGGCATTTCTTCGCTCGTCACACGGCCAGCATGCCCAGAGATACTCTTGGACAGTTTCATCTGGGTTCAATTCGACCAGGAAGAGCCCTGGGTTCCAATCCGGCTCGGACGCCCCTTGCTCTTCTTCTGCTGTATTCCGGTCATGATTCGTAGGATGGAAAGACTATCAGCAAATCCACGAAGGGACGATAGCGCTGTAATGCGGCGTCGGTTAGCCAGACGGGTGTGGTTGCAATGAGTACCGTAGGGAAGTACGGGGATTGCAGATCGTGGCTCCGGGCAGCTAGCCCCTTCTTGACCGGAGCGCCGGCATCAGTCCGAATGCGGCGGTCGGGTGCGGAGCCGGTAGAGAAGAACGACCAGTCTGCTATAGCCAACCTTCTCAAGGAGCGAGAGGGCGGGACCTGGTTCAACTGTGACACCCAATCGTATTGCTCGGCTTTCAGCTTGACACGTCTACCTCGACACTCCCCACGCCATCATCCTCATCGTCCTTACCCGGAACATGGGCGTCTTGTCGTCCTAAAAAGAGACAGCTTAGGAGGTGCAAGCACCGCGCGCTACGAGGTCTATCATCGCGTACGAAGACTCGGCGAAGCAAAATGCGAGGCGAGGGGGGTTTGGCGGGCACCCATTGGAGCGGCAATTCGGTTATGTACCAAGCTTTTGATCCGTACGTGGTTGGTAGGGTTCCGACGCGAACATCGGCACCGCTCCGCTTTCCCAATCCGGCAGTCCTTCACCTTTTTCACGATACCAACATCCGTCTCAACGGCGTCGAACATTTTATATGAGGAGTGATGGCCGGTGGAACCCTCAATCTTGCGCCACGACCAAGTCCTCGGTCTCGCTTGCACGGAGAACTTCTTTTCTCCAAGTTAGGACTTCACCCCTCATCATCATGGGTTTCTCAATTTTGAAGAGAGGACTCGCCCTCTTGCAGGGCATGCTCTTTCTTAACGGCGTTGTTCCTGTCCGGGCGGATAACCCTATCATTCAGACTATCTACACCGCTGACCCGGCGCCTTACGTCTGGAACAACCGCCTTTGGCTCTTCGCCGACCATGACGAGCCGAATTCCAACACGTACATCATGAAGGACTGGCGACTGTTTTCCTCGGACGATGTCGTGAACTGGCAGGACCATGGAGTCGTCATGAGCCTCAAAACCTTCAGCTGGGCGACGGATCGGGCGTGGGCCGGCCAGGTTGTGCAACGGAACAATCAGTTTTACTACTATGCTCCGATGCAGCAGCGGAGTGGTGCGATGGCGATCGGGGTGGGAGTCAGCCCGAATATCACGGGCCCATACAAAGATGCGCTGGGAGGTCCTCTGGTCTCCAACAACGGCATTGATCCGACGGTCTGGATTGACGGCGATGGCCAGGCCTACCTCTACTGGGGCAACCCGGGCCTGTGGTACGTCAAGCTCAACTCCAACATGATCACCTACAGCGGGAGCATTGTCACGGTGAATACGGGATCAGGCTTCCAGAACTTCGCCGAGGGCCCCTGGTTCTACAAGCGAAACAACGTCTACTACATGGTCTACGCGGCCAGCTGCTGCCCCGAAGACATTCGCTACTCTACCTCGAGCGGCCCCACTGGTCCCTGGACCTACCGGGGCCAGGTCATGGCCACGGCCGGAGCGAGCTTCACCAATCATCCGGGTGTGATCGATTTCAAGGGCAATACCTACTTCTTCTACCACAACGGTGCCCTGCCCGGTGGCAGTGGCTACGATCGGTCCATCTGCGTCGAGCAGTTTACCTATGGCTCGGACGGTTCCATTCCACTCCTCAAGATGACCACAGCCGGTGCACCGCAGGTTGGCACCTTCAACCCGTACACGCGCGTGGAAGCCGAGACGATTGCATTCTCTTCCCATGGATTGTCGACTGAACCGACCAACGACGCTGACGGTTTGCTCCACGTGAGTACCATTACCAACGGTGCCTACATCAAAGTCAAGGGTGTGGCCTTTGGCCCTGGTGCGACGTCCTTCAGCGCCCGCGTCTCGCCCGTTTCCGGCGCCGGCGGAACCATTGAGCTGCGCCTGGGAAGCCAGACTGGCACACTTGTCGGGACCCTCAAGGTTCCCGGAGGTGGCTCATCGTGGTCAACCGTCACGACAACCGTGAGCGGTGCTACTGGCACCCAAGATCTGTACTTCTGCTTCACGGGCGGCGGTGGTAACCTGTTCAAGTTCAACTGGTGGCAGTTTGCAGGCGGCGGGTCGCAGACTACCACGCTGAAGACCTCGACGACGACTACGACGACGACAAGCACGATCACCACGTCAGCGAGCTCGGGCAGTGGCTGTGCCGCGCTCTATGGCCAGTGCGGTGGTCTTGGTTGGACGGGGCCCACCTGCTGCGTGACCGGGTCCACGTGCAAGTACTCGAATGATTGGTACTCGCAGTGTTTGTAAGGGGGGTGAGAGG
>FTCU01001409.1_pt1 | contig 15591 bp, 31 predicted proteins | sample 1639521 | NCBI WGS metagenome assembly FTCU01 (sample SAMEA3914864, study PRJEB12502) | metagenome | biome: forest; material: soil | place: USA | collected 2012-03-12 | depth 0.3 m
CAGCCGCTCACACAGCAGCCTTAACCCTGAAGTGCACCAGACCGACCACCACGACGACCAGTTCATATCGGATGATGGATTGACTCGCATAGGTAACTAAGATAGTTGTGGCCTTTTGAGGAGCCTGGTGGCCAGCAGAAATGTCTAGACTCTAGAGCCGGCACCTAATTTTGCAACTTTTAATTACTATTTTTTTGTCGCTCGCCCTCACGCCCTGGCGCACTCGAGCATAGCATACCCTCCCTCAGCGTCGTCAACGTTGATGATTTTAAGGCCCACGAGGCCAAGAAGCGTCCGAAACTCGGCCAGGGTCCGCTCCCTGCCCGCGGCGGCAAGCATCGTCAGGTCCTTGGCGGCCTGCAGCGGTGTGAAGTCCTTGCCGACCACGATCTCGGTGATCAGCAGCCTGCTGTCGTCGGCCATGGCGCCCACGACGTGTTGCAGCACCGTCAGGCATTACTTGTCCGAGTAGTTGTGCAGGAAGCGGCGCATGTAGTACACCAAGGCCCCTGGTCCCGTTACCAGGGGCGACTGGCGAGCTGGCGCCAGACCTCGGGCTTCGGCTTGCTTACCGGGGGTGGGCTGCTCCCTGGAGAGGTGCGTGCCGATCTTCCGAACGCCGGCCAGGTCGGCGTCATTGCTTTGCCTGACTACCTCCACCACCTCGTGCTCATCTTCCAGCACGCACCTGTGTCGGGGAAGCTCGGGTGTGTGGGCAAAGATGCGCTTGAGCGCGTGGCCCCCGCTGCCGCCGACGTCGACGACCAGCACGCGGTCTGGGGACCTGGCAGCCTCGTCGACAACCCAGCCAAGGTCGTAAGCCGCCTGGGAGATCTGGAACTTGACGGTCTCCCTGGAGAGCATCAAGATCTTGAGGCGCTCGGCAGAAGTGTGCCCGGCGTCGCATCCCGAGGGCCCGAGCAGGTCTTCGGCAAAGGCCAAGATCGTCTTCAGTCCGTCTTTGGGCTCGACGGCAGTGCCATAGCGCTCAAAGTACATGGGCATGGCCGACAAGGCCCGGATCGCCTTCTCGAAGCTGAGGCCCCCGTGTGTTAGTCCTTTCTGTCCAGCGATGGCAGGGTAGGCTCGGCTGCGTCGTCTGTCTCACCTGTGGAGCATCACGGCCCAGTTGTGGGTCGGGGCGAGAAGCGTCTTGGAGAAGTCGGTGTGTTCCAAGCGGTCCTCCTCAGTCAGTTTGAGGGTGCCGTTTGCCACGAGGACGCGGCCGATGCGAGCTGTGTGCACGGTGAGCTGCCGTCCGCAAAAGAGGCAAAGGACAACAGTGTCTCACTAATCAGGGACACATCAACCCCCAGTCTTCCCGCCAACTCGGCGTACGAGGTGCCGGTGTTAGAGATCTGCCCAAAGGCCTTCCACTTGATGAACAGGCGGATAGCTGTGAAGTGGGCGAATTGGCGCAGCCACGGCATTAGACTGTACCTGGGATTGCCGACCTTCCCGACCACCTCGAAGCAGATATTGATCAGGGCCATGCCGCGAGGGGTCTCAGGATCGATGGAGAGCTTTCCCGACCGGATCCCACCGGCCATCTGGCTGAGTGAGGTAGCCACGCCATCGAGGTAGTCTGCGAGCTCGGGGTTCGGTGCCATGGCGGTGTTTGACCACAGTTTGGTGCTTAATTTGTTCAGGCCGTGTCGGATGGCAAACAGAAATGGGATGAGCTTGTCAAGGGACGGATGAGGAGTGGAGGCGTCCGCCCAGGTGAGTCAAGCGAGTCAAGTCGCAACATGGAAGGAGGGGTGCCTCGACAGAGTCACCGACATGGAAGCAACGATATGGTCGAACGTCGTACCTTCGGAGGTTTCTCCGCCATGGTCGCCACAGCCGCCGCGTGCCCTTTCCGAGTTGCGTCAACTGTTCATCGGGAAAGAAAAAGCAGCCGCCATCTTCTTCATCCCCTTGACCATCGTCCTGGGCTTCCGTAACATCGATTGGGACTTGCTCCGGTGCACTGCCCCAATCGACATACTCTATCTCATCGCCGTCCACTGCTGTGACTCTCGAATTGTACCAAAGTCCGTCGTGCTCGATCTGGCCAAATCGCAAATTGCATCTCAATAAATGAACTGCACGGCGTTCTGGTAGAAACAATACGTACCTGAATCCTTTCGCCAACTTTTGGTGGGTGGGTGAATGCCTTCGACGACCCCAAAAGCGTACTTGCACTCAATAAAAAATTCCAGTAATTATGGTAGAACTTGGGTGGCTGCCGTCGTCGTGTAGCATCTTGACGAAGGAATTCTTGAGCGGCGCCGTGCAAAACACAATAGCAGTCGAACCCACGCGGGCCGTGATCATGTACCGTCCCCCGTAACATGCCTTGAACTCGGTGTGCAGGATGGACAGTGCAGCGCCGAAAGGAATGCCCCCGTCGAACGAGTGCGCACTGTCTTGGCCGTGCGTTACGAGTTTTAACTGAACTATTCCGGTCGCGACTCGCGAGCGGGGCAACGCATGTTTGCTCATTCGCGAGCGAAAAAAAAAAAATTGCTCATAATATGCCATTTGGCAGCGGCCACGAATTGACAGTTTTCTTCCCCATGCTTCTTCTTCACGCCCACTCTCTCTCGACCCAATTCCATGGAAAGCTGGCTGAAATTATCGGGAGCGGCAGGCTTGGACGACGTGGAGCTTGCCGACTTCCCGGCCACCGGGCGCGGTGTCCGAGCACTGCGGCGTTTCAAGGAAGGGGAGAGGATTCTCACCATTCCTCCCGGCACTCTCTGGACGGTCGAACATGCATACGCTGACCCCCTTCTTGGGCCAGCTCTGCGCTCTGCGCAGCCGCCCCTCTCTGTCGAAGACACCTTGGCTACGTACATTCTCTTTGTCCGATCTCGCGAGTCGGGATACGATGGCCTGCGAAGCCATGTGGCGGCGTTGCCTACGAGCTACTCCTCAAGCATCTTCTTTGCGGAGGACGAGCTGGAAGTTTGCGCTGGAACTTCACTGTACGCCATCACGAAGCAGCTGGATCAATCCATCGAAGACGATTACAGGGCGTTAGCCGTGCGAGTGCTTGCACAGTATCGAGATCTTTTTCCACTCGACAAATTCACCATCGAAGATGTAGGTGACCCACGCGTGTGATAGATCTTGCAACTCGACCGCTAAACGCCTCTTCCCGTCTTTTTAGTACAAGTGGGCTCTCTGCACCGTGTGGAGTCGTGCCATGGATTTTGTCCTGCCCGATGGAAAGTCGATGCGACTCCTGGCGCCATTCGCGGATATGTTGAACCACTCGTCCGAGGTCAAGCCGTGTCATGTCTACGATGTCTCGTCTGGAAATCTCTCTGTCCTTGCGGGGAAAGATTACGGAGCCGGAGATCAGGTATGTCGGTCTTGTTCTTTGATGGTACCTGGTAGTTACCAATTTGCTTACATTGGGACGATTCTTTCAGGTATATATCTACTATGGATCCATTCCCAATAGTCGCCTTCTACGTCTCTATGGCTTTGTCATGCCCGGTAATCCTAACGACAGGTACGATCTCGTTCTCGCAACGCACCCTGCCGCGCCATTTTTCGAGCAAAAGCAGAAGCTCTGGACATCGGCTGGACTCGATTCGACCTGTACCATCTCCCTCACTCTCACCGATCCGTTACCGAAAAATGTCCTTCGATACCTCCGCATCCAACGATTAGACGAATCAGATCTCGCTGCCATAGCACTTCGGCAAATCGATGCTACGGATGAGAAAATCAGCTATTCGAACGAAGTGGAAATCCTGCGGTTTCTAGTAGAATCGTTCTGTCATCTTCTCGACAGTTTCGGGACGCAGCTGGAAAAGCTAGAAGAACAACTCGCGGAGGGCGTCTATTCATCGGGAGGGAACGCATGGGCTGCAGCGCACGTCAGCTTGGGCGAACAGCGGGTGTTGAGATTGGCGAGAAAGAGAGCGGAGGATTTGCTGTCGGCGGTGGAGAGCGGAAGTGGCAACGTGGGGGGTTCGCTGTCGGCACCGTCGCGATGCGCGAATTGCCACAAGGTTCTTGCGCAGTCGATGTTGTGCGGGAGGTGCAAAACCGTTTCGTATTGCGGGCGGGCGTGCCAGGTCGCTCATTTCAAAGAGCACAAGGCGATATGCCGAGCTACCACTTCCAAGAGTGGTTCTGGGACGAAATAAATGTATTTCGATAACTCACGAACGCTCAGCAGCAGGACTCTTCTCTTCACTCTGTACGGTAGATGGTCTTCTCGTCAATACAGCCATGGCCTCCACATCGCCCCTGTGAGTTGTGTCGTGCCCTATTAACACTCACTGCCTAGGTAATTACTTACCTTTTAACAGCTACAACAACGAAAACAGCATATCAGCACTATAAACGCGATGCAGCCGCCGACAATCATGCCAATGACCAGCCCGGCTCGAATCCCATCGTTGGACTCGGCCCAGAAAGTGTTGAAAGAGCTTTCCCATCCGTAGCCATAGTCAATAGCCTCAAAGTTGAGCTCGGGAACGAGTTTCAGCTGTTCGGAACATCCGCGCAAGAAGGCCTGAGAACCGAGGATGTTGGCTGCCTTGACAAAGTCTTTGGTGTCTTTGCAATCCGTGCCTGTGGAGCCATTGATTCAGCAAGCTGCAGGCACCGGGAGTGGAGAAATCGCAACTTACCACAGCAGCACGGGAGGCGGCCATAACGAGAACTAGAGTCGTCGTACTGTATGTTCCAGTTGTACTTGCCAGTGTCACACACGGGAAGAGTCCAGGTTCCTAATGCATCACGTCAATGCGGCCCTGTGAGGCCTAGAGATCGTCATGGTTACTCACCCGCCCACGCAGCTGGTTCAGCAAAGGGATTCACGGTGTTCTTGCTTGCAACTGCCTTTTCCAGTTCTTGGTTTTGCATCTCCACCGTGTAATTGAACCGCCCGAGTCTAAAGGCCTTAGCGGACGATTTCGTGACATCCTAAGTAACAGTCGTCAGCTCAGTAGAAAACAACGAGGCGTGTGTGCTCCGGCTCAAAGGGGGAGATCAAACCTGAGCTGATATTTCAAAATACTCCCCATCCAGCTTATCCAGGCCTTCTGGCTTCCCCAGCTGCGACGTCATACGACTCCCTTCATGCATCCTGATGGGTTTGCCAATATTAGACTCTAGGTAACACGAAGATCAAAAGAGAATCCATCAGACGTACTGGTAGAGGTAGTAAACGCCAGCATCCTCTTTGGAGAAGTACTTTGTCTGGTTGGGCCCAGACACATCATTCTCGTTCAGGGTCTTGGTGAACATGAGGAAAACCCTGCTCGTTTTCCATTTCGAATTGATGGTTCTGGCGATTATCTGAGTTTTGTAGAAGGCTTCAATGGATTGGGAGGATGGGATGGTGCCTGCAGCAACAAACGAGCCGCCCTTGATATAGTCTCTGGCATGATAGTCGCTGGTCAGAATTTTTCCAGAGACAGAGTGAGAGATGGAGAAAGGAAGGCAACCTACAGGATATCCAGATTGGCACTGTCCTTGTGACCTAGAAACGTGGCGTTGGCCCAGTTCGCAATCGTGTCTCTCGTGGTCTCTCCGTACTCGGCCGCGTAGTTTTGCATCTCAACCACCGAGAGTATGTTGGACGCAGGCTGGGGCGCCAGTTCATTGTCGACGGTCGTGGTGGCCCCTATCAATAGGCTCCCGGTGCCAACACCCGCGAGAGCCGCGGTCTCTCCCGCCAGCATGGGAAACGCAAAGAGAAGGGTGAGGACGGCGATGATCCACGGCACTGCATTGCCAAAAGGAAAGTTCTGGTCTTGCGGTGGGAAGAACTTTTGCGCAATGTCTGCGATGTTGTTTGTGTACCCAAGCTGGCCGGCGACAACTCCGTCGTAGATGGCGTTGAAGTACATGTTGAGGTTGACGACGGATATCAAAGCATGATATGTCCACGGAGGGTCTTCTGCCTTGACAAAGACTGTTGGGGCCTCGGGTCAGCAGCTGGAGTTTCCCGTTTCCGAGAAGAAGTCCTACCATCACATCCCGAAATCGTGCATGATGCCTCCCTGTCAATGCCACATTCAAACCAGGTCCTCTGGTCGCCAAAAGACTTTCCTAGTTCTCGCGCAAAGGAAGCAGGCTGTTTCTGACTTGCCCACCATGCTTTGAGCTGGGCATCCGTGTCTGCTGCTGTATACGCGGCCGGTGTAGCCGCCCATGCTGGGTTGTTTGAGCATTTGCCGTCGGCCATTTTGACTTTGGAGAACGTCGAGCCAGTCAGTCTCCTAGCCGTCAGCGGAGGAGAGTCCAAAGAGTAAAGTAATAACACCAAAAGAAGCCGCGTGGGGAATCATGGTGGCAGTTCGAGAGCATTGCCGCCCAGACTAATGCAATCCACATCGAGGACTAACTGGTTTGAGTCTGCACCGCCTGCGAGGCAGAGCTTGGCAGACAAACGGGAACGTTGGTCGAGTTGACTAACAGCAAAAGGGAATCATTACGCGCACCATCTTCAGCCTTGCTGCTTGGTGCAAGTCAGCCACTTCAGGAAAGAGAAACTGGAGCCTCGGTACCTGAGTTGGCAAACTTGACCCAATGGCACTGAGTGAGAGGGCCTCTCCCCTGCCAACCCCCTTGTCAAGCGGGAGCGGGAGCGGGAGCGGTTGGCGCCATGTCAACGACCGTGCGGGCGAGGTGCAGCATGCCCAGAGGTGCTAGACCCTTCGAGGATGTCACAACATGTTCCGCTCTGAGCTGCAGACAAGCTTGTTTGGCGAGTTTCAGAGCCCTGCCTTGGCGAAGGCACGATCTCTCAAACAGCCTCAGCTTGTTCAGCTCGTCCGCCCCAACCCTCGTCTACCGAATCACATCCTTTCGCGCATCCCTCCTCATATTACAGGGTACCGAGAGCATACATCAAATCGTACATCATGACCAGTGATGGCGTGATTCCGGCGGACCGGCGCACAGCTCGACCGGCGCCGGTTCCCTTTCCGCCGACAGCTCCTTGAGTCCCTCGCCGTCCAACTCGTGCTTGCGCCAACCCCAAAGAGTGGTGCGTTTGGCAGTGTCTGCCACTGGTTCCGGCCCCGGCTCCCGGCCCGGGCCTGCCCAAGTCGGAGCCCGAGTCCGAGTCCGCCGCCAGTACCACACCACCACAACCGCCGCCACGAGTACCGCCGCGCCCACCCCGATAGCAACCCCCATGCCGATCTTGGTCGCATCGCTCAGTCCGCCACCGCCGCCGCCCGTATCTGCGCCCGTGCCGGGTTGGGAGGCTGCTGTTGCAGTGTTGGCGGCTGTTGTTGCAGTGTTGGTGGCTCCCGACCCGGATTCTGTCAGGCACGCAAGCTGTATAAGTGACGGTCCGACCAGGGAAAGGGAGAGAAAAAGAGATGCATCCTACCTGTCCTCGACGACGAAAACGTGCTCACCGCCCCCGTAGTAGCAGAGGAACCCGTCGGAGGCAACGCGAAGGACGTCTGCACAGCCAGCGCATTCCCAAGGCTCGCGCCGGGCAGCGAAAACACAGCGGTCTGGGTCTTGCAGCACCGCGTGCTCTCCCCGGCCGACTCGCAGCAAAACGCCCCGGGGTTCGCGTACCCCTCCCCGACACACTCCCACACCTGCACGCCACCGCTGGCAAAGTTGTACGCCGATGCGATGGTCGCAGAGTCCTGGTCTATTTCATGCTTCAACCATCAGCAAGCCGAACCCAGAAAAAGAAACGAAAAAGCGAGAAAGAAAAGAACAAAAAGAACAAAACACTCACTAACGCGACACTGCCCCGGACAAACGCCGCTCTTCCACGTCGGATCCGTACACGTCCCGCGCGCGAAGCTGTTACCGGAGTCCGCGTCGGTGCCCGCGCCGCGGCACAGGCCCGACGAGAGGCAGGCGTCGGTGCTGCCGCAGCACATGCTGACCTCGGCATTCGGGTCGCACGGCACGTCCGACGGGTTGACGGCGCCCGAGGGGAAGTAGCATTTTTTGTTGTTGGATGAGGATCGGGAGGTGGCCGTGGAGGTGGATGCGGGGAGGATGATGGCGGAGGGGAGGGTGTTGGAGAGGGCTCGGGGGTTGATCATGATGGCGGTGATGGTGGTGGTGATGATGATGATGATGCTGGAGAAGGCATGGTCGGTGTTGGAGGGAAATGGGGTGCTTCGTTGGTGTTGAACCCCTTGTCGAGGGGAGTGGTTGACACCATACCATGTAAGCGCCTGTGCCGCCGGATAGCAGCATGGCCCGGTGTGCTGCGCGCTTCAAGGCTGACAGCACAACCAATCGGCTGCCGAGATCGCGTCGGTTGATTGCAAGACGCGACATGGCCATGCAAAGCCGTTGATCCCTTTCCTCAAGTTGGGGGCCAGGGGTTGCCAGGCAGGTTGGGGGCCAAAAACTACGGAGTAATCCACGGAAAGTTGCTGCATCGCCTGATTGGCGTGACGGCCAATGCCTGGCATGTTGGTTCAGGAAAGGTGGACTTGAACTTGCTTCAATGCACACCTCCGCACCAAACCACCCGGCTGGTGTCGCCTTTGCCCCAGTAGCCCGTGCCCCCTTTCCGCCAAATCTTGGACCTCTCACGGAACGACTCCATCATCTCCTCGTGCTCGCGGTCGGTATAGTCAGATCGATGCCCCGGGTTTTCTCCAAACCCCTGTGTTTGGTCCATCTTCAAGCGGTCCCCATCCCAAAACACGTAGGCGCGCTCACGCAGCCAGACTGTAGAGTAGAGCATGACCGAATGCGACAACCTCCGGTTTGCATTGGCCTCGCGCCATGCTTGGTACGGACCCCGGTCGGCGTCCTCGTCGGTCTGGCCACCGGGGCGTTGCGCGATCGAGTGTAACTCGGCGTCAGAGTGTTCGGCCAACCTCCTTTCGTCGTTGTCCTTGATGGCGTCTCGGAGGGCCTCGGGCAGGCTGGCGTGGCCGGCTCTAGGATCAAGTGCAGATGCCAGCATGTTGTGCTTAGAGTCGTAAGAGTCGTCAACTGTCAAGTTGTAGACGAACTCGACGCCGCGGGAAAGCTGGAGTTCGGAAATTAGCAAGGTGACCCGTAGAAGCAGAAGGGGCGGCGCTGTATGAAATGGCAGCTACTAACCCAGTATTGTCTTCATGAATTGTTCTCCCCAGCTGTGAGGTAGTCTATTCTCATCTCCCCAAACACGACGTCATGGGCAACAACATCGAGAGTAACTGTAACAAGGTTTTTGGTCAGACCATGCCACCACCAAGTCGTCGTTCCTGTTCTTGCTCTCCTGACGGTACGGGGCTTGACTGGCTTTGAGCGAACGTCGTGTCCAAGTACTCATACACAGAAGCGAGTTGTTCGTTCTCCCAAGGCGCAAGCCTCGAAAAGAACGAGGGCCTCGTGATAACCTCGAAGTCGCTGTCCTCGAAAGCGCCGTCCCCGAAGAGAGTATAAAACAACTCGACCCTGTAGAAAGCGCGGCAGAAGCGAAAGTGTTCGGTGTACGACAATGCGAGACTGCTCGTCGTTACGGAAGGGCACATGCGTCCCAGAGCACTGGTCGCAAAGTTAGTCGCGAAGGTGCGAATCGCGTCGTGGGTACGGCTCATGCGTCGAAGGGCAGCTGGTGGCAGGGTTCGCACGCGGGCCGCGAGGCGCGCCGGATGGGTATCTAGCTCGTCAAGCAAGCCCAGGACAGAGCCGGTGTCGAGGGGCTACGGCAAACACGATGCTTCTAGCAGCGCCACTGAGTATGGAAGGAGGGCAGGGGTGGTTTGGTGGCGCAGGATCGAGGTCTCGACGCCATGGCTTTCCTTGAACGACGCGTAGAAATGCCGGCAGGTAAGCAGTGCTGGTGCGAGAAAGCGGAGATGGTCGAGGTTCCTCAGAATCGTGGCCACAATCTCGCAGGGGAGCTCTGTGACGGAAGGCATTGCGGCTGATGGGTGAAGGAGAGAAAACTTTAATTTGAAGGGCATATTGGCTGGCCGAAACAGGAAGACAGAAGCGCTGGGCGGGTCTGCCGCGCGGGTCGCTGGCCTGCCCGCAACAGTCGTCTGCGTTTCAGGTTGAGACTACCGCTTCCAACGCTACCCAAGAAGAATCCCAAAAAAAAAAGCCATTGCTACCTACAGGGGCAAGGCCCTCGCACTGGCATTACCCAGAGAGATGACGCCCAGTACCAGCAGCAGCATCAAGAACACGACAGCCGAAGAGGCGATAAGCCGGGGCGGGCCTGGTCGACTGGGTTCCATGTGAAGCGAGGCCAGGCAGCCAGCCAGGGTCAAGGTTCACGAACTGGATGAGCTCAATGCCCCTTCTCGCTCGGCTCCGATAAACTTAGGCGAGAAATACCGGCACAGGCACGCAGGGCAGAAACGGCGATGCCAATATTCCACACCTTGTGCGTGGTGTTGGTGTTGTGGAAGACATGCCGTCCGTGGTGGGGGTCAGCCGAGGGAAGGAGGGGCAATTTTCTGCCTTGGCGCCCGGTAATTATTGATGACTCCGCACATTGTTCACCGTTCCCAACCTGGAACCTGGCGCGCCAGGTTGCTAAAATTGGGGCGGTCTGATATCTCTTCGCAAAGGCACACCGATCCCTCGACCTTTTGCCTTTTTCGCTTGTGGCGTCAGATTTCTCAGATACCGGCACATTCATTGGCTGTCAGCGAGATCAATCCTTTGCCGAGAGTCTCACCGGCTTCAGCTCGGGCGACGGACCAACAATCGGGGTCTTGTGCGTCGCTGATGCATACAGACATGCCCGCACACTGCTTAGCTGTATAAGCAGATCCTTTCCAGTCCCAGTCGTATACAGCGCTGGGGAATACAAAATGGACCCAACCTTCAACTCGATGTTTTCCTTCATTTTTCTGGTGCACGTCTGCCAGGCTAATCAATTTGTTCTGAGCTCTCACCTCGCCGACCCTCCTACGACGACGACGTCCACCGGCTGCTCCACCCCAATCCCCGCCGGGTCCCGTACCCGGATATATTCCACATCCCAACATGAACTCAAACGAGGATTTAGACCTTGGCAACCGGATCACCGATTCGGAGTGGCTGGAGAGTGCCGGTTGGAATCCGGATTGGGGCCCGTTGTTTGCATTCGACGGGCTGCAGCCAGCGCAACATTCAACCGAGGCCCAAGACGGGGGAAGAGACCCCAGCGACTTGACGAATTGGCCAGAATGGTTTTGGGACGAGGCCTTGTTGGACGCCCACATACTCCCTGGGTTTGCACAGGTTGTATTTATCTCGCGGCTGTCCGAGTTCCCAACCACTGACCGATCCAGGACGACCCTGAGACCGGCGTTTCTCCCACGCTTCACAACCTGATACCACTCGAGCCGTCCATTTCTATGGCAACCTTCCAGCGCAAAACGGCAGAGTCGGTTCAGAGGCCCAACCAGGACGCACCTCTGCCTCTAGCGCATGATCCGCCACCTGGCCCCTCGGGACATCTCTGCTTTTTTCTCTTAGAGCCGGAAGATCGTGCGACTCGCGGGCCGCTGACTGAAGCCAGGAAACAACAGGATCTCCACGGCACCGGAGTCGCGCTGGTCTCGCCAACGCAGCGCAAGGTCGTGATTGACGAGGGAGATCTGGGGCCGGACAACTCGGATACAGCGCTGCAGCGACCAAACGCTACCGGAGTCAGTTGTACCCAGACCCAGCTTCAGGCTCGCGCTCCACCTGTCGCGTCTCGCTGTTCCCCTTGTCGATTTGCAAAGGTTTAGAACCCTTGTCAAGCCAAACTGCTGGTCAACGCTAATGCTGCCATAAATTTCTACATAGATCAAGTGTGATGGCGCCGTTGGGACTGTTTGTACCCAGTGTCAGCATCTCCAGTCAAAGGTGCACGAGAAGACTCGACGGCAAGCCAAGGAGTGGCGAGACCGAATGGCCGACTCTGATTCGTCGGCACCTCAGATTCTCATGGAACCGAGAGAGACGCTCTCGCTGCCCAAGATCATGTTCTTCGAGTTTGGTATAGTTTCCGCTCTGCCTTCTCGGAGTGGTTGGGATGAGAAAGCACTGACACGACTGGTTCTACCAATAGCCGAAGCGCAGCTCCTTTTGGTCGCGTTGCGGAAAGAAGTCGACCAGATCTCCCATCTGAGAGGCGGGGATTCTCTTGAATCTCTTTTCAGCAGCAATTTGGTGTGCTACATGGACGACAAAGCGTGCTTCTCACCGTATTCCACGACGAGCACGGTAGTGGGCATCAATCGACTCGCCACCACCGCCACCGCGGCAGCAGCATCGGGTGCCAGCACCGTCGCCCCGGCGTTGGACGGAATTGCGTTGGACGGATTCATTAGCCGGAGGGGTCCGTCTTTCACCGTCCAAGGCCTAACAAGGGTCGATGTAAGTTTGTGTGTTCACTTCCAGCATCGCTTATAACTGACGCGGGCCAGCGCGGAATATTGGCTGTTGCATGGCGCTGCGCCTACTGGGTCACCATGTTGCTCAACTGGGACAAGAACGAACTGTATCTGAGCCCGCTCACCGCGGGCCTTCCCCGCGGCATCGACCTGTCGGCCGCCAAAAATCTCGTCCTGGAGCTTACCTACTCGGTTGCGCACCGCGTTCAAGCCCTCATCCAGGAACTCCACTTCCATACGATGAGGTCCATAAACAAAGCGGACAAAGACCACAACCCCAATGCCATCTGCTGCGCTCTCTGGATCGTCTTTTCAGCTATCAACAAATTCGAGAAGCAAAATTTCACTGCAACAAGCCTGACAAACTTGGTAAGCACTGGTGTCCAGCCTCATCCGTCTCCCACGCTTCGAGGTGTTGACTGGCAGCATGTCTAGAGAAACTTTCTGAGCAAGCTCCATGAGCGATCTCGAGCCGCCTTGCAGTCAATCAACCAGTACAAGTGGATGACCAGTGTTCACTGCTGCGGCCACGCGAGAGACGGCCAAGGGGACTTTGCCAAGTTGATTGCGGAAGCTAAGCGGCCAAAAGCAACGGTTAGTTTTGCTTTTGAGCGACACTCGGCCGATAACGCCATGTTCCCTTACGGGTGCGATATGCTCAATTCCGGGTGCGGTTTACCACTCGTTCATGCCCTGAAATGACCTGCCTAGGTAGCTAACGACTTCTAGATACCGACCGCAGCGTTATTCAGAAGTCTTGGAGGCCAGGATCCCTTTCATCCAAAACGATGACTTGTTTCTCCAAAATGAAAACGCTTGCTGGGAGTTGGTGGCGCCATGGCCCTCGGATATGTCCTGGCAAAATCGCCTGCGAGACGGTGTCATGCCGCAAGCCAGCGATGACACAATTCCCAACAGCTGTCCGCCTGGCCCGGGCGCTCTTATCGACGGTCGCACAGCCGTGGACGTGCTCAACGTCAGGGGCGCAACGGGCCCGCCACACTCTGCCGGTGAAGGAGCAGGACGCCGATTGAAGCGGCAGGCATCACGTCCGCTCTCGGTTTCGGAGTCGAGCCTGAGGGCGAAAAGGGGCGGGGCGAACACTGCCTGACGGGCCACGGCCGAGAGTCCAATTTCGTTGCTTGTCCAGCGAAGCGTGGGGGGGATACCGGGGCAGACACTTGTCGAATCACATATGATTGGGTCATGCTTGTTTATCTTGAGTGTCGTCTGTCCTTTTTGGAAGGAAAACTGGTGATCAACAATTCTGACTTCATACAAAACAAGGTTCATCCAAGGCATCGCAATGCCGCAATCCTCCCATCCAACATCAGATATTCCCTCCCATTACCCAGCTCCAGGGGCATTCAGTACCAGCCAGGCGGAGCCAGAGCCATGTGCTGTCCCTTAGGATCGAAGCTCGCCGTCTGCGATAGGGCCACCCTCTCCTTCGAAGCCTGGAGCACTTTCCGAGTCCAAACCGGCGACATTCGGCTGCTGTAGTGAGACCACAGACGAGGCAGGATCTGGACGTCCTGGGCGCAGTACAGCCTAATGGCATCGCAGAGCGGGCGCTTGGCAAACACACTGTAGCTGCCGCCGTGCTTTGGATCGAACAGCTTGATGCCGGCATCCTTCACTATCTTCCAGGCGGCCAATTCCTGCGGAGGCAGACGCCCATCTCTCTCAATACATTTCGCCAGTCCGTTGACGCATCTTCTGGGGAACGTGCGTGTCGCAAGCTCCATTAGCTGAAGGTCCTGGATGCCGGCAAGGCTGATTTTGAAGTGGCTGTACAGTGCGTCGGAGTCCCTTCGGACGTCAAAAAAGACCTTCGGAATACCATCGCACTCGAGTATTTCCTTGAGGGTACGGCCGCTTTTTCCGCCCGTGGAGAAGGCCTCGTGCTGGAGAGTGTGCACATCGACAAGGTATGTGCGCTTGCTGGGAAGGACATGGAGCTGGAGAATGCAGATGCTGCCGTGCCTCGAAAGACTTTCGCCCTCGAGGTCGAAGTACATCGAAGGCGGTTGGGTCGGCACCCCATCTAGGCCGTCCAACATCTTGGAGAGCGCAGCCGCTGTGTCGACCATCTCGACCATGTCGGCAGCCGCAGCGTCATCGGAGCTGGCACCCCTCAGAGACTTGGGGACAGGGGCCAGCAGATGGTCTGTGGCATTGTCTGCCTCAGCCACAGCAGACTCTGCCATTGTCAGGTTCCTTGACTTTCTGATGCTCCCTACGAGCAGTTCCACACATAGTAGAGAGACTTACGACTCGCTGAAGATGACATGGAGGGCGTTGAGGCTGTCCTAGTTATGCCTTGGCTTGGTTGTGACTTTTCGGGAGCAGTGGTGAAGAAACCCAAGTTCATTCCCTGGAGGGCAACACCCTGCCCCTGGATATATAGGTAATTAGTTAAGTACCCTTTTGGGGCCAAACCATGCAGCTTGCAAAGCCGGGCAAGGATGTGGAGGATATCCTGCAGACGCCTCTCGAGCTGTCAGGTTATCCGCAGAGCGGCATTGGCCAGATGGGCCCCGAGATGGTGTGTGAGACAACATCGGCTCCGCCACACTGAAGCCACATCAGGTCGACGCCGAGGAAATCCGTCGCAGAGCGACTGGCGCCCAAGCCTGCCACATGGCTCGCTTCGGGTGCACGAAGAGACGCAGAGGGCAGTGAGAGAAGGCTACATCGCCTTATTTGCGCCCGGTGTCCGGATTCGTAGACGTGCAGCAGGTTCGACGCGTACAGCAGCAAGCTAGCTGGCTGACTGCTTGGAGGCGTTGTCCAATGGCGTGAAGCAGAGTCATGGCCCATGTCTTCCCTGGTAGGGACTTACCCAGGCAAACGCGGATGCTGTCCTACGACACCATTCACTACGCATGGTTTGCCGCGGGGTGTGGGAAAACCACGATGCCATTGACTTCTATGTTCTAGTAATTGTGCGTGGAAGTGGAAAAGCCAGTTGGCGGGTGGAAGCAGATGCTGCGGGAATGGGGCGCGGGGCTGCCCTGCAACATGTTTTCTTGCATACGGAGGCACTTCGTAGGTACCTACCTACGAGGAAATACCCCGCCTGCTTTGACCTGTTTCACTGGAGCTGGACGACCGCTGCATTGAGGCCTACGGCCACGTCAACGAAGCTTCCAGGCCCAGCCCGTCAAGGCCATTCTCCTCAGCTCAGCCACTGTCATCGCGATGAAGAACAACAGCCCGGGTCCAATAGCCTAGGTTCAACGGCCGGGTTCAACTGCTCCCCGAGAATCTC
>FTCU01000964.1_pt1 | contig 15496 bp, 24 predicted proteins | sample 1639521 | NCBI WGS metagenome assembly FTCU01 (sample SAMEA3914864, study PRJEB12502) | metagenome | biome: forest; material: soil | place: USA | collected 2012-03-12 | depth 0.3 m
CCCCCCTCACTCGAAAAACAACAACCCCCCTGACTCGAGAAACAACACCCCCCGGTACTCGAAAAACAACACCCGCCCGTGTCACTGAAGCAACACCCGCCCATATCACTAAAACAGCACCCGCCGCGGGTACTGCCGCAGCAGCCGGGGGTGTGTTCCAGCGCGGCACGCTTGGTGGGCTCCATCTCCCATGCTGCTGCCGCCGTCGGTTTGGTGGCGCTCATGGGGTTGGGCGGATGGTAGCCGCCGCCGCCGCGGGAGGGGCGGTGGAGTGGGGCAGTTTCGGGTTCGTGTTCTGAGGAGGTGCTGCTTCGCGGGGAGGCGGGGGTGGTGGGGGTGGGGGTTGGCCTGATGGATGCGGTTGGCCTGACGGCGGTTGGCCTGATGGATGCGGTTGGCCTAATGGACGCGGTTGGCCTGATGGACGCGGTAGCTCTTGTGCCACTTGGCCTGGAAGTGAGAAGAGTTGAGCCGGTGGCGGCTTCGTATGAGGGAGGGGGGTCGTCGGGAATTGGCGAGGGTGGATGTGAGAAGGGGTTTTTGCTGGGCATTTTGAACTGTTGAGGAGACGTAAGTGCAGGCCGAGGCTTGGATTGAGGCCTGAGGCCCTTGGCTTCGAGGTGAAGACTGCACAAAAAGTGTTGTGCAATGGTTTGGTCTTTGCCGATGTTGAGATGTGAGATAGAGGGAGAGGCTGGATTGAGGGCAGGTTGTCTCTTCTATGTAAATCACCGAAGAAATCACCAGAGGGGTTGTGGTCTGATGATGGTGAGCGGTCGGGGTGGGGTCATTTTGACCTTCGGGGGTGCCGGCCGCGTCAGCCATTTGAGCCAATCAGGCGCGGGAGGCAGCCTGTCAGTGTCAGGTTGTCCGTGCTGTAACGGTATTTTGTATTTTGTATTCGGCACTTTACCGAATGCGTCCAGGAGACAGTGGAACGACTGGAGACAAAGACTGAAAACAAACAGATAAGACAAACATCTGCACTTTCTCGGTATATCAGGGAGACCCATTCTGCTCCTAGGAGGGGGCAACTTTCGGGCTTCCAAGAGGGTTGGGTCTCATGAGTTTGCATTTCGGGCTTCGTTGCGCGAAACTTTGGGCGTTCTTCTGCTCTTCTGGACGAATGCGCGACAGCCAGCTCGACAAGGACCCGCTGCTGCTGGGCGCAACCGGACAAGCAAGTCAGGCGACACTTGCAGACCATTGGCGTGCACCGCCAGCGCTTGCCTCGTCACGCCCGGGTTGGCGCTGAACATTCCGAAAACGTCGCCAACAGAACCGCCGACAACGATGCCCAAGCGAGGACGGTTGGGTCCCATCGGTGTTGTCACAGGAAAGAAAAAGGAACATCCGCCTCGTCTTCGCTCTCCTGGGTCCTCCATCGAACTGTTCCTCTGATGCCCGGGCGTTTCCTGGTGCATGTACGAAAACTTACAGTGGCGGCCCAAACGAGATAACCGACCAACTCCAGCATACTATTGGGAGTCGGCCCAGCATGCTCACCTATCACAGCATGGACTTCTGCTGCAGCCTGAGGTGGAGGGGGCGGGGTGCATTGGCTGCGCGCCGTCAAAAGTCCCGACATCACCGCGACCGCATCCCCTCAGAATGCTGCCCACTTCTTCCCAAAGACAAGCCTCCGACGATGAGTTCCTACGGCGGCCAGCGACGAGCCGACGACCGGCGCGGCACTTTCACACAAAAGGCCGCCAACCAAGTTGTCGAAAAGTCGGTTGACGGCGGGGATGACGATGAGATTCGCAGCCGTATCGCGGCAAACCTCAGAGCGTTCAGGAAAAACTACGAAATCGCCATCCCAACCCGCAATCTGAAATGGACAAACCTGGCCCGATATCTCGAGCTGGAATTCAGGGAATTCGGAGTCCAGATCCCCAAGGATCAAAAGGTTCGTCCATCATCTGGTCACGTCTTTCTGCGGCCAATGGCAGCCTGCCGCGTGCGTCTGCGCGGGGAGGCTGGCTCAGCTCAGCTGCTGATTGTGGTGGTGCTCACAGAAAGTCACCGTGGGAAGCGAGCATTTCGTGGTGATGCTCCCTGTCCGGTTAACAGCAGTAAGTGCCACCGCCCCAACCCCGCTAAGCTGGATGCAAACTTACGAGCGTTCGCGAGCGCACAGGCGCAGAAACAAGACATTGACTTGCTGCGAGGCAGCCAGGAGGAGATTGAGGAGTTTTTCCAGGCTCTTGAGGAGGAGAAGCAGCTTGGGACTGTCCCCGAGGACAGCGAGGTCTAGAAGATCTTCGCGAATTGGGGTTGGCGGCACGGCATGCAGCAAAAGACGAATTACGCCGAGAGGAGAGGCCTATTAAAAAGGGCTCCTCAGCAAGGTATGTCGAGGTTGGAAAGACGACATCAGTTGAGCGCCTTGGTGTCGCTTATTACGCCCTGGAGGAGGAGCCTTGAGAGACATGGTGCAGTGGGTTTGGACGGGAGCATGTCGGGAGCGACAGCAATTTCCCCAGCCCCCACGCAGCAGGCGTCATGCTCGTGCTGGTTTGGTTGGATTTGAGCCAAGCCATTTGGGGGAGCCTGCTCTCTCTGAGGCCTTCGAGCCGCTCCCAGTGCGTCGCATGGGTGCCGATAGCTGACGCTGGTCCTGCGGCTTGCCAAAACGGGACCGACCTCGGGCCTCACAAGCGGTTGCACAGCAGGCGCCATTGGGGGCATATCCAATCAAAGACGAGAAGGCCAAAATATCGAGTTACAAAGTACCACATACCATTTTCCCACTTCTCGTACTGCGGGTTTCCCCGCCGTGGTGCATTTGCTCCGCAAACCTCAACTGTCGTCTCAGTTGCTCCACCAAGTCCGGTGTCCGCGGGTTGAGCACACGGCGGAAAATGGCAGCCATGGGCGGCGGCCGTCGTGGCGCCGCTGGCGACCATGAGGACCAGAAGATCAAATTGTTTCACGCCGCCATGCAACAGTTTCAAGACTACCCGTTCAACTTCAGCCCCAGACACTCCTTGGAGAAGATCAAGTTTGTCAGCGATTTTCGACAGCATTTCGACCAGACCAAGAATGACATCCTCTTGGTCTTGGGCCAGAACGTCCAGGGCGTCCGGAGGAGACTCATAGAAAGGAAGATTCACGTCGAGTTTTACGACGCTGGTCTGGGCGACTCCACCTCTCACTTGATTCCGACGTCGTCTCAGGGCCGACTTCACACCAGTGCCAGTTCCTTGAGCATGCCGAGGATGGAATGGGGCGAAAGCTTTGCCAGCAGCTGGGACAACAAGGAAGATACCACCGACTACTCCGTAACCAACTCAAAGCATCTGGAACTCAGGTTTGGAATCAACTCAGCGTCTCAGACACCCAATCCAAGATTGCGTGGCAGGGACGCACCGCCTGCAGACATCCCGGAGTTTCAGCCACGAGCAGACCCCGTTTGTCGCTTCATGTACGCCACGCTATTACGTCCACAAACAGCTGAATCATTGGCACAAGACGTATGGTATGCTAAAGTTCTTTGGACAGATTCCTCGCGACCTCTGCGCCCAGCACTCGGCGCCTCAAGATTACGGAAGAGCTCCTCCTCAAAATCCTCACGTACCATCAGGTGTCGCCTTGTTTCCTCACCCTTATTTCATACTTTGGCCACGAGCCGCTCTCAGGCGCCGGGGATCACTTCTTTGGCGGCTTCCGAAGTCTCAAGTCTTTCTCCGACCCCTTTTCCAGTTTCAAGGCTCTGGATCGCAGCGGCTATCATTACCAACTTGCCTTCGAGCTCCGGACAGTTTTCCGCCCGGCGTCGCAGGATGTCGAGTACGAGAATCGCCAACTGGGCGAGAGAGAGATTGTTGAAGAGTTCTTCGACGACGACCCCCGGGGGATGCGGCGCGGCACCAACAACGACAACACAGGGATCGCATGGAGGTTACTCCCGTCGTGGCTCAGGCCGCGTGACGACGACGCAGGTGACGAAGCCGCCACAGAGTTTACGGCGCAGACTTCAGACGACCCGGATCTCTGGCCTCTCGACCAGTGTGCCATTTACCACCACTTCGACATTGAGAATGGCAAAAGCCTGTGGATGATTACGGCGGCCGAGGGTGAAGGAATCAAACAGTTGTCCGAGTCCCAGCTTGGCGTCGGCCAGGAATCACCGTTCCGGGACGTCAGGAATGTGCGGAAAAGCATTGACGTGCTGACTACCAGCCCCATTGACCAACGCTTCAGGGCCAGCCTCTCGGTGCTGCTGTGGCTAGCAGACTGGTCTCTGAGTGAGTATGGGCAATATATTACCAGGCTGGACGATGACTTGCAGAAATTGGTATGACACTACGGAATGGTTGTTCTGAGGATCCGAACTACGCTAACGACCGCGTGGCAGACCCGACCGTACATCGAAGATACAGGCGATGGGGGAGCGGTGCGCGAGATCGGGCTCAAAAAGCTCAACCGTTACATGGAGAAGCTGGACGAGATCATCGTGGCGTTGCAGGGCAATCTGCGCGTGTGCGAGGCTGCGCTCAAGTTCTACCGTGATGAGCTGCTGCAAGACCGCAAGCTCAAGGCGCGGGATCTCTCGTGGATAACGGACAAAGAGTCTCGCTCCAAGATCGAAGAGGATCTGGAAGATTTTCAAGACAAGATGAAATGGGTGTGCACGTCCACGCAGGAAATGCTCCGCAGGGCTGCAGTCCTCAAGGAAGTGGGCGCGAGGCGTGAGAATACGGCAAGCCCATTTTCGCTTTTTTCCCTCCATTCAAGCATCTCAATCCAAGTAGTACTGACCTGTGCTTCAAACAGGTTCTCCGGTTGCTCCAAAATCGCGACGTCACAACCACGAGGGAGCTCGCACGAGTGACATACCAGGACTCGACCACAATGAGGGTGTTCTCCACCATCACCCTAGTCTTGCTTCCCATGTCTGTCGTGTCGACTATCTTCTCGACCAACATTGTAGACTTCCAATCGGGGGTTGGCGGATTCGCGGGCGATTGGTCCGGTCCCGCGGCCTTGTGGTGGGCTGTAACCTCACTCCTGGCGACGGTGCTGGTCGGCTGGGCTGGAGAGCGGTGGCGCCAACGCGCTATTGACGCAGCAATGGCCGACAAGTTGGGACTTGGCAACACCCGCAAGATTAATACGGCAGAGAGTCTCCACGAGTCGTGGACGACTCAAGTGCGCCGCGTCATCAACGACATCAGCATCCGCGCGAATCCATACAAGCACTCGATCAGGGCCGGCTACGACCAGACTGTCACCATTTTCAAGAAATCTGCCGCGGTTGTCCACCGTCGTCCTTCCAAGCCTGCACCTTCTCCCTCACGCTCGCCTGCGGGGTATCCCTCACACCAATCCGCAGCATCTCGCTCACTCCGTTCAATTCCCATGGAGGATGATACACCCTCGATCGCGTGGTCTGGAGATAGATCATCGCCATCCTTGTTGTCGGTCCCTTCCGCGGGTTCTGGCCCACCGCCGCTGGGGTCGGGCGAAAGAGAGGAGGGGTACACTGAGCCGGGGCGTGCTCATGAGCCAGTACCATCCGGCCACGGTCCACCAGAGCACCCGCCTTCACGGCCAACTGAAGAGTTCGGGGAGGCGGTCACTGTGGAGACCAAAAAGGTACACAGCAAAGGGTTTGATCAAGCGAGCACTGTGGAACAAGGCTTAGTGGGCGTTACGGTGACGACGAAGGAGAAAGTTTCGAATGAGGCCGGGGGACAGGACAATTAAGAGTTTGACAGTGTAAGAGTTTGAACACACGACATGATGTGGTTTCACAGGACGACATGTTATTTCTACTTCGAGAAACTGTATTATCAAGACAAGGAGGAATCACACTTGAGCCATGTATACGGAGTAGTACCCCCGGGACCGAACGGTATTGAAAATTCATTTCAATCCTTTTCTTGACCAACATTAGTCTCCTTTAATATGCACAGTACCCGTGACACATCATACACCTCTGCTTCCCAAGAACAAAACTGACTATTCTTCTCTTTTCTCCTCCTCCACAACATCAATGCATCCATCGCCAGTTCTCACCCTAATGTCCTATGAACATGGAAGCCAACTCCCCGAGGCCCGGCCAAATACAGCGAAGACCCAGTCTTCCTCCGGACCCCAAAACAACCCTGAACAACAAACAACAACAATCCTCACCACGCCATATCCTCCGGGCGTCTAAAGGCCTCCGTAGGCTCTCTGCCAGCCGCGATCGAGCACCGAGGGCAGTCGTGGGCGCTGTCATAAACTTTCATGACATATCTCCCTTTCACGTAGACGTAGGGACAAATCTCGCGCTGTTTTGCGCACCGGAGGGGTGGGTGAACCTCGAGCCACTCATGCTCGCACCGGTAGTGCTTGAGTTCCCACTTGCACATTTTGGAGAGTTGTGTGGTGCGGCGACTTTGGGTGCTGGCCCGAGTTGTCGGGAGAGCGCTGGGGTGGCTTTAGGCGTGGTCGAGCGGTGAGTGCGAGGGTCTGGCTGTGGAAGGGCGCGTGGACTAGAAGAGAGTGGAGTTCCTGGAAAGGGCGAATTGCAGTGGAGAGCAGTGCTGATGATGGTGATGATGGTGATGAGGGTGATAAGGTTCGAGATGCGCAACAAGATTCTTTTATACATTCTCGGACCCTGTTCCCTCTCTTTCCATTCCAATCGCTCCGGCGGTTAGTGGTGGCTCCCTTCCAGTTCTTCCAAAAGTCTGGCATCGAGATAGCCAAGAGAACAGTGACCAGAACTGGACCTGGGCCTCAACCCAAGATACCACGCCAGCGTGGCCCAAGTTGGCCATCTTCCCCCTCTAGACTTTGATCATTTTGGCCAACCAAATGCTCCTGCTCTGACGCAAATGAGACAGTTGGACTGAGAGTGGGCGTTGTTATTTTGAGACAGTCGAGCAAGACAACGGCAGCGGCATCCAGGAGGTGGTGTGTGGGCGGCCCGGCCATTGTCAACCCAACCGCCGGCGCATGGAAGATAAGAATTCTGGACCAAGCATTTTGGTGTGGTTGGCAACTCTGCAGTGTCCCGAATGAGAGTTGGGCCGCAGGCGGCCCAGTGCAAGGGGCGACGTGGGCGCGTGGCCTGTGTGGTTGGTTTGTGTGTTTGGGGTATTTGGGGCCAGCGGACGAAGTCCAGGTTGTTTGGTTGGCCAGGGGTTTGTTGAGCCCTGAAGAGTCAGTGCCAGGCCACTTCCACGTGATGTCAACCGAGCTTTGTGAGCGTCCCAGCCACGCGTGCGCCACCCCCTTGGGTGAGGCCGGTTTGCAGTCCAAACTCGTTGGTGTCTCCTGACGACTCCAAAGCAAAGCTCCTCACAAACGAAACTCTGCCAAACAAGTCAAACCGGTCAAATCAGCCCATTAAACCAGTGAACTTATCATACATGACTCAAACCAACCAAACCCAAGGCCCGATTTGGTTTGATTGGTTTGAGGCTTGGTTTGACTGGTTTGGCAGGGCTTGGTTTGTGACCTCGGAGGACACTGAGGAGTCGTGCTATAAAAGGTGGCGGCGCGGAGGCCGAGAGACAACTCTCCGTCCTTCGTTCACAAAGCGCCGCTCTTATATTTGCGATGGAGATTTGATTTTTGGCGTCAGGATCCCGTCCTCTGCTTGGCACTCGATGGAACCTTGATTGCGAAGAAGCTATCGTTTCTTCTTGTGCACTGAGCGCCTCTTATCCCCATTATTTATACGCCTTCCTGCCGACAGAGTGGTGCAAAGCTCGGCACCTCTGTGGCTTGTTGTTGTCGTCATGTAATTTGTGCGCGCGGGGTGTCGGAGTCGTGTGTCTTGGCTCTCGTAGCTACACTCTTCCGTTGCTGGGACAGCCGGCCCGTTGAGCCAGTGAATCACCCGTTTTTGCTTTCAAGCTCCCGGCGGTTGCGTTGGAGCCAACTACGCGGGAGCACAAAGTAAAATAAGCATCGGGAAGCAGATGTCCCGGCTCAGGTGAGCCCGGTCCGACTCCGCGTCGCCAAGTGGTAAGCACCACGACTAGCCCTGATTCCCGCACCGCACAGTCTACAATCTGGCATATCAAGTCCGGAGTGAAGGTTCCGATTCCGAACGTGGTTCTGGAGTACCTCACGTACTGGTAGTTTGACAAATCCGGTCGGAGACTCGGGATGAAGTTGCTCCTAACGAAGGCTCTCTCAGGACACGAGGACGGTGACGTGTTGTTTAAGGGCAATGTCCGGAGCGGCGGTGGCGGCAGCATTCGGTATAAAAGGAGCCCAAGTTCCTCGTCTGGGACAGAATTTGTTACACCATCCAGCCACCAAATCACAACATCAACACCGAACTCCTTGTCTCAAAGAGCCACCAAGCGTCGCTAGAATGAAGATCACGTCCATCACCGCCCTCTTTACCCTCGTGCTCAGTGCCGTCGCCATGCCCGAACACACTGCTGAGCGGGACGCCGGCTTGGAAGCCAGTAAGTTTACTCTCTGCCAAAGCTCGGAGGATGCCCGACCTGAGGACTGAGCACAAGCTAACACGACAACTTCCCAGGAGCCGGTTGCGCAACCACCGGTGCGTCGACTGCATGTGGCCAGCTGTGCGAGGGCGTCGTGAGGAGGGCCTGTGCTGCCTGCACGACTAGCGTTTGCAGGACAGCCTGCGAGCATGGCGCTCGGATGAACAAGTGCCTCGACTGCTGCCGCTCGCGGTGCGTGACTTGTTAGCAAGCTCGAGGGCAGGAGAGACTCGACAATGCCGCAACAAGGGGGAGGGGGCGTTATGCAATTCTCGAGAGCGAGGACGAATTGAAACTCTCTCAAGACTTCTTTCTATATATATTGGAGAACTCCCTCGGGGTTGACACAAACCAAAAATTATTAGTTCCGTTCAGTAGCAGACCCTGTCAATATCCTGATCCGTTTTGATGGAAGCTGACGTTAATGTTACTTCCTTCTTTTGTTACTTTTTCTTTCCTTTCTTCCTTTTTCTTTCTTTTCTCCTATTCTTTTCCTTCTTCAGTGCCTTAAGGAAAGAAAAGAGGCCACCCTTCATTTTGGTGGACCGGCGGAACCGTTCCCCTATTGACAGTTTGAAGTTCCAGTTGTCATTAGGCCATCAGCCACTTCTGAGACGAGATTCTGATCTAGAAACTCAGTCACCGGATATCTTTCTCATCCCAGCAAGCAGAGTGCAAGAGGTTGTTGCCTGGGAATTTCATCTCAAGTGCGAGCAACCTGTTTAGAGAGCAAGGGTGGAAGTCACATCTGGCAACCTTCCACCCGCCAGGTGAAATCGAATCCAGCACCCAAAGAGCTGCTTTTTTTTTGGTCGGTCGCTCGGTAACCATTTCAATTTCTCGCCCACCGAACTGCAAGATTTGCTTCTTTTCGTTAACAACCAGATCATCCTTCTCGACCTCTGGCCTTCAAGACTTGGTTTGCTGCCCGCGTTGAAATCGCCTTTGATCTTCGCCCCAACGATACCGGCACAAGCTCCAACCTCTTCGAACGCCTAGACCGACAAAAGTCCATTCAGACCCGACCACAATGAACGGCCTTACCCCCAGTGACGACCCGGTAACCATTTCGGTGCGACTCACCCGCGTCAACCATTCACATATTTTCTACGAATGGCGTCAGGGCGCCATCGAACCTTTGCGCCCTGGGGAGCTTCCCCATCGCGTGGTGCCGTTTGGATTTCTGGGGGAGCGCGGTGGCGCACAATTTGCCCACGGCTTTGCCCACGGCCTTGCGAGCGGCTTTGCCGACGCCGTCACCAACGGCGTCGCTATCCACGCCATGGCGGACGAGATCTTCCCGCCTGCCCCGAGAATCCCCCCCGAGTTTCTCGCCGTCGAACCCGGAAACGTACTCGGCCCCGACCACGCCGTGTACCGACAGCCTCAAGTGACCATGGACCGCCGACTCGCCTGGCTCACCATGACATTTACCCACACCGGCAACCACATGGACGACTTTGTGATCACACGCATGAGCACCAATCTGCACGTCCACCTACCCTCCATCATGGCCGCAACCCCCGCGTACCAGCGCGCTGACGCCGCCTGGGACGCTTATTTCTACAACATGGAGCTCTTCGCCCTTCTCGCCGCGGCCATGATCCAGGACGAAAGGAGCCTCACCGTAATCCCGGGCCCCATTCTCCTCGGGGGCGGCGATGAGGATGAATGGGACTCCGAGGATGAGGAACCGCAGCCCGTCTCGCAGGCGGCCCTCGACGCACTGCCAACCCGGCAGATTGCGGACGACGAGGAAACGGAGAGCTGCGTGGTTTGCCTCGACGCCATGAGTGCGGGGGAGCGGGTGGCAGTGTTGCGGTGCGGACATGTCTTCCACGTGGAGTGCGTGAAGGAGTGGTTAGCCGTGAGTGGGACTTGCCCGGTTTGTCGGTACGTGGTCTAGGACGGTGGCGGGGTTGGGGAAGCGCATGAGAGGACGGGGTAGGGGTCTGGGGCTCGTTATCGAAGGCCGGACGGAATGGGAATCAGTCGTGAGAGAAGGCGAGCCGGAAATTTGTGGAGTGTCTGAGTTTTGACAGTTGGGTTTTCTTGAATGGGGAGGATGGGGGACGATCGAGGGAATGGCCTGTGTTTGGGAGAGGATTACCGCCACAACTCTCCCGTTCGGGCCATTTTGGGCACAGCCAGCGCATTTATTTTCTTGATGCAGTAAGAATCATCACCCCTCGGTTTGATGTTCGTTGCTAAACACAAAGTTCGAGCGAATAGGATGCAAAAGCCAACGCCACTCCGCAAGCGACACCGAGCAACCCCCTCAGCCGCGACATCAACCCCGCGGTCCTTCCCACCAGAACCGCCAACCCAGCCAAAGAACAACAACTATGGCCCGCTTACAACGACAACAACAACAACCGTCACCACCAAAGAAACCCTCCCTCCTCCGCCGCTTCTTCCACCCCACCAGCAACAGTCCCAACACCACCACCGATCCCCTCTGCCCCCGCTGCATCACCCTCATCACCACATACTTCGCCCCCGTTGACTCGGAAGACGACCCCCGCCGCTTCTCCTTCCACCACGGCACCCCCGCCTTCCGCGCCCAAAACCGGTCCTGCCCGCTCTGCCGCTTCGTCCAAGCCGTTGGCTCGCTCGCGCCGCGGGCAGAATACGTCACCGGATGCCGGCGCAAGGGAACGGTGGAATGGGCGGATGAGGTGTTTGAGTTCTTCCGGGCGGGCGTTGTTCAAGTAGACGAGGCGGGCGGGCAGGTGTTGGAGGAGGGGTATGGCATGCCGCCTGAAGAGGCCGAGTTTGGGCCTGGGATGCGGGCGATGCAGTTTGATGTGCCGCCTTCGACGGATAGCGAGCAGTCTTTTGCGCTCGCGAGGCGGTGGGTTGGGGAGTGTGTTGGGGAGGGGCATCCGAACTGTCGACGGGAGAATGGAGGGGAGGTGACGCTGCCGACGAGGGTGTTGGATGTCGGGCATGCGGTGTCTCAGGACGTGGTGCTGGTGGAGACAGGGGGGGGTATGGAAGGGCGGTATGCCACGCTCAGTCACCGGTGGGAGCCGGTGTTGGCTTTCAAGACGACGAGGGCTAACCTGGACTTGCAAAAGCGGGGGATTGGGTTCAATACGTTGCCGGCGACGTTTCGCGAGGCGGTGGTGGTTTGTCGCAAGCTCGGGATTCGCTATCTGTGGATAGACGCACTCTGCATTGTACAGGGCTGGGATGCCGACTGGGATCGCGAGGCGGCGCGGATGGCGGAAGTCTACGCCAACAGCGTGCTGACGATTTCGGCTTTGGACTCGACGTCCAGCCATGGGGGGCTGTTCCGGAACAGGACGGCCGGCGCCGGGCAGTCGGTTACCTTTCCGTCGCCTCTTCCTGGAGACGGAGGAGCGACAACGATGGGTGTGCGCCTGGCGGCGCCGACGTTCCGCAAGGAGATGGAGGGCTCGCCGCTCACCTCGCGGGGATGGGTGTTTCAGGAACGCACACTCTCCACAGCGACGCTGCACTTTGGGGCCTTGCAGATGAGCTGGGAATGCCGCTCCATGGTCGCCACTGAGCGCTACGGAAGGATCTATGACTTCATGGAGGCCCTGACATACGATTTTGGGAGGAGCATGTGGTTTGCGCGCAAAGATGGGTGGAAGACAACGACGGAATGGAGGGACGTGGTTGGATACTTCACGAGAAAGCGCTTCACAATCCCAACAGACCGTCTGCCGGCTATCATGGGCGTCGCAAAGCCATTTGAGCCACTGGGCTGGGGCCGGCGGGAGAACGTGTTCATCGCAGGGCTCTGGTCCGGTGCCTTGGCCGAACAACTGCTCTGGTCGTACGACAAGGCCGACGCACACAGAACTCTTGGCCCGCCCGAGTTGGATTTGCTGTGGGTGCCGCCAGGATGGAAGCCGCGGCAGCCGTCGTGGAGCTGGATATCGGTCGACTATCCTGTCGCATTTTTTACAGGCCAGGACGCCGAGGCCCTGGATTGGCACGTCAGGGTCGTCGGCTGGGATCGTGATCGGATGGCCGATCTCGCCACTTACCGTGACAGGCCGCACGAGATGGAGCTGCGTCTCGAGGGAGGATTGCTGCGTCTGCCCATCACGGCAGAGCGTCTTGATCGCCAGGTTCCCGTACAACGGGTTTTAACAATGCGATACGGACAGCAAGTCATCGAGCTCCATATCACCGTTGACCCTGGTTGCTCGATCCCGCCAGGGCTGTTGGCGTTGCGAGTCTCGTCATTCAGCGGGTATGGAGCTGTGCCGGGACCACGATCCACGTGGTTTCTGCTGCTTCAGCGGGTTCATCACGGAATCAATCGATTCAAGCGCATTGGAACCGGGTCAGGTCCCAAGGATGCGGTGGATGATGCCTTTCGCCATTTGGGGAACTCACAAGTTGTGTTGGTTTAGAGGCACAATGCCAGAACAAGTGCAAACAGGTTCATTGTCACAATTATACCCTCAGAATAATCGAATACCGAGGACCTCCAACACGCGCAACATAACTGACAACCTTACTCGCTTGAAAGCGCTCCAATCATATAGCGCCTCAGCACCGTCGGGGGCGGACCGCAAACCCACCCCTCCCAGTTCACCATCCATACATGACGCTCCAACTCCCTCCAGTCGTCAAACACCCTCAGGCAGCCGGGGCAAGCATGTTTGACCACCTCATTCCGCACCTTGGCCTTGAGGTGGCCGGCAAACGGAACACGTTTTGGGTCCCTGACATCCTCCGTGTTGGAGCAGCTCTTGGTCAGCGCCGAGCACTTCGGACACTCCCAGTGATCCGAGAAGGCAATGTCCTTGGGCTTGATTATCTGGATTGGATCCTTGTTGTTGTGCTGAATGGAGATGGCGAGCGGGCAGAAGTACGAGGGCAGCTCGGCGACGGTGCGCGCCCGCCACGCCGGCCGAAGGCGAGCGTACCAGCCCGTGAAGGCGTCCGAGATGGCCTGGAGAATCTCGCGGCTCGTCTTGATCAGTCTTTGGCGCTCTTCGGGTGGGATCTCTTTCGCGCCAGAGGCCTGGAGTCGCCTAATCGGCGGGAGGACCTCTTCCTCAAGACGACGGAGCTGTGGAGCGACGTCGTAGTAGAATGTTTCTGCAGGGAGGGTCAGTTCGGAGCGCTGGTAGGGGTTTATAACATCTCTCTGGGCTTACCGTCGCCGTTGCTCCACCCAAACTCTCGGAGGTAGTAGGCACCAATTACCCAGTTCTTGTTATACCGTGTGGTCAGCGCCGCAATCACCTCAGTCTCGTCGCTCCAGTGCTTCTTCCATTTTGACCCGTGAAATAGCTTATCCATGGCGCCCAGGTTCTTGTTGCGGGCCAGCCGCCAGTTATGGAGGGCCTCCCTTGCATCCTTGATCCCTCGTTCCAACCGCCAGTTGAGACCCGAGAGCGACCGGTGATACTGCTCCAAGTCTTGGTAGCGAGGCAGGCCCACACGTTCTGGGTGCGCAGGCCGAGGATAGTCGGCCAAGGTGGCCATGGCGCCGGGTGAAAAGGCGTGAGGCTCAAGATTATGGTACAGAGAGATGCTGGGTTTTCAGCGCCGCTGAGGGGAATTACGCAGTATTCAGGAGCCCATTTTCCCCTCAATCAAGCCGGGCACCCGCCACACGCAACGCCACCTTCTCGCTGTGCGGCTGAGCTGAAGGGTTCTATCAAACTATCGTCGGAGATCATCAAGTGGCTGTAACGCTCATGCACGCTAAGTCACATGCGGGGCTTGAACAGAAACGTGCCATGAATGCAGGAGTTGGTCAGTGTTCCATGGGTTTATTCCGATTTGCTACTGTTCCTCAATCCATTTCTTGCCGTCCTGTGGTAAACTCTGGATTGAGCGTGACACGACTGGGTGTTAGCGGTGTTGCATCAATGCTTATCGCCCACCCAATCATTATCCAAGTTAGAGTAGGACAAGGGTGAAGGTGAGACAGGAAAAGGGGGTGCGTTGTGTAGAATCTAGACCAGGCAGTTTGTTTTGAACAGATCTGCTGAGCTCAAATCATGTCTATTACTGCAGTACAGGAGATGAAGCTGGATCTTCAGCTCCGGGTTCTGTAAATGAGACCTGCAGTCGACACTCGGTGTTGAGATAAAAAGGAAAGGGGAGAGATGGTTGGCAAGGGAAGAAAGGTTGTCGACGAGCCGATGCTTATATAAAGATGTCCATTGGAGAACAGCAATAATACCACCCATCAAGGCTTTCGCCCAAAGCCCGTGACTCAATTCTCCAACGGAGACGCGATGAGATAGCAACATAGTCAAGTATCTAACCGTGCTGGCTGTTTCCTCAAGGCTTGAAACACCGTCAGGTACGGGGCGTGTCAGGAGGTGTTAACGTTGACGTTGTCTAGTACTCTGCGCTCATGAGGGAACAGACCATGTGTATGGTGGGTGGGTGGGCTTGGATGTAGATGCGGAGAAGGTTGTGGGGAGGCCGGGCAGTTGATGAATAGGGGAACAACTGCTTGCCGGGACAAAATATGGTACTGAATCTCAACATGTTGTGTGAGACCTAGTGTTGCATCTTGTATTTAGACACTGTGAAAAGTCTAGTCCCTCGTCTTATACGCGCGTTATGAGGCCGTTTCCTCTAGATCTGGTGCAAAGTTGTTGATTCCCAGTCAACTTACCCGCAATTCGGACGACACCAGCCAATCAGTTCCTGATGCACACTTGCAACCAAGACTCTAGCGTCGTGCCATCAAAGGTTTGCCCCTGGTTGGGCAGCATTCTTAGCGAGGGCAATGCCCAACGTGACCCTCACCCATCCCTTTCTCACTCTCGAATGGAAATATTGGTCTTTTCAACACTTCAATCCCAAAACTTGACTCACAGCCGGCTTCACTCAAGTACCACCCGTCAAAATGCTCGCCAACCCCTCCCCACACCACCAACCCTACCACGCCGCCGACCCCGACCCCGACCCCTTCCAATCCCTCTACTCCTCCCTCGCCAACCTCCACCTCACAACCCCCGCCGCCGCCTCCTCATTCTTATCCCCAAGCACAACAACCCCCTCCCAAACCCTCCCCCCAC
>FTCU01001774.1_pt1 | contig 15467 bp, 18 predicted proteins | sample 1639521 | NCBI WGS metagenome assembly FTCU01 (sample SAMEA3914864, study PRJEB12502) | metagenome | biome: forest; material: soil | place: USA | collected 2012-03-12 | depth 0.3 m
CACCCGGCCTATATGGTACGGTTTCCTTTGTATTTAGTAGGTAGAGGGACCGGCGCGCCTGCGGGCATATCGGTGTAGGAAATAATAATAATAATTACTTGTGACTTTCCTTTACGTAATCATTACCGCCTTGGTCCCATCATAACAACGTCAACATCCTCGTCAACATTCCAATCAACACCCACGGCCTGCAGCGGGTAATATCCCTGCAGTGTTTCATCACCCATCCAAACAACACCGGCGTAAGCCAGCTTGCAGCTAATAGCAATCACTGTGGTGAGCTGAATTGCAGCAGTATATCCTGCCAAGATGATAGCCGAAAACTGCTGCAGGACAGGCAGCCAAGTGACGTGATTCCTCGAGCGGCATGCGAGAAGGAAGAGCAAAAGAGCACCTCCGACAAGTGCCGAATGGATGACGACAACTGCAATCCACCAGAGGGCATTCATTGCACAATGTGTGAGGTAGGCTGCGAAAGCAAAAGTGGCGACTTGGAGAGGCTAGAATTCAGAGCTGTTAGGACTAGGATCGGATTTAAAGGGAAAAGTACGTACATCGAGACTCTGGGGGAAGCTACCACCCCCTTGTGGCGCTCGGGAAGTCGCTAGACTGAGAGACATTTTGAAGGGCGTTGTCTCGGAAGTATGTACACTCTGATCATAGATCCATGAGCTTTTATAGAAGGGCAATGCTCGATATTTATGCTCGATGACAGCGGATCTCGGAAGCTTCGTGAAAAAGCCACCTGAGCGGCTTCTATGGCGGTGAATGAGTGGGATTAAACGAAATGCAAGGAAATTTAGGAACAAGGGGTGCCTCTTTATAGATGATTCGGCCGGAATCAGTGCAATCTCGACCATGGAGCTATTCCGCCCTTTGGCTGCCTCTGGAAAAGGTTTAATGATCCCCGACCAAGCCGCGGACAAGGCGGAGCCATTGCAGTGCTGTGAAGATAGTCGAACGACAGCCGAACGTGAGAGACACTTAGAGCTCGACCCTATGCTGCATGGTCTTCTAGCAGCACGCAAGGTCGAACGAACCCAACGTTATCTGTGATTCCCTGCTGCTACTACACAGCAAGTAGACTAGAAGGTGAGAGGGGGACAACCAGAAGCTTCGTCCCGCCGCAAGCAACCTTCAAACTATTCGCTGGGCTACGTTCAGGGACTTTTCTCATTGACTGCCCTGGTATCGTATAACAACCTCGACAACACCGTCACAAATCCGTCCGCGCAAGCTCGTGGCACAATCTGGTTGCTTGCGGCAGATTTGTTGTCAGCCTCCACCTCCTCCCAAAAACTCGAGCTGAACCATGCCCATCCGGCGCAGATACGAGTAGACAGCGCCGCTGGGGATGTAGGCGTCGTACTCTCTTGCCCACCAGGCTGCAAAGGAGATGGACCTCGGCTTCTTTGAGAAGACAATCTTGTCCGACGTGAGCATGGCGATCTCCCCCGTGCTCTCGACCTCCTCCTTCCCGCACACTTCACGAAACCCGAGCGGCTCCAGCACCCACGCCCCCTGCAGCTCCGCGAGCACCCCGACCGAGACGATGGCGATGAACCCGTCGAGCGACTGCGGGTGCCGCCGGGGAAACGCAAACTCGTAGTCTGCAACGTCGGTAGCCGTGTCGAGCGCCGCACACATGGCGTCGCCCATCTCGAAGCGGCCCCGCTCAACGTACTCGATGACCTTGTCTAGACACGCCTCGAGCATCTTGCGGTTCCAGCAACGGTCGCCCACCGCATCCGAGATGCGGCACTGCAGCGCGTCGTCGTTCTCCTCGGCCTGCCACAGCAGTTGGGCCACCTCCCTGGCGATGTCTTCCACGGTGTGGGTGTCGCTGTTTTCTGTAAGGGGCTTCATTCCGTCGTGGTCGTCACTGTTGCCGTGACTGTGGCTAGGGTGGTAGTAGCTCATGGCGTCGTGCGGCGTGCACGGTTCGTGGTCCGAGTAGAGCGCCATCTTCTCGTCGTAGACGAGCTCCGCGTGCCCTTCCTGCCCTCTTAGGCGGCCGAAGATGCGAGCCAGCATTGCGCGGAGCACCTCCATTGCTACCTGTTGTTGAAGTAAGTGCAGCCAACTCCTGCAGCAGAGCAGACTTTCTTTCCCAACACGGTGGCAAGGACTCAGGATATACAAGCTCCGTCGTCGCATGCGTCAGAAACGGCTGACTAGACGCAGCGATTGGAAGTTTTGGTCTGGCCATAAGCCACACTGCGTTTGACCGTCATTCTCTAAGGCGGCTTCTAATGCGCAGCCGCTTTGGCTCTGGTAACAGCAGGGATGGCTGGCAGCAAAGGTTGTTGCAGGGGGCGCCCCCTATCGAAGTGGCGAAACAGCTGCAGAGTGCTGTTTGGAGTGCCTATAATGACGAGATTGGACTCACTCGCTGGACACATTGGCTTGACGTGATGAGCTCTACAGGGCTTCACAGTGTTTTTGGTTGACAAGACAGCGGAGGCTGATGTCCTAGGCGGTGAACATCAGCGGCTATAGCATTTGTCGAGAACCAAAAAGAATATCATTGTTTCACGTTAGGAACGCCGTTGCAGAGCACGTCGGTGGGTGTTGATCGAAGCATAGTGTGCCGTGCCCGTTAGGTTCTTGTTCTGCATTGGAGCAGTTTCTTGGCTTCCGTATTTTGACCACAGACTTCTATTAAAAGAAGATAAAGGCTAGAGTGGTTATTGTGATGTCAAACCCTTACGGGAGTCATCTTTAGAGAGGCCTAAGCAGAACCTCATCTGCTAGAGTGTCATATCGCTAGTTTAAAGAGCTAAGTTCACACTTTCTTTTTTCATTTTCATTTTTTTTTCTTCCATTTTTTGGTTTCCGGTGGTCCATCCACAACACTGCTATCAATACACTTTTGTCTTCCGTTGAAGTAGTCAGAAGTCCAATGTACCCGGCAACTTTAACGATCGACGCAAAGTCTAACCCAAGCGTCCTACTTGAACAGCGAGCCTTAAAGAGAGGCTGTCGGGAAGAGAACCACTCGAAGTACTGTTGCAAGGACAGCGACTCAACCAGTCGCAACCGCACTAAGTCCCGGCAATCCCGAAACACGCCCACTACATCGCAAGGCGGATAGACCAAAGTAAACTCTCGTCTTAGTAAACCCGTGAACAAAAAGACGACCGAAAAATAACCACCGCCTGCACCAGCACATTCGTCGATGTAAATACGACAAGCAACACTTTGCTTGCTCAACCCAGCAGCGGGTCCATAGTAAAATGACTCAAGTTCGTTATAAGACAAAAACAGACAGGTTACCGCCAAAATACCTAGTCGCGACTCGCCGGGCTGTACATGAGACACCCAGTGGTGCCACGTCTCTCGCAAGCCAATAGCAGGCTGGCAAGAAAGAGAAAAGTACAATGTACTGTCTCCGGTCAACGTCTTCCCGTCTACCACCAGGGTTAGCGCCTCTAACGAGACTCTATGCTGGGAAAAACTGCTGTTTGCTGCCATCCTAGTTGAAGAAAGTGTCGCGATTCCCGTTCTCTGCCCCTCCGGCGCTGTATGTGCAGGGGTGTGCAGGTGTGCGGCTCGGTCGATTCGGGATGTCGCCACGCAGTGAACCTACTTTCATAGTTAGTGATCATAAAAAGAAAAAGGCTAAAAAAATAAAATAAAACAATCCGCTAGATATGTTGCACTCACTCTGATCGTTTTGCCGCCAGCTGGAAAACATCCTCGTCTCTCTGCCTTGCTCTTTAAGAATCCTCTTCATTATTAGTGCACGCACCACCGGGCGACCAAACTCAACGCCAACGGGGCGTTGACTCCATCGTCTCCGCATTCTGCCATCCGTAAGCGGCCCTTCCCAACTCTGTTTGCGCCGAAAACAGCTGGTGCCTTTCGTGCCCCCGCTGCAGCCACTTTTGCGCCTAACTAGTCACTTACTAAATAGGCTGCTGCGCACTGTGCGAGTCACAATCACCACGAAATTAGCCCGTACGGATAATCTTCGAAAACGGACACTATATACATACATGTAATTTCGGTACTATAACGTTATTAGTATGTGGTGGAATCTTCAGGTTTCCGTCCGCCGACCAATCAGTCGACGCTCTGTTGTCGTCGCTCAGGGCCCGAAACGGCCGTCAAGGAACGGGCGGACGGCAAGCCGGGTTGGTTCCCAGGCTCACGACACATTTCCACCACCTCTCAGCGAATCAAACCTGGGAATCACGGGGGGACTAACCTAGGCAATGAACTCCAAATCACAAAAGTAGGTATTTAGCCTCACCCGCAGCTGAATGATGTCTCATATTCTGTTGCACGAGAACCAGCCTGCTGCTCGTTCCAAATAACTCTATGTGCCAAACTCGCGTCTGGCCAAACGCGATTCCTGCATCTCGTCTTCCTTTTCACAACGTGAGGAGTCCTTTCAAGACAGCGAACTATCACATCCAGATTACGTCGGAAACTTTGTAGTATTGCGCCTCAGCCTTCAAGACCACCTGCCGGCATGTGCTCAAGATCGGTTCCTGGCCGCTTCTCCAACCCGCGGCCTATCTCCGAATTCCTCGACGTCAAAAGTGTGAACAAACCGGAAAACCTTGCCGAAATGCAGTCGCGTGTTAATTACAACCTCCGCCGCTTTTCGGGCAACTATGTGGTCGTCTTCACTATGGTCTGCATTTATACCCTACTCACCAACTTCTGGCTGCTCTTCGATATCATCTTCGTCGTCGCCGGCATGTGCGTGATCGGGAAATTGGACGGTCGCGACCTCGAGTTTGATCAGCAGCACTTCTCGACGGCACAGCTATACACAGGTTTATACGTCATTGCCGTTCCGATCGCATTGATCTCGGGCGTCCTTGGCACAATGATGTGGTTGATCAGCGCTAGTGGTCTGGTCATTGTCGGGCACGCATCTCTTTTAAACAAGCCAACCGACCAGACTCTTTCCGAGAATGATGGATGATTGGGGGGGGGGGGGGCCATCAAGGCATGGGACTGAAGTTAGAGTATGTTGGGGAAAGGGCCCATCGGCTAAGGCTGAGTTGATCAAATGGCGGGGTCATGGAATAGTTAGCAGCCTGCAGCCCTTACTGTCCTATGATGTCGCATTGTTGGGATGTCGAGAGCACAAACGAAACAACCGCTATGTTGCGGGTGCCTGCGCCTCGGTGTTCTAGCTGCCCGCCTTTTCTTAGATTGTCCCTTCCACTACTGTAGCACAGGGTTTGCCGCTTACACTGATCAGAACATACAGAACCACGAGATACTCGCTCTCGCAACATGCTGGCAGAGTGGATGCAGTCAGAAAAGAGGGACGCCCAGCCGAGATAGGAGATAGTTATAGATAGGATGTACGTTAGTTGATACATAAGAAGCAACACCAATGCAACAATAGGCATCAAGTAGGGTAGTCAATACATTAGAACAGACGTAGCGTTCTACTCAATGAGATATGTAGAGCCTTAGGCAGTTTCGGCTGAATATTTAGCTAGCCCGCTGTAGAAGTTCTCTAATTGCGCGGGGAGCGGGACGCTCCGGAGCAGTCATTGTTATGCGAGACAATAGAGCCAGGTTCGGCCATGAGAATGAGACGGAAGACGATGAAGCTCTACATTTCCACGTGGCCGGATTCTCCGCAGCCATTTTCGGTTGATTCCTGTCAAAGCGGCCACGTGGCCAGCCACGTGTCTACGCGGTTCACGACGTCTCTAGCTTGGCTCCGCATCCTGAGAGAGCTTCTTACCTCTTCACGACACAACAGAGGCCATGTTACCGGTCCCGCACCTGGGGCTATATCATCCTCCACACCACGTACGCCGACGACGCTGCCTTCGACGCGGCCGTATGCGTCCTGGCCCGCTATATGCGCGCTAGGGCGGACCGGGAGTGCCGAGGGGTGGCCGACGGCCTAGCGGACCTCTGTAACCGCGGCAATAAGCTGCCCGAGGGCGTCTCGACAGCTGCCGACCCGCGCCCGTCGGACGAGTTCTATGTCCGCCGCTTCGTCAACGACGTGGTAGAGGACCGTGAGGCTCTCCAAGACGCCACCCCGGCCTACACGAGCGCCTTTTTCCGGCGGTGGGCGCTCGAGCGGTGGGACGGGGATGAGTGGCGTTTCTTAGCCGCGGGGCCGAGGCTGGAGACGGCGATCCTGTTCGACGAAGAGACGGTCGCGCACCTGCAGGGCCTGGCGGAATATGATTTTACCGCGGGCGAGAACCCCGGAGGTGTGGATCGCGACGCGCGAGTTCTGGGTTAAGATGGCCGAGGCTGAGCCGAAGCAGCGCGATCTGGGCTAGGGCCTGCTCGAGTGGTTTCGGGTGAGCTTTTGGGATCTGGGGTGGTATTGGTTTCAGAGGGATCAGGAGGAACTGGCGAGCAGTGGGCGGTGGAAGCTCGACCAGCGGTTTCCTGGAGAGTGGTGCTACCAGTGGAACTACACGTAGGATTCACCGACGGCAGTAATTTTTGAGATATAGAGTGCTGCTGTATCGCGCTGCGTTTGCCAAAAAAACTGCAGCATGTGCGATCTTTGCCGAAGGCGGCAGGTCCTCGGCAGCGAAGCGCAGTTTGGGAGGCCGAGTTACGAAAGAGTTCCAAGCCGAGGCGGCATCTGTTCACCATCGACAGGAACATCCCCGACGTTGCAGCCGCTAAATAAACACAATATCCGGTAGACGCGCTGACAGCTATTGTGCGCGGCAATAACATCGCCCGCTCACTGGATGACGCCACGCGCTACCGTCTCAAAGGCCTCCCCGACCTGTTCAGCCTCTCCGACCTGCAGATCTAGTACGTCTCGCCGGCGGACGCTCACGGCAGGCCGGCTGTCATATCAACCGCGAGGGCGGGTTTTCCACCCCGCACCTGACCCTGCTGCTCGACCCGGACAATAAGGCCGCGATGGTGGTTCGCCGGCGGCAGCTGAGCCGCGCCGCCATCGAGACGGAGTTGTGGGCCAAGGCGAGGTGACAACGGCTCGTCTGCTTTCTTCTTTTTGTTCCAGCGCGTGGTGGGCATTGGCACATGAAGGATATATCGGTACCGGCATCTAGGGTATTGGCATGGCCGAGTAGGTTTCTTCGTCTCTTCGTATCCCTGTCTAGGATCCCGCTCCTCTAACTCCAAGACGTCAAGCAGCAAATACCCTAGTGGAACCCATGTCGGCCTCGACCTGAACTACATCCAGCCTGAAGTGTCCGTTCCATTGTCCTATTACACTCGATGCCCGTGTTGATCCATCCCAGCATCCCTGCCAACGTACGCTTCCTACAGAAGGATATTGAAGACAGGTGGCAGGAACTTGAACCATCCTCCTGGGATCTCATTCATATGCGGTAGCATTAGCAATTGGACCAAAGTATACATCGAGATTTTCAGGTGTGTCTCCTCATCAAGCGCAAACAGGCTTTGTTTACAGAGACGTAACACCGCGTTGCAGCCGCAATCTCCTTCTTCTTTGACTCTTGCAGCCCGGTCTCCGCAAGCCTGCGGTCAGCGTTGAACCGGTATTAGCATCCTTCATTATTCAAGGCGGGTCTCTGTGGAGATGGCGGACTGGGAATAGTGTGTTGACTTCGCTAGCGCTTCGGGCGTTGGGTTGGGCCTACACGACGGCCTCCTGCACCACAACTGCATCAGCCACGGCGACGCCTTACACCACCTCCGCCTACACCCCCTCCGCCTACACCACCTCCGCCTACACCACCTCCGCCTACACCACCTCCGCCTACACCACCTCCGCCTACACCACCTCCGCCTACATAACATTCGCCCGCGCACCAGGACGCAAGATCACCGGCACCACCGAGGCCAACTGCTAGGCCGCCACTGGCGTCTCCGTCGACGGTATCTCGACGGCCACCTCGGCCTCGTCGGGCATCGTGCGGAAAACAGGAGCTCATAACCTGTAGTGGGTGTTGTGATCTGTTCGTGTTCTTTGTTCTTGTAGAAGGATTCGGTGGCTGGCTGCAGGGCGTGGAAGATATGGGTGATTGCCCCACGTTGTGGTGCGGCACCAGTCCTCCACCACCACAGACCGCGATGTCAGGAGTCAACATGCAGAAAGTGTGGCACGGCCCATTCTGCCTAGTCAGACCGCCCAGAGCGACCATGACCCTCTCTTTCTCTCTACGGGTTGGAAGAACAGCTTCTAGCCACGATCAAACAAACAGACAAGCAAGATCACCAGTTTTCTCTCCCTTCTGCGTGCGCAACAGAAAGACAGCATTGTATCCTATTTACCATACCTCACTCAACTAAATGTATCTGCCCAGCCACGATGCGTGTCCTCTCCGTCGCCACCCCTCGTCGTCCGCAGACCAGAGCGTCCTATCTCTGGACGACTAATCTGGGTCGAGCGCGCTCCACTGCGCCTCTCTAAAATCACTCTCGCGGTCCAACGATGTGTGGGCAGGCCAGCCTGAGAGGTGGCATTGAATGTACCACAGTTAATTGACGGGTTTACCCGAAGAACCAGTAGTGGGTTGTGTAGGGAACGCTCTGCACGCCAACACCGGCGACGGAGCAAGCCTGGGCATAACCACCGGCGGTCAGGACGCGGTAGACGGCGGTCAAACCGTTGGACTTTCCGGTCTCGTTGTCGTCAAGCTTCAGCCATGCCACGGCACCGGTGGCGAGGATGCCCTTGTCGGCCGCGGTAGGGGCAGAGATATTGCCGACTTTCTTGACGGTCGCCTTGAGCCCGGCGGCGCTGAGATCAAACACGGGAACGCCGGTGATGTCAAAGAAGTGGTGTCCGAGGAACTTGACATTGGGCAAGCCTTGAAGCTTGAGGTCGGCCGGAGCGGGGAAGGGCTTGATCGCGTCGGCGCCATACTTTGAGTCGGCAAGCTTGTTCAACGGGATCGGCGTCTTCCAGAGCACATTGGATGGCGTGCTATCCCAGACCGACTGGGAAAGACCCGTGTTCTTCGTCCCAGGATAAAGGGACGTAGCATCGTACAAGACAGCGAGGGCGCCGGTTGGGGTGGAGGCTCCCGTCGTCGTCTCGCAGCTGTAGTTTTGAATGCCGTGGCCGATGGCGATCTTCTTAAGAATGAGGCCGGCTGCTGGCGCAGCGAGCACGTCGGCTGGGAGTCGATCAGTCAAACGGCTCCGAACCTAAGGTACTGGAAGACTTACTCCCTCCCGTCGTAGGGAGTGTATATACAGGCGGCTTGCACGCGGGCGCAGCAAACACGGGCGCAGAGGCCGCCACTACCGCCAGGGCGGCGAAGAGAAGTGTCGTCGTAGACACCATAGTATCTGATGATGCTTCGCGGAGTGGGAAACTGAGGGGGCAGGGAGGGAGAGTTGAAGTCGAAAAACGAAGCTGCCAAGAGGGAAAATGAAGAACCGAACAGAGTAGGACGACAGTGTCTTATATCTTTCCGTTGTGGACATACAGGGTGGTGAGTCGACGTACAACCCGTACCTATCATCATGTTGACATGCCGCCGGGCCCGATGAGAGGGAAGTGTTGGCCCCGTATACCCACCTGTGCGTAGCCAGTGCGCACGGTAAACCAACGAGACGAGAACTCCCCCTTGGCCAATCATGCCTTACTCTTGAGAGCCAATTCTGGCACAAGTTAAGGTAGCGAATCCTTGTGGTACATACTGTATTGTACTAAAGGATTGCTTGCAGAAATTTCAACGGCTGCTATAGAGAAGAGCTGGAAATAGCGTCGATATCTAGGGTAGCCGGTGAGCAAGGGTTATCCGCAGCGCGGTTGTGGCCGTCTAAAGCCGTTTCCGGCTCTAGCAACTAGCAGCAGGAAGGATGCCAAGGTTGAACCACCGGCCGACGTTTCTGCCGTGCGGCTCTACAGTACTGTATGTACTGTAACATCAGTGTGGCATTCTTCTGAAGCCGTTTCTTGTTATGGCAAGAGCCGGGATGACCGGCCATGAGCCTCGCATTGCGGCAGCAAGGGGTTGGTACAGGGACCTGCTGTCTTGGCTTAAGCCAGAAATGGCTCTACCGATTTCTTGGGGTGTGGGAATAGAATGCTCCGAGGAGCCATTTCTGGCTTAAGCCAAGCCTAATAGCCTCTGCCCAGAGAAGATCGTAAGGTATCCTGGATCCGTTTCCGGCTCCAGCAAAGGCAGGGATCCATGCAAAGTCTATCTTATCCTAATCGGGCAGCGTGTCTTTCGGACCGCAGTACTATGTTAGTCCGTAGTGGCCCCTGAGCATCACCCGGCCAACGACCCCATCACGCTAACCCCTTTCCATTCACTATCTCCGTCTGGCCAGAAAGAAACCAACACCTGCCGGATCAAGGTGTTGAGCTGGCTGGAGCGCTCGGGCCAGGCAGCCCTGCGACAGAGGAACCGACAACTGTGTGTGGATTGGCTGATCTCTCGAGTGGGGGACCTTCATTCGTCTGCGTTGTCGTTTTCTGAGCGCGAAACGCTTGACGTGAATTCTTGAGCACTTCTGTGCATCACGTGAACTGGCGGCGGGCGCGCGTGTTTTGACCTGTTGCCACAAACGTCTGCCCCGCTTCCTCATCGCGTCTCCGACTTTTCAACACAAGCGAACCGGACCCGATGCGCCGGCGCCCCATTGCCCACCATCTACCCTGCGACTCGTGTTGCAGGATGGCCATTTCCGGCGAACACCAAGGCGACGGCCGCCAGAGTTGCTCGAGCACGCGCACCCGCCACGTCCACCGCTACTCCCACCACCGCTGTCAATTAACCGACTCCTCGCGCTCCATCCCCGCGAACGATTGCTGGTCCATCCGCTGCGCTAGACTGACCGGCAGCCGGCCCTCCTTGGCTGTCGCATCTATTCTCACCATGAGAATGCCCATAGCGCTGCCGCCGACGAGCACGCCGGAGCCACATCGTCCAGACCAGATCGCGTCGCCGACCTTCTCGCCGAACGACTGAACTACCAACTACACCCAAACGACTTGGCTGACACCACCGCGCGACTCCTCTGGCCGCTCGGCGGTCGCATCTCGACTGAGTTGAAGTGTGCGCGCCCCATGTCAATCGCCCACGCTCCCTTCCCAACCCGCCGACATATGCTGATCCCGCCCTGGATGATCTAGCCGACGCGTGAGTCTCTACTTCAACCGACGATCGCGTACCAGTATTCAGTTCTGCCACGTGTTAGTTTCAATGCGGCGGCATGTCCCCGAGACTGTCACCTTGGCCTGCCTCGGCTTGGCAGAGCCGTTTCTAGGTCCAGCAAGAGCAGGGATGCCGGGGGCCGGTCCTTGTAGTATGTAGCCGCTCTGCCCATGAAGACGCTCATGCTCGTCAAGCGCCTCCGTCTCCGCCATCTCGTAAGGCTCCCACGTCTCCTCTCCACCTCTCCACTTCACTCTAGCCTCCTGTAGCCACAAATCTCCTCCACCTCCCACTTCCTCCCCGCAGTCGCCATTGAGGTAGCGACAAACCACCGGCTATGAGGCGACTTTAACTTCAAGGCCTCGGGCACGGCCACCTCCCGCCCGAACAGCTTCTTCAGAAGGCGAGGGAGGCCGAGAGAGAGCACAGAAGGATCCCAACAGCCTAGCGTTGCAGCAACTGCTTGATTGATTGATGATGTATCTGTCCCTGGCCTATGCTGGAAATGCCTGTAGCGCTAAGCCCCTGGGTTGTCTGCCCTGGCCGCCTTCCTGGCCTCCGCGCTGGCAAGCCCTGCGCGCGTCCTCTGCTGTCCAAACCCATGTTCTAACTAGCTACCCGGAAATCCAACAGTGCCTATACACGTCCGACCACAACATCGAACTCCCGTAGGGTCCCAGTTCCCTTAATGACGCCACTTGAATCCTTGGAATCGAAGAGCTCATGTAGTTGAGTTTGATCTTTGAAAGGCAGTGCGAAGTCGACGACCCCATATAGACGAGTTTGAACCTTGAACGCGAGAGGTTTCGATGGGTTTTCTTCTCCCGAGGCCGTTGTTGGCTTTGCAACCGTGCTAATCACCTCGAGAAGTTTCGTCACGTGGTGGCATTGCGGCACCATGTCCGATTCCCTGGAATCGCACGTTGTTTCGAGGATTTCGTGGAGTAGAGATCCGCCGTTGTCGGCCCCAACTGTCGCGACGATAACTGCTGCAACTGCGAGGAATTGACGCCCTCCTGGACTATTTCCAAGTTGTTGCGTCGCTGCTTCGGGTTTGGGTGGATCGGAAATCGCTGGCTCGGGCAGAGGAACCGATGGCTCACACTCTGGTGGCTCACGCAGAATTGTTTTCCCGAATGCGTCGGCAACCATGAGAGTTAAGCAGTCCACGTCAGCCGCTGCGGCGGCTAGAGAAAACGGCATCAGTAGCTTTAGCGCCTCGCTAGATGTCCATTGAACCGGCATTATGTACAGTGTTGGATAATCTCGGCAGAGGACTACGTAGAAAAGTGTTTCGTTGTTGGCGGTGGTGGTTTGGAAGGTGGAAGAGCAAGTCGAAGCTCAGCACCTTTTAAAGCATGCTCCACACCCAATGTTGGGTGGAGACACCTGAAATTCTAGATCCAGATTTGGTTTAGTTTGGTTTAGTGTGACGAATCACAGGGACCAAGCTTGTATCCCAGATGAGAGATTTCTGGGCCTCCACCCCTATCTACGTAACAGGGGTTTTCCCCCGGCGGTGAGGTATTAGGGTTAGGGTTATATATATAGGATTTTGGATTTCCATGCCAGCCAGCCAGCCAGCCAGCCACCCACTGGTTGATGCATCTGTAGGGCGGGTGTTAGACGTTATGTGGGTTTAACGAATAGTGGCTCCACGCAGGGCACGGTCAAATTGGGCTCAATTGGTGGGTTTGAACAGGTTGATTGAACTGGCCAAATTGGCGATGTTCTTTGTCCTGGTTGCTTGATTGAACCTCGTTGTTACGGCTGGAACTGGGATCCAGGCACGCTCTGGCGGCGCCTGGCCTAAGCGGCCCGGGCACCTGGCTTACTCATCATTTTCAACAGCGGGCTGTAAAACGTAGCCTGTATTTGCAGTTCCGACTAACTAACTGAGCCCCCCCGGGTCTTCCTGTTAGCCCGCAGCCGCTTACAATACAAGTCTAAAGAACAGTTAGACTGCCGCTGTTCGGCCCCGACGAAGTGCATCGCGGCGTCCTCGCTTCTTCGCCGTACCCGGGCGACTCGCCGGATCTCTCGGATGACTTCGAGCCGCAGGGAGTACCACTGTACTTCGGCTTGCCGGCCGGCTCTGCTCCCTCTAGCTCAACCCCCCTTATCTCAGCGTTGTACTCTGAATCCTCTGCTGAGCTGGTGGCTACCCCTGGGCTTATAGAGCGGCTATAAACCCCTCCCTCCTCCGGCATCGTCACTGGCACCGTCACTGGCACTGGCGCCGGCACTGTCACTGGCGCTGGCGCTAGCTGGAAGACCCTGTCGGCAAGGAAGGCCTGTATCGAAGACTGATTTTGATTTGCCAGCGGTTCCCACTCAAATCAAAGTCTCCTACTATTTTCTATGGAAAACCAAGCTCACTAGGATGGCGCTTGGACCCATCCAAATGCAGGAAATGGTTGCAAAGTTGCTGCTTCGTAACGTTACATCTAAATTTAGACTCTGTGCTTGCTCGGCAATTCTTACCCAATGTGGCAATTGTAGCGCGATCGATAAGAGCGAGTGTGAGCCCGGCATGTGAATCCCCCTCTCCGGGAACCACGAGTTTTCGGAATGATGAGCACATCAATTTCGGTTCTAGACTGCCGGGACAGGCGCACAACATTACGCGCGAGACCGCCGCTACACACATACACCGATTTTGCCTTTATCTAGCTGTCGCTAGACGAATTGCGGCACAGCAGCAAGATTCACGAGCTCCGGCACAGCTTTAGTGACAATGCCGGGCCCAGATCAAAAAAGGCTAAGTTTGAAAGGCAGCTCGCCGCGGCGGCCGGCTTGCGATCCTGCCGTCGGCTAATTAGACATGAGCAGAAATATTTGCCAGTTTCTTCCGCCAACACGCGAATCACAATTCGCCTACGTCGGTGCTAAGCAAGCGCCTTTCGACCCGCCGCCAGTGTCACCCCCACCTTGACATCAACGCAGGAAATGAGCCGGCGTGGGACCTGGTCGTCTGCCGGAACTGGTTCGATTTGATCGGGAGCGGCGTTGCTCGCTTGGGAGCGCACGCCTCAGCGCTAACACGACGAGCAAGGTCGGGCTTATTCCCCGGAGAGGGGGATCCACATCCCAGGCACACACCGCAAAATCTGGCGTATGCGTTCTTGTCGATCGCGCTATACTTGCCACATTGGGTAAGAACTGCCGATTCGATCTTTTGTTAGTTGGTCCTGATACCGCAGATGAGAGAGCGGTTGGTCGGCAAACTTGGAAGGCTTGCTAGCGCCGAGACAAGGATGAGCCGTGCTCAAACGAAGGTTGCGAGACAAAGACGGATAAGCGGCACCGCCGTCATCTCTTACAGACATCGTTATAGGGTAGAGTTGGATTTTTACCACCATCTGAATCCTCCGTCCCGGTGCCATTCGTCAGATGCTCCCGACACTTCGGTTCGCCCCGCTTTCAGTCGTGCTAGTGCCAACAAGCGACACACCAGACTTTCCCTGTTGAGCGACATGACGGAAAAACACCGCCTTGCGATTCCGTAGATCGTCTTCGCCCCCATGTGAGCCAATGCTAGCGTTGTGGGATTGCTGAGCTTGCAAACGGGTGGATATGCCTCCTGTCAGCCTGCGAATAGTGCGCGGCGGTATGTTTGGCTGGATAAGAAGCAACACCGGAAAACAGGACATGTCGGTTCCAATTCCCTCGACGACCTGCATCGACCGCGTATTATTTTACCACCTACCTATCCTCATCTAATAAGAGTACCACGGCACGGGAGCCGGTCCTTTAGTCATTTACAGAAAAGGAACACCAGGAAATTATTTAACGTATAAAGGATCACTATTCTTTTATATTTTCTTCTAGCTAGCATGTTGATAAAATAGGTTGATAAGACCCAGGAGTGTGAACTAACCTTGGTAGAACGGCTTTATAAGAAAGGGAGAACATAGAAGTAGACTCTTAAGATTCAGAACGGGCTTAATACGCAAAGGATAGATAGCTACTTGCTTAAGTGAAAACAAGGAGAAGACCGGCTAGAAAGAGGACAGGAGACGCTTTAAATAGGGCGAAATAAATCATATTCGCTTCATCGTCAAAAAGAGAGCTTATATAAGTATAGAGTAACTACCTATCCACTAGAACCGCCCCTATATCCTTCCTAGTCTGCACGCCTCTAGGCGTTGATCAGGTCCCGTCCTAACACTATATATATAATAATCATTAAGTAGATGGTCGATAGATACACCCTGAACTTAGCGAGTCCATAACCTAATACGCAAAGCACGGCGCTTCTAGGGCGGAGGATCTTAGCCTGCTCTCTGCTTTTTCGTTTACAACAACTGTCGCGGAAGACCACGTGACCACGTGCCTTCCTTTCTCCAGACAGCCCACCTGCCCTGGGTTTTCCCGACCTTCCACACTGCAAGCACTCCACCA
>FTCU01000337.1_pt1 | contig 15455 bp, 16 predicted proteins | sample 1639521 | NCBI WGS metagenome assembly FTCU01 (sample SAMEA3914864, study PRJEB12502) | metagenome | biome: forest; material: soil | place: USA | collected 2012-03-12 | depth 0.3 m
AGTAGTAGGCCGACTTTGCATTGAGAGGAGTCCAGTGATGGGAGGAATGTGGTGTTATTCGCAGCGGCGTTCGAGCCTCCGCCATCAGCTCACGAAGCCTCGGTGTGTCAGGCCATGCTGCCAGTGTCGCCGGCCTCATTTCGTGTGGTGTGGTGCGCAGGGACAGCTGCAAATCGTAACCAAATCGAGGGTGCAACCATCGCACGGTCCTGCCGAGACGCTACATAGTACACATGCGCAAGCGTACCACTTGGCTGGGTTTGGGAGGTTGGTGATGTGCAAGTCTGTACCGACACACACTTGCAGACCTGTTCGGCACCCAAAAGTGGGGTGCGTTGCTGGCGCGTGCTGCTGGAGTCGGGGAAGTTGGGGAATGAGGGGTCCTACGACGCCAACCACGACGCCAAACCGCGCCAACGACGCCACTGAGGTCAGCTGGCTCCAAAGCCCAAGAAAAGGTCAACATATCTGGACTCCGAGTGTGACCTAACGTTTGTTACGTTAGCGAGTGCATAGGTTAGTGTCGTTCGCGGCAGGCATGGAAAGACCCTGATTCATGCGGTCGTGCCCACTTGAGTCAGGCAAGCTGCGTTGCCTGGTGGTTTCCGTCTCGACATGTGTGCGGGGTATTATCTCGATCGATCTCCATATTGGGTGTCTCGAAGGTGTCTAGCCGAGGATGGGGAGGGTATCCGGTGCGCTGGGTGGGCAACATCCGTGGCAGGAACTGGGGAATGGGACGCCTGTTTTCAGCTTGATGCTGCTTTTGCGGCCTGGAATGGATGCGGTCGGCAGCCCGGGCCCCAATTGCGTCAGAAAACAGCTCGTCCGCCGTCGCCCAAACCGACAGACACAAGGTTTCGATGTTGCTGATGGCCAGTGCTGGCAGGTGAGAATGTGAAATACAACACTGCGGTCGAATTGATGAATTGTCCATGCGTTGCAAGCAATGGAAGAGCAACCGTGCGCCTTGCTGCCTGATCACCGCTAACCGAGTTCGGCTAGAGCGCGCCGGGACCTGCAGGGGCAGAGAACAACTTCCCGAAACATCAGAGCCTCGCAGCGACTTGGTTTCACATTTCAACAACGCAAATCCCACAGAACCATCCAACGCCACCCATGGATTCCAGCCCCCGGCAGCAAGCAAACGGCTAGTGTGTGTTTATGCTTAGCATTCTTTTCAAATAAGGTTCTCTGGTCTCGTTTCGAATATGTAACTATCCGAGACACGGATCAAGCCCAGAGAATATGCTGGACAGTGGTCGATTCAAGGAGAAGCTTCAAGTTGCACACGACGCCGGTGCATGCGCTTCCTAATATCTCGTACGATATATTTCTTCAGAGCATCTGGAACAGGTAATATAACACCGCAGTCCGCAAGATCAGGCGGTCCCGGCTAGCCCTCCCGAGCATTGAAGGTTTGAACCTTAACTTCGACCACGACTAGGACCGAGATGCCACGGACGACTGCCTAGTGCGTCCGATAACTGCATGCAGTGTTGCGCCACTGTTCATTTAGGAGGAGAACCTGAGGATGGATGCAAGCTGGCTTGAGGCCGGTGCAACCCCATTCTCGGTTTGTGGCAACATGCCCGGGATTTGATGTGAAAGCAGATTGAGCAATCAATGCGAAACCAAACCAAGCCAACCAGCCAATCGGCCAAACAGCGGTATTGTCTCAATGAGCAAGCTCATGACATCGGTCGCTGTTCTGATCCGTTAACAGAAGAAACTTGACTTGGATCAAGACGTCAAGCCTGTCCTTCCGCCCGAGAACCGACCTTCCTCCAGCGCTGGCCACGAATGGGCCGGCAAGGCTATCGAGGGGGTTCCAGTTGTGAACCTCGAGACCTTCTGCGCCTGCGTATCTGAACACCGCTGGGAATCCAAGATAACATCTCCTTTCTACCCTAAGTCCAGCTTGGCATGAGGAATCGCATGGACTCCGTTACATGAGTACGCTCAATGAAATTGAGACCCTAGACCCGCCGGCTGTCGACCAGCCGACCCTCGATATCTTGTTCGGCCGCACCGACTGTTTCGGCGGCCGTGGCGCTTTCGCTTCCGCTGCGGCATAAACTGTGTCTCTAAGTCTTTGCTGTGTTCCGCCGGGACCCGAAGCTGCTATCACCCGAGTCGCACACCGGGATCTTCCGCGCGCAGCTGGACCAGGAAGCGGAGTCGCCGTCCCTCAATGATTACTTGCGCTCACCAGTGCACGTGCGGTTCTTGGCGCTGGGTATCCCGCCCAGTGTCAGGGAGACGGTCTTCTGCGGGTGTAGAGTGTTTGGTCGGCCAGGAGGCCCGGTTTGCAGAAGAGGGCCTTTTCCTGAGCGGGCGTGCCGAGCGTCGAGTGGTTCAAGTACCGCAAGATGGGCATCTGCAGGACCGCGGTGTGCCAAACCCTGCGTCCGATGCATCCGGCAGTGATCTCTCTGCTGACAAATTTCAGCGCGGATTGTTTGCAATGGCCAAGGCGGATAGACGGGCACCTCACCCAGGCTTTGGACTCGCCCAATAGAGTTGGACCAACCGCAAGGTCCGGCCTCGGAGCAAACAGGGCGCCAAAGACACTTCTCCAACCGCGTCGGGGACCCGTTCTAATCGGTTAGGATTCAGCACCTGTAACAAGAGTCCCCTTGATAAAGGCACCTTTCCGCTTGCTGTATGTGCTGTCCAAAACTCCCAAGTTCAGGGTTGTTTTCGCCCAAGCCTCAATATCAGGACCCTCTTGATGTGGAGGGAATCAGTCATCACGGGTTGGCTTGAAGGATATCACGACGGCCCGCAAGCGGGTTGACTATTCCCGTTGAGGCTGTCTAGTTGGCGAAACCCGTGTTGCATCAACGTTATACCACTCTTGTGAGCCTGTGATCACACCTGTCGAGACACGCGCGAGCGGCTCCTCGAGATCTAGCATAACCCACACGGCTTCCTTCACTGCAGAAGGTAGAGAAGTCAGATCAAATCGAAGGTCGACAGTAGCAAGTAAACCCGCCCCGACTTACAATTTCCGTAAGCATCGTCCCTTCGGCACTTGTGTTCAGCCGTCTGACAGCTCCTCGCCTTACCTGTTTCCCAACCCACTCAACCTAGGAGCGCTGTGCTACGTTCCGTAAACACATATCGGGCATCGTAAATGCGTCGCTCACCTAGTTTGTAGACGAGCGCTTAAGCGAGCAGGAATGCGGAGCGGCCATAGCATTCCGCCGCCGAATGTGGTTCGCACTCATCAAGGAAACTCTCAGTTTCACTTCTTGGCGGGTATGGAGTCTCGCATTGAATGGCAACAGACTCACCGGTCTTATCAGTGATAATGCTGTGCTGTTGCTTGTGTTCAAAGCACACTAAACCACATTCATGGTGACAGATCGCAGCGCTCTGAGGGCTTGGGGTGAAGATCCGGTGTTCGGAACCAGACGGGGTGATGGGTATAAATAAGGCATCTGGTCACCTTGGACCAGCGAACAATCTCCAAACCACTCAGCTTCACTCAGTCTCCCTCCATTTTGAACAGACAACCCACAGTCCACGAGACCAAACATAGTGCCATCTCAACAGCTTTCACCATGAAGACCACCTTCATCCTCTCGATGCTCGGCCTCGCCGCCACCGCTCTAGCTGGCCCCCTTTCCGGCTCCGAGGGCGAAGCCCTTGACAGTAAGAAACTCTCCAATCACCGCAGTTGTCGCGATGTTGCAATACGGCAGAGATCTGACAACATACCCAACTCAGAACGCGTGACTTGCCCCAGCGCTGCAATTGTCGCATGCCAGAATGCCTGCAGCAGCGTCGTCGCCAACGCCTGCAAGTCCTGCGGCGGCCAGCCCAGCTGCCTCGTCGCTTGCCAGTCTGCCCGTCGCAGCGCGTGCATCAACTGCTGCTCCAGCAAGTGTAGCACTTGCTAGTTGGTGCTCGGATGCACGGTCGCGGGCCGGCCCACGGGTTCCCGGGATGGTAGCGACTGCAGGGTAGTTGTGTTGGGCATGGGGGGCTGGGCCGTTAGGTTGGCTGGGGGGGCCTGCAAGGGGACTCTGCCTGGAAATGAGAAAAAGATCCTGATAATCCATTTTGAGCATCAGGACATAAAGACCAGTGATCCATATGCTGAATGCTACAGATACCTACAGTCTCTCTCTGCATCTCCGAGTGCCGCCTCGGTATTACTGCATCTGGAGTCCTGGAGTGCTGTGAACCGCGAGCTGGTGCAAGAGTGTTTCGCCAATGGATTGGCCTTGGCACCGACAGTTCCACCCACGAGGGGTGTGGGTAGGTTGGTAATCTAAGGTCATGACCCGAGACAAAGTTATCATGTACTGGAAACGCATCCTATAGGCAACGACTTCTCATCCCTTCCTCGAGTGCATTGTTGACTGGCACTTCATGCCGCATTTAGTTAGCTTTACGTAAGGCTCCTGTGCCAATCAGCAAAGTTAGTTCTGGGGGGTATGGGGCGAACGGTCGTGGCGTGAGCCCTCAGAAGGTTTGATGACTTGCGAGTGGTGCACATATGCAAGGAAGCCGAGCAGTGATAAGACTAGTACGAAGTCAGGATTCGCCATCTCGACCATGGGCCAGTGATTCGCCACTAGCACCAGACTGCATCACCCATGCGAGCCATGGCGTGTCCCGCAACAAGCGCTGTGCTCACCGCTCCGGTTCTATGCACTGCGCCACCCATTCCTGCTTCTCCCCTCTGACCCAGAGCCCCGGGCCGGTCTCAACGTTCTCTGGGTCTCCGCTCTACCGGTCTCTAGCCTAGAACCACGTGTTAATACGGGGTTTCCCTTGACAGGCCAGGGTTCGGCTACAAGGAAACAAAGTACCTATGCTTGGTTACCTGCTTGGTGGTCCGTGGATAGGTCAAGTCCCCCTTGTTGCTCGCACCGATATGAACGAAAACAAAGAAACTCTATCTCCGAGAAATAACTGCCCCCTGCGAACCCGCCGTTTGTTCCCCCATCCATTTCCGCGGGACAGGAGCAGCTCCTCCGAGCCCACAGGATTGGCCGTCGTGGTGGGTGCATTATGCGATCGAGCGGAGAGATTATTCGCCGCTGCAAATGCCGCGGAGCCGATGGTACGGAGCCGGCCAACGTGGCCAATGTCCTGCGGCTCGTGGAGTGGAGAAAAGAACCCGACGACTCGGGGCGGCTCGGGGTGAATGTATCTGCTTCCAATGATTTGCTTGCGCCCAGGAATAAGCCCGAGACTTATGCATACGTCTCCCTTCTTGGTGTCGATGCTCATGCCATCCGGCGAGCCCGCCGATTCACGCATGCATCACCATCCCTCTTGCAGAGCTAGTACCCGTCCCGCTCCGTGGGATTTCGAAGCCGTCGGCGGCTCGGCCCACTTCCAAGAAACGCGTAACCAAGTCCAAGCAGCACTCATGACTTGTACAGGCAGTAGCGTCCTCGCCAGCGCAGAGGATAGCCCAGGAAGGCCTTCCAGAATGGCCTGATGATCCGAGACCTTGCAGTGGGCAGGCGCTAGATATGCTAGCAAGTAGCAGGGATCCCCGCGATGGGAGACAAAGAGGTGAGAGTGGAAAGACGGGGGGGGGGAAGCATGGAAAAAGTGGGAGAGGAAGGATGGGAAAAGTGGGAGTGGAAGGATGGGACAGGCTGGGAGTGGAGGCACGGAGAAGAAGACAAAGAGGGACGACGGGGGAGAGGAAGAAAGAGAAGCCAGGATAATGGCGATATATATGGGGTACTTCCCTCCAGACTGCTCCCCGGGATGTACCAGCCATTCCGGCTCTCTAGGTACATTCATCAGCAGAATCTCACCCGCTCTTCTCGCGATTACCCTCCAACTGGTAAGCCGCATCTTTTACATCAAATCTATCACCTCATCTATGCCATGGTTGCTTCCTCAGACGGCGTCGGCCCCAATGGAACCCGTTTCAACATGGCCAACGGGAATGCTTCCACAGATGCAAACCACGGGGCTGATACCGTCACGCCCGAGCCCATTGCCATCTGCGGCATGGGCCTTCGCCTTCCGGGTGGTGTGCGTGACGGAGATAGCTTCTGGGAGCTGTTGATCAACGGCCGGGACGCCCGCGGTGAGGTGCCCTCGACTAGGTTTGCCGTCGAGGGCTTTGACGACTCGCTCTCTGGCCAGGGGGCTCTCCCCACAAAGAATGGCTACTTCCTTGAGGACGATCTGTCCCGCATTGATACCTCCTTCTTTTCCGTGTCTAAAGCCGAGCTTGAGTGGTGCGATCCGCAGCAGCGTCTTCTCCTCGAAGTTGTGCGTGAGTGCCTCGACGACGCGGGCGAGGTTAACTACCGTGGGCAGCCCGTTGGGTGCTACGTCGGCACGTTCGGTCAGGATTGGTATGACATGACTATGAGAGACACCCAGAACATCGGCGGCCACACTTTGATGGGGTGTGGCGATTTGGTTCTGGCAAATCGAGTGTCGTACGAGTTCGATTTGCACGGCCCCAGGTACGCTAGCTGCAGCCCTTGGATTGCCCATTTCCTCTGTCAACAACCACTGACCCATTCCTAGCTTGGTAATTAAGACGGGGTGCTCTGCTTCTCTAGCGGCCCTGCACGAGGCATGCCGGGCTCTGCGCTCGGGGGATGCCTCGGCCGCTGTTGTGGGCGGCACAAGCCTCATACTGAGTCCGAACACTACCGCCGCGCTCTTCAACGAGGGGGTGCTATCGCCAGATGCATCTTGCAAGACATTTGACGCTGCAGCAAATGGCTTTGCGCGAGCCGAGGGAATCACCGCCATCTACATCAAGCGTCTCAGTGATGCCCTGCGCGACGGCAACCCGGTCCGTGCCGTGATTCGCGGCACGGGTTCTAACAGTGATGGCCGCAGTCAGGGACTTGTGAGCCCTAGCGCTGAGGCTCATGCGGCCCTCATGCGGACAGTCTATCAACAAGCTGGACTTGACCCCCGAGACACTGCCTTTGTGGAGGTATGGACGACCATGGCCCCTTAGATCAAGCAGACGATGCTGACTGCGTTTTTTGTTTACCAGTGCCATGGAACCGGAACGGCAGTAGGTGACCCCATCGAGACACGGGCCGTGGGAAACGTCTTCGGCGACGAGGGCGTGTACATTGGTTCGGTGAAGCCCAATATTGGTCACTCGGAGGGCTGCTCTGGCATTAGCAGTGTTATCAAAGCTGTCCTCGCCCTGGAGCACCGCACGATCCCGCCAAACATCAAGTTCTCGGACCCAAATCCCAAAAGTGTGTCATTGCCCCTCCTCACACCCTCGCAGAATGCTCCCAGAGGGCTGACCTGGCATCCCCACGACGCGCAGTTCCCTTTGCGGAGAAGAAATTGACCGTACCGGTTGTGCCTACGGCCTTCCCAAAGAACCGCGCTGAGAGAATCAGCGTCAACTCTTTTGGTATTGGAGGTTCCAACGCCCATGTTCGTTCCCCTCCATCTTCCCCCTGCATTTCCTGATTCTTATCATGACCTTTCGTAGGTCATCATTGATGCTTCGCAACCTTATCTGAACAAGATCCGTCCGGCCATCAATGGCGTCAACGGAATCACCAAGGCACACTCTGTGCCCCAGCTGCTTCTATTTTCAGCAAACTCCCCGGCATCGTTGGCGCTCCAGGCCGACGCTTTTGAGAAGTACACAGCGGAACATCCAGAGCACGACAACAATATCGCATACACTCTTGCTCTTCGCCGAGAAAGGCTCCCTCACAGGGCATTTGCCATCCTACAGGGCGGCAAGTTTCTCGAAACACCAATCCCGGTCAAAGGGCCGGCATCTTCTCCAAGCGTCGCCATGGTCTTCAGCGGTCAGGGCGCCCAATGGCCCGGCATGGGCCGAGAGCTCATCCTTAGCAGCCCTTCGTTTCGTCAGGATATCATCCTCATGGACAACGCGCTGCAAGGCTTGCGTATTCCACCCACCTGGTCTATTATTGGTATGTTCAGCCTCGTTGCTAAGACATCGCGCTCTAAATCCCGATACTGACGACGACAGATGAGCTCCTGAAGCCTGAAGATTCCAGCCAACTCCACCGCGCGGAACTTGCCCAGCCGCTCTCCACAGCCCTCCAAATCGCACTCGTCTGCCAGTTTAAACGTCTCGGCATCACACCGACAGCTGTAGTTGGCCACTCAAGCGGAGAGATCGCAGCGGCCTACGCCGCCGGGTACCTGTCACTTGAGCATGCAATTACCCTCGCTTACTATCGTGGCTACGTCAGCACTCATGGCATTGCCGCACAGGAGGGAGGCATGATGGCCGTCGTGGGACTCGGGGCAGCCGAGGTCGCGCGGTTCCTGCGAGCCGGCGTGTGCGTCGCATGCGAGAACAGCCCGTCCAGCACCACCATTTCAGGGGACGGCAAAGCGGTCCAGAAGGCCCTGGCCGCTATTCGACAAGAGTATCCCGACGTACTGGCGCGACTCTTGAAGGTCGACATGGCATACCATTCACGTAAGTAGCCACCCGTCTCATCACGAGGACTCAGTGCGGGTTAGCTAACAAGCTCGTCAGATCACATGGCCGTACTTGCAAGTGAATATCTGGATCTCCTCCACGGAGAAGATATCAGCTTGGCGCTGCCCAGCGGTGACCTCGCCCAGCCCAAAGCCCGTTTCTTTTCTAGCGTCACAACCAAGCACATCAAGGACGCAGCTGGCCTCGCTTCCCCTTACTATTGGGCCATCAACCTCGTGTCTCCCGTGCGGTTCCACAGCGCCGTGTCCAACCTCCTGGCCCCGAATACCGAGGTACCGGGCCTACTGCTCGAGATCGGGCCGCATTCGGCGCTGGCGGGACCGCTGCGCCAAATCTGCCAGTCCGTCGGCCGGCCCTGCAGCTACATCCCCTCACAAATCCGCGGCAAAGACAGCACGGTGAGCTTTCTGTCGGCCTTGGGCAAACTGTACCAAGAATCAGTCCAGGTCGACTGGAAGCCACTCTATCCAGCGGGGAGCAAAACCCTCCCGGGCTTGCCGACGTACCCCTGGGACCACAGCGGCGGTCCATTTTGGCACGAAAGCCGGCTCTCGAAAGACTGGAGAACGCGCCGGTTTGCACGGCACTGTCTACTGGGGAGCCGGGTGGTTGAAACTCCGGACACGGCGCCCCAGTGGCGCAACGTCCTGAACCTTGAGCATGTTTCTTGGCTTAGTGACCACAAGGTCGGCCAAGACATTGTGTTCCCCTTCGCTGGCTACATCGCCATGGCCGGCGAGGCCGTCCGGCAACTAACGGGGTGCGAGACGGGATATCGACTCCGCCACGTCGTCACGCGGACTGCGCTGCTTCTTACCGACACGGATCCCGTCGAGGTAGTAACGGCACTGAGGCCGCAGAGGCTCAGCGACTCGGAGACCTCGGAGTGGTTCGAGTTTGTAATCGCTTCGTACACCGGATCGGCTTGGGTCAAGCACTGTGAAGGGAAAGCGATGCCCCTGACGCAGGCGCTTTCGCCGACCGTCAATTTCCAAGAGCAGCAGCTCCCTCGTAAGGTAACCAAAGCGCGGTTGTACGACGCGATGACCCGAGCCGGCCTTATCTTTGGACCCGAATTCCAGCGTCTGACGGCAATCTCATCGTCAGTGACGGATCACATGGCCGCAGCCACACTCGCGAAGACTCAGACGAGCCAGGCATTCCCGGGACCACTTCACCCCACGGCCATCGATGCCGCCATCCAACTCTTGTTTGTGGCCAATTTGAACGGCCTGTGTTGGAGGCTCCGAGAACTAGTCGTACCCACGCTGATAGAGCATGTCGACGTCGCGCACGGCGGGGCGGGGATGCATCTCATGGCGAGGGGCGCGGATGAAGCTATGGTCAACTGCGTGACGGACGACGGCCGAGTGGCTTTGCGCATATCTGGCCTGCAGATAAAACGCCTGGCTAGCGACATTGACGACGCAGTTCGAGACTTGACCGCCGCCTCTGACCCGCATGCTGCTGCTCGTCTTCACTGGCTCCCCGATTTCGATTTTGCCCCTGTCCATCAACTCATCAAGCCCCCCGTTCGGGAGAGGGAGGCGCGCAAACTATCTGAGGCACTGGCGTTACTTTGTATCCTCGAATCGGCAGACAAGCTCGACAAGCTGGCCCCTTGCCAGCCTCACTTTGCCACATACCGAGACTGGCTCCAGCTGCAAGTTGCCAGCGCTCGCAATGGCGACTACCCCCTCGTCGAGCAGGCCGCCGAGTACGTCACTCTGTCGCCGGAATCGCGCCGGGAATGCCTCGAAGCCACCTTGGCCGAGCTCCTTGCCCTTCCCGGCAACCACGCCGGTGCGCTGGGGCTCAAACGCATCAATGACCACGCTGAGGCCATCTTCACCGGCTCGCGAGATACCCTCGATGTCCTCATGCAAGACGACCTCCTGACCGAGATATACAACGAAGACACGTTCGACTATGGCGACTTTGCTCGCTCGCTATCGCACACACGCCCAGACCTCCGCATCCTCGAGGTGGGCGCGGGGACGGGGGGCACCACCAAGCTGATTCTCGACAGCTTGGCCGCGGAGCACGGCCTCCCGGGTTACGCGCAGTACATGTTCACCGACGTGTCTGCGGGGTTCTTCCCACAGGCGCGGGCGCGATTCTCGACCGCCGCGAATCTGGACTTTCAGGAGCTCGACCTGACTAAGAACGCCCTAGACCAGGGGTTCACTGCCGGATCATACGACTTGATCCTCGCGGCAAACGTGGTCCATGCCACGCCGTGTTTGAGAGAGACATTGGCGAACTTGAAACCGCTCCTGAAGCCGGACGGGATGCTTCTGCTGAGTGAGATCTCGACCGTGGCAAGGATGCCGGCGTATATTTTTGGAAATTTCTCTGGGTGGTGGCTCGGTGCGGCCGACGACCGCGTGTGGGAACCCCATGTGCTGCCGGAGCGATGGGATGCGGAGCTCAAGGCTGCAGGTTTTACCGGAGCCGATACTGTCGTCCGGGACGAAGAAATGCCCTACCAGCTTTGCGCGGCAATTCTGTCCAAGCCTAAGGCTGAGGAGGTTGTGGCCCCGGACAAGACGATCACTATCCTGTGCCAAAACCCCGATAACGGTCCGCCAGCGTCAATAATCTCGAGCTTGCGGAGCGACGGCTGGGACGTGGCCCCATGCAAGTTGGGAGAAGATCTCCCGAGCCCCGGACGGGACATCATCGCCTGTGTGGACCTCGAGACGCGCTTCTTCGACCAGGAAATGCTGAGCGAAAAGACTTTCTCGGCCTTCCAAGCTCTCCTCCGCCACCTCAAGGACGGGAACGCCCGCATCCTCTGGCTGACTCGTCCATATCAAGTCCGATGCCGCGACCCACGCGGCGCCCAAGCACTTGGGGTGATCCGCACGGTCCGCAACGAGCTCGGCCTGCCCATCTTCACCCTCGAGGTGGACTTCGAGCGCGAACAGCTACACGCGGCCAGTCTCATAACTTCCATCCTCGAGCAAAAGATTCGTGGCGCTCTCCCGCGTGACAACCTCAACCCAGACCGCGAGTTCGCCATCGATAACGGCACAGTCCTCGTCGGCCGCTACCACCCCTTCTCCCTAACCTCCGCCCTCACCCCCCCTACCCACCCAGCCAACCACACCACCGCCACATCCACAACCCCCACAGCCAAAACCGTCCACATCGGCAACCCCGGCGACCTCTCCACACTACACTGGCGCACCGCCCCCCTCCCGACCACACTCCCACCCGACGCCGTCGAAGTCAAAGTCCACGCCGCCGGCCTCAACTTCCACGACCTCCTCACCGCAACCGGCACCCTCCCAACCGTCCCCTCTCAAAAGCACACCATCGGCCTAGGCTTAGAAGCCTCAGGCACCATCACCCGCGTGGGCGCGGACGTGACGCGCCTGCAGGCAGGCGACCGGGTGATAGTGCTCAGCGCGGTGTCGACGGTCACCACGCGGCTGGTGCTGCCCGCGTCCGGGCCCATCGTGCGGCTGCCTGAGGGGATGCCGCTGGCGGCGGCTGCGGCGGTGCCGGCTTGTTTTGCGACGGTGTTGCAGGCGCTGGTGGAGCTTGGGCGATTGAGGAAGGGCATGACGGTGCTGGTGCATTCGGCGTGTGGCGGGGTGGGACTGACGGCGCTGCAGGTTTGTCGGGCGGTGCTTGGGAGCTTGGACGGCGTGTTTGCTACTGTTGGGAGTGAGGAGAAGGTGGAGTATCTTGTTGAGAAGTGGGGGATGGGTAGAGAGAGGGTGTTTGGGTCAAGGGATGGGGGGTTTATGGAGGGGGTGATGCGGGAGACGGGCGTGAAGGGGGTCGATTTCGTTTTGAACTCGCTTTCTGGGGAGTTGTTGCATGAGAGTTGGCGGTGCGTGGGACGGTATGGAACCATGGTGGAGTTGGGGAAGAGGGATTTGGTCGGGGCTGGGAAGCTGGAGATGAGGCCATTTTTGGGCAACCGGGGGTATTTCGGGTTGGATTTGCACCGCTTTATGATCGACCGGCCGGACAGAATGATTGAGTAAGTGCTTTTGGTAGTGTCGGCGCGGTTGTTGTTGTTGCGGCTGCTGACTTTACTGTGCAGGCTGTTGGAGCAGTACGTGGACTGGTACAATCTCGGGCTACTTCAAGTGCCCGATTCGATCTCGTACTTCGATGCCGTGGACGTCGAGCAAGCTTTCCGGCACCTCCAAAACGCCGCTCACATTGGAAAGGTTGTCGTCACCATGCCAGACGATGATTCGGGGCTCGAGGCGATGCCTTACAGCAAGCCCCTGACACTCGACCCAGAGGCCACGTATTTGCTGGTTGGAGGATCCAAAGGGCTCGGCAGTTCGATGGCGTCGTGGCTTGTGGAACAAGGGGCCAGGGACTTAACCTTCCTCTCCAGATCATCTGGGGCTAGTTCTGAGAGCACGGCGCTCTTCGAGGAACTTCGAGCCATGGGCTGCGCTGTCAACGTTGTGGCGGGCAGCGTGGAAACCAAGGAACATGTGGAAGCGGCAATTGGACGCTCCGGAAAACCCGTCAAGGGCGTCTTCCAACTGGCTATGGTTCTCAATGTCAGTGACTCTTTCTATGACAAACTGCTTGCTTCGCAGTTTTGACTAACATTATCGAACAGGATGTCCCTTTTCTCGACATGAAATGGTCCCAGTGGAACGGCACCTTGGGCCCCAAAGTCCGAGGGACATGGAACCTGCACGAAGCATTGGCGGACCAACCCCTGGACTTCTTTTGGATGGCCAGTACGCTCGTTACCGTCGTGAACGAGCCTGGACAAAGCAACTACTCGGCTGGCTGCGGCTTTCTTGAAGCTTTCTGCCAGTACCGGCACTCGCTGGGCCTTCCCGCGACGGTGCTTAACATTTGCCCCGTTGATGGCGTCGGGTTCGTGGCGGAGAGTCCGCAAGCGCGCTGGAGCATGAAAGCGCAGGGTCTCTACGTTCTCGGAGAGCACGAGTTCCTCGATTTCGTCAAGCTTAACCTGCTGCAGGCGGAGGAGAGGACTTTCGAGGGCGAAGATGCAATTCTGACAAGACCCTGGGAAAGCCGCGGTCAAGTTATCATGGGGCTGCGGTCCGGATCGGACTTGCACCTCGGTGATCCGAACAACCGCACCTCGTGGCGGCGCGATCGGCGCGTGGGCCTGTACCACAACCTACGGTCAGAGAGAAGTGACAAAGGCACCGTGCCCGAAACGAATCCGCTCGCGCTGTTCCTCGACGGCATCCTGAATGGCGGAACCGACCAGGATAGCCGTGTCGCGATGCTGAACGAGGCAGACAACCTCGCCTTTCTCGCAAGGGAGATCGGCAGGAAGGTTTACGAGCTGATACTGAAGCCGGTGGAGAAGGAAGAGGCGATCGACACGCGGCTGACGCTGGCGCAAATTGGAATGGACTCGCTGATGGCGATTGAGCTGAGGAGGTGGTTGCGGCGCGGTGTCGGTGTCGCCGTGAGTGTGCTGGAAATCATGGGCTCGGGCTCGCTGCTCGAACTCGGCGGGTTGGTGGCCAACAAACTGGCCGAGACTGTTGTCAAGCAGTAGTCCCTGTGCGGTTTCATCTCTCGTTACTTTCCTGGGTTTTTGGAGTTTATCGAGCGCTTAATAAATCTGGTTCAAGATTTGGCTGAAGCAGAGTTTCTTGCAATGCGTTGAGAGAGCAAGACATCCGGTGAGACTGCGCTGCGTTCAAAAACCAGCTCGGGCGTCGACAACACCTATGCTTCCAGATAGGGATCAAGGAGAAGAACACCCATGATGCGAGGGAAAAAAGGTTGGGCCAGCGTGACTTTGGTGGAAAATGAAACGGGCAAAAAATAGACGGTCAAGCGATGGAGCGAAGGGCGTTGGCCAGGGCTTCAATTCGCCATCTCCGGGGTGACACTTATGATGTTTTGTGGGAAAAAGGGGAATTTGGCCACTCAGGGGCGCGGCAGACTTGGCTTGTGGACGCGTTTTCCCCACATTTTCCTACCCCTGACCCCTTTTTTCTCCCAACCCCCTGCAACTCTTCACTCCCCGGCTTCATCCCCAGTCCGGCCCGCCGTGTCCAACAACAAGAAGCACCGCGGAAGGAAACCTCCTTCAGCCACAAACGTTCCTAGCACACCTAGGCTCGGCTGCACTCTATCAATTGCTTGGGTGCTCCTGCATCCACGAATAATTGTCGCTGACTCTCGAGATTAGCGTCCCGAGGTCCTTTGTCTTCCTCTGGATCTCCGACAGCTTCTTGGACGGCTTGCCAGGCTCGCACGTCACGAAATAGGCCCCCTTCTTCAGCGATTCGGCCACGTCAGACAGCTGCGTCGCTCGCCGGTCCGCCAACCATTTCGCAACCCGCTTCGCCAATTCTTCGGACGTCTCGGGCTTCTCAATCGCCCCTGGTGCAGGAGCCGGCCGTGGGGGCGGCGGCTCCTTCAGCCCGTTCAAGATCCGCAACAGCATCTTTCTTTCCGCCTCGGCCCGCGTGACACTCGGAGCCTGGTCGGAACCCACCCCGCCTGAGCCGGCGAGGCGCGGTTGGAACTCGGAGACGGGAATGCCAGGGTCCTCGAAGGCCAGCCCGGTCAGGTACGTGGCAAAATCTTGAATGGGCACCCCAAGGTCACGCCAAAAGCGACACAGTGTTGTCGCAGCGTCCTCCGAGATCAACGTCCCCTCGCCCCGCACCTCGCCGCCACCGAGCCCCGTCGGGTCGCCTGAGCTGCCGGGGAGGGCACCAAAATTGACGTGCCAGTGGTCGTTGTGGTCGACGGGGAGGAAATAAAACTCGGGCCACAGAAAGCGGTCGAATTTGGCCGCCACGGCAGTGAGGTCCTTGCGTGGCAGCTTGGAACGCAGAATCATGACGGCGCGCAGGTGCATCAGGGGCGAGGCGTTTATCAACTTCCACGGCGCGGCCAGCAGCAGTGCTACATGACCCGCAAGGTTGACCTGCAGTGGAACTGGATTTCTTGAATCGTCCTTGCGTGTGTACTGCAGCGGCGTTCCGAGGAGGTACGTTTTCTC